>Ga0073934_10006302_pt1 | contig 17408 bp, 13 predicted proteins | sample LarsenN4metaG_FD_76834 | JGI IMG/M metagenome (GOLD analysis project Ga0073934, IMG submission 76834) | Hot spring sediment bacterial and archeal communities from British Columbia, Canada, to study Microbial Dark Matter (Phase II) - Larsen... ... | reverse complement strand
TCGCAGGCGACGTTCGCCAGCAGCGACGCGCTCAAGCGGCAGGGGCGCGAGCCGCACCAGGGCGCCCGAATTCTGGCGGTCGCCGACGCCTATGAGTCGCTGAGTGCCGAGCAGGTTTACCGCCCGGCCCGCCCGCACGACGAAATCATGAAGATTCTGACGGACGCGGCGGGCACGCAGTTCGACGGCAACATCGTGTGCGCGCTGGCCCGCTGCATCGCGCTCAACGGCGCGCCGTTTGACGCCCACGGCCGGGATTTCGACGACGGTATCCGGCAACGCGGGCCGTCGACCACCGAAGAGGCGCTCGAAGCCAACGCGCTCTGCCAGATCTTCTCGCATCTGTATCTGCTCGAAAACCTCTACGACGGCTTCCTCATCGTCGATCCCGACCTGCGGGTGCTGGTCTGGAACCGGGGGGCGGAGTCCCTGCTGGGCAAGCTGGCGGGCGAGGTCCTCGGTGCGAAATGGTCCAGCCGTCTGCTGCGCTACGCGGACCGCACCGGCGCCCCGCTGGGGGACCACCAGTGTCCGCTGGTGCAGGCGTTCGATGCGCACGGCCCGCTGAGCGTCGAACTGCAGCTCACCCGCACCGACAATCGCAGCCTTCAGGTCGAGGTGCAGGCGATTCCCATCCTGGACGACGATGGCGGCTGCCACGGCGTCATTGAAATCTACCGCGACCTCACCCGCAGCGGCAGCCGACGCCCGCACGAGTTCCGGGAGCTGAAGCTCGCCGCCAGCCGCGATGCGCTGACCTCGGTCGCCAATCGCGGCGAACTGGAAACGCAGCTCGCCGCCCTCGTCGGCGAGTTTCAGAAGAACCCCCACGACCCGTTCAGCGTGATCTTTGCCGACGCCGACCACTTCAAGGCCGTCAACGACACCTTTGGCCATGCCATCGGCGACCAGGTGCTGGTCGATCTCGCCCGGCTGCTCCGGCAGGAGACCTACTCCGGAGAAACGGTCGGGCGGTACGGCGGCGAAGAGTTCGTCGTCCTCTGTCCGTCCACCGGAATCGAGGATGCGGTCCGCCGGGCCGAGCGCCTGCGAAACGCCATCCGCGGCCTGAAGGTCGCCGGTGCAGACCGCCTGCGGGTGACGGCCTCGTTCGGCGTCACCGAAGTCGAACACGGCGATTCCGTCGAAAGCGTGCTGCGCCGTGCCGACAAGGCGCTGTACACCGCCAAACAAACCGGTCGGGACAAGACCTGCTCTTTGACCAACTCACAACTGATCGCCAGCGGGGAATCGAACGAGGCGACGGACACCGAGAACGGGCAACTGCTGCTGACGAGCTGGTTTCACGCCGTCGTCGCCGCCGACATGGTGGTCTACAAGCTGGGCGGGTACGTCCACGATCACCACGCCCAGCTGGTCGAGGTCACCTCGGAACGCGTGCTGATGCGGCAGGGCTACCGCAGCCTGCTCGGCTTCTGGGGCCGGTCCGCCGCGTCGCAACCGGTCGAGATTGAAGTGCTGTTCGGCAACCCGCTGGGCGCCCAGTCCGAACGCCGCCGGGCCACGCCCAAGATCAGCATCGGCGTCAAGATTCGGCCCCTGGGCTGGGTCCGCAATCGCAAGGTCTTCCTCGACCGGGCGCACAAGGTGGTCCGCGAGCTGAAGCACTACTTCGCCGCCGACTGATTCGCCGCCGACGGAGGCTCCGCCACGTCCCCGCGGCCGGCGGTCTCGGCCGGGAGCGACAGCGGAGGCAGCCGCAGTTGCCGGCGGATATCCGCCTGGATCTCATGCGCGGTCCGCGCCCCGTCGGTCTGGATGACCAGCTCCTTGCGGCGGAACAGTTCCAGGATCGGTTCGGTCTTGGTGCGGTAATCGTTGAGTCGGGCCTTGACCGCGTCCGGGTTGTCGTCGGAGCGCGTCACCAGCCGGCCGCCGCAGACGTCGCAGCGGTCGGGCGTCGCCGGGCGGTGATGGATCAGGTTGTAATCCAGCCCGCAATGGCTGCACAGCCGCCGCGCCAACACCCGCTCGAAGACCACCTCGTCCGTGACATCGATATGGATCACCGCGTCGATGTCGTAGCTTTCCAGGAAGAACTCGGCCTGCGTGCGGTTCCGCGGGAAGCCGTCGAGGATGAAGCCGTAGTTCCAGTCGTGTTGCGACAACCGGTCGCGGATGATGTCTTCCACGATGTCGTCGGGCACCAGCTGCCCCTGGGCGATGCCCCGCTTGATCCGGGCCGCGAGCTTGGTGTGCGACTGGATGTGCCAGCGGAAGATGTCCCCCACGCTGATGTGGATCAGGTCCAGATCCTGCTTCAGCAGCTTGGCCTGGGTGCCTTTGCCGCACCCCTGCGCGCCCATGATGATGTACTTGTGCATGCGCGGCGAAAATCCGAAACTCGAAATCCGAAGGAACTCTCAACGACGAGATTCTAAACGGGCGCTCTCCAACCCGACAGCGCGCCCGTTTGCGATTTCGGATTTGGAGCTTCCTTCGGGTTTCGGATTTCGACGTTCGGATTGTTCCTCACGCCGTTTCCGGCTCCTCCGGCAGGCTCTCGAGCCAGCGGTTCTGGATCGGCACCAGGACCTCCAAGATCGACTTCAGCACCTCCGCCGGCGAACGGACTGCATCGATGAGCGAAATCATCTCCTTGGGATAGCAGTTGATGACCGGCTCCGACTCCTTCCGGTAAATCTCGAACCGGTTCCGAATCACCTCTTCGTTGGCGTCGTCCACCCGGTTCTCCCGGATCGCCCGCCGCTTGATCCGGTCGATCATGGCGTTCTCATCCGCGCACACCAGGTGAATGATGTGCTGGACGTTGATGACGTCGGCAATGATGTCCACCTGCCGGGGGTTCCGCGGAATCCCGTCGAGCACCAGGAACTCATCGGGCGGCTTGTAACGCGAGATGGCGATCTGGCCGTGCAGCGCCTTCTTCCACACGCGGATGGTCAGCTCGTCCGGCACGAGCTCGCCGCGGGAACTATACTGGTAGATCTCGCGGCCTTCCGGCGAGTTGATGTTCAGCGAGCGGAACACGTCACCGCAGGCCAGGTGGTAGAAGCCCGGAATGTGCCCCAGGATGTTCCCCTGCGTTCCCTTGCCCACGCCGGGCGCCCCGAACAACAGAATCGTGGGGAAACGACCGTCGAACATGAGCCGGCCCTTATACGTGGGGACAGAAAGCGGGAAACCGGAGCGCTTCGCCGGCTTCATCGGGCTGACGGTATCGTAAGCCGCGGCGCGGCTTCGCTCAACCGCTGCCGGGGAAACGAGGTCGCGGTACCAAGGGTCGCCTTTCGCTCTGCGAAAGGAATTGCTTTCGCAGAGCGAAAGGCGACGATGGCAAGCCGCACCGCTGCGGGAAACAACAACGCCACGGTTGGGTCGGCCACCGTGGCGTTGGGGATCCGACAAGCGGCCGGTTGTTACCGCGACATGAAGGCCACGACGGCGCCGATGGCGATCGGCAGGCTGACGTCGCGGGCGGTGGGCAGGGCCATCACCCGGGCCTCCAGGTCCTTGGCGTCGAACTGAATCCAGTCCACCGGCTGCCGGGACGAGCTCTCGACGATCTCCCGGTACATCTTGGCCAGGTTCGGCCGTTTGCGGAGGGTGATGACGTCCCCCGGCTTGACCATCATCGACGGCTTGTCGACGGTGCGGCCGTTCAGTTGGAAGTGCCGGTGCACAATCCCCTGCCGGGCCTGCAGCCGGGTGACGGTGAAGCCCGCGCGGCGGACGACGTTGTCCAGCCGGGACTCGCACATCACCATCAGGATTTCGCCGGTGTTCCCCTTCCTGGCCTTGGCCTTCTCGAAGTACTTGCGGAGCTGCGCTTCGCGCAACCCATAGTAGTACTTGATCTTCTGCTTGTCGGCGAGGGCCAGACCATAGGTCGACTGCTTGCGGCGGCGCTCGGCCATGCCGGGGGGCTTGTCCCTCCGCTCCAGGGCCTTCACCGCCCCGGCGTTCTCGAACACCATCGCCCCCAGACGACGGTTCACACGGCCCTTCGGACCTGTGTAACGACCCATACCCTCGGCTCCCGCGCGGCAAGTCCCGCGCTGCGTTTGCGTGACGGACGAAAACTGAGCCCGGCATCATGGCGTTTCCCCCGCCGGGCGTCAACCGAACGGATTCTGAAGCTGCCTGAACGCGCGCCTACGCCGACCCGAGGCCGCGGGGTTCGCAATCAGGGGATTGACGCCCCGCGGCAGGCGGCCTACCCTCAGCGGCGTCCCCTCTCGCAGACTGCGGGTTCTCCGCAGGAAAGGACAGATTCCATGTTTGCGACGGTGCGTTGGAGTTTCTCCACCGGGTTTGTCGTCGGATTGCTCAGTTCCTCCCTGGTCGTGGCGGATGATCCGGCCACTCTGACCGGCCGCGCAGCGCCCGTTCGGGCCAAAACTGTCAACACGGTGGAGGACGCTCTCGCGCAGAGGGCGGAGCTGGCCTTTTCCGATACCCCACTCTCCGACGCGCTGCGGTTCGTCGCGAAGTCGCAGGGCATCAACATTGTCGTGGACAACATCGCTCTGGAACGCGCCGGCATCACCGGCAATGTGCCGATCTCCGTCGACGTCAGCGGCGTCACGCTCCGCTCGGCCCTCAAGACAATCCTGGAACCGAGAGGGCTGGTCGCCGTCGCCGAGGACGACGTGCTCAAGATCACCACGCCGCAGCGGGCACAACCGGCGGCGGCACAACGACCGGTCTATTTTCCGACGCCGGCGGCCAACGAAATCCGGATCCGCGACAGTCTCTCCGAACCGACCCAGCCGGCGTTTGCCGACACACCGCTCGCCGACGCCGTCGATTTCCTCCGCGACTATCACCAGATCAACATCTGGATCGACAGAACGGCGTTGCAGGACGAGGGCGTCGATCCCAGCCTGCCGATCAACCTGGAGCTCAGCGGCATCACGCTGCGGTCTGCCCTGCGGCTGATGCTGGAGCCGTACGGTTTGACGGCCGTGGTCGAAGACGAAGTCCTCAAGGTCACCACTCGCACGGCGGCCCAGCAGAAAGTCGTGACTCGCGTCTACCCCGTCGGCGATCTCGTCGGCAGCTACGAGGATCTCGCGGCGATCCAGCAAGCCATCCAGACGACGACCGGCGGCCGCTGGCGGTCTGACGACGCTGCGGTTGCAGGGAGCATTTCCGTGGTGCCGCGCTCGGCGTCGATTGTCGTCAAGCAAACGCACGCGGTGCACGACGAAATCGTCGACCTGCTGGCCAACCTGCGGGCGGCGCAGGAACTGCCCATCGAGCCGCCGCAGTCGTCGCGGCTGCCCGGCAATGCCGCGACGAATTTGCTTCCCACGAACTGATGCAGGATGCGTGCATGATCCTCGACCACCTCTCCCGCGCGGACCGTTACCGCGCGGTCGCGCCCGGCATCGCGGCGGCGTTGGAGTTGTTGCGGACGGCCGACGTCGCCGCGCTCGCCGATGGCCGCAACGCCATCGACGGCGACCGGCTGTACGCGATGCTCAACCGCTACCGGACCAAACCGCCGGCCGAGGCGGTGTGGGAGTCGCACCGAAAGTACATCGACGTGCAGTACGTCGTCCGCGGGGAGGAGTGGATGGGCTACGTCCCGCTGGACCGCGCCCCGGCGGTGAAGTCCCCCTACGACGCCGGCCGCGACGTGATCTTCTACGAACCCGGAGCCGATGGTTTCGTCATGTCCGCCGGGCAGTTCGCCGTGTTCTTCCCGGAGGACATCCACGCTCCGGGCCTGGTCGCGGGGATGCCGACCGACGTCGTCAAGATCGTGGTGAAGGTCGCGGTGGGGTAGCGCCTGGCGGCGCGGTCGGACGACGACGGCCCTCACCGCTTGCGGAGTTGCTCGAGCAGTCGTCCGGCGGCGTGACCCAGCAGAAGCGTGTCCACGCCGGCCGTCACCAGCGTGCAACCCTGATCGACGAGCGGCTGCACGGCCGCGACGGTCACGCCGAAGCAGCCCAGCGGCATACGGGCGTCGCGGCACACCGCCGTGACCCGCGCGATGGCGGCGACCACCGCGGGGTCGTCGATCTGCCCCATCTTGCCCAGGCTGGCGGACAGGTCGTAGGGGCCCAGCAGCACGGCATCGACGCCCGGCACCTGCACGATGGTTTCGATGTTCTCGACGGCCCGGATGTGTTCCGCCTGGACGACGACCACGGTGTGCTCGTTGGCGGTGGTGACATACTCCTGGAAGCGTCGGCCATAGCCGTGCGCCCGCGCAAGGCCGACGCCGCGCGATCCCTCCGGTGCGTACCGCGCCCACTGGACGATGCGAGCCGCCTCGTCAGCCGTGTTGACCTGCGGGACGATGATCCCGTCGGCTCCCAGATCGAGCACGCGTTTGATGGGCGCCTCGGCCGCGCCGGGAACCCGGACCAGGCAGGGGGTTCGCCCCCCCACCGCCTGCAGGATCGCCAGAATGTCGCGCGTCTCCAGCGGGCCGTGTTCCCCGTCGATGAACAGCCAGTCGAACCCGGCGTCCACGAGGATCTCCGCGACGGCGGGTTCGGGCAGCGTGAGCATCGTCCCCAGCAACGTCTCGCCCGCGGCGAGCCTCGACCGAAACGACGGACTTGCGGACATGGAATCCTTTCTGGCCTCAGAGGCTGGGTCTTCGCGGACTCACCGCGGGAATTGCCACTGGCTGTCGAACACGTCGGACCACAACACCGATTCCGCGTAGCCCTGCTGGTCGTCCCGGCGGAAAGCGATCACGGCCATGTCTCCTAGCCGCGGGTAGAGCTGCGCGTTGGAGGCCTTGAATTCGGCCTCATGGAATGTGTGTCCCGAGTTCACCACCACGTAACGGTGCGGATTCAGCGGGTTGGGAAACACCAGCGGCACCGCGTGGCCGTCGGTGGGATAGCTTTTGCCGTTGACTTCGATGGCCGATGCCGTCCAGCGGATCGGCAGCTTGTCGACCACGCGGGCCAGCACGGCGTTGGAGCCGGGGTCGCCGAACAAAATCAGGTTCTTCGACTCGATCAGTTCGTCGGTCACCTGCGTGTCGTTGGTGACCGGCAGCTCGGCCCGCAGCCATTTGTCGTACTCGCGGGCAAAGCGGTCCAGCGTCCAGCGGGACCAGTCGGCCTGGGGGGCGGACCAGGGCGTGCCGGTCCCCCGGACGCAGACGAACGGCCGCAGGAAGGCGTCGTCGATCGGCCCCTGCAGGTTGTGCCGCTTGGTGGCCGCCGGGTTGTTGGCGTACTCGCGCGAGGCGCGGTAGTCGAGCACCGCCCAGCCGTTGTCGGTCTGTTCGTAATACACCTCCGGCAACAGTCCGCCGGCGGCGGAGAGCAGCGGCAACGGGGCACCGCCGTCGATCGCCACCCATTCGGCGATGTCGCGGGCCACCGACAGCAGGGCGACGTTTTTCGTGGTGATCCGCACGGTGTCCGCCGGGCGGTCCACCCTGGCCTCCACAACCGACGGCTCGTAGGGAATGTCCTGGCTCTCGATCGTCAGCCATTCGCAGCGGTTGTACTTCAGTGTGCTGGTGGTGAACCGGATCTCCTGCGGCCCCGGAAACGGCTTCCGCCCGGTCTTCGTGGCCGCGGCGTGGAACGCCATGAACTCCTTCAGGCTGTCCGGGTGGAACTTGTGCTCGGTCTGCGGACCGACCAGCAGCGGAATCTCGACGCCCAGTTCCTTGCCACGAGCGTGCATCGTCTGTGCGGCGGCCAGCTGTTTGTCGAGTTCGCCGCCGTAGCCGATGATCGGCACGTTCGCCGCGTTCAGGGCATAATCGACGGCGTCGTAGATGCGGATCAGCTTCTGGTGCAACGGCGACAGCGGTTCCTGGATGTTCTGGTACTTGATCGTGTCGACGAAGCCCGCCCCGGCCCCCGCCGACGACCATTTGTCCGGGTAATGCAGCCCCAGGTGCCACGCCCCGGCGCCCCCCATCGAGAAGCCCCACAGCGTGATCCGGCGGTCGTCGATGGGAAACCGCTGCTTCGTCGCCGCAAGGGCCTCGAACACGTCCACCTCCCCGGCCCAGCGGTAGGCGTTGTTCGTCCGGCCGAAGACGTCGAGCTGAATCCACTCGATGTCGTTGTCGTTCTTGAGCGGCTTCCCTTCGTGCTGATGGATGAAGCTGACCTCGTTCAGCGTGGCTCCCCGGCCGTGCAGCACCAGATGCAGCGGCCACCGTTTCGACCCGGCCGGGTCGAACCCCTTCGGCAGCGTGACGGCATACGGCTGCACCGAACCGTCCAGGTCGGAGACGTAGCCCAGCACCGTTGTCATGCCAGCCCGGCCGATCCAGGGAGCCTGCCCGGCGGCCAGTTGTTTGGCGCGGTCCTCACCCAGTCCGATGGTCTCGCCGGTCCATTTGACGTAGTCCGGCTTGTAGAACTCGTCGTGCCGGATGATCCATTCCGCCGCCTTGGCACAGACGGCGGCGTCGGCCACGCGGGGGTCGTCGGAGGCCTTGGACCGCAACCCGTCGATCTGCCGCCGCAGGCCGTCGAGCGATTTGGACCACGCGGCCCGGGTGGCATCGTCAACGGTTTCCGCGGCAGAGACCAGACCGGGGGCCATCGTCAGCAGGCCCATCAGCGTCAGCGTGCGCAACATCGGAGCGGCTTTCGGTGTCTTCCGCAGGGGGGAGCGGTCAGGGCGCCGGCTGCGGGGCGAGTTCCGCCGCCGCGAAACCACACGAACGGTGCGTCCCGTCGCAGAACGGCTTCTTGTGGGACTGGCCGCAACGACACAGGGCAATCGTGGCCTGCCCCGTCGTGTCGTAGACGTTGCCCTGATGATCGGTCAACGTGACCGGCCCGGTGACAAGCAGCGGGCCATTTTCGCGGGTTTTGATGGTCACTTCAGCCATGGCAACTTCCTATCGATCACGTGGAGAACAATCGGCGCCCGCTACCATAGCCGCGCCATCGGCGGGACACAATTCGCGCGTCACATCGCCCGGCGGACGCGGCGGCCGCCGACGAAGCTGTCGATGACCAGGTTCCCCAAATCGCTGGCGTTGCAGTATGCCGCAATGCCCCCGGTCACCTGGGCCATCCGTTCCACGAAGTTCACCAGCCCCAGATAGAAGTAGTCCTCGATCAGCGCGAAGCTGGAGACGTGAATCCCCTCGTTGGCGCACTTGCGGGCCTCGGCGAGCGTGATGTTCGCCGTCTGCTCGCTGGGGGGATAGATCAGCATCAGGTCCCGGCCGTCGAGATGGGCCGTCGGTTCGCCGTCGGTGATGCAGATGATCTGTCGGTTCTGCGCCGGTTGCCGACGCAACACCCGCCGGGCGTACTGCAGCCCGGCGTGAATGTTCGTGAAGTGCTGAGGCACAAACCGCGGCGGGGCATCGAGATTGATCCGCAGCCGCACCCGCGGATCGAAGATGCTGACCGGCTTTGGCGCCGAGTTGATCAGCTCCCGCTCCGTCAGCGGCGACGCCGACGAATAGAACCCGATCACCTGCAGGAAGTCCCCCTGGTACTTCCCCCGGACCAGCGCCTGCAGGGCGAGCGCCACCTTCTTGGCCGCGGCGTACTTGCCGTACCGGCTCATGCTGCCGGACATGTCGAGCAGCACGACGGTGGCGCAGGCGGTCTGGTATTCGGTCTCGTGGACCATCAAATCGTCCGACGTGATGCGGATCGGCGGACCTCCCTGCTGGCGGCTGATGGCGTTCTTCAGGGTCTCGTGCAGGTTGAGGTTCGACACGGGGTCGCCGTACTGGTACGGCTTGGACTCTTCGTGCACCGTCTGGCCGGGGCCGCGGAATTCGGTGTCGTGCCGGCCGAGCGTGTCCTTGCGGCGGATGTCGAACAGTTCCTCGAGGGCCTTGTTCTCGACCCGCCGCATCCCCCTGGGCGTGACGCGGTATTTTCCCTCGCCGTCCTTCTCGATGTACCCCTGCTTGATGAGTTGGTCGAGCACGTCCGGGTGCTCGTCCTCCCAGTCCTGGAGCTGATCCAGCACCTCGTCGCCGTACTGCATCAGGTACTCGCTCAGTTCGTCGAACAGTTTGTCCGCCGACTGCGGCGAAAACGCCTGCGACCCGTCCCAGCGGGAGAATTCGTATGTGGCCATGATCTTTGATCGTGTCCGGCGTGCAGCGGAATTGCAAGAAGGGAGCCGCACGCCAAGGCGCAAAGCCCGCGAAAGGCGTAAGAGTTTTTGCCACAAGAGGCACAAAGGTCACAAAAAATGTGCAGTTGGATGTCGACTCAGACCTTTTGTGACTCGTGTGCCTCTTGTGGCTAAACCGCATTTCTTTGCGGGCTTTGCGCCTTGGCATGAGGATTTCTTCCTGATCGTCGGCGGAGACTTCACACGGTTCGGCCGTTAAGCTGGGAGCAGCTTCCCGGACAGACCTCTGGAGGAATTTCCATGCGCCGTCTGGGCCGAATCGCAATCTGCTCCGTCTGTTTCGGAATCGCTGTTGCGGCAGGACACGGGCAGGAGGCGGCTCCGACAGCGGGGACCAACCACCTCGCCGGGGAGAGCAGTCCGTATCTGCTTCAGCACGCCCGCAATCCGGTGGACTGGCATCCGTGGGGGCCGGAGGCGTTCGCCAAAGCGAAGCGCGAAAACAAGCTGGTGTTCCTGTCCAGCGGCTATCACGCCTGCCACTGGTGCCACGTGATGGAGCGGGAATCGTTCACCAACCCCCGGGTTGCCGCGCTGCTCAACGAGCACTTCGTGTGCATCAAGGTGGACCGCGAGGAGCGGCCCGAAGTGGACCACGTCTATCTCACCGCCCTGAACGCCATGGGGCAGCGCGGCGGCTGGCCGTTGTCGATGTTCCTCACCGCCGACGGCAAACCGATCGCCGGGGGCACCTACTGGCCGCCCGAAGACCGCGAGATCGACGGCGAGACCGTGCCCGGCTTCTTGACCATTCTGAAGGCGGTGATCGACTTCAACACACAGGCCCCGGACGACATCCTCCGCACGGCCGAGTTGCGGGCCGAACAGACCCGGCGGGCGCTCGGTCACCGCCGCTTTCCGCCCCCGGCAGCGCCATCGCGCGAGACCGTGCAGGCGGCGCTCACCCACCTCGCAGAAACCTTCGATCCCGGGCACGGCGGCTTCGGCCAGCCGCCGGAGTTTTCCGGGCCGAAGTTCCCCCAACCGCCAAAGCTGCAACTGCTCCAGAGTGAGGCCGCACGAACCAAGGCGGACCATCTGTCGAGCATCGTGCAAACCACACTCGAACAGATGGTCCGCGGCGGAATCTACGACCAGATCGGCGGCGGCTTCCACCGGTACAGCACCGAACGGACCTGGACCGTCCCCCACTTCGAGAAGATGCTGTCCGACAACGCCCAGTTGCTGGAGCTGTATGCCGCGGCCCACACCACATCGCCGCAGCTGCTGTTTCGCCGGGTACTGACCGACACGCTGGCCTTTGTGGACCGCGAGCTGACGTCACCCGACGGCGTGTTCTACACGTCCTTGGATGCCGATGTCGGCGAAGACGAGGGCCGCTATTACGTCTGGACCGCGGACGAACTGGCCGCGGCCGTTCCGAACGCCGACGATCGGGCATTCCTCAATCCGCGGCTCGGTCTTGACGGCCCGGCGAACTTCGAGGGGGCATCGTGGATTCTGCGGCAGCCGCAGCCGATCGCCGAGGCGGACGAGCCGCGGTTCCGCACTTTGCAGCGGCAGTTGCTCGTTGCGCGGGAGCAGCGACCGCGGCCCCATCGCGACACGAAGGTGCTGACGTCGTGGAACGGGCTGATGATCGCCGGGATGGCGCAGGCGGGACACTCGCTCGATGATCCAGCAGCGGTCAGGAAAGCCGTCCGCGCGGCCGAGTTCCTGCTGCGAACGCTGCGGACCGACGACGGCCGGTTGCAGCACGTCTACGCCGCCGCACCGGGGGAACCGCCGCAGGCGCGGATCGAGGGGTATCTCGACGATTACACGCACCTCGTCCACGGGCTTTTGACGCTGCACGACGTCACCGGCGAAGCCCACTGGCTGGCCGAAGCGCAGCGGCTGACGGAAACGATGACCGCGCTGTTCCACGATCCGGACCAGGGGGGCTTCTACTTCACGTCGCCGCAACACGAGGCGCTGTTCGTGCGGATCAAGGACCAGCACGACGGCGTGCAGCCGTCCGGCAACAGCCAGGCGGCGCTCAACTTCGTTCAGTTGTGGCGGGCGACCGGTGAATCGAAATACCGCGCGCAGGCGGAGCAGACCATCCGGGCGCTGGCCGGCCCGCTGGAGGATCAGCCGAGCGGGCTGTGCAGCCTGCTGCGGGCGCTGGCCGCGATGCCGGATGATTGATTGGTCCCCTCGCCCCCGCTTCGGGGGAGAGGGTTAGGGTGAGGGGGCCGGACGCTCCACAGAACGGGCCTGCGGCGATCGAAGCGCGAAGCGCCTGCGAACACGAAAAAACACTCGTTCGCTGGCGGATCACGTTTCGATGAGGAAATGATCATGGCGCCAGGCGTTCCCCCTCACGCCGGCCCTCTCCCCCAACGCGGGGGAGAGGGGCCAGACGACGCCGTCACAACGGAGTTATTCCGTGGATCAAGAGCCTTAAAATCGGAGACCCCCGGCGACGCACATCGCCGAGGGTCTCGCGGTCAGCCAGAAACGGACTCGAAGTGGATGAGACGGCGGGGTGCGTGCCGGGTCATCCGGGTGCGAAGGCTGAGGATCAATACGCTTCACCGGTGATGGGGCCGTCGCAGACGACATCCAGATCGGAGTCGCAGAAGTCGACGCGATCGCCGAACCCGCTGCCGGCGACCGAGCCTTTGTGGCCCGACGTTCCCTTGTAGGCGTAGGACTGGTTCACCGCGCCGAAAGCGGACGCGACGTCCTCCAGTTCCTGATTGATGGCGTGCGCCACCTCGGACAGGCCGACAACCAGCGCCAGGACGGTGATCGTCGAGATCAAAACCAGTTCGGCGGAGACGACAAACCCGGCGTCGTCGTTCCAGAGTTTCGCGGCCAGCCTTGGCATGGTGCGTTCCTTTCCCATCAACAGGTGGCGAAGAGGCAACATCCGTTTCCACGCATCGCACGGGGTGCAGCGTCCGATGCGTGGCGGTTACGTGAAGGAGTCCGGCGTCAGATGTTCTCGCCGACGGCCGGCGTGCTGACGATGTCGCAGGGATTGTCACAGAAGTCGGGAGTGTCGTAGAAGCTACTGCCGTTGACGTTCCCCTTGTGCCCGCTGGTGCCGTAGACCTGATACGTCTGCGACAGGTTGCCGAACGCGGAGGCCACGTCTTCGAGTTCGTCGTTGACGGCGTGCGCGACTTCGGAGAGCCCCACGACCAGGGCCAGCACGGCGATTGTGGCGACGAGCACGAGTTCCGCCGAGACGATGTAACCGGCTTCATCGCGATACAGTTTGGCGAGCGTGTTCTGGAGCATGATCGAGGTCCTTTCTGGCTGAGTGAGTCGTGCGGCCTGCGGGTTGTCGGGTTGTGCGTCGCAGGTGACAGGCTGTCAAGCAGGTTGAATGCCAGACGCGCCTCGGCGCTCGAAACGATTGACGGCGACGCTTGACTCCTGGAGCGCAACGACAAGCCGGGCAAGCGCTAATCGCCGACAAAAAAATTCTTCGCCGCGCGCTGCCGGGCGCGGACGACCATCGTCGCAATGTTGACGAATCGCCTCGCGGGGCGCGCGACGCCGCGCCGCTGGCTGCGGCCAAACCCCGCCGTCAGGCCGACTTTCGACGCGTTGCCGGCGCGGCGTGGCGGGTGTTGCCGAAACGCCACATCCGGGCCCGCGAAGGGGGTGTCCGTGAAACGGTTTTGCCGGACCGTTTCGCGCCGGGAACCGGCGGCCGGTGTCAAGACCGGTTCGGAGACACGTAACCATCATTACCAAAACGAGTTACATCTCGTCACGGAACCTCGAACGCTGATTGACCGGTTTTGAGCGCAAACCTATAATCCCGCCCCATTTTGGGCGGAACCGACGTCGTCGCCTGCCGTTCGGCAGACATTGGCCCGGTCGCCGTCCCGAAACCTGTCGCGCATCCTTCGGCATTGGGAACGCCCCTTGTCGGGCCGCTCGCTTCGTCACCTGCTGCTCGGGTTGCTGTGGTCGACCACAGCGATCGCGCTCGTGATATCGGGAGCGCGGCACCACCTGCTGGCCGATCCCGCGCTGACCAGCCCCCAGGACGCCGCCCCCATTCAGCTCTTCGCCGACTGGTCCCAGGAGTGGAGCGACGACGCCGGGTACACGGCGATCTTTCGCGGCCATTGCCGCATCCTCCAGGGGGAGTCGGTCTACTCGGCCGACAAGATGGTGGTCTGGGTCCGACGGGACGCGGCGGCCGAGACACCGGTCGATCACCTGACCGTCTACCTGGAGGACGGTGTGGAGACCCGAACGGCGGAGGGGGGACAATCCAGCCCGATGCACGTCGTCGATCTGTCGACGACGCAGGGGCTGTCGCTGACCGTCCGCGGTCGACAGACCGACACGCCGGGATTGCACGACGAACTGTTCCAGCGCGCCGTCCAGCGCCGCAAGGGCATCCGCCGCAGCGAACTGCAGCAGACGCAGATGACGGTGGACCCCCACGCCTGGGGTTATCAGGCGGTGCAACTGCCGGGCAGCCCCAGCGCCACGCGCCGCGTGCGGATCTATCAGCGCGGGGCGCTCCCCTTCAGCCTGCAGAGCGAGCCGTCCCCCAACACCACGCCTCCGGAACAGATCGTGTACATCTCCGGCGGCGTGAACCTGCTGGTCGATGGGCTCGACGGTTTGGGGACCGTCGATCTGTCCGCCGACCGGGCCATCATCTGGACCACGGCGCTGGCCGGGGACGGCTTTCAGCTCGACGTGGTGCAGACGCGCGACACGCCGTACGAAGTCTACCTCGAAGGGAACATCGTCATCCGTCAGGGGACGAACGTCATCCGGGCCGAGCGCGCCTACTACGATGCCCGCGAAGAACGGGCGCTGGTCCACAATGCGGAACTGAAGGCGTTTCTCCCCGACGCGGACGTCAGCGTCCGCGTGCGGGCCGAACGGCTGCGGCAGGTGTCCGCCGCGTCGTTCCACGCCCAGAATGCCTGGCTGTCGACCAGCCAACTGGGTCGGCCGGGGTACCGGCTGCAGGCCACCGACGTGTTTCTGGAGCAGCGGCCGACGGCGTGGTTTGGCGACAACTCGCAACCCGCCATCGACCCGCTGACCGGCAGTCCGGTGGTGGAACTGCATCCCTGGGCCACGGCTCTCAACAGCACGCTGTTCGTCGGGGAAGCTCCGATCTTCTACTCCCCGTATCTCAGCGTGCCCGCCGAAGACCCCGGCATTCCGCTGCAGTCGGTGACGTTCCGCCAGGACAGCATCTTTGGGACGCAGGTCCGCACGCGGTGGGATGCGTTCCAACTGTTCGGTTTGGAGCGCCCCGAGAACGCCCGGTGGAGCGCCGAGTTCGACTTCCTCTCCGAACGGGGGCCGCTGCTCTCCACCGACGGCGATTACCGCGGCGTCGACGCCTACGGCAATCCGTACTTCGGCAACGGACTGGCCACCTATGTCCACGACGACGGCCACGACAACCTCGGCCTCGGACGACGCGATCTCGATCCGAACGATCCCAACCGCGGCCTCCTGCAGTGGCAGCACCGGCACTGGTTCCCCAACGACCTGATGCTGCAGACCGAGATCGGCTACGCCAGCGACCGCAACTTCCGCGAGCAGTATTACGAACTGGACTTCGACCGCGGCAAGGATCTCGAAACCCTGGGCTATCTCAAGCAGCAGCAGGACAACTGGGCCTGGTCGCTGCTGGTCCAGCCGCAGGTCAACGAGTTCGAGAACAAGACGCAGTGGCTGCCCCGCGGCGATCTGTACGTGCTGGGCCAGCCGCTGCTGAACGGCTGGCTGAACTGGAGCAGCCACACCTCCGCCGCCTATGCCACGCTGGAACCCGCGGCCGCGCCGACCGATCCGGACGACCTCTTCACCCCCCTGCCCTATTACACCAGCGCCGATGGGCTGGTGGCGATGACCCGGCACGAACTGTCGCTGCCGTTCAATGTCGGCCAGATGAAGCTCAGTCCCTACGCGCTCGGCGAGGCGGCGTTCTGGAGCGACGGCTTCACCCAGGAGTCGATCGACCGCTTTTACGGACGGGCCGGCGTTCGCGGCAGCCTCTTGTTCTGGCGGGTGTTCCCGTACGTGCAGAGCGACGTGTTCAACCTCAGCGGGCTCGCGCACAAGATGCTGTTCGACTTCGACTACGGCTGGGCCGATTCCTCCCGCGATCTGTCCGAGATCCCGCAGTGGAACGAATTCGACGACGACGCCCAGGAGCGGTTCCGCGAACGGCTGGTGGTGAACACCTTCGGGGGCGTGTTGCCGCCGGAGTTCGATCCCCGCTATTACGCGGTTCGCACCGGCGCCGGGGGCAGCGTCACCGCACCGTATCACGAGCTGGTCGACGACCAGCAGGCGCTGCGGCTGGGCTGGCGACATCGGCTGCAGACCAAAGTCGGCCCGCCGGAGCGGCAGCGGATCAAGGACTGGATGACGCTGGACCTGGGGGTCACCTACTTCCCCGACGCGGCCCGCGACAACTTCGGCGAGGAGTTCGGCCTGTTCACCACGCGGTACGCCTGGCACGTCGGCGACCGCACGTCGATCCTCGCCAGCAGCCTGTTTGACTTCTTCGACGACGCCCAAAACCTGTGGAGCGTCGGCGTGCTCAGCCAGCGGAGCGTCCGCGGCAGCGTGTACGTCGGCTTCCGGCAGATCCAGGGGGGCCCGCTCGACAGCCAGATTCTCACCGCCAGCTACAGCTACCAGATGAGCCCCAAGTGGATCTCGACCGCCAGCACCGCGTTTGACATCGGCGAAGGAGAAAACCGGGGCCAGTCGCTGACGATCTCGCGGCTCGGCGAATGGTCGATCGTCCACTTCGGCTTCAATTTCGATGCCAGCAAGAACAATGTCGGGCTGTCGATCGCCATCGAGCCGCGCCTGGGACAGAAGGGCCTTGCAACACCCCAGTTGAGTCCATTGTTGAACCAGTACTGAAAAGGTCGAGAGCTGAGAGTCGAGGGCCAGGAGCCAGAAAAGAGAGGACATCCGTCGCAACTCGGTCTCCCTTCCTTTCTGGCTCTCGACTCTTCGCCCTTAGCTCTTGACCCTCCCTCCTCCGGAGGCCGTCATGCCGGACCTGCTCAACCTGCCGACCGAAGTGCACCCGGAACGTCGCCGGCCTCCCTGGCGGCAGCGGCTCGTCGAAACCGAACGGGGTCTCGCGCAGGGGCTCCGCGGCGACAGCACGCTGTACTTCTACCTGTTCGTCGATTGCGTGCTGCTGGCGATCGGGGGCGTGCTCGATTTGCCGCTGTGGCAGTGGCTGATCGTGGGCCTGGCGGTGACGGTGGTCATCACCACGGAGCTGATGCAGCAGGCCATCCGCGCACTGGCGGCGGAATTGAGCCAACAGCGCCCCG
>Ga0073934_10006301_pt1 | contig 17408 bp, 15 predicted proteins | sample LarsenN4metaG_FD_76834 | JGI IMG/M metagenome (GOLD analysis project Ga0073934, IMG submission 76834) | Hot spring sediment bacterial and archeal communities from British Columbia, Canada, to study Microbial Dark Matter (Phase II) - Larsen... ... | reverse complement strand
CTTCTACCGCTCGATGCAGGCCTACCGGCAGTCGCTCGACTCGGGGAACACGACGATGATCCTGTCGCCCGACAGCGAGTTCTTCCGCTACTTCGGCGAGGCGTCGGGGACCGTCTCCGAAGACGTGGCGCCGCAGCCCTAGCCGCCGCGCGGGCCAGGGGGCGCCGTCGTGGGCGATCTGGTGACGGCCGTCGGTCTCGTGCTGGTGATCGAGGGCGCGATGTATGCCTTGGCCCCCGACCAGGCGCGCCGCGCGATGGCGGCCCTTCTGGACCAGCCGGCCTCGGTCGTGCGCACGGGCGGCATCGTCGCGGTGCTGGCGGGATTCGTCATCGTCTGGGCGGTCAGGGGTTGAGGCGGGCCGGGCCGTCTTGCCCGGCGCCCACGTGGGGACTACATAGCCGAAGGCCCCGGATAGGGCCGGACCGGCGTCATCATTCCGACACCGTCGCGGGTTGGTGTGGTGGCCGCAGCAGGGCGAGGAACCATGAAGTCATTGCGCGTAGCCGGCCTTCTCGTCGCGTTCGTGCTGGGTGCCCTGGGGCCCGAGGCCCAGGCACGCACGCCCCCCGACAGCTTCGCCGACCTGGCCGAGAAGCTGATGCCTGCCGTGGTCAACATCTCGACCAGCCAGTTCATGCAGGCCCCGCCCGAGATGCCGAACCTGGAGGACCTGCCCGAGGGTTCGCCCTTCCGGGAGTTCTTCGAGGAGTTCTTCAACCAGCAGCGCGGTGGCCAGGGCGAGCAGCCGCGCGAGCGCGTCACCTCGCTGGGCTCGGGCTTCATCATCGACAAGTCGGGCTACGTGGTGACCAACAATCACGTCATCGCCGACGCCGACGAGATCACGGTCATCCTGAACGACGATACGCAGCTCAAGGCCGAGATCGTCGGGCGCGATTCGCGCACCGATCTCGCGCTGCTCAAGGTCGATGCGGGCTTCGACCTCCCCTCGGTCGCCTTCGGCGATTCGGACAAGGTGCGCGTGGGCGATTGGGTGCTGGCCGTTGGCAATCCCTTCGGGTTCGGCAACACCGTGACGGCCGGCATCATCTCGGCGCGCCAGCGCGATATCAACGCGGGTCCCTACGACAACTTCCTGCAGACCGACGCGCCGATCAACCGGGGCAACTCGGGCGGTCCGCTGTTCGACCTGGACGGCAAGGTCATCGGCATCAACACGGCGATCTTCTCGCCGTCCGGCGGCAGCATCGGCATCGGCTTCGCCACGCCCGCCAATATGGCGAAGATGGTCATCGACCAGCTCCGCGAGTTCGGCAGGGCCAAGCGGGGCTGGTTGGGCGTGCGCGTGCAGTCGGTCGATCCCGACATCGCCGAGGCCTTCGGCCTGAAGGAGGCGTCGGGTGCGCTGGTGGCCAGCGTCACCGAGGCGGGCCCGGCGGCCAAGGCAGGCATCCAGCCCGGCGACGTGATCCTGACCTTCGACGGCAAGCCGGTGCCCAACATGCGCGTGCTGCCCCGTGTGGTGGCCGAGACCAGCGTCGGCCGGGAGGTGGACGTCGAGATCGTGCGCAAGGGCAAGCACCAGACCGTGCGCGTCGTCCTGGGCGAGTTGCCCGAGGAGGACGAACTGGCCGCGCTGGAGGGCGGGAGCGGCGGCCTGGAGGAGCCCGAGGCCGAGAAGGCGATCTCCAAGCTCGGCATGACGATGGCCACCATCACGCCCGATCTGCGCGAGCGCTACCAGATCGGCGAGGATGTGACGGGCGTCCTGGTGACGGGCGTGGAGCCGGGCAGCCCGGCTGCGGAAGCCGGCATCGCCGAGGGCGACGTGCTGGTCGAGGTGGCGCAGAACCAGGTGGCCGATCCCTCGGACGTGGCCGAGGCCGTCGACGGTGCCGAGAAGGCGGAGGCCCACAAGATCGTGGTCCTGCTGGATCGCCAGGGCGATCGCCGGTTCGTGGCGCTCGACACCGGCAAGGCCGCGAACTGAGGACGGCGGCGAAGGCGTACGGCTCGGGCGGCCGCGACGGGCCGCTCGTCGTCCTGGCTGGACCCACGGCCACCGGCAAGTCGGGGCTGGCCGTGGCGGTGGCGCGCGCCTTCGATGGCATCGTCGTCAACGCCGACAGCATGCAGGTCTACCGCGAGATCGCGGTCCTGAGTGCGCGGCCCACCCTGCCCGGCATGGGCGGGGTCGAGCACCGCTTGTACGGCGTGCTGCCGGCGGCCCAGGCTTGCTCGGCCGCGGCGTGGGCTGCAATGGCGCGCCGGGAGGTGGCGGCGGCGCGGCGCGCCGGACGGATGCCGATCGTCGTGGGCGGCACGGGGCTGTACCTGCGGGCCCTGTTGCACGGCATGGCCCCCGTCCCCGATGTGCCCGAGGCGATCAGGATGCGGGTACGAAGCCGTCTGGAGAGGGAAGGGGCCGCGGCCCTGCACGGTGCGCTGCGTCGCCTCGATCCCGAGGGCGCGGAGCGCCTGAGGCCGACGGATTCCCAGCGCATCGTACGCGCGCTGGAGGTTGCGGAGGCCACTGGCAGGCCGCTGCGCCACTGGCACGGGCTGCCGCCCGAAGGGGGTCACGACGGGCCGGTGCTGGCGGTGGTGCTGGACCCGCCGCGGGCCTGGATGCACCGGCGCTGCGACGCCCGGGTGCGGGCGATGGTAGTGCGGGGAGCGGCAGACGAGGCGGCGGCAGTGGGCGGCCTGGGCCTGGATCCGGCCCTGCCGGCGATGAAGACCCTGGGCCTGCAGCCTTTCCTGAACTATGCACGGGGCCGGGCCTCCCTGGCCGAGGCGATCGAGCGCACGCAGGCGGCCACGCGCCAGTACGCCAAGCGTCAGGCGACCTGGTTTCGCCACCAGATGAAGGATGCCCTCAGGGTCGCGGCGACGTCCGAGGCGGCCCGCCAGCGGGCCGTCCTGGCGGCCGTGGGCCGGTTTGTCAGTTGACCGCTCCGGCCCCGGCTAGGTACTGTCAAGGACTTTCTGCCGTAAATTGGCCGATCTGCGACCGGCCAGGGTCTCCCGCGGCGGGAGAAACTGGCCGCGCCGGGTCGCCACTAGCCATGGAAGGAACGTACCGTGCCGACCCAACGCATGTCCGGAGCGGAGATCATCATCAAGGCCCTGGTGGATCAGGGCGTTGATGTCGTCTTCGGCTATCCGGGCGGGGCGGTCCTTCCGATCTACGACGCGCTGTTCCAGCAGGACAAGGTGCGCCATATCCTGGTGCGCCACGAGCAGGCGGCGGTGCACGCGGCCGAGGGCTATGCCCGTTCGACCGGCAAGGTGGGCGTGGTCCTGGTGACGTCGGGTCCCGGTGCCACCAACTGCGTCACAGGACTGACCGATGCGCTGATGGACAGCATCCCGGTGGTGTGCCTGACCGGCCAGGTGCCGACCCACCTGATCGGCAACGACGCCTTTCAGGAAGCCGACACGGTGGGCATCACGCGGCCCTGCACCAAGCACAACTACCTGGTGAAGGATCCCGACGACCTGGCCCGCGCCATCCACGAGGCGTTCCATGTGGCGCGCAGCGGCCGGCCTGGCCCCGTGGTGGTGGACCTGCCCAAAAACGTGGTCGTGGCGCAGGGCACCTACCGCGCGCCAGCGACGATCCGCCACAAGAGCTATCACCCGGCGGTGAAGGGCGAGATCGCCAAGATCGAGCAGGCGGTGGAGCTGATCGCCAACGCCAAACGCCCGATCTTCTATGGCGGCGGCGGCATCATCAACGCCGGGCCGGCGGCGGCGCAGCTGTTCACCTCGTTCGTCAAGATGACCGGGCATCCGGCCACGCTCACCCTCATGGGGCTGGGCGCCTTCCCCGCCTCGGACCCGCAGTTCCTGGGCATGATCGGCATGCACGGGACCTACGAGGCCAACATGGCCCTGCACGGCTGCGACGTGCTGGTGTGCGTGGGCGCCCGCTTCGACGACCGCGTGACCGGACGGCTGGACGCCTTCTCGCCAGGGTCGAAGAAGATCCACATCGACATCGACCCGTCCTCGATCAACAAGAACATCCGCGTGGACGTGGGCATCGTGGGCGACGCGGCCTACGTGCTCGAGGACATGATCAAGGTCTGGAAGGCGAGGCAGCATCGCAGCGATGCGGCGGCGCTGAAGGCATGGTGGGCCACCATCGACGGCTGGCGCGCCAAGGACAGCCTGCGCTACCGCCAGTCGGCCGAGATCATCAAGCCGCAGTACGCCCTGCAGCGCCTGTACGAGCACATCAAGGGCCGGGACGACGTCTACATCTCGACCGAGGTGGGCCAGCACCAGATGTGGGCAGCCCAGTTCCTGCGCTTCGAGAAGCCGAACCACTGGCTGACCTCGGGCGGGCTGGGAACGATGGGCTACGGCCTGCCTGCGGCCATGGGCGCGCAGGTGGCGCATCCCGGCGCGCTGTGCATCGACGTGGCCGGCGAGGCCTCGATCCTGATGAACATCCAGGAGATGTCCACGCTGGCGCAGTACCGGCTGCCGGTGAAGGTGTTCATCCTGAACAACCGCTACATGGGCATGGTGCGCCAGTGGCAGGAGTTCTTCTTCGGCGGGCGCTACGCCGAGAGCTACATGGACTCGCTGCCCGACTTCGTGAAGCTCGCGGACTCCTTCGGGGCCGTCGGCATGCGCGCCACGAAGCCCGGCGAGGTGGACGACCTCATCAAGGCGATGCTCGCCTGCGACAAGGCGGTGATCGCCGACGTGGTCGTGGACCAGGCCGAGAACTGCTACCCGATGATTCCGGCCGGGGCCGCCCACAACGAGATCAAGCTGGGGCCCGACGAGGGCATCCAGGGCTCGCCCAACGAAGAAGGCATGATTCTGGTCTAGGCCGCGCCCCCGCGCGGCTTGTCGCGGTGGCGCACCTGGCGGGGTGCCCGCCGGAAAGGATGCTTGCGTGAACGAGCGCCGACACACGATCGCCGTCCTGGTCGACAACGAGCCCGGCGTCCTGGCCCGGGTCATCGGCCTGTTCTCGGGCCGCGGCTACAACATCGACAGCCTGACGGTCGCCGAGGTGAATCAGGAGCGCACGCTGTCGCGCATCACCGTGGTGACGCGCGGCACGCCCATGATCGTGGAGCAGATCAAGGCCCAGCTCGGCCGCCTGGTGCCCGTCCACAAGGTCAGCGACCTGACCGTGGAGGGCCCGCACGTCGAGCGCGAGCTGGCGCTCATCAAGGTGGCGGGCACCGGCGAGAAGCGCGTGGAATCGCTGCGCATCGCCGACATCTTCCGGGCGCGCGTGGTGGATTCCACGACCAGCTCGTTCGTCTTCGAGGTCACCGGCACCTCGGAGAAGCTCAACGCCTTCATCGACCTCATGATCCCTCTGGGACTGGTCGACGTGTCGCGGACCGGGGTCGTGGCCATCGCGCGCGGCGCGAAGCCCATCTGACGACGCGTCCAACCAGCAGCCAGCGGGCCTGAACGAAGGGAACCAGACGATGCGCGTGTACTACGACCGCGATGCCGACGTGAACCTGATCAAGGGCAAGAAGGTGGCCATCGTGGGCTACGGCAGCCAGGGCCACGCCCACGCCAACAACCTGCGCGACAGCGGTGCCAAGGACGTCCTGGTGGCGCTGCGCGAGGGCTCGCCCTCGGCGGAGAAGGCCAAGAACGCCGGCTTCACGGTCAAGTCGCCGGCCGAGGCGGCGAAGTGGGCCGACGTCACGATGGTGCTGGCGCCCGACGAGCTGCAGGGCGCGCTGTACCGCAACGACCTGGCGCCCAACCTGCGCAAGGGCGTGGCGCTGGCCTTCGCGCACGGGCTGAACATCCACTTCAACCTGATCGAGCCGCGCGCGGATCTCGACGTCTTCATGGTGGCGCCCAAGGGCCCCGGCCACACCGTGCGCAGCGAGTACCAGCGCGGCGGCGGCGTGCCCTGCCTGCTGGCCGTCGCCAAGGACGCGAGCGGCAACGCCCACGAGATCGGCCTGTCCTATGCGGCGGCCATTGGCGGCGGACGGGCCGGCGTGATCGAAACGTCGTTCAAGGAGGAGTGCGAGACGGACCTGTTCGGCGAGCAGGTGGTGCTGTGCGGCGGCTTGTCGCACCTGATCCTGGCCGCCTACGACACCCTGGTGGAGGCGGGCTACGCCCCCGAGATGGCGTACTTCGAGTGCCTGCACGAGGTGAAGCTGATCGTCGACCTGATCTACGAGGGCGGGCTGGCCAACATGCGCTACTCGGTCAGCAACACGGCCGAGTACGGCGACTACACGCGCGGGCCGCGCGTCGTGAACGAGCAGGTGCGCGCCGAGATGAAGCGCATCCTGGACGACATCCAGTCGGGCCGCTTCGCACGGGACTGGATGCTGGAGAACGCGGTCAACCAGGCGAACTTCAAGGCCATGCGCCGGCGCAGCGCCGAGCATCCCATCGAGCAGGTCGGCGAGAAGCTGCGTGCAATGATGCCCTGGATCGCCAAGAACCGGCTGGTCGACAAGTCCAAGAACTAGGTCCCTGCGCCGCACGTCGAGGGGGGCAGGGCCCCCTCGTCATGCATGGCGGGTTCGCCTCGATGGACGAGGCGAGGGGGCTGACCGGGGTCGAGGTCCGCCGTGAGCACCGAGCGTTCGAGCGCGCGCCCCCTGACCGACGTCCAGCGCCGGCGCGGCATCGCCTGCGTGCTGGCCAGCATGGGCGTCATCGGCGTCAATGTCGGACTGTTCCATCCCCTGATCTCCCTGAACCTGGAGGCGCGCGGCGTCACCACCACCGTGATCGGGCTCAACGCCGCCGTGCCCTTCGTCGCGGCGATCCTGGCCGCGCCCTTCCTGCCGCGCCTCGTCGCCCGCGTCGGATTGATCGGCGTCCTGCTGTCCGCCGGCGCGATCGACGTCCTCGCGATCCTGGGTTTTCTTCTGACCGACGACCTGGTCGCCTGGTTCGTGCTGCGGTTCCTCATGGGCATCGGCATGATGCTCCACTGGGTGGGCAGCGAGATCTGGATCAATGCCGCGGTCAGGGACGAGCACCGCGGCAAGATCATCGGGCTCAACGGCGCGCTGTTCTCGGGCGGCATGGCATGCGGGCCCATCGTGCTGGGCACCGTCGGCACCCAGGGGACGCTGCCCTTCGTCATCAGCATGGCCATCGTCGCCGCTTCCTCGGTGCCGTTCCTCCTGGCCCTCGGCACGGCGCCCGAGGCGCACCACAAGGGCGCCGCCGATCTCTGGACCGCGTGCAGGCGCGCGCCCACGGCGATGCTCTCGGGACTCGCCCAGGGTGTCCTGGTCATGGCGCTGTTCGTGCAGCTTCCGATCTATGGGCTGCGCAGCGGGCTGGGCGAGGCGACGGCGGTGACGCTGCTGTCCGCGCTCGTCATCGGGGGCTCGGTCCTGCCAATTCCGCTCGGCTGGCTCGCCGACCGCATGAACCGGCGGCTGTTGCTGATCCTGTGCGGCGCCGCGACGCTGCTGTGCGCGCTCGCCCTTCCCCTGGCGGCGGGCGATAAGGCGTTGCTCTGGGTCGTGCTGCTGGCATGGGGCGGCGCGGGCGGCGGGCTCTATACGCTCGCCCTGGTGCGCATTGGCGAACTGACTCCTGCAGGCGAACTCAGCGCGGCGACCGCGGCCTTCGTCATGGTCACGCACATCGGTTCGATCGCGGGGCCCATTCTCCTGGGCGGCGGCATGGACCTGTGGGATCCGCACGGCTTCGTCGTCGTGACGGCGGGTGCCGCGCTCCTGTTCGTGGCCTTCGGCACACTGCGCTATGCCCTCGTGCCCGATGCACGCCGCCGGCAGGGGCAAGGGTCAGAAAGAGGGCCGGTTTCGCCTTGAAAATGCAGGCCCATCGCTTTCATTCATCATTAAGATCGTCTATACAGGATGCCCATCGGAGGCCCGGCTGTGGCAGCGGCCCCGATACGAGGCGGAAAATGACGTCGGTTCAGGCAGTTGCGGCAGTCGTGCAGGATCAGGCTCGGGCGGATGCGTTCGCCCGCGGCGTGGCGTGCGCACCGGTTGCCGTGGATGCCGGCCGGGCCGTCCTCGGCTCCCTGCTTCGACTTAGGGGCCCCTGAACGGGTCGCCGGTGGGTGGCGAGCGTTCAGGGGATGTCGCACGCCCTTTTCAGTCGAACCATCTTCTAGGGAGCCCCTTCCCATGACCGACATAGCGCGAGAATCAGTACCGGCCCGCAACGACCGGGTCGTCATCTTCGACACCACCCTGCGCGACGGCGAGCAGTCGCCCGGCTGCTCCATGAACCTGGAGGAGAAGCTGCGCGTCGCCGAGCAGCTCGAGCGCATGGGCGTGGACGTGATCGAGGCCGGCTTTCCCATCGCCTCCAACGGCGACTTCGAGGCCGTACGCGAGGTTGCCCGCCAGGTGAAGAGCTCGGTTGTCTGCGGCCTGGCGCGCGCCGGACGCCGCGACATCGATCGTGCCGCCGAAGCTCTCCAGCCGGCCGAGCGCAAGCGCATCCACACGTTCATCTCGACCAGCCCGCTCCACATGAAGCACAAGCTGCGCATGGAGCCCGAGCAGGTCTACGAGGCGGTGATCGACAGCGTGACCTACGCGCGCCGCTTCACCGACGACGTGGAGTGGAGCTGCGAGGACGGCACGCGCACCGACCACGACTTCCTCTGCCGCACCGTCGAGGCGGCCATCCGATCGGGCGCCTCGACGATCAACATCCCGGACACGGTCGGCTATGCCGTGCCCGAGGAGTTCGCCGAGCTCATCCGCATGCTGCGGAACCGCGTGCCCAACATGGACAAGGCGGTCATATCGGTGCATTGCCACAACGACCTGGGCCTGGCAGTGGCCAACTCGCTGGCCGGCGTCAAGGCCGGTGCGCGACAGGTCGAATGCACCATCAACGGCATCGGCGAGCGCGCCGGCAATGCCGCGATGGAGGAGATCGTCATGGCGCTGCGCACGCGGGGCAACAGCTTCGACGTGGGCACGCGCATCGTGACCGAGCAGATCATGCGCGCCTCGCGCCTGGTGTCGTCCATCACCGGATTCAACGTGCAGCCCAACAAGGCCATCGTCGGGGCCAACGCCTTCGCCCATGAATCCGGCATCCACCAGGACGGCATGCTGAAGCACGCCGGCACCTACGAGATCATGACGCCGGAATCGGTGGGCCTGGTGCGGTCCTCGCTGGTCATGGGCAAGCACTCCGGACGGCACGCCTTCCGCCAGAAGCTGAAGGAGCTGGGCTACGAGCTGGGCGACAACGCGCTGAACGAGGCGTTCACCCGGTTCAAGGAGCTGGCGGACAAGAAGAAGGACGTGTTCGACGAGGACCTGATCGCGCTGGTCGACGACGAGGTGGCCAGCGGTAACGACCGGGTCCGCTTCGTGAAGCTGCGCGTCACCTGCGGTTCGGAAGGGCCGCAGCAGGCCGACCTGCGCATCACGGTCGATGGCGAGGAGCGTTCCACCACGGCCGAGGGCAACGGTCCGGTGGATGCCACCTTCAAGGCCATCAAGCAGCTCTTCCCCCACAGCGCGGCGCTGCAGCTCTACCAGGTGCATGCCGTGACCGAAGGGACGGACGCCCAGGCCGAAGTGACGGTACGCCTGGCCGAGGACGGGCGTTCGGTCAACGGGCTGGGTGCTGACATCGACACCATCGTCGCGTCGGCCAGGGCCTACATCAACGCGCTGAACCGCCTTCTGGTGAAGCGCGAGCGTTCCGCGCCGGCCGCCCTGTCGGCCTAGGCGCGCAAGGGTACAGCGAAGGGCGGAGGCGCGGCCGGTGCCGCGCCTCCCGCCTCGGGAAAAGGCGGGTCGGTAGGGGATGCTTTCCAAGATCCTTGGGCTCATGTCGGCCGACATGGCCATCGACCTCGGCACCGCGAATACGCTGGTCTACGTGAAGGGCAGGGGGATCGTCCTCAACGAACCCTCGGTCGTGGCCATCGTGACGGTCCGGGGCAAGACGCAGGTGCTGGCGGTCGGCGACGAGGCCAAGCAGATGCTGGGCCGCACGCCCGGCAACATCGAGGCGATCCGACCCTTGCGCGACGGCGTGATCGCCGACTTCGAGATCGCCGAGGAGATGATCAAGCACTTCATCCGCAAGGTGCACAACCGGCGGAGCTTCGCCAGCCCCCAGATCATCGTCTGCGTGCCCTCGGGCTCCACCGCGGTGGAGCGCCGCGCCATTCAGGAGTCGGCCGAGAGCGCCGGCGCCCGCCGCGTGTTCCTGATCGAGGAGCCGATGGCGGCGGCGATCGGGGCGGGGTTGCCGGTGACCGAGCCCACGGGCTCGATGGTGGTCGACATCGGCGGCGGCACCACCGAGGTGGCCGTGCTGTCGCTGGGCGGCATCGTCTACTCGCGCTCGGTACGCGTGGGCGGCGACAAGATGGACGAGGCGATCATCGCCTACATCCGGCGCAACCATAACCTGCTGATCGGCGAGGGCTCGGCCGAGCGGATCAAGAAGCAGATCGGCTCGGCTTGCGCGCCCGACGACGGCGACGGGCCGACGATGGAGATCAAGGGCCGCGACCTGATGAACGGCGTGCCCAAGGAGCTGGTCATCTCGCAGCGTCAGATCGGCGAGAGCCTGGCGGAGCCGGTGGGCGCCATCATCGAGGCGGTGAAGGTAGCGCTCGAGCAGACCCCGCCCGAACTGGCAGCCGACATCGTGGACAAGGGCATCGTGCTGACGGGCGGCGGCGCGCTGCTGAACAATACGGACCGCGTGCTGCGCCAGGCGACCGGCCTGCCTGTCACGATCGCCGAGGAACCGCTGAGCTGCGTGGCACTGGGAACCGGACGGGTGCTCGAGGAGATGAAGACCCTGCGCCACGTCCTCTACAATCAGTTCGACTGATGGCCCGGGGTTCCGCCCGGCCGGCGCTGCGACGGAACCCCCGCCTGCCGATGGCCTGCCGCCCGGTGCGGCGGGTGCAAGAGGGTGAGGGGGGACGATGAAGACCTCCCAGCTCCGCCGTGTCGCCCTGCCCGTGCGCGGGATGGTGCAGCGCTTCGCGCTGGCGCTTCTGCTGGGTCTGGCCGTGGTGACGATGGCGCTGGACCACTTCGGCAACCCGATGGTCGAGCGTGCGCGCACCCGTCTGGTGGACGGCCTGACACCCTTCATGAATGGCCTGTCTCACCCCGTGGTGCTGGCGCGCGGCGCGGTGGAGCGGGTGCAGGGTGCCCTGCTGCTGTACACCGAGAACGAGCGCCTGCGCGCCGAGAACGAGCGCTTGCGCCATTGGGAGGATCTGGCGCGGCGGCTGGAGATGGAGAACCAGGCGCTGCGCGCCACGGCCAACGCCGCGGCCGAGCCCAAGGGAGCCTACGTGACCGCACGGGTCATCGCGGCGTCGGGCGGCGCCTTCGTCCGCACGCTGCTGATCAACGCGGGCGAGAGCGACGGCGTGGCCAAGGGACAGGCCGTCGTGGGGCCCGAGGGACTGGTGGGGCGCGTCGTCGAGGTTGGACGGCGCAGCGCGCGGGTGCTCCTGCTGACCGACCTCAACAGCCGCGTGCCCGTGCGCGTGGAATCCTCGCGCGTCAGCGCCATCCTGGCCGGCGACAACTCCGACCGGCTGGCGCTCAACTTCCTTCCTGCCGACGCCGAGGTGCGACCCGACGACCGCCTGGTCACCTCGGGCGAGGGCGGGCTGATCCCGCCCGGCATCCCGGCCGGCATCGTCGCCGCCGTCGAGGACGGCGCCGTGATCGTGCGCCCCATGGTGGACTGGTACCGGCTCGAGTACGTGCGCGTGCTGAACTATGCGCTGCCCGGCGTGCTGCCCTCGACGCGCGAGGCCGGGCTGCCGGGTGAAGGCTGGTGACCGGCGAGCTCCTGCGCCTGAAGGACGGGCTGGTCGCTCTGCTTCCGGTCGCGGCCAGCCTGATGGTCGTCCTGGTGTCCAGCGTGCCGTTCGGCGTGCCGTACCTGGGGCCGGTGATGCCTTCGTTCGCCGTTGCGGCCGTCTACTACTGGGCGGCGCGGCGGCCCGCGGCCCTGCCCCTGCCGGCGACCTTCGCCCTGGGGCTGGTGCAGGATTCGCTCGTCGGCTCGGCCCTGGGCCAGAGCGCCGTCATCCTGCTGGCCGTGCAGGCGATCGTGGGGACCCAGCGGCGCCTGCTGATGGCCAAGCCCTTTCACGTCTTCTGGTTCGGCTTCGCCTGCCTGGTGCCGGCCGCGGCGCTGCTCCACTGGGTGCTGGACGCGGTCTTGGAAGGCGGCATCCCGCCGGTCGTGCCCGCGCTGGTGCAGCTCTTCCTGACCATCGTCGCCTTTCCGGCCGTCGCCTGGCTGATGGCCCGTATCGAGCACGCGCTGCCGGAGCCTGCGTGAAATGCAGCGCGACCTGAGCCGTGCCAAGCAGTTCACCCGCCGCGCCCTGGTGCTGGGCGGCGTGCAGGTTGCGGCGCTGGCCGGCCTGGCGGGTCGCCTGTACGACCTGCAGGTGCGCCAGGCCGAGCGGTATGCCCTGCTTGCCGAGGAGAACCGCGTCAACCTGCGCCTGCTGGTGCCGCCGCGCGGCCGCATCCTGGACCGCTTCGGCGAGGGGCTTGCGGTCAATCGGCTGGACTACCGCCTTGTCGTGACGCCCGAGCAGACCGACGACATGGAGGCGCTGCTGGCCCGTCTGGGCAACCTGGTGGCCATTGACGAGAACGATCGCCGGCGCGTGCTGCGCGACGCGAAGCGGTCGCAGGGCTCGGTGCCGGTGCTGGTGCGCGAGAACCTGAGCTGGGAGGACGTGGCGCGGGTCGAGGTCAACGGCCCTGACCTGCCTGGCGTCATGGTCGAGGCCGGACAGAGCCGCGCCTATCCGTACGGCGACAAGGTGGCGCACGTCACCGGATACGTCGCCTCGGTGGCGGAGTCGGAGCTGACCGACGACCCCCTGACCCGTCATCCCGATTTCCGCATCGGCAAGAACGGCATCGAGAAGCAGTACGACGCGATTCTGCGAGGGGCGGCCGGAAGCAGCCAGGTGGAGGTCAACGCCTTCGGCCGCGTCATCCGCGAGCTGGACCGCGAGGAAGGCAGGCCGGGCGACGACGTGAGGCTCAGCCTGGACATGGGCCTGCAGGCGTTCGCGGCCGAGCGCTTCGGCGCCGAGGTCGGATCGGCCGCGGTGCTGGACGTGCGCACCGGCGAGGTCCTGGCTCTGGTCACCGTTCCCAGCTACGACCCCTCGCAGTTCACCCGTGGCCTGACGACCACCGAGTGGCGCACCCTGGTCGAGGACCCGCGGGGACCGCTCAGCAACAAGGCCGTGGCGGGCCAGTACTCGCCGGGCTCCACCTTCAAGATGCTGGTGGCGATGGCGGCGATGGAGAACGGCGTCGCGGACCAGAACCATGCGGTCTACTGCCCGGGCCACATGCAGCTCGGCAACGTGCGCTTCCACTGCTGGAAGAAGGGCGGCCATGGCACGCTGCGCATGATCGAGGCGATCCAGCAGTCGTGCGACGTATACTTCTACGACGTGGCGCGGCGCCTGGGCATCGACCGCATCGCCGAGATGTGCCACCGCTTCGACCTGGGCGTTGCCACCGGCATCGACCTGCCCGGCGAAAAGCCTGGACTTGTGCCGACGCGCGACTGGAAGCAGGCCACGGTCGGCGAATCCTGGCAGCAGGGCGACACGGTGGTGGTGGGCATCGGCCAGGGCTATCTGCTGGTGACGCCGCTGCAGCTCGCCGTCTATGCCGCCCGGCTGGCCAGCAACGGGCGGGCGGTCGTGCCGCGCCTGACGCGCGTGGACGGGCCCGTCGCGCCCTTCCGGGATCTGGGCCTGAACCCCGCCCACATGGCGGTCGTGCGCGAGGGCATGAACCGCGTGACCAATTCGGAGCGCGGCACGGCCTACCGCGCGCGTATCACCGAGGCCGGATTCGAAATGGCAGGCAAGACGGGCAGCGTGCAAGTGCGGCGGATCACGAAGGCCGAGCGCGAGGCCGGGCGCAAGCAGGAGGACCTGCCCTGGGAGCATCGCGACCACGGCCTGTTCGTGGCCTATGCGCCGGTTTCCAACCCGCGCTATGCCTGCGCGGTCGTGGTCGAGCACGGCGGGTCGGGCTCGAAGGCGGCGGCGCCCGTGGCGCGGGACATCCTCTACGAGGCACAGCGCCGCCATTCGGCCCGCGACGACGGCCCGATGGCCGACGTGCCGCCCTACGAACGTCTGCGCGTGCTGTAGCGGCGTCCGGCCATGGCCATCCGCGACGTCCGCCGCCACCGCATGACGCTGGGCGAGAAGCTGGGCCAGGTGTCCTGGGGCCTGGTCCTGGTGCTGTCCATGGTCGCGGGCGTGGGCTTCGCCATGCTCTACTCGGCGGCGGGAGGCAACCTGTCGCCCTGGGCCCTGCCGCAGATGGGCCGGTTCGCCACGGGCCTCTGCGTCCTGGTTGTCGTCGCCCTGATCGACGTCCGCTTCTGGCACCGTCACGCCTACACGCTTTACGGCGTCTCGGTGGTGCTGCTGGCCATTGTGGATGCGATCGGCATCATCGGCATGGGCGCCCAGCGCTGGCTGGACCTCTACGTGATCCAGATCCAGCCCTCGGAGATCGCCAAGATCGCCATCGTGCTGGCCCTGGCGCGCTATTTCCACGGGCTCACCGCCGAGGATGCGCAGCGCTTCTGGCCGCTGCTGCCGCCGGTGGGCATGGTGCTGCTGCCCGCCGCCCTGGTCATGAAGCAGCCCGACCTGGGCACCGCGGTCATGCTGCTCGCCGCGGGTGCTTGCGTCTTCTTCGCGGCGGGCGTGCGGCTCCGCTACTTCGCCATTGCGGGCGCACTGGCGCTGGCGGTGCTGCCCCTGGGCTGGGGAATGATGCACGACTACCAGCGCGACCGCGTGCTGACCTACCTCGATCCCGAGCGCGATCCGTTGGGCGCCGGCTACCACATCCTGCAGTCCAAGATCGCGCTGGGCTCCGGCGGCGTGTTCGGGCGCGGCTACCTGGAAGGCACGCAGAGCCACCTGAGCTTCCTGCCCGAGAAGCAGACCGACTTCATCTTCACCATGCTGGCCGAGGAGTTCGGGCTGGTGGGGGCGGTGGCGCTGCTGGGCCTCTATGCCCTGATCCTGCTCTACGGCTTGGCCATCGGACTCCGCGCCTCCAGCCAGTTCGGGCGGCTGACGGCCGTCGGGCTCACCGGCATCTTCTTCCTCTACGTCTGCATCAACGTGGCCATGGTGACGGGCCTCGTGCCCGTGGTGGGCGTGCCCCTGCCGCTCGTCTCCTACGGCGGCACGTCGATGATGACGCTGCTCTTCGGCTTCGGCGTGATGGCGAGCGTCCACGTGCACCGCGACGTGCCCGTGCCGCGCCGGCCGGGCCACGGACCGGACTGAAGGCACGCCGCACGCGACGTTGCCGCCCGCGCAAGGCGGGTGCTAGCCTTCCCGCAACGGGGAGGGCTCATGGATCTGTCAGGCAGGGTCGCCATCGTCACCGGCAGCTCGCGCGGCATCGGACGCGCGGTGGCCCGGCGCTTCGCCGCCGACGGCGCCAAGGTCGCCGTCCACTGCCGCACGACGATCGACAAGGCGCGCGCCGTGGTGGCCGAGATCAAGGCCGAGGGCGGCGACGCCATCGCGGTGAAGGGCAACGTTGGAAAGCGCGCCGAGGCCGAGAAGATCGTGCAGCGCACGCTGGATGCCTTCGGTCGTGTCGACATCCTGGTCAGCAATGCCGGTATCGTGATCGACCGCGCCTTCGTCGATTCGACGGACGACGACTGGGCCAGGGCGATGGAGAGCAATCTCAACGGCTTCTTCCACATGACGCGGGCAGTGCTGCCCCACATGATCAAGCGCAAATGGGGCAGGGTCATCGCCACGGGAAGCTGCATCACCGAGATCGCGGACTTCGGCGGCAACAAGTATTCGGTCTGCACGGCCAGCAAGGGCGGCATCACCGCCATGCTGCGCCCCATAGCGGCCGAGGTCGCGCGCCAGGGCGTGACGGTGAACGCCGTTTCGCCCGGCTACATCGCCACCGAGATGCTGGGCGAGATCGACGCGAAGGGGCTGGAGGCCGCGTTGCGGCTGGTGCCCATGCGGCGCTACGGCAAGCCCGAGGAGATCGCGGCGGCGATGGCCTTCCTTGCCTCCGACGATGCGGCCTACATCACCGGCCAGGTGCTGCGGGTGAACGGCGGCATGTCGATGGGCGGCTAGATCGCCCCGAGCGGGTTCGACCAACCACAACAAGGAGACCGATCATGGCGGCAAGGAAGCGCGTCGCGCGCCGCGCGGCGTCAGGCAAGGCGGCGTCCAAGGGCGCTGCGGGGATCGAGCGCATCAATCCGGGCCTGCTCTACTCGACGGCGGTGGTGCACGGCGACACGGTCTACATCGCGGGCCAGGTCGCAGGCGATCCGAAGGCCGACATAACCGGCCAGACCAAGAGCGTGCTGGCCCGCGTGGACGCGGCACTCAAGTCGGCCGGCACGAACAAGTCCAAGCTGCTGTCATGCACCGTGTACCTGTCCGACATGCGTCACTTCGCGGCCTACAATGCCGTCTACCTGAAGTGGGTGGACAAGAAGAACAAGCCCACCCGCGCCACGGTGCAGGCGGCCCTGGCCACGCCCGAGTATCTGATCGAGGTCGTCGCCGTCGCGGCGAAGTAGCGGCCTGCGGGCAGGCCGGCCCTCGCTATCGACTCCCGGGGGCCGCTTTGCTATACGCAACGCCTCGCGTGGGCGCATAGCTCAGTTGGTAGAGCAGCTGACTCTTAATCAGCGGGTCCAAGGTTCGAGTCCTTGTGCGCCCACCACCGATTTTCCCACGCGCTGACAAGTGGTTCGTTCCTTCCGTGCACCCTGCACGGGAGGAACGAACGATGACCGTTTCCAACGGCACCTAGCTCCGCTTTCCATCGGTCGTCCCAGTCTGTTCCCGCTGGGCGGGAGAGCGGCGTTTGGCGCGGGCCTTTTCCAGCAGCTCAATGGCGGCATCGGCCATTGCCGTCGTGCGCGGGACGTAGGTTTCCAGGATCTGGCGCGTCGTCTCGATCCGGTGCCCGGAGATCGCCGCAACCTGGACCTCGGTGCAGCCGGCCTCGGCCAGCGAGACGATGCCTGAGCGGCGGAGGTCCATGAACCACAGGTCGTTGAGCTGGGGCACCATCACGACGGTCGGCCATCCCTCGTCGTCCGGGCGCCCGGCGGCGGCCACGTCACGCACATCGCGGAAGCGATGCCGGAAGTTGTCCGCCCTGTAGGGCAGGCCCGTCTCCTCGGACACCACGATGGTAGCGGGCAGCACCGCGCCCGGCGTGTTCTCGGCACGTGCCCGCTGCGCGGCTCGGGTGGCCTCCAGGCGCACGCGCAGCTCGCCAACAGCCTTCACTTCGATCCACGTTCCGGTCTTGCGCTGGCGCAGCCTAAACCGCCCCTCCTGGTACTGCGACCAGGTCAACGCGAGAATGTCGGCCTCGCGCTGGGCCAGGAAGTAGCCG
>Ga0073934_10006300_pt1 | contig 17410 bp, 9 predicted proteins | sample LarsenN4metaG_FD_76834 | JGI IMG/M metagenome (GOLD analysis project Ga0073934, IMG submission 76834) | Hot spring sediment bacterial and archeal communities from British Columbia, Canada, to study Microbial Dark Matter (Phase II) - Larsen... ... | reverse complement strand
GACTGCGGCGCCGCTGTTGTTCGTGATCACCCACTGCGCCGTAAACGACGAGCCAGACGGGTACGTGCAGGTCGACTGGATGCCGGGGGTCACGGAGTCGCAGTCGATGGAGAACGTGAAGGGCGTTGCATCCTGGGCGCTGGCGCCGCGGCCGATAAGGGCAGCCGGCAACGCGACGGACGCCGCCAGGATGACCCCGATGGTGAGCGCTGTGACGATGACGTTCGGGTGGCGCACGTTACCTCCCCCTGCTCTGCGCCATCCCGCGCGGCCTGTCGCATCCCTGGGCGGCCGGCCGCGGCCCCTCGCTTGAGGCCACGGCCGGCCGTTTTCTGTCGTTGCTTACGGTTGCACGCAGCGCAGGCCGAACACGGCGGCCGTCAGACCGAGGTCTGCGCTCGTGATCAATCCGTCTTCGCTCGGGTCCTTCTGCGGGGTGTAGCCGGGCTGGCTGGTCGTCTTCCCGAACGCGGCGGCCGTCGCGCCGAGGTCGGACGCCGTAATAATACCGTCTGCGCTGGGTGATGCGTCAGGGCAAATGATGATCCGGCGGTTTCCGTCAAGGATGTCGGCCGGGATGTAGTTGCCGTCGATCTGGAGGACAGCCGTCGCGGGGTTATTCCCCGTGAGCCAGAGGTTCGCGGCGTTCGGGCCGTGCGTCAGCGCCTGGAAGACGAGGGCGGTGGTCAGGTTGCCCGTCCCGGTGGGCCCGGCGGGCGTCGCGCCGAGCGTGATGCAGTGCAGCTCCGCCCAGTTGGCGCCGTTCGTCTCACCGATCGGGCAGGTGACGGGGCGGCCGGTCGAGCCCATCCAGCCGCCGTCCTGCAGACCACCGAGCTTGTAACTATCGCCCGCGGCCGGGGCGCAGGGCAGCGGCGGGCTGACGTTCACCGCGTTCGACGTGTTCGACGTGACGATCGAGTAGCCCATGCAGGCGCCGCTCGTGATCTCGAGCGCCGCCCCGGCCCACTGGTTGAGCTTCCAGGTCTTCGTCGTGTCCTTGACGGTCGTGCTGGCGTTGCCGCCCGTCGTCGTGCCTGTAGCCGTCACGCGGGCGAGGCGGGTGGTGTCCCAGCGCATGTTGACGTCGTACGCGCCGAGCTTGCACGAGATGACGTTGCTCGAGCAGGTGGTGAACGACACCGGCACGGTGAAGTAGTAGCCCTGGATGATCACTTTGGTCTGCGGGTTGGGCTTGACGTTGCCGTAGGCGGGGTTGGCATCGGCGGGCGGCATGGAGCGCACCGCATCGAACGCGAGCCCGCCGCCAACGACCGCGATGAGCGCGGCGAGCAGGCCGAGCCGGAGACGCCAGGACGAAAGGTGAGACCGGATCAACGCATACCTCCCTGAGTGGTGATGTTGTCTCTCCCCCATACGTGGTGCGGCTGGGGCCGTACCGAGTTCTCTGTCAAGCCGCTCCTTTCCTCCGCTCCCCCCGGTTCCTAACGTCGTTCGTACCGGTCGATAACAACGCGCGCACGCAGGCATCCGGCGGCGAGCGCCAGGGTGCCCACGGCGAACAGCAACATGGCCACGCGGCCGGGCCAGCCGGGACGCTGGTGTTGCGGCCCGTAGCCAGCGACAGGCGCGCCGTTCGGCCCTCGGTTGCCAGCAGCGCCCGTCCCGGCAGCGCCAGCAGCGCCCGTCCCGGCAGCGCCGGCAGCGCCGACGTCGGGGCCGCTGGCACCGCGCCGGCCGCCCAGCGTGCTCGAAACACCGCCGCCATTGCCGCCGTCGGCGCTGCCCGCGGCGCCGGAAACGCTGTCGGTGATGCGGCGCTCAGGGGCGCCGAGCACGGCCGTGACGGTCGCCTGGATGCTGTCCGGGTCGGTTTGCGGGGAGACGGGCGTGGGGGTCGCGCGCGGGACGCGGGTGGGCCCCGGCGCCGACGGGTCGTTGAACTGCAGCGCCGCGCCGATGAAGGACGCGCCGGGGTTGTTGCCGAGCACATCGGCGATGCCGGTGAAGCCGGTGTCCCCCTGGTCGCCATCGACATTGGGGTCGGCCGGACGGATGACGTACTTGCTGTCGCCGGCGGCGCCGGTGCCCTTGAAGGCGATGTCCGTCTCGCCGGCGGTGCCGCGCGTCTTGAAGACGACGTGGGCGAGGTTGCCCGAGCCCGACGGGCCCGGCTTGGTCTCATTGCCGCTGACGCCGACCGTCGTGCAGCCGAAGTGAAAGGCGCCGTACGTGTTCGCGACGGCGGCGGGGCTCTCGCCGTTCGGCCCGAAGGACGGGCCGATGCATTGCTGCACGCGGCCGGTGGTGGACAAGAAGTTCGAGCCTGTCATTGAGACGTATTCCAACACGGAACTGTCAAATTTCAGTGTGAATTCGAACGCACCGAGGTTATCTGCGTTTGCGATCTTCACATCCATGTCAATTTGATGGCCACCGATGTCCGCCTGGACGCTCGCGGGGGAGAGCGACATCACCGCCGCCCCCTCACCCGATGCTGTCTTCGTGCCCGCGCCCATGAGCGCGAGCGCGCCGAGAATGAGCAGCGCACCGCCGCCCAACCACACACCCTGCCACCTGCGCATCAACCGCCCTTTGCTCCTGTACTCCAACCTGTCCGCCTGCATGCGGGGATTGCGGACCGAGTCCGGCTGCTGGCATTCGTCCAAACGCATCCTCCTTCTCTGCCTTACAGCGGCGGGCCCGGCCTTGAGGCCGGCGCCGCCCCCGCACCTGTGATCGCGCCGCGACTCGACGGCTGCCCCTGCATGCGCTCTCCGTGTGAGCGCCCTCCCTGAGGGAGAGAGGGGAGCAGACGCTTGCGCGCCTGCTCCCCCTCTTCTCTTGTCCCTCTCGACGGTTACGCCTTCGGCGCACCGCCGCGGTCGTCCGGCTTAGTTGCCGAACGGCGCGGGCGGCGGAGCCGGCGGCTGGGCCGGGATCGGGTTCTGGCACGTCGAGCCATCGCGACCGAAGACCTTCTGGAGGTCCTTGATGTCGATGTCAAGGTCGTGCAGGTTCGGCTCGAGGTCGTACCACTTGCTGTACAGCAAGCTGCCGAAGAACGAGCCGTAGCGGTAGGCAATCAGCGCCTCGTCCTGGACGTTGACCTGGCAGTCGAGGTTCAGGTCGCCTTCGAGGATGCGGACGGTGACGGCCATGTCGCCACAGACCGGGGTGAGACCGCCATTGACGGAGCCCAGCGTCGGGTGGCCGAAGACGTCGACCAGCTCGCAGCCGTTGTCCTTGATGACGGTCACGACACCGTTGTCGTTGCCCGGGAAGATGTCATTCGTGAGGTCCGGGTGCGGGATGAGCCAGAGCGACGCCAGGTCGAACGCGCCCGTCGGGCCGGCCGGCGAAGCGCCGACCGTCACGCAGCCGAAGTGGATGACATTCTCCAGGACCACCGACATCGTGCAGGTGCCGTCGGCGCTCGAGTTCGGGTCAGGCGAGCAGTCCGGGTTCGGCGAGCCGTTGATCTCGTCGACCGGGCCGCGGCCAGCGCCCGCGCCCGTCGGGCCGAAGACGATGTCGCACGGGTTGACACTCTGGATGACCAGGTTGTCGTACTCGACCGAGAACTCGTACGCGCCCAGGCCGTCCTGGACCGTGTCGCCGTTCTGGTCGCCCGTCTGCACGTTGGACGCCTTCTCGATCACGTGGAGGTCGCCCTCGTTCTCACCCGCGCACGGACCCGTGACGCAGAGGAAGAGGTTGGCCGCCGGGATCGAGTTGTCGCAGTTCGCCGCCGCGCCGTGGCACGTCTTCACCACCGAACCACCAAGCGGCGTCGGCGTCGGCGTCGGCGTGTTCGTCGGCGTCGGCGTGTTCGTCGCCGTGTTGGTCGGCGTCGGCGTGTTCGTCGGCGTGTCCGTCGGCGGGATCGGCGTGTTCGTCGGCGTCGGCGGGTTCTGGACGTTCACCGTCGCCGGGATGCAGCCGTCGGAGTACGGCGGCGTCGAGGCCTCAGGGCACTCCTGCAGGTTGTTGAATTGCTCGTCCGTCGCGTGCGCGAAGTGGAGCTCCAGATTCGCCGTGCCGATCGCGGCCGCGGTGAACGGGAAGTTCGCCATCGCGAGGGTCCCGCCGTTCGCGACCGTGATAGCGCCGCCGCACGAGTAGCCGACGACCGTGCCCTCGGTCTCGGAGGCCGGGTGCATGTCCGGGTTGCCGTTGGCGGTCGGCGCCGGCGGGCTCGTCGTGCAGCCGGCCGTCGGCAGGCCCGTCACGTTCGGCAGGCCCGGGGTGAGCGTCGCGGCGCTCGTGTTGTGCAGGTACGTGTCGAACGTGTCGACAATCACCGAGCTACCGGAGCCGTTCACGAACGTGTACACGGCGGTGAAGTTGGCGCCTGGCGCGTACGTACACGACGACTGGATGCCCAGCGTCGCGCCGTCACAGTCGACGGCGAGCGCGTACGGGGTCGAAAAGAACGTGCTGTTGACGTAGCCCGACGCGAACGCGCTGTTGTCGACGCGGCCGTAAGGCAGGCCCACGACGGCGACAAGCACGCCCACGGCGGTACCGAGCGCGGCCAGCAGGCCGAGCAGTACTTGGGGCTTCTTCAAAACTAACCTCCTACGATGTAGGGCTGTTGGGTCCAGAGCACGGACCCGCGGCTTACTGTTCGGTTGTGCTGTTGTCTGGTCCCCTCTTCACCTCCTTCATCCGTCCTCCCGGGAGTGGGACCCTCACCGGGAGCAGCCACACCGCCTTGCTTGCCTGTTGTTGCAATCCCGCCCCCGCCGCCGGCCCCCCAGGCCGGGCGCCGCTGGCGCGAGAACTGCCATGGTTATGGGCCCGCCTCCCGCAACCGCACTTCGTAGGCGCGCTTCGCCCCGGGCACGGGGACGAGCGTGTAGCGTCCCACGAGCGCGCGCACGTTCTCTGTCACGTAGAACGGGCGGACGCCCACGTTCGCTTCGGCGAGCACGACAAGGAACGCATCATCGGCCGTCCAGCTGTTGACAAGCCGGACGTCCGGGCGCACGCCCTCCACCTGCTGCAGATACTGGTACGCGGCGAGGTCGATGAACGGCCCGTAGATGATCGCGTCGGGCGCGACGCGTGAGAGCAGCGCCTCCGCGTCGTCGCGCACGCCATGCTCGCCGTGCAAGGTGACGAGGCGCGCGTTGACGACGAGCGCCAGCGCCGGCAACACGAACGCCGCCGCCTCCCAGGGCGAGGCCGCGGCCACGCCGCTCGCCTCGAGCGCCCACGCGAGCCCCGCCGCCATAAGCAGCGCCCAGGCGACGAACGCCGGCAGGAACATGAACTCCTTGTCCACCGTGTCGTAGTTGATGAAGAAGAGCGTGAGCGGCGCCGCGCAGCCCAGCACCAGCAGCAGGAAGGCGCGGTCGCGCGACCAAAGGCGCGCCGCGCCGGCGACGCCGAGCGGCAGGCCGACGGCGAAGAAGGCGCCGCCGAGCCGCACGCCGAAGACGCCGGCCTCGCGCAGCGCGTCGACCGGCCCGTAGGCGAAGGCGTCGGAGCCGAACTGGCTCGCGGTGACGTGCCTCCAGAAGCCGTGCCAGCTGCCGACGTCCCAGACGCGCAGGCTGCCGTCGAGCGCGTAGTCGCCAGGACCCACGCTGGCACCGGTCCAGGCGCGCAGCGGCAGGTAGAGATAGAACGCGGCGCCGAGGATCGCGCCGGCCGCGGCCGCGGCCCACGAGCGGCGGTCGCGCGGGGCGGCGTACCAGGCGAAGCCGACGAGCGTCGGCAGGTACAGCGCCGTCGTCGTCCGCGTCGCCAGCCCGAGGCCGAAGAGCAGGCCGACAGCGGCGGCGCGCAACGGGGTTGGGCGGGCGCGCCATTCCCAGGCGGCGAGCAGCATGCCGGCAAAGAGCGCGGCGTCCAGCGAGTACACCTCCGCGGCGATCGCGTCGAGCCAGAACCAGTAGGAGAACGCGAGCGCCAGCGCCGCCGCGGCCGCGACAGCGGGCCGTGCCGTGAGCCGCAGCGCCAGCGCGTATACCGCGAGGCAGGCGGCGACGGCAAAGAGCGCCGACAGCAGGTTCATGCGGAAGATGGGATTGCTGATGGGGAAGGCGTGCGAGAAGAGCCAGCCGGCCAGGGTGTAGAACGGGTACCCGGGCGCATGGGCGATGCCCAGCCGGTAGGCGGCCGTCGACAGCTCCGGGCCATCGAGGCTGTAGAGGTCGGGCGCGAGCGTGAGCAGGTACGCCACGGCGGCGACGCCGGCGACGACGCAGGCCCACGCGGCGCTCGAGGTGAGCGGGCGGGCGAGCGTCTGCTCGCGCATCGACGGGCGGTGCTGGGTCACGCTCAGCGTCACGCTACCTGACACGACTTCCTCATCGGCAATCGATTGCCGTCCGCGGGAAGCGTCCGTGCTCCGCGATTCACTGGCGGGGTTGCGTGGCGGGGAATCGTTGTTGGTGGTACCGGGGGCGGCCGCCGGAGCGACCGCCCCCGTTCCCACGGAGGTCCGAAGACCTCCCTACGTCACGTTATTTCGACAGGTTCGTAACCACCGGGCCGCTCTTCGCCGGGCACGAACCGAAGTACGAAGCCAGCGAACCGAGGTCGCCACCGGTGATGTTCCCGTCCTTGTTGAAGTCGAAGTTCACCTTGCCATAGCCGGCCGCGGTCAGGTTGATCGTGCCGTTGGCGTTGCGGTAGCTGCCGAACTTCGACGCAACGCTACCGAGGTCGCCCGCGGTGACGTTGAAGTCACCCGTGACGTCCGCCGCCTCGCGGCCGTCGGAGCAGCCGTCCTGGTCCGTGTCCGGGCTCGCCGGCGAGGTGCCGTAGAAGTTCACCTCGGCGCCGTCCGGGAGCACGTCACAGTCGGAGTCCGCGTCCGCGGTACCGGCGAGGGTGTCCGGCCCGCAGGCAGCGGCCTTGCACATGCCGGCGGGGCAGGCCTCGATGTCGTTGGCCGTGTTGCCGCTGCCATCGAGGGCGATGCTCTGCGTCCGGTAGAAGGTCTCCACCAGGCCGTGCGCACCAGCGCCACCCGGCATGCCCAGGCGGTCACCGTCGGTGTCGCCAGTGATCGCCGCGCCGTTCTGCGGCTGCGCGCAGCCGTCCGGGTCGACCGGCGACGTCGCGCAGCTGCCGATCGTCTTGTCGGCGAGGTCCGGGCGGGCCCGCTGGCTGCACTCGATGCCGTCGAGGTAGAGGTCGCGGTCCACGTCACCGTCGAGCGCGCTTGAGCTCGTCGGCGTGCCGCCGGTGCCCACCCGCTTGCAGACGGTCTTGCCGGCGCCGGTGAAGCCCGTCCATGGGATGATCTCGTACGCCGCCTCTGCGGCGTCGTTCAGCCCGTCGTTGTCCTTGTCGCTGTCGCAGGCGTCGCCGAAGGTGTCCTCGTTCGGGTTCGAGTTGTCACCCGTCGCCGGGGCGCCCCACGGGTTCGGGACGCCGTGGAAGGTCGCGCCGGAGTCGGTGTTCGTCTGCGTCGCGTTGCTGTCAACCGGGCAGTTGTCGTCCGCGGTCGTGTCCTGGATGCCGGAAAGCGAGAGGTTCTCGTCGGCGCCGTTGTCCTGCTTGTCCTTCGAGCCGTCGCTGTCGGTGTCCGGGTTCGTCGGGTCGGTGTACTGGAACAGCTCGTCGTAGTCCGTCGCACCGTCCGCGTCAGTGTCCGCCGCCGCGCCCGGGTAGCCGATCGCCGCTTCGATGCCGTCCTGCAGGCCGTCGCCGTCCTGGTCAGGGTTGCCGTCGTTCGTGTCGGCCGGCACAGGCAGGCAGTCGCCGTCCGCGTCAGTCCCGGCGAAGCCGCCGATGTTGACGCACTGGTGGTCGACGATGCGGGTGAACTTGCGGCTGCGGTGGTCAGCAGCCGACGTGTACAGCACCAAACGCGGGTACAGGCCCGGCGTCGCCGGCGTCGTGACCGTGGTCTCGACGATCGAGTTCTGCGGGCTGTCCGTGCAGAGGTACTGGTCGTCCGGCGGCGCCGTGCTGCCGGCCAGCTGCACGTACGTCACGTACGGGTTGGAGCCGAACGCCGACTGCCGCGTGTACAGGATCAGCGGGACGGGCGGGGCCAGCGGGAACGCCGGGGCCGCGCCGCCGAGGAACAGACCCGTGAGGTCCGCCGAGTCCTGCGCGATGAACGTCCAGGCCGGCGGGAACGGCTGCACCTGCTCGATGTAGCTGTAGTCGCCGGAGACAGTGCCCGGCGCGCCGCCCGTGGTGAGCGGGCCCGTGCCGCCGTTGACGCCCGACTGCTGCGCCGAGCGCTTGAAGTCGATCGGGTTGTACGCGGGCGGCACCGAACCTGGGTCGGCCAGGATGTCGGCGTTGTACGGCGATGTCGTGATGCCGTGGCAGAAGAGGTTCGCCTCGGCGTACACGTTGCCGCTCGTCGCCTCAGCCGCCTTCACATCGCCGTTGCAGGCGTTGTTCGTCGTCGGGCCACAGGGATACGTCGTCACCGGCCATGAACTGGGCGCCACGGTAATCGCCAGCGAGAGCCGGCTGCCGGGCGGGATGCGGTTCACGGAGTAGGCGGGCATGGTCGTGCCGGCCGCCGCGGCGGTCGATGAAGAGCCGGCGCCGCACGGGTTCGCGGGCACCGCCGGCAGCGGCGTCGACGGCCGTGAGCCGTCGTAGCAGACGACGGCGTCGACTTCGAATGCGCCGCTGATGTCGAAGTGCTGGATGTCGGTACAGCACGGGCCCGCGCTCGCGTTCCCGCTGAACCAGGTCAGCGCTCCGATCACCACGGCGGCGAGCACACCAATGACGGTGAGCTTCTTGGCCATGAAGAATCCTCCTGAATGTCTTCGCTGTGTGTGCTTGCAGGGCTAACGACTTACGGGACTACCGCACCTCCTTGTCCTTGCGCCCGCAGGCGCCTACGAAGTCACCACTATCCCGTGCTACCGAGATCGCTGGCAGACCGTGCGTGGGAGGTTGGTGGCTCAGAGGAGACTCCCCACGACGCTCAGCCAGCAGGAATCCGCTTCACTGCGGACATACAAGTAGAGATGGCCGGAACCCTCTCTACGTGCTCCTTCCGTGGCGGGAAGAACGGTATTTAGTTTTGGGCTTAGTCCCAGATCGGGCGGGGGAAGGACAGAGCCACCAGTGAGGCCTATGTAACCACCCGTTCACGAAGATGTCAACCCCCCGAAACACCCCGCAACCAACGTTGCGCCGCCGCCAACTTCGCTTTCGTTGAATCTGCGGCGCCCCGATTGATGAAATCGCAATCCAGCATCGCGGTTCGCCCTTTGCCGCGACAGCACACGTCAAGTTCCGCCGCACTTGACACCGCCATCAGCCACCGCGGCGGGCCAGCAGCCGCCGCGTGATGCTCTCGAACACCGCGTAGTCCTGCGCACCGACAAGCTGGAAGCCGCCCTCGAAGATGAACGTGGGCGTGCTGACGACCCCAAGCGCCCGCGCCTCGGCGGTGCTCGCATCGACCGCTCCGGCGTAGCGTCCGTCGGCGAGCGCCTGCCGCAGGCCCTGGCCATCGACGCCCGCCGTGCGGGCGAGCTCGCAAAGGACGTCGACGTCGGCGAGGTCGCGGCCATCGCGGAAGTAGGCGGCGAAGAGCGCCCGGTGGTAGGCCTCGAAGCCCCCGTGCTCCCGCGCGAACTCGGCCGCCTCCAGCGCCCGGTGCGCATTGGCGACGACAAGCGGCATCCGCATCTCGATCCCGGAGGCGGCCGCGAGCGCGAGGATGTTGTCGCGGTACGCCCGCGCACGCCCGCTGGAGCCGAGCCGCCCGCGCAAATCGGCGCCCGTGCGCGTCGTCTCCGGGTGCAGCTCGAACGGCCGCCACTCGACCGCGACGGGCAGCTCCCGCTGGAGCCGCTCGACGCGCTCGAGGGCGATGTAGCACCACGGGCAGACGTAGTCGGAGTAGGCGGTGATGCGCAGCGGCGTCATGGCGATTGGAGGGTCCTTTCACCGGCGCCGAGCATCGGCGGTGGACAGGGAGAGCGTCGAGGCTGGAGCCTCGGGGTTGTCATGCTGAGCGAAGCGAAGCATCTGGCCGCGGCTGCCGCCCTCCTTCCACCGGCGCCGAGCATCGGCGGTGGACAGTGAGAGCGTCGAGGCTGGAGCCTCGAGGTTGTCATGCTGAGCGAAGCGAAGCATCTGGCCACGGCTGCCGCCCTGCTTCCACCGCGCCGTTCCCTCTTCACCCTCACCCTTCACTCTTCCCCCTTCTTAGAACCAGCGCCGCCACTTGAACCACAACACCAGCGCGCCAGCGACGATCCCCATCGCGATCAGCATGCCGGCGTAGCCGAAGCGCAGGCCGTACTCGGGCACGTTGTCGAAGTTCGTGCCGTAGATGCCCGCGATCAACGTGAGCGGCAGGAAGATCACGGTGACGATCGCCAGCGTCTTCATCACCTCGTTGAGGCGGTTGTTCACCGCCGAGAGGTAGGTGCTGAGCGCACTGTCCGCGAGGTCGCGCACGCTCTCGATCGTCTCCTCGACGCGCACCGTGTGGTCGTAGATGTCGCGGAAGTACATCAGCGCAGCTTCGGGGATCAGCTCCGGGTACTCGTTACGCGAGAGGCGGTTCATAACATCGCGCTGCGGCAGGATCGTGCGCTTGAGCCGCTGCGCGACGCGCTTGAGCTGGAGGATGCGCTCCAGCGTCTGCCGCGTCGGATTGTCGAGCACCTCCTCCTCGACCGCGGACACCTGCTCGTCAACGGCCTCGACGACCGGCCGGAAGTCGTCGACGACGACGTCGATCAGCGCGTGGGCGAGGAAGCCCGGGCCGCGCTCGAGCAGCAGCGGGTTGCGCTCGGCGCGGCGGCGCACGTCCTCGACCGCATGTACCGGCGAGCGGTGCACCGAGACGACGTAGCAGCGCCCAACGTACAGGTCGAGCTCGCTCGTGCGCAGGCTGATGCGCTCCGCGTCGTAGGCGAGGTTGTGGATGATGATGAAGAGATACGCGTCGTAGTCGTCGATCTTCGGCGGGTCGACCGTCGTGTTGTAGCAGTCATCGACCGTGAGCTGGTGAAAGCCGAAGACATCGCGCAGGAGCGGCTCGCCTTCCTCGCGCCCGTCGGCGTGGAGGTCCACCCAGAGCAGGCCCCGCTCCGACGCGAGCGCGTCGCGCATCTCGGCGAGCGACAGGTCGAACCGGACGCCGTCGCCTGGCTCGTGGTAGCACGAAGTGTAGGGAGGTGAGGCGCCGATCTCGCCTCGCGGGCGCTCGAGGGTCGTCACGCCGGCAGCGTACCGCGGGTGGTCATCCGAAGCGCGGACTGACGTCCGGGGGCCCGCTACACGACAGCGCGCGGAGTGAAGTCCAGGCGACACCGGACATGCGGACCAGCCGCAGCGACCGTCGACCGGCGAGCGGCTACTGAAACAGCCCGCTCACGCCCTCGCCGGTATGGATGCGCGTGATCGCCTCGCCGAGCAATGGCGCGACCGAGAGCGTCGTGATCTTCGGGTGGCGCTTGTGCGGCGGCAGCGGGATCGTGTCCGTCACCACGAGCTCGCGGATGTTGGTGCCACAGATCTTCTCAACCGCGCGGTCCGAGAGCACCGGATGCACGCACGCCGCCGTCACACTCTTAGCGCCCCGCGCGTAGGCGATCTCGATCGCCGCGACGATCGTGCCGCCCGTATCGATCTCGTCGTCGGGGATGATCACGTCGCGCCCGGCGACCGAGCCGATGATGTCGCGGGCGGCGACGCGCTCGTCGTTGCCGAGCCGCTCCTTGTCGACGACGGCCAGCGGCGTCTCGAGCTGCCGCGCGATGTTGCGCGCGCGCTTGGCCGAGCCGACGTCGGTCGCGAGCACCGTCGTCTGCGACAGGTCGCGCTCCTTGAAGTAGCGGCTGAGCAGGTAGATCGCGGTCAGTTCGTCAACGGGAATATTGAAGAAGCCCTGGATCTGACCGGCATGCATATCAATTGTCAGCATGCGGTCGGCGCCCGCCGTCTCGATGAGGTTCGCGAGCAGGCGCGCGGTGATCGGCACGCGCGGCTGGTCCTTCTTGTCGCTGCGGCCGTACCCGTAATACGGGATGACAGCGGTGATCCGCCCCGCCGAGGCGCGTTTGAAGGCATCGATCATGATCAAGAGCTCCATGACGCTCTTGTTCACGGGCGAACAGAAGGGCTGGACGATGAAGACATCCTTGGAGCGGACGTTCTCGAGGATGCGGACGAAGATGTTCTCGTTCGAGAACTCGAAGACCTCGCACTGGCCGAGCGGCATCTCGAGCGCGGCCGCGATGTCCTGTGCGAGCTGTGGGTGCGCATTACCGGCGAAGACGCACAGGTCGTGATAGCCGCCGCGCTCGAACATGGCGCCGTGCCTCCGTGGCGCAGGCGCGGCCGGGCGCTGTGACGGGCCGCGCGGGATGTCGTCGCCGCGAAACTATAACATCGCCGCGCGGCACGCGGTGGGCGGCAACGCACGCCGCGCGGGACGCTGCCCGCGGACGGCACGGTCGGCCATACGGAGACGCGGCCACCTGAACGCATTCCCCAAACCCCGGCTGAGATGCTGACCCGTGGGCCCCGGGCACGCCTTCGCCCCCGCCGGCCACCTCATTACGCTTGGCGCCGGCAGCGGTCGCGGCGGCCGGGTGCACAGCAGCGGGTGGCCAGGCATCGACGCACCGATCCAGCCGCACGGTGGCATTCCTGGCACTGTGGCACTTGGGCGACTCGCCGTTCGCTGGGCTCCGACAGTACCCGCGAAGCTCCAGCTTCGCCCGGTGTCCCATCCACGAGCTGTGCTGCGACGCGTGCGACGCTATCCCGGGCGCGCCGGCGTGGCCGTATCCGCCCGCCGCGACACCAGCGCCTCCACCTCGCGCAGCTCCGCCGCCATGCGCTCGTCCCACGTCCAGAAGTGCTCGCGCGCGTACGTCGCGGCGCCCTCCGCCAGCCGCGCGCGCTGCCCCGGGTCGTTGCCCAGCGCCACGACCAGGTCCGCCAGACGCTCCTCGAGCGGCTTCGCCACGCCCGAGCGGTTCTCGCTGTCGACGAGCCGGCCGGTGACGCCGTCGCGCACCAGCTCGCGCGTGTCGCCGGCGTCGACGGCGACAACGCACATGCCACAGGCCATCGCCTCGAGCAGCGGATTGCCGACGTTCGAGAGGTCGGCCACGGCGAGGAAGACGTCCGCGGCATGCATATAGCGCGCGACCTCGCGCTGCGGCACGGCCCCGCAGAACCGCACCTTCGCCTCCACCCCGAGCTCGCGCGCGAGCGCTTCGAGCCGCGCGCGCTCCTCGCCGTCGCCCACGACGAGCAGCAGCCCCTGCGGCAGCCACGCGCGCACGCGCGCCATCGCGCGCACCGCGCGGTCGACCCGCTTCCACGTCGCCAGGCGCGACGCCGTCAGCAGCACGAAGGCGTCGCCGGGCACGCCGAGCGCGGCGCGCGCTGCGGCGCGCTCTTCCGCCGACGCGGGACGCAGGCGGTCGAGCTCCAGCCCGTTGCGCCAGAACCGCACGTGTCCCGCCGAGCGCGGGTTCAGCCGCGCGAGCACCTCCGCGCCGCGCGTGCCATCGTCAGTCATGATGTACAGCTCCGCCGGCGCCTTGAGCGCCAGCGCCTCCTCGTAGCGGCGAGCATAGAGCAGGCGGTCGCGCAGCGCCGGGTGCATGACCGTGCCCTGGAAGCGGGCGACAAGCGGCAGCCGCCAGCCGCGCCGCCGCAGCAGCCGCGCCACCAGCACGCCGTGCACCTCGTAGCCATACAGGACGTCGTACGGCGGTTGCGTGCGCAGGAGGCGTTCGGCCACGCGCGCGGCGAGCCAGGGGAACGCGAGCGCGAAGCGCAGCTTCTGGTCCACGGCGGCCACCGGCCCCGGCAGCCGCCCGCCGCTGTCGCCAGCCAGCGGCAGCCGCTCGATCACGTCGCGCACGCTCGGCATGTGGAACGCGTGGTACGCCACGCCAGGGATCGCCGGGCGCTGCTCCGGCAACTCGTCAAGCTGCGTGCGGCCGCGATAGAAGTGGTTCGCGCCGATGTCCGGCAGCACGAGGTCGACCGTGTGCCCGGCCTCGCCGTACGCGCGCAGCGTGCGCGCCAGCGTCGGCGCCCCGCTCCCCTCGGCGAGCGCCCAGACATCGAGCGCGCAGGTCATCAGGATGCGCATCGCCGGGAGCATATCGCGCGCACGATTGACACCAGTACGGGGGTGCCGCGATAATCGCGGCATCTCCGGCTCCCCGCACGGCGCGCGCCGCTGCACGCCCTGAGCTGGCGTGGAACGAGGGGAGCCGATGCCCGGACGCCGTGCGCTCGTCCTGCCCGCGCTTGTCGCCATCGCGGCGTGCGCTCTCGCGCTGGCGCTCGCCCGCGGCCGCACCGAGGCGGTGCCCGGCGATACCGTCGCCGACGGCGTCATCGGCTATACCAACTTCACCACCGCGAGCGGACAGTGCTGGCCGAGCGGCAGCACGAACGCCTCGAACCTCTGCAACCCGCACAGCCTCGCGTTCGACAGCGCCGGCCGGCTGTGGGTGGCCGACCCGGGCACGAACCGCGTCCTCGAGTACGACACGCCCCTCACGAACGGCACGGCGCAGCGCGTGCTCGGCCAGGGCGGGAGCTTCACCGCCAACGCCTGCAACCAGGGCAACTTCTTCGCGCCGACCGCCACGAAGCTCTGCCGTCCCGACGCGGTCGTGGTCGACGCGAACGGCAACGTCTTCGTGTCCGACTCCGGCAACGCGCGGGTGCTGGAGTTTGACGACCCGATCAACACGGACCTGGTCGCGGACCGCGTGTTCGGACAGCGGAACATGACCTCGAACACGGTGAACTGGAACGGCCCGAGCGCGACGAGCATGTGGTACCCGGAGGGGCTGGATCTCGACAGCGCCGGCAACCTCTACGTCGCCGACACGCTGAACAACCGCGTGCTCGTCTACTTCACCCCGCTGTCGTCCGACACGGTGGCCGACCGGGTGCTCGGCCAGAGCACACCGACCGACTTCACCGGTACCGTCGCGAACTACCCGAGCATCGGCCCGAAGGGCTTCGACAGGCCGTACGCGGTGACGATCGATGCCGTGAACAACCTCTGGGTGAGCGAAATGCAGAACGCCCGGGTCATGGAGTTCATCAACCCGCTGGGGACAGACTTCATCGCCGACTACGTGCTCGGCCAGACGAACTTCACGAACAACGTCGAGAACGCGGGCGCGGGGCCGACCACGCCGGGCGCTTTCGGCTTCTACAACGTCATGGGCATGGCGTTCGACAGCGCCGGCAACCTGTTCGCGGCCGAGACGGGAAACGAACGCACGCTCTTCTACAAGAACCCCGTGACGACCGACCAGCTCGCCGACTTGGTGTTCGGCCAGCCGAATTTCACGACACAGGGGAACTTCAGCACCGGCGTCAACGCAAGCAGTCTCGCAGACCCGTGGGACGTGGCGGTGGACCACAACTGCAACCTCTGGATCGCCGACATGTCTGCCGGCCGCATCCTCCGCTACGACATCCCGCCGGACGCCTGCGTCGTGCCCACAACCGCGACCCCCACCTCCACGGTGTGCCCGATCGCGTTCTGCACGGCGACGCCAACGCCGACCGCAACGCCCACCATCACGCCGACGCCGACGACAGGCTCCTGCTTTACCCTGGGGCCGCCGCCATCGACGTGCACGCCAACGCCGACGCCCACGTGCGCGACGCCGGCGCCGTGCGCCACGCCGACGTCGTGCGTGGCGCCGCCGCCGTGCGATACGGCGACGCCGACGGAGACGCCGACGCCCACACTGACGCCGAGCGCGACCGCGACCGACACCCCGACGCCCTGCGCCCCGATCGCCTGCACCGCGACGCCGAGCGTCACGCCGACGGTCGGAACAGCGACACCGACCGTGCCGCCGGGTTCGACGACGACACCGCAGACACCTCAGCCGACCGAAACTCCGATCTTCACGTTCACACCCACCGAATGTCCGATCGTCGTCTGCACGGCGATGCCGGTGACGTACACGCCGACACCGACGAACACGTTTCCACCGATGACGCCCACGCCGACACCGTGCCCGATTCCCGTCTGCACACCGACAGCGACGCGGACGCCGGTCAACGGCTCGCCCACCCCGACGACGAGCTTCGAAACCGTGAGCCCGACGCCGTCTCCATCCCCCACGATCACGCCATCAGCGACATTCACGCCGACGAACACGCCCACGAAGACGAAGACGCCGACGCCGCCGCCCGTGTCAACACCGACCGCCGTCGTCGTGGCGTTCCTCGACTGCAACCTGACGCTCGCCGGGATCCAGACGAACTGCGTGGTGGCGGCGGGCACGTCGATCACCGTCGCCGTCGGCCTGTACATCGACGGCGAGCCGGATACGACGCTCGGTGGCTTCGCGCTCGAGCTGCACGACCCGGACACGAGCAGGCTCGCACCATCGCCGGCGACGAACCCGTCGCCGGGCGCCGCGTTCGCCGGCTGGGCATGCGCGCCGCCGCAAGCGGACACCGGCGAGGATGGGCCGGGTACGGCGACGTCGACGCTGATGTGCCAGGACCCGCAGGCGCCGAGCCCGCCGGCCGCGTTCGGCCTGGAGGCGTTCAGCGACCATCAGCTCACGTACGTGACGTACGACGCGCCGCTCACGGCGAGCCCCGGCCCGGTGCCGCTCTCGCTCGACGACGTCACGATCCGCGACGCGGGCCTCACCGCCACCGGCTCGTGCTCGCCGACGTCGCTGCCGCCGGGGTCCTGCGTCGGCGCAACGATCACGGTGCAGAGCCCGCCCGGCCCCGGCGGCCCCGCCGTGACAAAACGGCCCGATGGCAACGCCAACAACGTCGACCCAGTGGTGCCGGCGGCGAACCTGTGGCTGTGCGTCGCCGGGCCGTGTGCGGGGGCGGGCGAAGGCGACCTGCGCGTCGTCGAGCATGCCGAGAACGTCCACACCGGCGACCAGAACGGCGACTCCGTCGAGGACGGCCTCGGCGCCTACGAGTTCTCGGTCGAGTACGACAACTTCGTCATCCAGTCGGTGAACCCGTGCGACATCGTCTTCGGCCCAACGGGCGCCGGCGCGGCGCGCGGCCCGGTCGATGAGGTCAACGCGTCGGCGGTGAACCCCGACTGCTCGCCCGACCCGGGCGTGGGGGCGGCGGGGTCGTGCGCGATGTCGGTGGTGCTGGAGAACGTCGTGCACTTCGGCTGCGTGACGTCCGGGCAGGCACCGGGGCCGGTCGGAGACTTCGACCTGGCGTCGCTCGACCTCATCCCGCACCCCGACCTGACGAACGACCTCTTCCCCGGCAACGACAACGGCGTCGTCACCGTGATCAAGGACAACGGCTGCGAGCTCGTCGACGTCTTCGGCCACCCAGTAGTGGGTTCGGTGAACGGCGGCCTGACGGCCGTCTGCGGCGACCTGGCGGTGACCGTGCGGATCCTCGAGGGCGACCTGAACCTGGACTGCCAGGTGAACGTGCAGGATGAGGCGCTCATCGCCTACCGCTACGGGTCGACGTTCGGCAG
>Ga0073934_10006299_pt1 | contig 17413 bp, 9 predicted proteins | sample LarsenN4metaG_FD_76834 | JGI IMG/M metagenome (GOLD analysis project Ga0073934, IMG submission 76834) | Hot spring sediment bacterial and archeal communities from British Columbia, Canada, to study Microbial Dark Matter (Phase II) - Larsen... ... | reverse complement strand
TGTTTCAGAAACCGCAACAAAGAAGCGATCTCGAGTTCGCGGCCGAGTGCAGGACCGTCCCCGTTTGCAACGGCCTCGAACCGGGCTTTGCCACTTGCGTCCTTCCCATCGCCGACGATCAATCCGATCGGCATGTCGGCGGCGACCACTTTCCACAGCGCCCGGGAGGCCTTCATCGAACGCTTCAGCCAATCGAGCTGGGGCTGGCCGAGGAAAACCGTCTCCGCGGATTCCTGCGGCTGGCGGTTTTCACTGTTGGCCGCGCGGTAGCTGCGCATGTCCAGCACGAACACATCGAGCAGCGGCCCATATGAGACCTGGCGGTAGACGCGTTCATGCTCATCCGGCGACCAGATCATGGGAGCGTACTCGAGAAAGGCCTGCGTGGCGCGCCCGGCAAGAATGCCGATGGATTTCTCGGAATAGCGGGCGTCGCTGGAAAGATCCTTGCCCGGCGACCAGTTGTTCAGCACTTCATGGTCGTCCCATTGCCACACTTGCGCGACGTCCGCATTGAAGCGCCGCACATGTTGATCCAACAGGTTATAGGCGTAGTTGCCACGGAACTCGTCGAGGGTCTCGGCGACCTTCGATTTCTCCGGCGTGGTGATGTTTTTCCAGATGCCGCCGTCCGGCAGCTTCACCTCTGTCTGAATCGGGTTGTCAGCATAGATCGTATCTCCGGAGTGGATAAAGAAGTCCGGGGCGCTTTTCAGCATCGCCTCGTAGCAACGCATGCCTCCCCACTCAGGGTTGATCCCGTAACCCTGCCCCGCAGTGTCGCCTGACCAAAGAAAGCGAACATTCGAACGTGTCAATGGGGGTGTCCGGAACCTTCCGGATACGGGCTCGCTCACAACTCGAGAGTCCCGGGCGTCCTCGAAAGAAACCCGATAGAAAATGGTCTGTCCTGGCGGAAGGTCACGCAAGACGGCGCGCGCCGTATAGCCACTTGCGTCGAAGGCATGCGAGCCGCGGACCCGCCGCGCGTCCGCGAACTTTTCCGTGGTCGCGTAATCAACCCACAGCCGGGCGGGGCGGTCCGTGCGCGACCAGACAAGGCCGCGTCCGGAATGGATGTCGCCACTCTGTACGCCCCACTGAACGGAAGGGCGCGCCGATTGGGCGCGCACAAAGGCCGGAGCAGCGCCGGCAAGCGGGAGTGTCCGCAAAAGGTCGCGTCTTCTCATCAGGATCATTTTGCCTGACTGGCGGAATCCTTGCGCTGCAACAGAATGACTGAACCGCGGCCATACGGCGCACTGTCAGTTCCCCTGTAGCGTTCGTCGATCACACGCCGGATCGCGTCCATGTGAAGGCGTGTGGGATCGCTGCCCGGCCAGCTTTTGAGCCAGGCGGCATCCGGCATGCGGAACCAGAGGATCCATTCCGGCGGGTCCTGCTCCAGTTCCCTGGCGCACTGGAGTTCGTCTTCGAGCGGGCTCATCCCCGGCTGGAGGAATGGAAAACGAGTGGGATTCCGTGCGCCTGTGACAAAGTTGGCTACCGGCATAAAGGGGAACGCAAAGAGCGTATCGGACGGGCTCACATTCTGGATCAGCATTCGTGCGAGACGTTCTTCATCAGGCAGCAGGCGGACCATGCCTCGCGCGGAGGTGATGGAAGGCAAAGCGAAGCGCTGCGCCAAACTGGCGAAGGTGAGAAGCAGACCGGTCGAGGCGGCGAGAGCCAGCGGAACTGCAAGCAGCCGCCGGCCCGCCATCCAGGCGCCGAACAGCGCATACTGGAGCGGCGCGACCTGAATCAGATGGGTCAGATCCCAACGTGGCCAGGTGCTCAGCACCAACGCCGTGGCGCAGGCGAAAAGGAAAAGCCAACCGCGATCGCGGCGCAGTTGAGTCGCCAGCGCGGCGGCGTTGAGCAGCGGCAGCAAAGCCGGCAGGGCAAAAGCGGCCAACACCAGCAGTTGAACGATCCGCGCGACTCCTTCCGCACGCGCAACCACATCGAAGAGACCATCAAAGACACCGGCGTAACTGATTCGGTTCGCCGCCGAATAGTGTTTCTGGACCCACAGCATATGGTCCACGAACGCGCCGAGCGATCCGCTGGCGAGCAAGAAACCGCCCGCCGCAATGGCGGTGGCCACAGCCCCGGCCAACCACGGCCAAGTGTTGGGACGCGCGCGGCGGTCGACAGCGAGCCACGCCAGAACCGCCAGGCCGCAGATCGCCACAGTGGGAGTAAAGAAAGCCGCTACAACACTGAGAACCCCGCTCAAGACAGCGCGGCCTCGCGATGTGCTGTCGAGCAGCGGAAACGCCGCCCAGACGGCCGCTGTGGCCAGCGCGCTGCTTGTCCAGCGATGATCGTTCGCGGTAAGCACAGGTTGCCAAACGGTCAACAGGAAGAATGCAGCTGAGCAGAGCCCAGCAGCGCTGTTGCCCGCGCGAACCCGCGCCAGTGCATAGCATGCCGCGGTCAAAACTCCCAAGGCAAGCGCCGGGATCAGCCGCGCGACTGGAAAGCTGACACCGAAGAGCTTGAACACCAGCGCGTGCAACCAGAACTCGCCTGGTCCGGTGAGGGCGAAGTAATCGCGATAGGGGAGCCTGCCTTCCAGAATCTGGGCGCCGCCTTCGAGATAGATGCCTTCCTCGAGCTTGAACTGGAGCAGGTCGCCGCGCAGCCACCAGAAGAAGACGGCGCAACACAGGGCAATTGCCCAGGGAACAAGGCTGACCATGCGGGAACGGCCGGCTGCGTGTGATTCAGTCATCTTCGGCAAGTGGTCGGCGGAGAGACATGTTAGCGGATCTGCTGCTTCAGGAACTCGTCGTAAGCGTGCCCGCGCGGACCCGTGTAGCGGATCGTGTCGAAGAAGCCGGCCTGGCCGAGCGCGCGCGGATCTCCTTCCTCGCGGAGCAGATTATGCATCCGTTCGGCGAGCTTGCGTTTTGTCTCTGTAAACGCGGGTTCGTGGGCAAGATTCTTGACGCAGTCCGGATCGGAGCGCAAGTCATAGAGTTCTTCCGCCGGACGCTTGCCGAAGTTCAAGCGGTAGTATTCGTCGAACTTCGACAAAAGAAACGACTTGGTGGGCCCGTCGTCGCAATTGCGGTAGCCGGTTTCCGGATTGCCTACGGGCCAGCGGTCCGGTTCAAAGTTGCGCAGGTAAAGGTACTCACGGGTGCGAATTGCGCGGATGGGGTAACCGGCGTCGTTAGGACGGCCGAGGTCGTGTCGCTCTTTACCCGCCAGCATGAAGTCGCGCGACGGATCGATGACACCCGAGCGGCCGGATTCAAGCAGCGGAAGAAAGCTCTTTCCAGTCATGCTCGACGTTGCCTTCAGTCCGGCAGCTTCCAGAAACGTCGGCGCGATATCGCGGAAGTTGATGAAATCTTCAATCCGCCGGCCGGGCTTCACCCTGGCGCCCCAGCGAACCAGGAACGGCAGATGAAAAGAATGATCGTAGATCTGCCCTTTGACGCGCGGAAAGGCCATCCCGTTGTCGGATGTCACCACGATGATGGTGTTGTCCAACTCTCCGGACTTTTCGAGTGCCGCCATGGCGAGTCCCAGGTGCCGGTCGAACCACTCTACTTCGAGAGCGTAGTCGAGCAGATCGCGGCGAATGACCGGATTGTCGGGATAGTAAGCAGGCAGAGTTACCGCGCCCGGTTTCAAGCCCGCCCGGATGCCGGAGCCTTCCTCAAACACACGATGCGGCTCAGTGGTTCCAAGCCAGAAGCAGAACGGCTGACGGGCCGGCCGTTTTGCGAGAAAGTCCTCGAAATTGCCGGCGTAGTCGTTGTTGGAGATGCCCTGCAAGGGAGGCTGTAACTTGCGGCTTTGAAACTCCGGACCGGCGGGGTTGTGAGAGAAGCCGGTGGATTTGAAGTCGCCCGGACCCCAGCCCTTGCCGGTCAGCCCGACGAAATAGCCCGCTTCGGCGAGCAGGCTCGGATAGACCGGGAACTCGTTGGGGAAGATGCTGTAGTGGTTAATCGCTTCCTTCAACTGCCAGGTATTGCGCCCGGTGAGAATCGTGGCGCGCGAGGGAGAACACTTCGGATTCGAAGTAAACGCGTTTGTAAACACTGCGCCCTCCCGCGCCACGCGGTCGACGTTGGGAGTGCGAATCCAGTTGCAGCCGAATGCGCCGGCATGTCCGTAGCCCCAGTCATCGGCGATGACAAACAGAATGTTGGGCCGCGGGGCGGATGGTTGCGCCAAGACCGGCGACACAGCGGCCACGCTGAGAAAGGATCTGCGAGTCACGTCCGCATTATGTCAAAGCCCGAGTCAGATAGAATCGGCAGAGCTATGAGATTCCTTGCCCTACTCATCGCCGCTCTGATCGGGCTGCGCGCCGCTGAGCCACCCGTGCGGCTGCACCCCAAGAACCCGCATTACTTTCTTTTTCGCGGAAAGACGGTCGCTCTGGTGACCAGCGCCGAGCACTACGGCGCGGTGTTGAACAAGGCTTTCGATTACAAGCGTTACCTTGCGGCCCTGGCGGCGGCGGGAATGAACTACACGCGGATATTCGGAGGCAGCTACGTCGAAGTTCCCGCACAGTCGTTTGGCATCAAGCGCAACACGCTCGCTCCGGCCAGCGGAGATTTCCTTGCGCCGTGGGCGCGCAGCGGAACGCCGGGCTATAAAGGCGGGGGGAACAAGTTCGATCTCGGCCAGTGGGACCCCGCTTATTTCGAGCGCCTAAAAGCGTTCCTGAGTGAAGCCTCGCGTCTGGGAATCATTGTCGAGATTACGCCGTTCACGTCGCATTATCAGCCCGCGCAATGGGAACTGAGTCCCTTCCACCCGTCGAACAACGTCAACGCCACGGATGCGATCGATTGGAAGAAACTCCACACGCTTGAGAACGGCAACATTCTCGCCCACCAGGAGCGCTACACGCGCAAGCTGGTTCGCGAAGCAAACGCCTTCGACAACGTTATCTTCGAGATTCAGAACGAACCATGGTCCGACCGGAGCGTGCTGGCCGGCGTAGTGAATCCATATCTTCAGGGAGCGGCGCGCGACCGCTATCCAAACTCGATCGATGTCGCCGACGAGCTGTCCATCGCGTGGCAGGCGCGCGTGGCGGAGTGGATTGCCAGTGAGGAAGCAGCGCTGCCTAATAAGCACCTGATCGCTCAGAACATCTGCAATTTCGGCTGCGCCGTAAAAGACATGGTGAAAGCCGTCAGCATGGTGAACTTCCACTACGCTTATCCGGACGTGGTCCGCGTGAACTACGGACTCGATCGTCCGCTGGTGTACGACGAAACCGGGTTCCTTGGAAGTGGAGACGCCGCGTACCGGAGGCAGGCTTGGAACTTCATGCTTTCCGGCGGGAGCGGTTTTAATCACTTGGACTATTCGTTCACCGTGGGCAAGGAAGACGGTACTGACTTGGAGCCCAATGGCCCCGGCGGCGGCAGTCCCGCGCTGCGCAAGCAACTGCATGTACTGTCGCAGTTTCTGCACTCCATGAAGCTCGAAAACGTCAAGCCGGACGGGCAAGTGGTAAAGCACGCCGCCGGAGCGCGCGCCCGGGCGATCTCGGAACCGGGCCGTGAGTATGCCATCTACTTCGATGGGAAAGGACCGATTGACGTGCTGTTCGAGTTGCCAGCGGGCGAGTACGCCGGCGAGTGGTTGAATCCGGAGTCGGGAAATGTTGACCGTAGGGAGAGTTTTCGGCACGGCGGCGGAACCAGATCGCTCCAGTCGCCGCCGTTCGGGGATGGGATCGCGTTGAAGTTGCGGCGCCGTTAGGACTTGGGAGCTTCCAACATGGCGCGAATCACGGTGTCGGAAACTCCGGATTTCTTAAGCTGAATCAGGTCTTCCGAATCGAGCTTGTAAGAGCCCTTGGCGGAGCGGACTTTCGCGGCAATGAGGTCATCCGACAAACCGGCGCCCTTCATGGCCAATACATCCGCATTTGTCATGGCGCGAGGTCCAGCGGCCGAAGGCGCCGGGGCCGGCGCAGGCTGCTGCTGGAACACAGGCGTGGCCGTGTGTGCGTTCATTGTCACCGGCGCAGAACCTGTATTGAATTTCGCCATGTCCACCGTCATGTCGCCATTGGTAAACGCGGTAATCTCGGTACCCTTGGGGATTACGACATCCTTTCCTTTCGCGAACAGGAAGAATGGCGCCGCCGGGAAAAAGACAATCGAGGTCGCAACAATCGCGCCTGTCATTTTGCCGACATTGCTGCCGCCGTTGGTCTCCCGGATCGCACGCAGGGCAGCGCGCTCGCCATTGGCCAGCCGGACATAGTCGATATTCACGTTGAGTTTTCCGGCACGCCCCATGCGTCGCTTCTCCACTGCCTCTGTCACAGTGGCAATCGCCGGGCTACCCTTCTTGATGACAAGCACGTCACCGACGCGCACTTCATCCAATACTTCGAAATCGACGGTTTCGCCTGGCTTCGCCTCCGCGGAGCTGAGTGTGCGGTTCAATCGCAGACGAATCGGTGTTCCATCGGGTAATACATTCGCGGTGTCGCCAAAGACCACCGGTGTGTTGGCCGCCAGAATGGATAGCGTTATGGCCGAGCTCAGGGCACGGCGCAGCAGTTCGCGTTTCATCTTCTCGTCCTCTTTCTGGAATCTCGTGAGCGCCGAGCTGTTCGGATTGTCTCGACCCTCATTGAGACACGCGCGAAGCCGGCGGCGAGTAGGTCGAAGAGAAGAAAAAAAACGGCGGCTCGGGAGCGATGCCGGCCGCCGTTGAGCAAGGAGGTCGTCCGGCTTCTCTGGAAAAGCCGGCCACAGCCCTCTTGGCAAAGGCTGTGTATCGACCCAGGCATTACAGCTAACGGGAACGGCGAAGAAACTCCTTTGCGCCTGCGGCTATCCTTGGATTGGCTCCCCCTCGTCGCCGTCAGGACAGTCTTCGCCCAAGGGGCAAGTACAGGTTCGGATATCGCCCGCCTGGGTGGACATGGTTTGCCACGCCTGCCGGGGATCTCCCCCAGAGAGAAGCAGAGCGCCGGCTTTGGCCAGCCGTGCGGTGCGTTTGTCGAGATCCTCAATCTCTTCGGGAGCGACGCCGGAGGGCAACTCGGCGGGATCCACGTTCTGCGCGATCAGCTTGCAGTCGAGCGCCAAGTCGACCTTTCTGAAAAGGCTGATCGCCTGCCGGAACGCATGCGATGAGTGACTGTCGGTGGACTCTGTTTCCGGCTCAGACCAGATGTGGAGGTTGACTGTTCCGTCTACGGGATTGGGCTTCCACGGGTGAGAGCCAAGCTTCAATTGAAGATGATCCTTGTACTTGTACTGGAAGATCTGAACCGTTGCGAGTTTCTTCCCGGCAACCCGGTCAGCGCTGGTTCCGGTAAAGCATTTCGGGTCGACCTGCACGGAACGGACCGAGTGGATCTTTCTTGGCCAGGGGAAGAAGAACGACGCATAGAGCTGCTTGCCACCGGGGTAAGGCTTGGCACATGCTCTCTGAATGATCAGGTTCTTGTTCCTCGGGAACCGCGCCGAACCGGCAGTGACACCTTCAAGCACAAAGTGTTCACCGGGTTCGATGGTTGTCTCGGCGAGCCACGTTCCAGCCCTGTAAACGTGGTGGCTGTCCAGGTTTGGCACCAGCGCCAGAATCCCGTTCTTGCGCTCGAAAGCAGCATAAAGTCCGTGCAGAATCAGGTTCAGCGTGCCGGATTTGCCTTTCGCAGGCTTAGCGGGCTTGGATGGAGGTTCCGGGTTTGTACTTGGGTGTGTGGGATGGTCGTGGCCTTCGTGCGGCGCCATGTTGTCTCCTTAAGGTTGTGGATTGATTCGGACTATCGATAACCGTAGATTTGGAAAGCAGCCCATTCGTAGGCTGGCCGTTTCCCCTCTTCCCTTAGCTGAAGCATAGTATTGCGCCAGGCTTCCGAGGGCGCCTCGCCCAAGAGCGCGCGACGGTAGAAGGCCTGCATGAACTGACGCGTCGCCACAGCATCCACATTCCAAAGCGAAGCCATCACGCGTGCAGCTCCCGCACCAAGGAGCGCACGAACCAGGCTTTCGGAATTCACCGGGCCCGCCCGTTCCCCGGCTCCGGTAGAACAGGCTGAAAGCACTGCCAGGCGGCACCGCCGCCAGTCCTGCGAATAGATACGCGACGCTCCAAGAACCGCCGCCTCCGCCCCGGTGTCGGTACCCGCGAGAAGTAGTGCACCGTTACCGGCGTTCCACATGCCGTGGCCCGCGAAATGAAAGATCTGCGCGGAAGGCAGATGACGTTCCAGCGCGGAGAGCGTCGCCTGCTCACCGGTCAGCATACGCGCACTCCGCAACTGCCTGCGCAGCCAGTCCGTCTCCGCGGCGGCCTCAGGAAGGGGAGGGAACGAGGAAATCAAACTCGTGCCCAGAACCGGGTCGGCGACGAGCAAAGCGGGCGACGTAGAGGTAATAGCGGGCGCCTTGCTGCGTTGAAGATACTCGCTCAGGCCGCCCGACACTACCACAGGATGTTCGGCGGCAAGTGGCTGCTTCTGTTCGTTCAGCAGAGCGCCCCAGGGAATTTGCCCCAGCAGTCCATCCGGTTCGATGACCAATGTGCGTCCCGCCTTGAGCCATGGACGTATCGGTTCCACCAGTGCGGAAAACAGGTCCCGTGCAGGCTTCTCAAAGTCCTCAGGCGGGCTATAAGCATCGGCGCTGACGCTTAATAGCCGGGCTGCTATATGTTCCACTTCAGTTTTGGAGGCCTTCAAACGAAGGTGTTTGAGCCCGCGGTCGTCCAGTACCCAGACTATGATCCCGGAGGGAAAGAGAGCATAGGTAACCAGCGTCTCGGAGTCAAGCCGTCGTGCCGCGGAGTCGATTCCAGCGCCACCTCCCGGCTGCAAGGAACCACCGCGCAAACGCTGCCAGCTAAGATAAGCCGCGCGCGGGTCGTTATCGGACACAATCTGCAATTCGGCGAGGGAGCGGAAAGCGGACGCGGAGTCGCCGCTGGCCGCCAGCCGGTCACCGGCTTTCTTCAACGCGGAAAGGCGTTCGGCATGAATCGTCACCGCTTCTTCCAACAGAGCGCGCGCCGCGGCACTTTGGCCAGTTCGCCACAGGGCCAAACCGAGAGCCTGCGTGACTTGCAGCTTTTGCAGTTGCGTCGCCAGTCCGGCTTGCGGCAGACGCAACTTCTCGAGGTACGGAATCGCTGCGGACGGCTCACCCGACTCAGCCAGAGTGACTGCGCGCGCGAGTTCTCCGTCAACCCGGTACGATCTCAGGCTCTCATCGTCGGGGAGTTGCGCGAACATCTCTTCGGCCCGAGCGAACTCTTCTTCCGCTTCGCGACTCAGTCCAGCCTTGAAGGCAAGGGCAGCAGCGTGCGCACGGCTGAGGGCCTCCACCTGACGATTAGGCGTCTGCGCAATGGCGTCCACCGCGGCGCGCGCCAGCAGCCAGCAGGTGTAGCGAAACCCCAACATGCAGGCGGCGCGGCTCTGGTCGAAGTAGATCTGCTGAGCGCGATTCGGGGGAAATGGAGCCTTGAAATAGCGCTCCAACTCTGCTCTGCCGCGATCCAGCGCAGGATACGGGTTTCCGTCCGTAGTTTCGAGTCCGATCAGGATGCCAGCCGCGCGAAGTGCAAGGGCAGTGTAGCCCGCACCGGTCAAAGTGCGGTACGTCTGCTCCAGGGTCCGGCGGGCGCCGGCAGTGTCGATACCCAATTGGTAGTCGCAGACGGCCCGCTCGATCCGCACTTGGCCGAGAATCCACAAGTAGGTCTTGCCGATCAGCTCAGTTTCGAGGCGTCTGCCGAGTTCGGCACATGGCTTAGGCTGGAGCGAGCGGTGCAGCGCGTACAGCCGCTCAACCTCGGCGCGGTAGTATCCGGCGCGATTGCCTCCACGGAGGAAGGACTCCGCAGCAGCGGACGCGGCGTCGGCCGCGATGGAAGGCGATCCTCCCAGATTAGCTTTCAGTGCACGCGCGAGTTCGCTGTAACCGCCCGGATTGCCGGACAGCAGATCGCGCAACCATGTATCTCCATGATCCTGCGCTATCACTTTGGAAACTTCGAGGAGCGCTGCATGCACAACAGGTTCGCGCTGTGCACGGGGTAGCCACTCGGCTAAGCGGGAGTCGATCAGCAGTTCGGCCTGCGGTGGAACAAGCGGCTCCTGAAGCTTCAAGATCGCTTCCGGCGGAAGAGCTAGTCTCTGTTGGGCGGCGGCTCGCTCTTTTTTTTTAGCTCCAGGGCGCTCAATCTGCGACGCGCCTCGTCGGGCCAACCACCACGTGTTTCGACACGCAGGTATTCGTTCCAGGCGCGAATCGCCTCCTCGGGCAGCGCGAGGCGTTCGAGCACGACTGCCCGATTAAACAAGGCGCGCGCGTTCGTGGGATCCACGCGCAATGCCGCGGCCAGCAGCTCAGAAGCCTGAAGAAATTCGGCGGGGCAAGCTCGAGCGTCTCCTTGCATGGCATGCGCGCAAGCAAGATCGGTCAGGACCGCGGGGTCGTTTGGACGCAGCTCGCGCGCTCGTGTAAGTGATACGATCGCCGCTTCAAATTGCCATGAAAGCATCTCCGCGCGCGCTCTCAGAAGCGCGGTCTCGAAGCTGGAAGGATCGCTCTCCATTTCGCGCCGCACAGCCGCTTCCGCATCCACAATCGCCTTAGGCCTGTCGAAACTGGAGCGAGATCCGCTTCGCTGCTGCCTGACCGGGGCATAACCGGCGTCCGGTAGCCGGTAATCGAATGCGCGCTCGGCAGTGTAGGCCCGCGCCAACATCTCTTGCGCTTGTCCGGACGAATTGCCAAAACGAAGGACCGCCCAGACCGATATCGCCACCACCACGAGACTCGCGGCTATCGCGGCCCACTGCCACCGAAACGGCGCACGGCGTGATTTCATCTCCACCACGGCGCTTGTGGCGGCCATACGAGCGGCGGCGCTGCGTACAGTTTGTGGCTGCATGATTGCGAGTTGCCCGAGCAATGCTTCGTCTTCCGCAACTGCCGCCGGATCGGAACAGATGGCTTGAAACACACGCGCACAGTGCGTACATCCAGCCAGATGGCGCAGCAGGCCGGCGGAGCGATCCTCCGTTACCGCTCCGCCCGCGAACTCAACCCACTCGATCGCCTCCGGACAATCGGGAGCAGGGCCGACGGGAAGCCGCTCGCGCAGACTCTCCAGGTTCAGATCGCGAAACCCTTCGCTCTGGTTGTCGTGCTCCCTCACCACCATCTCCTATAGCGAAATCCGGATTGAGTCTCCTTTTGGCGAAACGGCAGGAAAAATGTCACTGTGATGCCGCCTCCGCTGCCGATGCTCCCCCAAACGCTTTACGGACCGCATTAGTCAAACGAAAAATCACGCTCTCTACACCCTTCGCCGAAAGCCCAAGCGAAGGAACATCGGCGATCTGCTTGGCTGTGTAGCCCTGGCGATAGTACAACGAGAAGATCAAAATGTCGCGCTCCCGGGTCTCCTCTGGCGACATACGGGATAGAAACTGAACGATCTGTTCGTACAGTATGCGTTTTTCCATCTCACGTGCGGGGTCACCCGGAGCCGAAAACGAATCGGGGAATTCATCCACACTGTCCGCCCTCTTCCCGGCCCCTCGCTTGTCTGCGAATAAAGAGCGAAAATGGTCCTGTGTTACCGAGAATGCGATGGCCTTTAAGTACGCGGGAAATGAGCCGTCGTGCTGCGGTTCAAACGCCCGCAGTGCTTTACGGTTATCGCGGCACAACTCGGTGAGTGTCTCTTGAATCAGGTCGTCGATGAGTTCCAGTGAAGGCTGCGTCCAGCGTCGCGCCGTGGCCAGGACCATACGCGAGATCGGCATTCGGAATCGCCGCACAAACTCTTCCCACACGCCTGCATCCGATGAATTGAGACATCGTTGAAGCAGTTGAAAATCGGAGAGTTCCGCGAATTCCAAGGGTTCCTCGAACGGACCACGAAAAACAGCTCTGAAGAGTAGTGTCGCAAAAGTGTACGATCACGGCTATTTCTGCTGCCTGGACCACGGCGAGGGGCCTTTGCCGCGAGGCGGTGAGTGCTTGTCTCTGATCCTGGCCAGACCTCGGGCTTGAAACTCGGCTCCAAGTTCGAACACCGCACCGTCGTTCAATAGAATCTCTTGCAACGTCTTGACTGGAACATCCTGAACCGGTACGCCGGCAGAGCTTGCCAGAGAAGCGGCCACTCCCGCGGCGTGGCCGATGATCATGTACTGGGGTTCCATGCGCAAGCTTGAATAGGCGACATGACTCGCGGAGAAGCAAACCGGGACGAGCAGATTGACTGCTTCAGTTTTCTTGGGCAGAAGAATGCGGTAGGGAATCTGGTAAGGTTGCACGGGCACCTGGACATCGCCTTCGTTGAGAACAATTCCGCCCTCGCCCACATGCCGCTGCACGTTATGGGAATCGGAATTGTAGCTTCCCATTCCGATCACGTCGGATTTGATGCGTTCGCTCTGCAGGTCTTTCTGCGTTGCGACAAAGTCACCTGTCATGCGCCGCGCTTCACGCACGTAAAGCTGGTTTGGCCAATGGCCCGTATCGGCGAACTCGTCTTTAGCCAGTCCCCATTCGCGAACTTCCCTCTGAAGTTCTGCCGGGACACGCGGATCGTGCGCCAGGAACCAGTAGAAACCCTGCTGGTAGTGAACATGATCCTGCCAGATGCGCGCGCGTTCCGCGTAGGCGCCATCGGGATAGCCATAGTTCCCGCCAATGTAGTCCGAGGAGAACGCGCCACGATTGTTGATGTCTGCCTTACCGTTCGGAATCATGCGAAAGAGGCTGACCTCATTAAAAGCCGGTGATCTCCCCAGATACCGCGCCAGCGCCAGAAGATAGCGCGCCAGCAGTTCGTAGCGCGCCGCAGTGTAGTTCGGCGGCTTGGGCCATGGGACGCTATTGGCTGGCACATTTGTGGCAATGACCCGGAAATTATAGGCCTGAATTCGTTTGTCCCCGGCGCCTGGCTCTCCGCGGGGCTGCGGCGAGATCTCAGGAAGCAACCGCCCGCGTTCGTCATATGCCGGAAGGTCCATGGCGAACTGATGGCTTGGGGTGAACGCGCGGATTCCGGCTAGAGACTCTCCATATTGGGCCATGCCTTCCCTGCCAACCGCGTAGGAGACCTTGGCTTGCGCCATCAGATCACCTTCATAGCTGGCATCGGCAAAGACCTTGCCTCGGAAGGTCCGGCCGTTTTCCGTTCGGATCTCCACGACGCGCGCATCTTGCTTCACCACGCCCTGGTTCTCGCGCAACCTATGCTCGAGCAGCACGGTCACCTTCGCTTCATCAAGCATGCGGCGCAGGATTGCTTCGGCAACGCCCGGTTCCGGATTCCAGGCGAGGTCGTGCAAGTGGCGATCCATCTGGTAGTGGCGCCCGGCGCGCCAGTAAAACTCGAGTGCGATTCCCCCGATTACCTCGCGGCGTCCCACGTCGGTACCCGAGAGGCCCCCACTAACCATTCCGCCGAGGTGACGCCCTGGTTCAAGCAATGCAGTTCGAAGGCCGTGACGGGCGCCCGCCACTGCGGTGGCAACTCCGCCGGCTGTGCCGCCATAGACCACGAAATCATAGGCTTCCTGCGCACTTGCGAGAGAAGCAAGCGCCACGAATAGCAACCAAGTGAGAGTAGCTCGCATGCCGACTCCACTGTATAACTTTTGAGGCGGACGGTCAGTTCAGCAAGCTGGCGAACTCGGCGCTGGCCAGAAGCTCATTGACAATCGTCAGCGGCAGAGTGGCGGACTGCAGTCGCGTCACGACGGGATCGAACTCGAAAGGCGCCGCATCCCGCAGCAGAAGCGTGGCGTAGATCAAAAATGCGGTCAGTCGCGGACCGGTTCCCAGGCGGAACTCCGTGCTGTCGAGGAAGTTGGTCGCGAATTGGGCACGAGTAAGGCTGCCCGAATTGAGAACGCCTTCCATGAAGTCGAGTTCGGCCGAGGTTCCCTCGCGCAATAGGACCTGCCGGTACATCAGCGCGGCGAATTGCCTGTTGGTGAGGCTCGGATGCTGTAGCTTGAACTCGGCCGAGTCAAGGAAGTTCTGCACCAGTTGATCTTTGCGAACGGCGCCAGTGGCCAGCGCGTTGCGAATGAAGAGCCAGCCGCCGTATTCGGCATTGCGGTTGAGAATACCGACGTACAGCCCAGCTATGAAGCGCCCCGCGTTGTTGAATTCGGCGCTGTTGAAGAAGTTCATTACAAAGTCGCCGCGCTGCAGGCCTCCAACCAGGGCGCCTTCCATGAAATCCACCTCCGCGGTGGATGGAGTGCGGCCGAAGAAGTTGAAGTACATTTGGCCGATGAAGCGGCGGTTTGCATTCCCTGTCGCCGCGGCCTGGTTCATCGTGAATGTCTTGTCGGCGATATTGAATACCGCGGTCCGCGCTGAGGTGGTGTAGTTGGGGAACACCGTGTACTGGACAGTCGCGCTGCCGCTGCCAGTCAGCGGAAACACCTGTGCCCAAGGCTTGTCTGAATAAGCGGTCCAATTGCACGGCGAACCTGCCACGGACAGGGCGAATGTTCCGGATTGCCCCGTGGCAGGTACGGAAATCGAAGGTGGTGTAATCGTGAAAGTGCATCCGGGGATGCCACCACCGGTCCCCGTACCGGTCAGATTGATGACCACGACTGGTTTTGCCGGGTCATTCGTCGACAGGGTCATCGTGGCGTTAACCACTCCCGCATGGAGCGGCCGAAAACGAACCGTGTACTGGTACGAGCCAGGCACAAACCGCCGCGGCGCGGGAGGATTCGACGGTTTGTAGATCGAAAAGGCAGGGTCGCTGAACGTGATGGAGTGAATTACGAGCGGATTCGGCCCGGCACTGGTGAACGGCACATTGAGATCGGCGAAAGTCCCGACCGCGCGCGACCCGGCGTTGAGGGTCGTGGTAACGCTGGTGCTGAAAGAACCCGGCGTTGCGATCGCAGTGCCGCTCAAGTTGACGGTTTTTGAAGCGCTCGATGAGTCGTCCGTGTGGATCGTAAGCGTGGCGTTGCGCAACCCGGAGGATGCCGCACCGGGGCGGAACCGCAGCCTGACAAACTGCGTCTGTCCCGGAGCAAGAAAGACCGGCAGGGCCGCAGGAACGGCCACCACGAATTCCGGATCACTGCTGCTTATGGAAGTAATCATCGCGGTGGTATCGCCGGTGTTCATCAAGGTGAAGTGGCCCTGTTCTTCGAACCCCTGGCCAACGCTTCCAAAGTTGATAACGCTTGGAATAGGATTTGAAATTCGCTTCCCTGTGCCGCTGCGCACAAAGAACGCGCTCTGGCGCCACTGCCGCCCGGCGGAATCAGTGACGGTAAAGACCAGGCTGTAACGTCCGGGAGAAACGGCGGCAACGTTGAACGCGCCTCCGAAGTAACCGTCCGCGGCACGATCGTCCCCGGAGGCGCCCGTATCGACGAGTGCGAAGTTCGATGCGCCGCCGATTGGCGAGAGATCCACCGTAACGCTGGCAAGAGCGTTCCGCCCTGTGAAGGCGAGAGCGCGCAGCCTTACTTGTCCGCCACTTTCAATAGCTTCCACGCGGCCGAGAAATGTGTCGAATACAGCATTCCGATGCGGGCTGCGCAAGAACATTGGCCAACTTCGGGCATAGCTGCTGTTCAGCGTCGCCGCGCGAACAACTCGTACCGTCGATCCGCCGCCTTGTTTGCCCTGAACCCAAACCAGGTCGAGCACCCCGTCCAAATCGATATCGCCCGCGGCGGGCGTGGAGGAAATTTCCCCGGCGAACGTCTCGTCCTGCAAGTTCTCGAACAAGCCCATGCCGGGAATAGCCTGGCCGAAGCGGTTGAATGCCATCAAGCCCTGCGAGACCGGTTGCACGATGTCCAGGTAGCCGTCGCCATCCACATCCACCAGGATCGGCGAGCCGATGACATTGGTTTGCGGTGTGCGCGGGTTGGGACGCAGCGGGAAGCCTGGCAGATTCTCAATCACTCCATCATCGCGGCGGCGGAAAGCATAGAGCTGCTGGCCGATGGCGCTCGTGGCCGGCACCGCAGCGCCGGAAGCGTTTATATATTGTCCAGCTTTGTTGAGTAGAGCAGTCGTCGCAATGACAAGCTCGGGCCGCCCGTCGTTATCCATATCACCGGCGGCGAAGGAGGCCCAGGACCGGCCTTCCGTATCCGCAAGCCGGCCGCTGGCGCCGGCAATGAAGGAATCGCCATTGCTCTTCCAGGCGTAAACCAACCGGCCAACGAGCGAATCCGCGGATGCGTCGCCGACAGTACTCAAGTCCAGGCCCGAGCCGTGGATGATCTCCAGCGTCCCGTTGCCATCCAGGTCGACCAGCGCTGGAGTCGACCAGATTACCTGTTGCAAGCCACCCTTTGGAAACCCGGCGGCTTCGCGGCCCTTCGGATCCAACGCTCGCAGAATGCCGCCACGTGGGAAACCAAAGCCGCCCGACGAATCCTGCCCGAAAACGATCGTGGGGCTGGCGGCCCCCCCGTTGAAGTTCGCAACTACCGCCGAACTGACAACGGTGTCGTTGGCCGAAAATGGAAACTCGGGATAGTCTTCATCGCTTAATCCGTCTTCGTCGTCGTCGTTGTTTGGACCCTCGTCCACCTGGCCATTGCCGTCATCATCGACGAACTTGAAGCCCGGCGCGTCGTCGCTGGGATCGAACGGCGTGTATGGAGTGTAGTCAGCCAGAAAGTCTTCGCCATACTTGCGATCTCCGTCATCGTCCTGCTGGTAGACCGGAGCGCCATCGAAATTCCAGCCCCAAAAGTGATTGTCGAGACCTCCCACCAGAATCTCGAGTTCCGGGTCGTCATCCACATTTGCCAGCACCGGCGTTGCGATCACGCCTTCCGTGTAGCCATCCTGGGGCGTTACAGCCAGGACGCCTGAGGTTGTGATGTCGAACGTCTTCAGCAGGTTCTTCACCGTTCCGGTATGGCTAAGCACCAACACCCCGCCTTGTCCGACCGTTTTGCCCACCAGAACGTTCCCATTCAGGCCAATGACCACTTCCGGCCTGCCGTCGCCGTCAACATCGCCTACGGCCGGAGACGACTGGATAGTCATGTTACCCACCGGTGCGCCCGCGTAGTACACCGGGATCGCGTTGGCCGTGTTGTATTCCCACAGCAACGAGCCGTTCGGGTGATAGGCATAGATCCAGCCATCCGTATCGCCAACCACCACCTCGAGATCGCCGTCCGCATTCAGATCCGCCAACACAGGCGACGAGAAGTAATGCGAGCCGCGCAGGTTCTTTGGCCAGCCTGGCGTGTAGAACGGCCCTCCGAGCCGCCATGCGCCCGAGCCGTTCCCGCCGAACCACATCGCAGTGCCGCTCTCCGCATGGAAAGCGAGTACGTTGTTCGAGATAAAACCGTTCGCCGTCTGGCTCACATTGGTGAAAGCGGGCGTAGCCGAGTTCACTTCACTCGCCG
>Ga0073934_10006298_pt1 | contig 17418 bp, 13 predicted proteins | sample LarsenN4metaG_FD_76834 | JGI IMG/M metagenome (GOLD analysis project Ga0073934, IMG submission 76834) | Hot spring sediment bacterial and archeal communities from British Columbia, Canada, to study Microbial Dark Matter (Phase II) - Larsen... ... | reverse complement strand
GCGCTACGGCTGGTACCGCGACCCGTCGCACCCGGGCGCCGAGAGGCTCTGGAAGGGATGGGAGGACTTCTGGCGCGGTCTGGGTGTCGCGCCGGCGGGCGACGGCGCGCCGAAGGCCCCCGCGGCCGACGCGGCGGAGCCGGCCGACGACGAGGCGCTCCGGCGGGCCCGCCGCCGCGCGCAGCACGAGCTCGCGTTCTACCTGCACCTCGCGTCGTATTTGGGCGTCGTCGCGCTGCTCGCGCTCATCAACCTCCTCACCACGCGGTTCCCGTGGTTCCTCTTCCCGACGGTCGGGTGGGGCATCGGCGTCTTCTCGCACTACCTCGCCGTCTTCGGCACCCAGTACGTGAAGGAGCGCGTCTTCGACCCGATGGTCGCGCGCGAGGTCGAGCAGCAGAAGACCGTGCTCCAGACCGAGAAGCGGGCGAGCATCGACGAGCTGTCGTCCACCCTCGCGCACGAGATCCGGAACCCGATCGCGGCGGCGCGGAGCCTCGTCCAGCAGATGGGCGAGGACCCCACGTCGCTCGAGAACGTCGAGTACGCGAAGGTCGCGCTGGAGGAGATGGAGCGCGTCGAGCGGAGCATCTCGCACCTCCTCAAGTACGCGAAGGAGGAGGACTACCAGTTCGCGCCGGTGCCGATCGCGTCGGTGGTCGACGCCGCGCTCACCGAGCTGCGCGCCAAGCTCGACGCCGCGAAGGTCGCGGTGTCCCGGAACTACATCGGGGGACCGACGCTGGTCGCCGACCGCGAGAAGCTCCGGCAGGTGTTCGCGAACATCCTCGACAACGCGATCGACGCCCTCGACGGCGTGCCGGACGGCCGCCGGATCGACCTCTTCATCGAGAACGGCAAGGGCGCGGCGACCGTCCGCGTCCGCGACAACGGGTGCGGCATCCCGACCGAAAAGCTCGAGAAGATCTTCAACCCCTTCTTCACCACGAAGGACAAGGGCACCGGGCTCGGCATGGCGATCTCGAAGAAGATCGTCGAGGCGCACGCGGGCTCGATCGACGTCGTGAGCGAGCCGGGGCGGACCGAGTTCGTGGTCCAGCTCCCGGTGAGCCGCTGAGGGGACGGGCGATGCAGGGCCGCGTGCTGGTGGTCGACGACGAGAAGGCGCTCCTCCTCGCGCTGAAAGGCCTCCTGTCGAAGGAGGGCTACCACGTGGAGACGGCGCGAAGCGGCGAGGAGGCCTTCCGCCACATCGAGACCGGGAGCTTCCACGTCGTCGTCACCGACCTCAGCATGGACGGGATGTCCGGCATGCAGCTCCTCGAGCGGGCGCGCGCGTTCGACCCGGACCTCGCGATCGTCATGATCACGGCGCACGGGAACGAGAAGCTCGCGGTGCAGGCGATGAAGCTCGGGGCGGCGGACTACGTGCCGAAGCCGTTCGACAACGACGAGCTGCGGGTGGTCGTCCGGCGCGTGATGGAGACCGCGCTCCTCCGCCGCGACCACCGCCGCCTCCTCGAGCAGATGTCGGGCGCCTACGGCTTCGAGCAGCTCGTCGGCGCGAGCCCGGCCATGCGGCGGCTCTTCGAGACGGTGGACAAGGTGGCCGGCGCCGACGTCACCGTCCTGATTCGCGGCGAGAGCGGCACGGGGAAGGAGCTGGTGGCGAACGCGCTCCACTGGCGGAGCCCGCGGCGGACCAAGCCGCTCATCAAGATGAACTGCGCCGCGCTCAGCCGGGAGCTCGTCGAGAGCGAGCTCTTCGGCCACGAGAAGGGCGCGTTCACGGGCGCGATCGCGCGGCGGGAGGGGAAGTTCGAGGCGGCCGACGGCGGCACGCTCTTCCTCGACGAGGTCGGCGACATGCCGCTCGAGACCCAGGCGAAGCTCCTCCGCGCCATCCAGGAGAAGGAGTTCGAGCGGGTCGGCGGGAACGAGCGGATCACGGTCGACGTCCGGCTGGTCGCCGCGACGAACCAGGACCTCGAGGGCGCCGTCCGCGCGGGGCGCTTCCGCGAGGACCTCTACTACCGGCTCCGCGTCGTCGAGCTGGTCATCCCGCCGCTCGCCGACCGCCGCGAGGACATCCCGCTCCTGGTCGACCACTTCCTGAAAGACGCCGCGCAGCGCTTCAAGCGCCCGGTGAAGCCGCTCACCGGCGAGGCGCTCCGCGCGTGCGTCGGCTTCGAGTGGAAGGGCAACGTCCGGCAGCTCCGCTCGGCGGTCGAGCAGGCGCTCCTGCTGGCGCCCGGACCGGAAATCGACGTCGCCGACCTCTTCCCGCCCAGCGCGCCCGCGAGCGCGTCCGGCATGCCGTCGACCAACGGGCCCGGGCGCGCCGCGGGGCCCCGGACCTTCCGCGAGGCGAAGGAGCGGATGGTCGAGGAGTTCGAGCGCGACTTCATCCTCCAGGCGCTCCGGCGGCACGGCGGCAACATCAGCAAGGCGGCGGAGGAGGCCGGCATGTACCGCCAGAACTTCCAGCAGAAGATGCGCGAGCTCGGCATCACCGCCGACGACGCGACGAAGGCATAGGAGGAGACGTCATGGCGCTCATCCGTCGGTTCGGGAACCTCCTCCGGGGACTCGTGACGAGCTGGCTCCGCCGGCGCGAGCACGAGAACCCCGACGCGGTGTACGAGGCGGCCATCCAGGGACGCCTCGAGCAGTACGGGAAGCTCCGTGCCGCCGCGGCGGGCGTCCTCTACATGCGGACGAAGCTCGCGCGCGAGCTGGAGGCGAAGACGACGGAGCTGGCCCGCCTGAAGGCGCAGCTCGACCTCGCCGTCGCCCGCGACGACGATGCGGCCGCGCTCGCGTTCATCGAGCGCCGTCGGCTCCTCGACGAGGACGTCGAGCGGCTCGGCCGCGAGTGCGCCGAGCTGGAGACCGAGGCCGAGACGGCGAAGAAGAACCTGCGCGCCTTCCACGGCGAGATCGCCCGCCTCCGCGAGGAGAAGGCGCGGATGCTCGCGCGGCTCGCGAACGCGAAGGCGCGGCTCCGGCTCCACGAGACGCTCCAGGGGCTCTCCACCGACGCCGACGTCCAGGCGCTCGACGCCGTCCGCGACCACGTCCACCGGCTCCTCGCCGAGGTCGACCTCGCGCGGCAGACGGGCGACGGCGACCTCGACCGCCGCCTGGCCGCGATCCGCGACGCGGAGGCGCAGGCCGCCGCGCGGGCCGAGCTGGACGAGCTCAAGCGCACGCGGGCGAACGGGGCGGCCGCGCCGGCCGCCTGAGCGTGCGGATCGTCGCCCGCCGGGCGACGGGTTCCCCGGAGCGTCCCGTCGGAGGAGCCGTGATCCCGGCGGCGGGCGACCGTCCTACCGCTTCGCCGCGCCGCGCGGCCGGAGGTCGAGGTCGGGCGGCGGCGAGTCCGGCAGCCTCCAGCGGATGTACGGCTTCTCCTTCAGCTCGTGGTAGGCGTTCGCGGCGTCGATGCTCGCGTGGAAGGCCTGCTCGAACTCGGCGAAGCTCTTCTTCTCGATCGCGGCCTCGAGCGGCTTCCAGTTCTCGGCGAGGTACTGGTTGATCGCGGCTTCGTGCTTCGGGCGCATGAACGCGCCCAGCTCGAAGAGGCCGACGATCTCCTTGTACTGGAACTTCGCCATCGGCCAGTTCTCGAGCTTGGCGGCGTAGTAGAGCTTCCAGGTGCGCGCGCCGATCTCGGGCATGATGCGCGCGAGCCCCGGCTGGATGGTGGCCATGTCCTCGAGCGTCATCTCGTTCTTGCCGCTCGAGAACGTCATCGCCTTGATCTTCCGTTCGAGCTCCTCGTCGGTCATCGCTGGTCTCCTCGAAGATTCGTGGTGCGACCGGCGATGTCTAGCCGACCGCGCCGCGGTTGACCATAGCGTCGTGTCGAGCGCCGCGCGCGGCGACGTTCCGGCGCGCGCTCCGGGTGAACGGCGGGGGGCGTTCTTCGGCCGCGTCTTGTGCCGGCGCGACGGGGCGGCGTAGAAGCGCGCGCATGCAGGTCGAGCCCTTTCGCATCGCCGTCCCGGACGCCGTCCTCGACGACCTCCGCGCGCGCCTCGCCCGGACGCGGTTCCCCGACGAGATCCGCGACGCCGGGTGGACGTACGGGACGAACCTCGCCTACCTCCGGGAGCTGGTCGCTTACTGGCGGGACCGCTTCGACTGGCGGCGGGCGGAGGCGGCGCTGAACGCCTTCCCGCACTTCCGCGCCCGCGTCGGCGGGCTCGGCATCCACTTCATCCACGTGAAGGGGAAGGGCCCGAACCCGTATCCGCTGGTGATCACGCACGGTTGGCCCGGCTCGGTGGCGGAGTTCGTGAAGATCATCGGGCCGCTCAGCGACCCCGCCGCCCACGGCGGCGACCCGGCCGACGCGTTCGACGTCGTCCTGCCGTCGATGCCGGGCTACGGCTTCTCCGACCGGCCGTCGGCGCCGGGGATGGACGCCGAGCGGATCGCCGCGCTCTGGGCCGAGCTGATGGCGGGCCTCGGCTACCGCCGCTTCGGCGCGCAGGGCGGCGACTGGGGCTCGATGGTGACCACCTACCTCGGCGCCGACCACGCCGGCGCCGTCCAGGCGATCCACCTCAACATGGTGATCGCGTTCCCGCCCGACCCCTCGAATCCCGTCGAGGGGCTGAACGACCAGGAGATCGCCGACCTGGTCGACGCGCAGCGGTTCCTGAAGGAGGAGACGGGCTATCAGCGGATCCAGGGCACGAAGCCCCAGACCCTCGGCTACGCGCTGAACGACTCGCCCGGCGGTCTCGCGGCGTGGATCGTCGAGAAGTTCCGCACCTGGAGCGACTGCGACGGCGACGTGGAGCGGCGGTTCACGAAGGACGAGCTGCTGACGAACGTCACGATCTACTGGGTGACGGAGACCATCACGTCGTCCTGCCGGCTGTACTACGAGATGATCCACGCCGACAAGTTCCCGCCCCAGAACCTCCGCGTCGCGGTGCCGACCGCCTGCGCGATCTTCCCGAAGGAGCTGGTCCGCCCGCCGCGGGCGTGGGTGGAGAAGATGTACGACGTCGCGCGCTGGACGCGCTTTCCGACGGGCGGTCACTTCGCCGCCATGGAGGAGCCGGCCGCGCTCGTCGACGACGTCCGGTCGTTCTTCCGGGCGTTCCGCGCGTAGCGCGGCGGCCTCCGTCGGACCGGGGGAGGCGGCCCGCGGCCCCGCGGCGGGGCGGGTTCCGGGGCGGGATCCCGAGACGGCTCGCTGGTGAGCTGGGTGCAGATTTCCCTTGCGCGTTGCCTCGCAGAGGTGAATAACGCGGCTCACGCCGGGACCGGGTGGCGGGGGAGGTCGATCGCTGAAGGACGTCAGGGGATCGCTCGCGATGATGCGCGGCCCTGTCGACTCGCGTCGGGACGGCGGCAACTCGGGAGGAGGGGTGCCATGCGAGGTGTTTCGTGGAGGTCCGGGGGCGTCCTGCTCGTGGCTGGCCTGATGGTGACCGAGGCGTCGGCCGATCCGCCGCTCCGGCGGAGCCTGGCGTCCTATTTCGTGCTCGCGCAGCGGAGCGTGAGCGGCAAGGACATCCGGCTCCTGAGCCCGTGCAACATCGGCGTCAACTGCGCGCAGCCGACCGCCAACGCGTCCTGCGGCGTGATGGCCTTCGAGGACGCATTCTTCGCCGACGGCAGCCAGATCGCGGGAGACAAGGCCAACTTCAACGAGCCGTTCGCCGACGCCTTCCAGGTGTTCGCGAACAAGGGCGCGCCGTTCCCGAACCTCCTCGTGCGCCATCCGCCGATCGAGACGTTCACGACCCCGATCCTGCCCGGCACCTGCGGCGCCGGCTGCCGGCCGGACGCGGCCGCGCTGGGAGCGCTCTGCGGCATGCCGGTGCCGTTCCCGGACTGCGCCCCGGGGAACCCCGTCGTCGCCACGCCGGGCGACGACTGCAACCCCGGCTCGGTCGACGACGCGCTCGGCAACGGACGGTGCGACCTCGGGCCGGGCGTGTACGGCCTCGTCCGGGCCACCAACGACGGCGAGATCCGGCTGACCGGCGGCACCTACGCCGTGTGCGGCTTCGTCGCGGCCCGCGACGCCGTCGTGTCGACGAGCGCGCCCGCGGTGGTGCACGTCGCCGACGGCGGCGAGGTGCGGGCGGGGAACGGCAGCAAGTTCGGCGCCCAGTGCGGCGACATCCAGCTCTTCGTGGAGGGCAAGGGAACCGTCACCTTCGGGAAGAACGCGTCGATCGCGGCGAAGGTGTGCGCGCCCGAGTCGTCGCTCGCGCTCGGCAACAACAACCACATCCTGGGGCAGTTCGTCGCCGACACGGTCACCGCCGACCGCGGCAACGTCGGCCGCTGCTGCGGCGCGGGGTGCGCGTGCTTCGACGAGTTCTCGCCGACCACCGCGAAGGTCGGTGACGTCGTCACGTTCACGAGCCAGTGCAGCCTCGACGCCGTCACCGCGATCCGCATCTGCGGGGCGGCGGCGACGATCGCCACCCGGACGGCGAACACGCTGACCGCCTTCGTCCCGAACGTCGCGCCCGGCGCCTGCATGGTCGAAGCGGCGAGCGCGGCGGGCGTCTTCGAGGGCGTCGGCACCCTGACCGTCCTGCCGTGAGCGGCCGGGGGTGCCGGGCCGGGTGCGGTCCGGCACCCCTCGTCCCCGGGCGCGCCGTTTGACCCGTTCGAACCGCCGGTGTAGCGCCGCAGGTGCGCGCCACGACGGCGCCACGGAGGCCCCACGCATGCGTCACGCAGTGCTGCTCGTCGCCGCCGCCCTTGCCCTGCTGCTCGGGCGCGGCGGACCCGCTCCGGCCGCGGTGACCTGTCCGGCCGACGTCACGCAGGGCGGAGCCTCGGGCGACGACACGCTGGACGGGACGAGCGGTCCGGACCGGCTCGCCGGCCAGGGCGGCAACGACACGCTGAACGGCAACGAGGGGAGCGACTGCCTGCTCGGCGGCAGCAACGACGACAAGCTCTTCGGCGGCCCTCACGACGACGAGCTGCGCGGCGAGGGCGGCAACGACACGCTCGACGGCGGCGACGGCGACGACGACCTGCACGGCGGCAGCAACAACGACACGATGACCGGCGGGCTCGGGCTCGACACGCTGGCGGGCGAGGGCGGCAACGACGTCCTCCTCGTCTTCCCGGGCGACGTGCCGGCCGGGGGCGTCGAGAAGCTGCACGGCGGCAGCGGCTCCGACACGGCGATCTTCCTCCTCTTCGACCTCTACGGCGTCTCGGCGCCGGTCGGGCCGAACTGGACGGTCGTGGATCCGGTCACGGGCGGCACGTACAAGGCGACCGGCGTCGAGAACGCGCAGGTGCCGCCGACGCCGCGCTGAGCGGGCGCGAGCCGGCTCTCGGCCGCGGGACCACCCCCGCCGCCCTCCCGAGGACGGCGCGCGGGACCTCCCCGAGGTCGACGACGACGTCGCGCAAGGGGTCGGTGGTGCCGCGCGCGCGGTACGCGGCGCGTCTTACAGGTGCCGGCAGTTCAGTCCGCGGCGGGTCACCTTGCACTCGTCGAGGATGCCCTCGCGGAGCACCCCACCGTTGTGCGTGAAGCGGAGGGTGACGGAGATCCCGATCTGGGCCTCGAGCGGCACCTCGGCGTCGCCGCGGACCAGGAATCGGATGACGTTCGGCGTGTTGAGGAACGACGTGAACACCGCCACGGCGCTGCGGTCCGCCTTCTTGCAGCGGATCCGGCGTCCGCTCGTGATGCACTCCTCGGGGGTCCACGAGAGGTCGTGGTTCAGGTTCTGGAAGAAGTCCTCGACGTGTACGGTGATCGTCGACGAGGCGTCGAAGACGTCCCCCGAGGCCGGATCGGTGATGATCTGCCCCTTCAGGATGACCTTGTGGAACGGCTCCTTGCGGACCCGTGCGTTGAGCAGGTTCACGTCGCAGATCCCGTCCACCGGATCGGTGTCCGGGCAGTCGGCGCGCGCGACGGAGCCGGCGAGGGCGCAGCAGAGCGCCACGGGGAGCGCGAGCCTTCGCGAGGGGCGCATAGTCGAGATCTCCTTTCCTTCGGTCCTCCGGCCCGTCATCGCCGGTTGCACCTGGCGGCGCTCGGCGTGAGCGAGCACTCGTCGATCACGTCCTGCTTGTCGAGGATGGCGCCGTAGCTGAGCGTGACGCGGATCGGCATCTTGAACGGCGCCGCGATGAGGCGCCGGCTGAGCTTCACGACGAAACGGAACACGGTCGGCGTCAGCTTCACCGGCCGGAAGTCCGCGATGAGCCTGCGGTCCTCCGTGGCGCAGCGCACCCGGCCGGACGACGGCGGGAAGTACTGACAGTCCTCGGGTTGGAAGGCGAACGTGAAGTCGAGCGGACCGCCCAGGTCGATGGGCAGGCTGTCGCGCACGTTCACGACGATCGCCCGGGAGAAGTCGAAGGTGTCCTGCTCGGCCGGATCCGTGAACAGCTCGCCCTGGATGCGGATCCGTCCGTTCTCCCGGAGCGGCAGCGGCCGCGGCGTGCCCTTCACGCTCACCTTCAGCAGGTTGATGCGGCCGTCGTCGAGGTCGCAGACGTCCCCGACGCCGTCGCCGTCGAGGTCGTGCTGGTCGGGATTCGGATCGGTCGGGCAGTTGTCCGCGTCGTCGCAGACGGCGTCGCCGTCGGCGTCGGTGACGGCGCCGGGCACGCAGAAGCCCGACTGGCACGTGCTCGATCCCTGGCAGACGCCGCCCGAGTCGCACACCGTGCCGTCGGGCAGCACCGGGTTCGAGCACGTCCCGGAGCCCGGATCGCAGGTTCCCGCCCCGTGGCAGCCGTCGAGCGGCGTGCAGTCGACGGGGTTGCCGCCGGTGCAGACGCCGCCCTGACAGGTGTCGGTCTGGGTGCACGCGTTGGCGTCGTTGCAGGCGGAGCCGTCGGGCCGCGGGGCGCTGCTCGAGCAGGCGCCGGTGGCCGGGTTGCAGACGCTCGGCAGGTGGCACTGGTCGTTCGGCGGGCAGGTCACGGGGTTGGTCCCGGTGCAGACGCCGCCCTGACAGGTGTCGGTCTGGGTGCACGCGTTCGCGTCGGAGCAGCCGGTCCCGTCGGGCTTGTTCGGGGTGGAGCAGAGCCCGCTCGCCGGGTTGCAGACGCCGGCGTCGTGGCACTGGTCGAGCGGCGTGCAGACGACGGGCGTCCCGCCGGTGCAGACGCCCGCCCGGCAGGTGTCGTTCTGGGTGCACGCGTTGCCGTCGGAGCAGCCGGAGCCGTCGGCTCGAACCGGATTGGAGCAGACGCCCGTCGCCGGATCGCACGTGCCGGCGTCGTGGCACGCATCGAGGGCCGTGCAGACGACGGGGTTCGTCCCCGTGCAGACGCCCGCCTGGCAGGCGTCGTCCTGCGTGCACGCGTTGCCGTCGTCGCAGGCCGAGCCGTTCGGCTTGACCGGCGTCGAGCACGTGCCGGTGTCCGGGTCGCACGTGCCCGCGACGTGACACTGGTCGATCGGCGTACACGCGATCGGCTCGCCGCCGGTGCAGACGCCGGCCTGGCAGGTGAAGCTCTGGAAGCAGAGGTTCCCGGGGTTGTTGCACGTCGAGCCGTCGGGCTTGCTGGGATTCGAGCAGACGCCGGAGGCCGGATCGCAGGTGCCGGCGGCGTGGCACTCGTCGAGGGCGGTGCAGACGACCGGATTCGCGCCGGTGCAGACGCCCGCCTGGCAGGTGTCGGTCTGCGTGCAGGCGTTGCCGTCGGAGCACGCGGACCCGTCGGCCTTGCTGGGGTTCGAACAGAGGCCGGTGGCCGGGTTGCACGTGCCGGCGTCGTGGCACTGGTCGAGGGCGGCGCAGACGACCGGGTTCGTCCCGGTGCAGACGCCCGCCTGGCAGGTGTCGGTCTGCGTGCAGGCGTTGCCGTCGGAGCAGGTCGAGCCGTCGGCCTTCGTCGGGTTCGAGCAGACGCCGGTCGCGGGGTTGCAGGTGCCGGGCTCGTGGCAGGAGTCGGACGGGCCGCAGACGACGGGGCTGCCGCCGGTGCAGGCGCCGTCCTGGCACGTGTCGTTCTGCGTGCAGAGCGTGCCGTCGTCGCACGCCGAGCCGTTCGGCTTCGCGGGGTTCGAGCAGAGGCCGGTGCTCGGGTTGCACGTGCCCTGGTCGTGGCACTGGTCGGGCGCGGGGCAGACCACCGAGCTCGAGCCGACGCAGACGCCGAGCTGGCAGGTGTCCGTCTGCGTGCAGAGGCTGCCGTCGTCGCAGGCGGTGCCGGTCTCGACGAACTGGCAGTCGGCGTCGCAGCACGAGCCGCCGTCGCACTGCTCGCCCGCGCCGGCGTCGACCTGGCCGTTGCCGCACGTGTTCTCGACGTCGACCGTGACCGAGCACAGCGCCTGCTTGCCGGTGTCGTCGGTCGCCGAGAACGTCAGCACGTGCGGTCCCGCCGCGCCGACGAGCGGCGTCCAGGCGAAGGTGCTCTCGACCGGATTGCCGGCGGTGGGGAGCCCGGGCGTCATGGTGGCGCCGCCGGGCAGGCCGGACACGTTCAGCGTGACGGTCTGGCCGGCGTCGGCGTCCTGGGCCTTCACGACGAAGCCGATCGCGTTCCCGGCGGTCACCGGCAGCGTGCTGCCGCACGTCGGCGTGGGCGACACGAACGCGGGGGGCGTGCCCGAGTCGGCGATCAGTTGGATGAAGAAGTCGACGGAGATCTTGCCGATCACGGCGTTGCCGGCGTTCCGCTTCTCGACGACGACCTGCGTCGAGTAGAGCGTGTTCTTTCCGGGCACGATCGTGGCCCCGGCGGTGTTCCAGGTGTAGAGGCCGCTCGTCGCATCGATGCCGGCGGCGTGCGGCGCGTCCGGCGGCCCCGGCTGCACGAATCCGCCGCCGCCCTCGGACGACGTGGCGAGCCGGTACGTGAGCGTGTTGCCGTTCGGATCGCTCGCGGGAACGGAGAAGGTGCAGATGCCGTTCTGCGGGCAGTTGACGATCGGCGGGAGGGCGCTCACCGGCGAGGCGAGGCCGGAGCCGGGACGGACCGTCGTCTCGACGCGATAGTCCTCGTCGGGGTTGTTGACGTGGGCGTTCGGTCCGGACGTGCTGGAGATGCGGCAGCAGCTGTCGATGCGGGCGGTGAACGGTCCCTGGTTCGGATACGTGTGCTCGATCGTGGTGTCGACCGCCGGCAGGTCGGCGGGGTCGAGCGCGATGCCCAGCAGCCAGTTGTTGGCCGGATCGATCGCGGTGACGAGGAAGTAGAGGCCCCCGGTCGGCGAGCCGATCGCCGGCGAGCCGTCGCCCGGAATGAAGCGCGTGTCTCCGATGTCCTCGCGCACCACGTCGCCGACGCCGGGGAAGCCGCCCGGACCGGAGCACGGCACGGTCGCGTTCGTGACGACGTTGATGCACGGGTTGAAGCTCGGGGTCCCGTCGCGGCGCCACGCGGCCTGGAGCGTGAAGCTCACCGTGTTCCCCGAGAGCGGCACCCAGCTGCTCGTCGCGTAGCGGAAGTGCGTGGCCTGCGCGGCGGGCACGCCGCCGAACGCGAGCAGGAGCATCGCGATGGCGAAGCGTGGAAGCGCCGTCCGTCGTCGTCCGCGGTCGAGCATCGGTGCGATCTCCTGGTGAGAGGCGGTGTCGGTCCGGATCGACACCGATCCCTCGAGGTGTGCGGCGGGCGAAGCCTGGCTACTCGGAGCCCTCGCCGGCTGTCAAGGCAAGACGGATAGCTAGGCCGCTTATCCCGCGCGAACCTACCAGGGGAGTACCTGGGCGGTCCGGCACGGTACCGGTACCCGGTGCGACCGCGTGCGCCGCCGGTGACCGGCGAGGCGTGTCCGTTCCGCGCCGGCGCCGAGCTCGCGGTCGCGCGCGCCCGGCTCAGGGCCGGCGGAACGGCCGGTTCCCGTACCGGTCGAGGTGGACCACCTCGCCGACGGGCCGGCGCGTCGTCGGCCCGTAGCGGCCGCGCGGCCAGCCGAGCGGCACGACGGCGCACGGCGTGACCGACCACGGGAGGCCGAGCGCCCGCCGCGCGAGGATCGTGCTCCAGAGCGGCAGCGTGATGAGGGCGGCGCCGAGGCCCGCCGCCCGCGCGGCGAGGAGCAGGTTCTGCACCGACGGATAGATCGAGCCGTAGTAGCTCGTCGCGGCGATCGGCGGGAACCACGGGCGCGGGCCGCGGAGGCAGGCGACGACGACGACCGGGATCTCGGTGAAGTGGTCGGCCTGCCACTGCACCGCCTCGATCATCCGGAGCGACGGCGGATCGTTCCGCGCGATGCGCCGCCCGAGGGCGCCGTAGATCCGCCACGCGCCCATGTTGAGCCGCCCGAGGCGCGCCTTCACCGCGGGGTCCTTCACGACGACGAACTCCCAGTTCTGCGCGTTGCTGCCGCTCGGCGCCTTCAGCGCGAGCTCGATCAGCTCGAGGACGAGCGCGTCGTCGACCGGGTCCGGCTTCAGGCGACGGATGGCGCGCTGCGTCCGCATCGCCTCGGCGAGCGGCATCTGGAACGGCGAGGCGGCGGGCGGCGTCGGCCCGGTGTCCGGCATGGCGGTCCCCTCCGGCGGCGGAATAGACCACACGAGGTCCGGGGCCGCCAAGCGTTGCCTCCGCGGCGTGCGCCCCCCTATAACGCGGCATGCCGCTCGACCTCCGGAGGAACGTCGCGATCGTCGGAGTGGGGTGCACCCGGTTCGGCGAGCTGTACGAGTCGTCGGCCGAGGACCTCATCTGCGACGCCGTCGACGAGGCGCTCGCCGACGCGGGCTGCGCGCGGGAGCGGATCGAGGCCGCCTGGGTGGGCACGGTCATGTCCACGTTCGGCGGCGACGCGCTCTCCGACGCCCTCAAGCTCTTCGGCCGGCCGATGACCCGCGTCCAGAACTACTGCGCGTCCGGGATGGACGCCTTCCGGAACGCCTGCCTCGCCGTCGCCTCCGGCCAGCACGACGTCGCGCTCGCCGTCGGCTTCGAGAAGATGCGCGACGGCGGCTACGCGCGGCCGAACAGGAGCCACCCGGTGGTCGACTTCGGCGAGCGCGCCCCGCACGTCTTCGCGCTCTCCGCGAACCGCTACTTCGCGAAGTACGGCGCCTCGAAGAAGACGCTCGCCGCGGTCGCGGTGAAGAACCACCGGCACGGCCTCCTCTCGCCGAAGGCGCACCTCAAGATGGCGGTGAACGAGGAGCAGGTGCTCCGCGCGCCGATGGTCTACAGCCCGCTCGGTCTCTTCGACTGCTGCCCGACCACCGACGGCGCCGCCGCCGCGGTCGTCTGCCGGGCCGACCTCGCGCGGACGTTCACCGGCACCCCCATCTGGCCGCTCGGGATCGGGCTCGCCGCGGTGTCCGGCCAGCCGTACTACAAGCCGAGCTTCGGCTACGTCGGCTTCGAGGCGACGGTGCGTGCCGCCGAGCAGGCGTACCGGCAGGCCGGGGTGACGCCGCGGGACGTCGACTTCGCCGAGGTCCACGACTGCTTCACGATCACCGAGATCCTCGACTACGAGGACCTGGGCTTCTGCGCCCGCGGCGAGGGCGGGAAGTTCGTCGAGGAGGGCCGCGCCGCGCTCGGCGGCGAGAAGCCCGTGAACCCGTCGGGCGGGCTCAAGTCGTACGGGCACCCGATCGGCGCGACGGGCGTCCGGATGATCTACGAGGTGGTCACGCAGCTCCGCGGCCGGGCGGGCGACCGCCAGGTGAAGGACGCGCGCATCGGGCTCGCGCACAACCTCGGCGGCCCCGGCGCCGTGTCGTGCGTCTCGATCCTCACGAACGACGCCTGAGCGTCCGTCGGCCGACGTTGGAGCACGGGGCGATTCGTGGTACCCCCGGGCACGGCGCGCCGGGCGGCGGCGCCGGAGGTGAGCGGATGAGGGGACGTGGACGACGGCGCGAGGTGTGCGTGTGGGCCGTCGCGGCGGCGACCGTCGCGCTCGCGGGCGGCGACGCCGCCCTCGCGGGACCCGCGTCCGTCGTCGGCGCCGGCCGCCGGGTGCTCGGCTCGATCCGCACGACGGGCCGGGTCGAAGGCTCGGTCGACGGCCGCCGGTGGCTCGCGCTCTACCCGAACGCCGCCGTCCTCGACGGCATGCAGATCCGGGTTCCCGGCGAGGGCTCGGCGACGCTCGCGCTGGTCGGCGGCGACGAGGTCGTCTTCGCGTCCCGGTCCGCGGGCGACGTCGCGAACGCGGTCGGGACGCGCGTGCGCCTCGACCGCGGGCGCCTCGCCCTCCGCCTGCGGCCGGCGTCCACCCTGGTCGCCGAGGCGGGACGGGGCATCGTCCGTGCCGTGCCGGGGAAGGCCGAGGCGGCGGCGGGCGTGCTCCGGCACGAGCGCGCGACGGCGCGGACGACGCTCGAGACCACGCAGGGCCGTCTCGAGCTGCGCGCGCTCGGGACCGACACCGGCACCGTGGTCGAGCAGGGCCACCAGGCGTGGGTCGGGCCGAGCGGTCCGGCGTCGGGCGCGACGCTCCCCTCCGCCGAGGGCGATCCCCGTGCCGCCGGCGGCGTCCTGGGCGTCGCCGGCCTCTCCCCCGTCGCCGGGGCGGCCGTCGCGGGCGTCGCCGCGGCGGGCGTCGGCGCCGGCGTCGGGGGCGCCGCCGCGAGCGGCGCGTTCTCGGGCGACGAGTCGTCGAGCCCCGACGCCGCCGCCGCGGGCGGCCGCGAGGGCAGTCCCTTCCGCCCCGTCCGCCGCTGACCGGGCCGGGCCCGCTCGCGTCTCAAGTTCGGGCCGGAATCGGCCGAAGCACTCGCGAATCGCTTCGCCCGCGACCGCGCGGGCGGCCGGGGGCCGGCATGGGTGCGAGCGGCAAGGGATGGTGCGCGGCGGTCGTCGCGCTCGCGATGGGTGCCGCGGCGGCGCACGCGGCGTTCACGCAGGTGGAGCGGACGGTTCGCGTCGACCCGTCGGGGACGGCGTGTCCGGGGGCGCGCTTCACCCGCATCCAGGACGCGCTCGACGCGGCGGCGCCGAACACGCAGATCGTGGTCTGCCCCGGCGTGTATGCCGAGCAGCTCCTGGTCGCGCGGGCGGTCCGGCTGCGCGGCCTTCCCGGCGCCGTCGTCCGGCCCGCCGGCATGACGGCGAACGCGTCGAGCCTCCGGACCGGGCGTCCGATCGCCGCGGTGGCCGTCGTGACCGGGCCGGCGTCGATCGAGGGCCTCGTGTTCGACGCGTCGGACCACGGGCTCACCGGCTGCGACGACGACGGGCCGCTCCTCGCGGGCGTCTTCGTCCGCGGCACGGCGGCGAAGCTTCGCCGCAACCGCATCCGCGGCGTGCGCCTCGGCGGCGCCGACGCCGCGTGCGACAACGGCGTCGGCGTGCTCGCGCAGGGGCGGGGCGCTCGCGCGCTGGTGACGATCGCCGACAACCTCGTGTTCGAGTACCAGCGCTCGGGCATCGTCGCGAACGAGCCCGGGCTCCGCGCCGTCATCCGCGGCAACACCGTGACCGGCTCCGGGCCGACGCCGCTCCTCGCGCAGAACGGCATCCAGGTGGGCTTCGGCGCGCACGGCCGGGTGATCCGCAACATCGTCCAGAACAACGCCGCGCCGAGCGACGGCTGCACGTTCGACGGCGGGAACCTCCTCTACGAGTCCGACGGCGGGACGATCCAGGGCAACGTCTTCACCGGCAACACCGCGGGCGTCATCGTGAAGGGCTCGCGGAACCGCATCGCGCGGAACACCGTCGACGGGCTCGCCGGGGGCGCGCCCGTCGGGCTCGACGGCGTGTCGGTGATCGGCGACGGGAACGTCGTCGCGCGGAACACGGTCCGGAACGTGAGCGAGGCCGGCATCCGGCTCGAGGGCGAACGGAACCGCGCCGTCCGGAACACCGTGAGCGAGACGCACGCGGCGAGCCTCTGCGACGCGACGAAGGCCGCGTCGCCGGCGTGCGCCGCGCTCCTCACCCGGTGCGGCGTCGGCATCTGGATCGCCGGCGGCGGCGGGAACGGCCTCGCCGGCAACACGCTCATCGCGAACGACGTGAACGTCCAGGACGACGGCAGCGGGACGGTGAACGCCCGCCGCCGGTAGCGGCCCGTCCCCCGGGCGCCCGGGTCACTCGCGCAGGACGACGTCGAGCGCGAAGCGGACGCGCTTCAGCACGCGCCCGACCGCGTTCCGGTGGATGTTCCGCCGGAGGGCGACGAGGAGCTTCCGCTCGAGCCGGTAGCGGACCGGCGCGGCGCGCTTCACCGGCACGGGCGCGCCCTTCGCCGCCTCGAGCTGCTCGACGATCCGCGCCCGCGGGTAGCCGAGCGTGTCGAGATCGGCCGGATCCAGCTCGTCGATCACGCGCGAGACGAGCGCGAGCGTCGCCGGGTTCGCGACGATCTCCGCCGCCCACTTGCTGACCGACGACGTCACCGGCCGGCTGTGCCGCGCGACGCCGGTCGGGTCGCCCAGGCCCTTGAACCCCTCGCCGCTCTCGCCGTAGGCGATCGCCGCCGCCTCGTAGGGGACGTTCAGGTACTCGCAGATGCGCCGGAAGTGCGTCTCGGGGTCGCGGACGAGCTCCTCGTACTTCACGTGGACGATCGGCACCGGCGGCTCGCGGACGACGCGGGCGAGCGCGGGCACGTAGCGGGCGAGGATCGGGTTGTGGGCGAGCGCGACCTGCCAGTCGCCGTCGAAGAACGACTCGACGTACGACGTGAGCACGGCGAGCGGATGGCGCGTGAGGACGACGTAGCGCGCGGTGGGGTAGAGCTTCATCAGGAACGGCAGGACGAGCGTGTACGCCGGCGTCTTGTCGAGGAAGTAGCGCTTCCCCGGCGGCGCCACCTCCATGAGCTGCGAGTAGATCGAGTCGGTGTAGAGGCGGAGCGCGTCGTAGTAGCCGGCCTCGCCGCGCGGGATCTCGGCGACGATCTCCTTGACGGCCTGCTCGACGTTGAACGGGTCGTACGGCGCCTTCTGCACGTTCGCCCAGTAGCCGAGGTGCGCGATCGGCGTGATGAGATGGGGCTCGGCGCGGCCGTGGATCTGGCTGTGGGCGGAGAGCATGCGGGCGAGGAGCGTGGTGCCCGAGCGCGGGGCGCCGACGAGGAAGATGAGACGGTTCTGCATGGCGGGCCATCTTTGTCGGCTTCCGGCGCGAGTGTCCACTCGCGCCGGGTGGATGGATGCCGGGCGACGTCACGGCCGTTCCCCCGGCCGGGTGGCTCGGCGTCCCACCGCGGCGGCGCCGGGGCGCGGATGTACCGCATCGCGCCACATCGTGCCCCGGCGCGTCACGCCTCGGCCGGCGGACGCACGCGCCACCGACGACGTGGCGGCGCCGTCGCACGCCGTCCCGAGCGTCCCACGCCCGGCTCGGAGGAGGACTCGATGCTCCGTGATCCCGAACGCACGACGCCACCGTCCGCGGACGACGCGGACCGGGCGCTCCGCGCGATCGTCGGCGTCGGACCGGCGATCGCGGCCGTGCGGCGGCTCGTGCGCCGCGCCGCGGCGGCCGACGCGACGGTGCTCGTCGAGGGCCCGTCCGGGAGCGGCAAGGAGCTCGTCGCGCGCGCCCTCCACG
>Ga0073934_10006296_pt1 | contig 17423 bp, 20 predicted proteins | sample LarsenN4metaG_FD_76834 | JGI IMG/M metagenome (GOLD analysis project Ga0073934, IMG submission 76834) | Hot spring sediment bacterial and archeal communities from British Columbia, Canada, to study Microbial Dark Matter (Phase II) - Larsen... ... | reverse complement strand
TGATCTTTCCTTTCTACTTTTTTAATTATTTTGCCAACGCCATCTACATGCCCTAACACGAAATGGCCATCCAATGCATCACCGACCTTTAAGCTACGTTCAATGTTCACCTGATCACCCACCTGCAATGTTCCTAAAGTTGTTTTTTTCATGGTTTCACTGATCATTTCAAAACTTGCCCTACTTTTATGCAAATCGACAACAGTCAAACATACGCCATTTATAGAAACACTATCCCCTATCTTCAATCCTTTTACCAATTTGCCAAGATCTATCATTAGATGCGCAGCTTTGCCCCTACCTTTCTTCTTTGAAATATTTTCTACCTTCCCAAGACTTTGAATTATACCCGTAAACAACACAAATTCTGCATTTGTTGCTGTATAAAAATTATCAGCCACTCACTGCCTCTAACAACGCTTTTGCCCTCTTATAATGAACTGCGTCAATCATCTTTCCCTCCAACCTAATGGCTCCCTTTCCCTTGCTCATAGCTTCCCCCAACGCATTAACCACCTTCTTTGCCCATTCTACTTCTTCCTTATTTGGCACGAATATCTTATGAACCGGTTCGATCTGAGAGGGATGTATTATGCTCTTGCCCTTATAACCAAGTCGCGTGCCTTCCGTAGCATCTCTTATCAAACCTTCGCTATCATCTATCTTCTGCCATATCGAATCAATTGCATAAACACCAGCTGCTCTTGCATCAACTGGCACCTTTGCTCTTGCATATCCATACTCGATACCATTCTCTGTATAATCTAATCCCATATCGAAGAGAAAATCAAAAACTCCAAAAACCAGTGCTGATGTCCGTGGACTCTCGCTTGCAATATGGTATGCATTAACTACCCCTCTCGCACTTTCTATGGAAGGCATCATCTCCACACTATCTTTATCGATTTTATGACGACGCTCAAGTTCATCCATTAATTTAGATATTGCAGAAACTTCAGTTGCATCGCTAACCTTGGGTATTACTATACCATTAACGCCTTTTTGCATTGCCGCTTTAAGATCCTCCTGCAACATGCCAGAAGCATACGAATTCACTCTTACATACACCTCTGCCTTGAATTCGGAGCGAGTGTTCAATGCTTCAACTATCATCTGTCTTGCAGATGCTTTATCAGCAAGTGGTACAGAATCTTCCAGATCCAAGCAGATGATATCAGCATTCAGTACCTTGGCCTTATCGATGAACTTCTTGTTGTTCGAGGGCACAAACAAGAGACTTCTAAGCAGCCTTGCCATATCGCATCTAACAAAACCCATGGTTAAATTATTTATGAAATAAATCGAGAATGTGTTTTGGGTTACAGTTTCTGCGGTGTGGTTACCAGCTTTCCAACGATCTTTCCTTCAGCCATCCTTATATGACCCTCGACCATTCTGCTGAATGGTAATATTTCATCAATCAGGGGTTTTATCTTGCCCTTGCTTATCCAGTAGAACAACTGGCCTAATTCTGCTTTTGTTCCCTGTGTTGAGCCCAACAAGTTTGTCCCCTTGAAGAATAGGTATCTTAGATCTAAGGTTGAATCGTAGCCAGTTGTAGCACCTGTAGCAACTAATGTACCACCCATCTTGAGTAATGCCACCTCCTGTGGGAATGTTGACTTGCCTATATGTTCAAAGACCACATCGACTCCCTGCTTATTGGTAATTTCTCTCACCTTCTTCGACCAATCTTGCTCTCTATGATTTACTACGTGATCTGCGCCAAGTTTGAGACAGGCATCCATCTTGTTTTGGCTTCCTGCAGTGGCAATTACTGTACAATTGTATAATTTCGCTATTTGAATACCCATCATTCCAACCCCACTGGTACCTCCCATGATCAGAACTGTCTGTCCTGGTTTGACCCGAGCCCTGCCTACCAGCATATGCCAAGCAGTCATACCAACCATTGAAGCTGCTGCAGCGTCGTTGAATGAAACGTTATCAGGTATCTTCAGCACATTTACTTCCGGAAGTTTTGCGTATTGTGAATAGCCACCATCCAAAGGTCCAGTTTGGAAGCCCCAGATAGTTCTTTGCGCACAATCATACTCTCTACCAGAAGTGCACATATCACATACCCTACATGACATGTTAGAGTGTGAAACAACCTTGTCTCCTGGCTTGATGAACTTTACATCCTCACCCACTTGTTCAACAACTCCCGAAGCATCACTTCCTGAGATGTGGGGCATCGGTACCTTGATCGGTTCTCCCCAGATTGCCCATAGGTCATTGTAATTGTACGCAGCCGCTTCTACCTTGATTAGAACTTCGTTAGGCTTTATCTTTGGAACATCGGTGTCTTCAATCTTAATAACCTTGGTAGGATCCTTGTTATACTCGTGAAAGACTGCTGCCTTCATTGCAGAATAAGCCTATCATAAGAATTAATATACTTTATGTGAATCTCGCGAACCAGATTTATGACAATATTTAAATTAATTTTACGTGTAAGGCGGACATGGTTGGCAAGTTCTACCTGATTGGATTCGTTGCTGGTGTAATACTCATTATTATAGGGGCTCTCACAATTTTTGCTTCACAGGATGAGTTTGCGTTCATACGTGGAATGATGGTAATTATAACTGGTATCATAGTATTTGCATTGGGAATCAGGTTCAGAGCCTTGAAACAGTGATTATTTGTAACTTATCTTGAAATCTCTTTTAGGTTTCTGTATAGATGCAAGCAGTTGTTTCAATTCATCATCGGTAAGTGCCTTGTTCAACTTGCCCTGCGAACCCATTGTTATAAGGTAATCTTCTACAGCTTTAGCAAGTTCTGGTTTGACCATCCTGATATTTGTAAGACGTTGCCTTGCTTCCGGCGTGAGTAAAACACGTAGAACCTGTTCACGCATCATCCTAGCTTCCATTTCTTTTTGCTTGTCTTCCTCTGGGCTAGACTGTGCCAAATGAGATCGCCTATGCATACCTTTTCAATTCAGGTGATATTTCGACAAGTTCCTTGTGTATCTCTTTGGCTAGATTGTCCATCTTCTTCATGCCCTCTTTAGTAATTATCCTTCCCTTACCATTTACCTTGAGGATATAACCTGAAGTTTCTAATTGCTGCAATGCTTTCCTTACAGCTGCTCCACCAGCATCTCTATGATGCGCAAGATTGTAGCCTATCTGTTTCTTTCCTCCATACATCGATTTCAGATCGGTCAGACCTATGGGACCGTGAAGGTACACTTTACGCAAGAGGGATGCACATCTTATATACCACCAATCCGTTTTCAAGGGAACTCTTTCTGCATGTGAACCAGTCTTGGCGAACTGTGTCCATGCTGGAGGTTTGATGTTTGGATCTTGCTTAAGCAGCTCTGCAAGTTTCTCTATCAATACATCTGCTGGAACATCAAATGTCTTTACCATAATGAAAGAGCCTTTTCGATCCCTTATAAATGCTATTTCACTGAATCCTAATTATTGAAGCGTAATGATGCGAATTGGAACTAATTCGAATCGCTGGAATATTATCTTGTATTTGCCATTCTTCTTCAGTCTTGTTGAGCCACAGCGAATGCAGCATACACCATCGCTCCATCTGACCATCCTTAGAAGCATAGCACATATGGACTCGTCAAGGAAGAGAGCAAGGAGTAACTTTGTCATGCTGTAGGGTATAGAAGAAGGGTGATCTGATCGTTACTCTAGCAACAATATTCTACATTATGAGCGATTCGAATAAATAATCTACTTCTTGGTAATAAGCTTGAATGCCCCAGGCGCAACTTCTTTAATTATGCCCCTCACTATTGCTTTTGTAAGGAAACTCTCTACGATAGAACCTTTCAGATTTCTAAATTGCTTCTTTATTTCCGATTCACTGCAACCATTGGTAGATAAAAGCAAGGGTTTAACATGATGTAACATCACGTTGAAAAGTTCGTCCGTGAGTTTGCTCTTTGAAAGGGTTATAGTAAGTTTGCTGGGAGAGGGTTTTTGTTCTAACGAAGTCTCTGGTTTAACCTTCTTTGGCCGTTTTGTATATGTCTGTACAACTTCCTCGCGTACAGAGGGTTTTCTAGATATCTTTGCAAGCAGTTCCAGAGCGTTTACTCGTTCATTTCTACTTAGACCATTTGCAGCGATGTCTGCTAATTCATCATATGTATCCTCCTTTAACTTGCCTAAAAGGTCTATTGCACGCATCCTTTCGCTCTGAGTGTTGTCCAGAGATAATGCTATCTCCTTGAGTTTGACAGCCTTGCTCTTTATAGAGGATTTGGTGGTGTTGGAGGACATGAGTATTCATCAATACTAATTTATTATTAATGTTCCTTCTATGCTTGCAAGTTGAATTGATGTTGATCAATCATTTCCTATTAAATGTCTAATAACTTTTCATATTCATACAATATTCTTGCAATGACCACATGTGCCTCCAAACTGTATTCACTTATTGAGTATAAACAATCTAATTTTTCAGAGACCGTGGATGGAAAATGGCTACGTGGGAAACCACCGATAACAATGGCACTCTTATTATCGATACTCCTAGCAACGGTTTCTGCATTTGATTTTGCGCCAGTGCGTGACAGGCCAATTACCTTTGTTGGTTTTATCACATTCAACAGATCTTCAAAGAGCATGTCTTTTACTTCCATCAACACTTTATCTTCTGATTTTACCTTTCCCTCTTTGAATAGTTCTTCCATCAAACCTTCAAACCTAAAGTATGATTTTGGTAATCTGACATTTTCATGCAAGAATATAGCCTTTCCAGCAATGGTATGCACATAAATTGTAAGCATATTTTTTTGATATAATGGTATTAAAGTAGCCTCTAATAACGCGAAATGAATAAGATCCGGCCTCCCTCTTTTGCCAGCATTATCCAGTTTAAGCATTGCTGCATGATGATAACTCCTATCCAGCAAAATCTCATGAGGAGGTTTGCCCTTTTTAGATGCATGCTTAACAACCGCTGGATGCTTCGTTATCACCTTTGGTACAGTTTCTAATGCTGCATCAGCAATTATCAATGATAGCAACGATACAGTTTATCTATGCACTTATGTATAGTTTGCACAGTGAAAAAATCACATAAGGATCTAGCGATGCAAAGGATAGAAATACTCGTGCGGAATGCTCTGGAAACTGCCAAGTCCGATCCCGAACTTGCTGAGAAGCAGGCCGACTTGATTAAGAGGATAAGCATGAGATTTAGAGTTAGGCTTCCATACGAAATCAGACAATTATTTTGTAAGAAGTGCAAAACATTCATTGTGCCAAGTAAGACGGCTAGGGTCAGGGTTGGAAGAGCAAATACAAAGGCTGTAAGGATAACCTGTTTAAAGTGTGGGCATGTTTATAGAAAGATAATAAAATAACGTCTTATCTGCCGCCCTGTCCTTCTATTGCCATTAAAGTATTGGTTGAGCGTACCCTTTCCAACCTTCTTATCTGTTTGGTTACAACATCTCTTAGACGTGCTAGGTCGTTTGATTCAACCTTTGCAAAAATATCGAATACCCCATAGACGCCTCTTACCTCCTTTACCTCAGGAATCTTTTCAAGTGCATTGATTATTGTTTCTTCTGAACCAAGATCGCAGTTTATTAGTACATATGCAATTGGCATACACTCGCACTTTATTGTGTGGTATATAGATGTTACACATTAATACAAATGATTAGGCTTTCGCTAGATATTTCAATGCCTTCTTACCTATGTCTGTTCTATAATAAACATCATCCCAAGTTATCTTGCTAGCAGCGTTATATGCATTCTTAATTGCACTTTCAATTCCATCACCAACCGCTGTAACACCAAGAACACGACCGCCATTCGTAACTAGTTTTCCATCTCTTAATGCAGTACCGGCATGAAATACCTGAACAGTGTTTGTTACTATCCTATCCAAACCTGTTATCACCTTCCCCTTTTCATAATTTCCGGGATAGCCTTTAGATGCCATCACAACACAAACGGCAGATCTCTTGCTCCACCTCATATCCTCCAGTTCATCCATCTTTCCTTTAACACAGTATGTCATATGCTCGTAGAGATCAGACTCCATCCTCATCATTATAGGCTGACATTCGGGATCACCCATTCTAACATTAAACTCCAACACATACGGCTCTCCATTGCAGAGCATCAAACCTGCATAAAGAAATCCCCTGAACCCTCTTCTTTCACTCCTCAACCCATCGACAGTTTTTTGCATTACATTCCTCATAATTTTATCATGCAATTTTTCGTCTACTAATGGTGTAGGAGAGTATGCTCCCATACCACCCGTGTTTGGTCCTTTATCACCATCAAAAATCCTCTTATGATCCTGACTTGATGCTAATGCAATTATTGTTCTACCATCTGTCATAGATATGAATGACACTTCCTCTCCTTCAAGCCTCTCTTCTATTACAACGCTACTACCTGCGTCTCCAAACTCCTTCCTACCCATTATCCTTTCCAGAGCATCAAACGCCTCTTGCTTTGAACTGCAAACAATCACACCCTTCCCAGCAGCAAGTCCATCAGCTTTTATAACTAGTTGCTTCTCACTCTTCTGAACATAATCTTTGGCTTTTTCAATATAGGTGAAGGTTTGAAAACCTGCTGTTCTTATTCCATACTTTTTCATAAAATTTTTTGCCCAAACCTTGCTGGTTTCAAGATTTGCAGCTTCTTTGCTAGGACCGAATATTGGCAATCCATTACTCTCGAATGAATTAACGATGCCTTTCGAAAGCGGTTCTTCCGGTCCCACAACTGTGAAGCATTCCTTCATTTTAGCAAATTCTACCAACCTATCAATCTCATTTGGGTCAATAGGAATATTTTCACTTGTACCTCCGTTACCAGATGCGAAGAATGTTTTTTTAACATATGGACTCTGGCTTAGCTTCCAACCAAGAGCATGTTCTCTCCCTCCATTCCCAACTATAAGTACATTAGGCATAATCACTCACTTCATAGATTTTAGAGCGGTGACAACTTCATCTGCATGGGCTCTTACATCCACCTTGGGAAATATGTGACATATTATACCATTTTTATCAATAACGAACGTGATCCTCTTTGACATCTGTCTCTCTTCATTAAAAGCATCATATGCTTTGCTGATGCTGAAATCGGTATCAGCGACAAGGGGAAAATTGAGATTGTATACTGCTTTGAACTTTTGATGGGATTGTAAATCATCGACACTAACGCCCAGCACTTCTGCATCAAGTCCCTTTATTCTCTCAATTCCATCGCGCAGACTGCATGACTGCATCATGCATCCCGGTGTCTGATCTCTAACATAAAAGTAAAGCACCACATTCTTCCCTCTATAATCTCGCAGATTGATTTTCCCTTCAGTCGTTTCAGCAGTAAAATCTGGTGCTTTATCGCTAACTTTTAACTCTGGCATGAACTATCACTGTTTCGATGCAGATAAAAGTATTACTCATTTCACAATGGAAAGAAAGATATCGTTTATCAAAGCTTTTAGAAATTTATCATATTCATCATCGCTAAATTCTATCACCTCAACTAACTTCTTCTCTTTTGCAACACCGATTATCTGCAAATGATAACATTTCTCCTTGCCGCTCAATGTTTGAAAGTAGTAATCTTTGCATGAGCAAAAATTATTTTCTGGATCTACCCAGTACTCATTGTCTTTTCCTACGACTGTCCATATCTCTCTATTAGAAGGTTTGAATACATGCAATTTCACACCCTTCTCTAGCGCTACCCTTACAGCCTTCTCTACTCTCCTTCCTCGCACAAGGGCTTTATCCTCCTCCAATCTAATTACCTTTATGACAAAGATGAAGATGCTACACCCATACCCTGCCCTGCTCTTGGAGGCGGATCAGAGGTATGTGGTAATATCAGATCTGCATATAGGATTTGAGAGTGAGCTTAATGCTAAGGGTATCAACATAGGTTCAGATACGTACATTGATGAAATGCTGGAGGAGTTATCTTCCATAATAAAGAAGGAGAAGCCCGATGTGATTATTTTGCTTGGTGATATTAAGAGCAGTGTGCACACAATAACAAAAGCAGAATGGAAAAACATTCCAGAATTTCTGCAGCGATTGTCGAAGATAGCAAAAGTTTTCCTTGTACCAGGTAATCATGATGGCAATATTGGACATCTTGTACCGACGAATGTTAGGATGATGAGCGGAAAGGGGATGCTTTTGGATGATACATTGCTGATGCATGGACACACGATGCCAGACAAACCTGGCACTTCAATAAATCACATCATAATGGGTCATGTCCACCCCGTATTCCTAAGAGAAGGCAGTACGTTAAGCGGGCAGAGATTATGGGTGTATATGAAGGTTAACAAACACAATTTGTTTTCTAACATAACAGGAACTATTGATATTGTTGTATTGCCGAGTTTTAATAAATACTTTTATTATTCAATGCAAAGTGCACACTATAAAAAATCAATATCACCCATATTAAAGAAAGTATCTGAAGATGTTGAAAACGCAATGGTCTTAACTTTAGATGGTTCCATAGTTGGCGATGAGTCTTTGCTTGAACAAATAATCTAACTATTCAATGACATGTAGCCTTTCAATATACTCATGCTGGGCTCATTGTTTCTGAGCCACTCCAGTGTTTTCACGAAAGAGTTTGCAGACTCTAGCGTTGTTAGTACTGGCAAACCCATCTCAACAGCCTTTCTCCTTATCAGATATTCATCGTACAGCATGCCAACATATTTTTCAAGTGTTGAAGTGTTTGGCACGTTAACTATGAAATCTATCTCCCTGTTGTGAAGCAGGTTAATTATGTTTGGGTTTCTCTCTGGCTCACTGATCTTGTATACGATCTGCGTATCAGTGAAGCCATTTTCTATTAGTGATTCTGCTGTATGCTCTGTCGCAAAAAGGTGGAAGCCCATGGATTTCAGTATGGAAACCATTGGCAGTATCCTGTTCTTCATCTCTGCACCACCAACAGTTAGCAATGCAGTTCCCTTTACTGGTAAGGAGTATCCTGATGCAATTAATGCTTTTGAAAGTGCATCATAGAATGTATTCCCAAAGCAAGCTACTTCCCCAGTTGACTGCATTTCCACACCAAGTACAATATCAGCTCCTTCCAATTGCATGAAGGAGAACTGTGGTACCTTTATTGCGAAGCCATTTGTGTGTAGCCAAGCATCCTCCACACCTTTTGGAATTGGCTTGCCAAGCATTACACGGGCAGCCAGTGTAACCAAATTCAGCCCTACAAACTTTGATACAAAGGGCATCGAACGCGATGCTCTTGCATTGCATTCAATAACATATACATTATCATCCTTTACCAAGAATTGGATGTTCGATGGACCTTTTATTCTGAGTGCTTTTGCGATCTTTTCTGTATAATCAGTTATAGTTTCTATTATTTTCCTGCTTAAGCGCCATGGTGGAATAACCATCATCGCATCACCAGAATGTATACCTGCACTCTCAATATGCTCGATTATCGAACCTATCACAACTTTTGAGCCATCTGAAATTGCATCAACCTCAACCTCCAATGCGTCCAGAACGAACTTGCTTATCACTACTGGATATTCTGGACTTACGTTAGACGCTTCGGTAAGATACTGCTTGAGCTGTCCTTCATCCCACACAACCTTCATTGCTGCACCACTCAGAACATATGATGGCCTTACCAGCACAGGATAGCCAACATTCTTTGCGAATATCTTTGCCTCATCAATGTTAGTGAACTTTTGCCATGCAGGTTGCTTGATTTTCAATTGATCAAGTAAATTGCTGAATTTTGATCTATCTTCTGCCCTATCGACATCTTCACTGCTTGTGCCTACAATCTTTACATTGTTTCTTGCAAGTTTAGGGGTTAGATTGTTTGCTATCTGTCCGCCTACACATGTTACGACTCCATTGGCCTTCTCTTTTTCATAAATATCAAGAACGCGTTCAAGTGTTAGTTCCTCGAAGTATAACCTGTCACATATGTCATAATCTGTTGAAACAGTTTCTGGATTGCAGTTAATTACTGACACCTCCTTAATTCCATTATCCTTCAGACCCCATACCATGTTCACAGTTCCCCAGTCAAACTCAACGCTGCTCCCTATCCTGTATGGCCCTGCTCCAAGCACAATAACTCTGCTAGAATTCTTTTCAGGTACAACATCATCTGTTGAACCACCATATGTTAGGTAAAGGTAGTTTGTCTTTGCGGGCCATTCTGCCGCTAGTGTATCGATCTGTTTTACAACTGGTATAATGTTTTCATGCTTCCTGAACTCTCTTACTCTTCCCTCATCCATTCCCACACATTTGGCGATCTGTTTGTCAGAGAATCCCAGCCGTTTTGCATCGTAAATAAGATCGGCATTAAGTTCTGATTTGATCAGCTTCTTGTCCATTTCAACTATGTTGGCTAATTTTGCAATGAACCAAGGATCGATTGATGATACCTTGCTTATTCTCTCTATGCTGATACCTTTCCTCAATGCCTGAATAACAGCAAACATAATTTCGTCGTCAGGATTCAATAACTTCTCTTCGATCTCCTCTATCTGCAAGTCATCATTGGACTCTGGTGTTAGACCATCATGTCCAATGTCAAGCATCCTGACAGCCTTCTGTATTGCTTCTTCGAACGTTCTGCCTATAGCCATCACCTCTCCTACAGATTTCATCTGAGTCCTGATCTTTCTGTTAACCATCTCAAACTTCTTAAAGTCCCATCTAGGAAACTTTATAACCAAATAATCCAGAGAGGGCTCGAAGCAAGCTGTTGTTGCTTTAGTAATTTGATTCAAGAGTTCTGGCAGAGTGTAGCCAAGTTGTATTTTAGCAGTCATGTAGGCAAGTGGATACCCTGTTGCTTTTGATGCAAGTGCTGATGACCTTGATAGACGTGCATTAATCTCTATTGCATAATACTTCTCCGAAGTTGGTGATAGAGCAAACTGGATATTACATTCACCAATTATGTTGCAGGCTTTCGTAGCACGCAATGCAGCAGAGCGAAGCATATGATACTCATCATTGTTCAATGTTTGTGATGGTGCTACAACAATGTTATCTCCAGTATGTACCTTCATACCCAGAACATTTTCCATGTTACAAACAATCACGCTATTTCCCTGATGGTCACGTTTCACCTCATACTCTATCTGCTTCCAATCACCCACATACTCCTCAATGAGCACTTGATGAACCATGCTAAGAGCAAGACCCCTCTGAACAATCTCAGACAGTTCATACTCGTTATGCGCAACACCTCCACCTTTGCCTCCCAAAGTATATGCAACTCTGATTATGACAGGGTAACCAAGATCCTTTACAACTTTCAATGCTTCTTCCATGCTGTATACTGCTTCACTCTTAGGTACTGGAACATCATTCTTCAGCATCATTTCCTTGAAGAGTTTCCTATCCTCTGTAACCTCTATCCCTTCTATTGGCGTACCAAGAACCTTAACATTATACTTATCGAGAATGCTTTGCTTTGCTAATTCAATTCCACAATTAAGTGCTGTCTGCCCACCAAAGCTTAGCATTATGGCATCAGGTCTTTCTTTTTCTACCACCCTTTCAACAAATGCTGGTGTTATTGGCAACAAGTACACCTTATCTGCCAATCTTGTATCAGTCTGAATAGTAGCAACGTTAGGATTGATCAGAATACTCTGCACGCCTTCTTCCTTCAGTGCTTTCAGGCACTGGCTACCGGAGTAGTCGAACTGGCGGTCTGTTTACAGACTTTCGCCTGCCTCTCCGATCTTTATTGCGCCACTGCCCAATACAAGCACTTTTTTAATCCATTCATGCTTTGGCAATCTTCTCACCCCTTATCATTTTATCAAACATCCCGAAGACGAACATACAGTCATACGGACCTGGCGAAGCCTCTGGATGGAACTGCACCGCTATGACAGGTTTCTTCTCATGCATTATTCCTTCTACAGTGTTGTCATCTGCATTCTTGAACCAGATCTTAAATCCTGTTCCTTTCAACGAATCTGGATTAATGCAATAACCATGGTTCCGGCTTGTGACATATGCGTTGCCATTTCTCAAATCAACGCAGGGTTTGTTTTGTCCACGATGTCCATACTTTAACTTGTAGGTATCTGCTCCCGATGCCAATGCAAGTATCTGATTTCCCAAACATATACCAAGTGTTGGAATGTCTCGGTCAAGCAAATCATGTGACAGTTTGACTGTTTCATTGCAGTGTTTCGGATCTCCTGGCCCGTTGCTCAATACTACACCCTTTGGTTTGTATGACAATACTTCCTGCATGCTCGCAGTAAATGGCAACCGTACAATCCTGTATCCTGTTCGCATGATGTTTCTTATGATGCTGTACTTGGTTCCTGTGTCAATCAAAACAATGCACTCATCACTGCTTCCATACGTTTGTGCAGATTTTGTTGAAACCTCCTTTACAAAATTAATATCATCATACCTTGGATTTTCCTTCAGCGCCTTGAACAGCTCCTCCTCACTAACCTCCTCTTTAGACACTTCCATAGCACCCATCATCACTCCTTTCACACGTATGTGCTTCGTCAACTCTCTTGTGTCTATCCCGTGTATCCCAGGAATCTTTTCATCGTACAACCATTGATCAAGTGTTCTTTCCGCTGCCCAATGGCTTGCTACAGGTGACAGTTCATGAATTGCAAGTCCCTTTGGTTGAATATTCTCTGCCTCGAAATACTTTGGCATGCCAAGACAGTCTTTCAAGTTGTAGCTTGGAACACCATAGTTTCCAACAAGTGGGTATGTTAGACACAGAATCTGACCCCTATATGATGGATCTGTAAGAGCCTCCGTGTAACCAACCATGCCAGTGTTGAAAACAACCTCTCCTACGATTTTGCTTGGAAAACCAAAACCAATACCTTTGAATACACTTCCATCCTCGAGCACGAGTTTAGCTTTAAACCCATCGTGCTTTGCACATATTACTGGAATTTTTGACCCTCCGCCAATTGTAATTGATCTAGATATAAATTTTTGTATATAATTGCTCAGTAGAATAGGTATTTCCCACAAATTCTATTTTACAGAAGTTCTTTTTCATGAAAGCTGTCTAGGAACGGTCTTAATGCATCAAGCAATTCCTCTTTTTTCAGCCTAACGGGGCCATTGAATCGGATACCCAATAACAAACTTAACATATCAGGATCTGAGTGCGATTTCCTTACTCTTGCAAATATTATCGATGGCATTTCTTCGATGCATTCTTTCCATTTTTCAGTTCTGGCAATAGAAACGCTTAGAGTTGAAATCACATCGTCTAAATCATAATCATACTCTTCAGCGATCAGGTTTAACTTTAACATTGGAACATAAAGCATGCCGCCATAGATGTGATCCTGTCTCTTGAGCATCTCCTGTATAACTTCCTCCTGCCTTTCTGGAGGCTGTATTTCACCATAGTCTGGTTGAAAGTAACCTGCCAGCTCCCCATTTTCATCATATACTTTGTAAAAGTACTCTTCTTGATCCAGATTCCATTTTACCATACTAGCTGAACCCCATACTTCTCGGTTTTAATTAAGATATTCTATATAATTGAAATGAAATTTATTGATCAGAAAAATAACTTATAGAGCCTTGAATTGCTCTGTCCAACGTGCGTATGCTCTTAACATCTCTGGACTTACACTGGGTCTTCTTGCCTTCAGACTTTCCTTGAAATCGCTCGTTGTTATACTTCTTGTTTTTGCATCATTCTGATTTGCCTTGCCACTCTGAAACAATTCGTTGACAACTCTTAACTGTACAGATTGGCAAATGTCACGTATATCACTTGCAGAGTATCCTTCAGTTATTTTCGCAAGTTCCTCAAGTTTTAGATTTGAATCAACATGCAGTTGTGATGTGTAGAGTTTGAACATCTGAAGCCTTGCTTCCACGTCAGGTAATGAAATGAAGATTCTCTTCTGGAATCTCCTCAGGAAAGGCCAATCTAAACTCCATGGTTTGTTTGTGGCACCAATAACATACAACTGCAGATCCTTTGACTTGCTTACTATACCGTCCATTTCTGTAAGAAATTGATTTTTAACCCTGATTTCTCCTCCAACTTCGTTGCTTCTTGTGCCTAACAATGAATCCAGTTCATCAACGAACAGTATCACTGGTACATTTTCTTTTTGTGCAATATTTCTCGACATTGAAAATAGTTTTGCAACATTCTTCTCCGCTTCTCCTAACCATTTACTCATCATTGATGCTGCATCAACATTTATGAAATATCCTTCAATTTCGCTTGCAGTTGCTGCAGCAATAAGCGTCTTTCCATTACCTGGAGGACCGTAAAGCAATATGCCTTTTGGCCACCCGAGTGGGAATAGATCTGGTCTTTGGGAAGGATAAATTATTGATTCATTCAACGCTTTCTTTGCATCCTCAAGACCTACTACTTCATCCCAACTTATCTTTGGTTTATCCTTGATTATAAGATCGTCAAAACTTGCCTTCAATGTTTCAACGGGACCGCTTGTTTTACCATTACCATTACCATTATGTGGTGTTGGAGCCTCATCATCGAGTCCCCTTGACTCCTGTAGTGCTTTTATTCTATTTTGATAAGTTTTTGCTCTCTCAACGTATATTTTGTTCAACTTGTAATCGGGGTATAGCTTGACTAGTTTGAGGAGTGAGTCAACTGCTCCTTGGTAATGCTGTATAGCCATCCCTCTTGCACCCTGCGAGTCCAGCCTTATGGCCTCTTCCGCTTGCCTACTTGCGTTATTTTCCAATTCTTGAGGTGCTAATGTCAATTAAACCATCTCTCCACTAATATCGTAAAAATGGTTTACCTATACCTGAATGTGAACTCCAGTAGTAAAAGTGGTTAAATTTATTGAACCAATATGGAAGTTCGAGGTTGAGTTGCTACAGGTAATTCCGTACCAACTTGCATAAGAGGAAGCTCGCACTCTTTCGTTTCATTGGACGTATTAATCTTCAAAGCGTCTTTTATCTCTAAAATAGCGTTGCTTATCCTGTCCAATGTTGAATCGACAGCTGGTACCATGCGAGATATGTCTGATTTAATTACTCGCACCGAGCTCATTGCGCTCTCCAGTATAGTAACCAACTCTTGCAGATAACGTGTGCTATCTATTTTGACAGATAGATTTTGTAACAGGATTTCTGCAGATTTCACTATATCGAGCAGGTGCACAAGATCATTGTACTCTTCGATGTATCGTGTAGCCATATCCTTGTTGTCCGATTTCATTGCTTGCAGAAGAGATTCGTTAACATTTGTCTGTAATCTGTTGCGCAAAGAATGTATGGCCTTTATTTCGGTCTCAAGATCATTGATAGCCTGGACAGTGCGTTCCTTCAAATCAAGATCTTTTCGTGAAAAACTAATTGGTAATTGCATAAGAGACACCATAAAAAATAAGTTTGAAGAGTAGCGTGGAGTTGCTACTCTTGCAAACATCTTGATTACCCTACCACCCCGTTAGTTGTTCCCTCATCTACTGTGGCAGGTAGGTCTGGGAATTTGTCTTTCATCTTATTTTCAGCAACGCTTGCTGCTTCTTCCATTATCTTTGCCGCCTCTTCATTAGCAGAATCGAAGTTGATAGTGTAACCTCCGACCTGCCCGGCATCCATCAGGATTCCACCTAGCATCTGCGATATTTCACCCATCTCGTTATCAACCTCTGGCATCATTGTCGATAATCCTGCTCTTACGTTCTTCACGACCGCCATTGCGGGGCTAAGCGTTACAACTACGTCTCCTAACTCTGTTATCGTACTCAATCTGATCTGTATCTGTTCAAGTGCTAGTCTTGCGTGGCTTACCATCTTACTCATCTTTCTTATCTGCGCCAATTCATTTGAGAGTACGCTAGAGTATTGAGTATCATGCTGCTGTATTGCGTTCACAATCTTCCTGAATAGTGCCTGATCCTTATCTTTCAGCTTGTGTGATATCGAGTCCAACCTTGATACCTGCAGTTGCAATCTTCTCTGTGCATATTCAATTCTTGGTTTCAACGGACCTGCTGGTTTAATAGCATCATGTAGCTTCTCGCCCACACCAGGTTCGTTCGATTTCATCCATCTCGTTGCAAATGACATACTTACACCGCTTGATCTGATCCAGATATAACACTAATAGGGCTATGTGCTTGCAATTTGATTAATATTGTAAACAATGTTTACAAAATGCAAATTTTTGAGTGTTTGTTCAAATGTATTTGGCTATGCTACTTACCTTATAACACACAATGTAAATGCAAATGCGAAACCATGATTTGGCATCAAGTTTGGACGAATTTGGGTTAAGTACGTATGAAGCAAAGGCGTATCTGACATTGCTGGGAAGGGGATCGTTATCTGCAAGTGAACTAGCATACCATTCCAATTTGCCAAGGACAAAGGTATACTCTACACTTGCAAGACTATCCAAGAAAGGTCTGATCGTGATCACCCAACATAAACCACTTGTATGCAGTGCCGTACCTCCTGATGATGCCTTTGGAGAGTTGCTTACAGAGCAGGAGAACAGGATCAACGATATGAAGAGTACTATAGCAAGGTTGGAAAAGATAAGTGAAGAAAGTAACAAAATCAATGGTGTACAAGAGCAAAGGTTTCTTATGCTTGCCCCAAGTTCAATACTTGTAACCTTAAATGAATTGATTCTTGGTGCTAAGGAAGAAATTGCCTGTGCTACAGACAGTTGGGGATTAAGGATATTATCACAATGCAAAAATGCAATGATAAAATCTATTGTTGACAAAAAGAATGTAAAAATACTTGTCAGCAAAAATTGTATTGACAATGATATTCTTCCTTCAGTACCGGATGGTGCAAGTGTTAAGATTGGGCATTTTACCTATACACTGTTCATGTTTGATAGATCTACAATCGTTATAGTAGATAGCAATAATGGTAAAGGTGCTATGTTCAGAGCAATGGACTTTTTGACCAATCTGCATGGCAGAATATTCGATATGGCATGGGTTAACGGTACAGATGCTTCCTTCTTAATGCCTGTAAGCAAAGAATTGGGAAAATGACCTGTGTATTGCTATAACTAGTATCCAAGCATAACTGTGTGGAGAATATCAAAGTAAGGAAAACCATTGCTGATGTATCTACATATGATCATTCTTGCAGAAAGACATATGTATACGATCTTAACATGTAATGTTATCGTTAGTAAAACCTATTGAGGATAATGGATCGAAGTATGATTGGAAAGCTAGGTAGATTTGTTAAGTTTACAAGAGTTTCATTATACGCATTGGTCAGAAAAAACATGAAAATTTTTCTTGTTTGTTAATCATCATAAATAAAAATATGTTATAGTCATTTGACGAACTTTTGAGCTACTTGTCAACTGAGATAGTCCATCTGATCTGTTTATTTCTTCCCTGCTTCCCTGAACATGAGAAAAGCCACAATCATAAGGCATATGGAAAAG
>Ga0073934_10006294_pt1 | contig 17426 bp, 14 predicted proteins | sample LarsenN4metaG_FD_76834 | JGI IMG/M metagenome (GOLD analysis project Ga0073934, IMG submission 76834) | Hot spring sediment bacterial and archeal communities from British Columbia, Canada, to study Microbial Dark Matter (Phase II) - Larsen... ... | reverse complement strand
GCTTGATGACGGCAAGGAGATGACGCTCGCCTTTGCCGGCATCGACAAGGCCCAGATCGAACCGGAATTTCCCAACAACAAGCGGTGATGCCTCCGGCATCGCCCGAAACAACGCAAGCGTGGAACTCAGGCAATGAGCAAAGAAATCCTTCTCGTGGCTGAAACCGTGTCCAACGAAAAGGGCGTCGATCGTGACGTCATTTTCCAGGCTATCGAGGCGGCCCTGGCGGCGGCCACCAAGAAGCGTTTTCGCGAGGACGATGTCGAGATCCGCGTTGCCATCGATCGCAAGACCGGTGACTACCGCTCGTTCCGCGTCTGGCGTGTCGTCCCCGATGCCGAGCTGTTCGAGTTCGGCCACCAGCTGACGCTGGACGAAGCGCACGAGAAGGATACGTCGCTGAAGATCGGCGATATCTGGGAAGAGGAGGTCGAGTCGGTCGATTTCGGCCGCATCGCCGCCCAGACGGCCAAGCAGGTCATCGTGCAGAAGGTGCGCGAGGCCGAGCGTGCCCAGATCGTCGAGCAGTTCCGGCACCGTGTCGGCACGCTGGTGGTGGGCACGGTCAAGAAGGTGACGCGCGACAACATCATCCTTGACCTGGGCCAGAACGCCGAGGCGCTGTTGCCGCGAACGGAAATGCTTCCGCGCGAGGTTTTCCGCACCAATGATCGCGTGCGCGCCGTCCTCTACACGATCAACACCGAGAACCGTGGTCCGCAGTTGATGGTTTCGCGTACGCGGCCCGAGATGCTGGTAGAACTGTTCAAGATCGAGGTGCCGGAGATCGGTGAAGAGCTCATCGAGATCAAGGGTGCTGCCCGTGATCCGGGCGTGCGGGCGAAGATCGCCGTGAAGTCCAACGACCAGCGCATCGATCCCCAGGGCGCCTGCATCGGCATGCGCGGTTCCCGCGTACAGGCCGTCACTGCCGAGCTGGGTGGCGAGCGCGTCGACATCGTCCTGTGGGACGACAACCCGGCGCAGTTCGTGATCAATGCAATGTCGCCGGCGGAAGTGACGTCGATCGTGGTCGATGAAGACCGCCACGCCATGGATATCGCGGTCGAGGAAGACCAGCTGGCGCAGGCCATCGGTCGCGGCGGGCAGAACATCCGCCTGGCGAGCGAACTGACCGGCTGGGAACTCAATGTCATGACGACGACCGAGGCCAACAGCAAGCAGGCCTCGGAAGCCGAGTCGGTCATGCAGGTGTTCATGCGTGACCTTGACGTTGATGAGGAAGTCGCCCAGGTCCTTGTCGAGGAAGGCTTCTCGACGCTCGAGGAAATTGCTTACGTCCCGCTCAACGAGATGCTCGCCATCGAGGGCTTTGACGAGGACATCGTCAATGAGCTGCGCCAGCGGGCGAAGGACGCATTGCTGACCAAGGCGCTCGCCTCCGAAGAGAAGCTGGAGAGCTCCGAGCCCGCCGAAGACCTGCTCGACATGCCGGGCATGGACCGGGCCACGGCGTTCGCGCTGGCCGGCCGGGGGATCCGCACGATGGAAGACCTCGCCGAGCAGGCGGTGGATGACATCGCTGATATTGATGGTGTTGGCGAAGCGCGCGCGGCGGCTCTCATCATGGAAGCGCGCAAGCCGTGGTTTGCCGAGCAAGGCTGACGGCGTTTGCGCATTACGTTTTGCACCGCAATGGCATGAACACGGAGACAGAGTACCGGTATGGCTGAGGTAACCGTCAGGCAACTGGCAGAAAAGCTGAGCGTCGCCGCTGACACGCTGCTCGCGCAGATGCGGGATGCGGGCCTTGCGCATGCGTCCGCCGATGAGGCTGTCTCCGATGCCGAAAAGGAGACGCTGTTGCTGCACCTGAAGCGTGCGCACGGCAAGGCCGAGGGCGAGCCGCGCAAGATCAGTCTCAAGCGCAAGGAAACCACCACGATCAAGACGGCCAGTGCCGCGACCGGCAAGACGAAGACGGTCGAGGTCCAGGTCAAGAAGACGCGTACCTATGCCAAGCGCGAGGACCTCGAGGCGAAGGCTGCCGAGGAGGAATCGCAGCGCCAGGCCGAGGAAGCTGCACGCATCGCCGCCGAAGAGGCCGAGCGTCTTGCCGAGGAGCGCGCGCGGGCAGAGGAGAAGGCGCGTCGCGAGGAAGAGGAGCGGCGCCGCAAGGCGGCGCAGATCAGCCCCGAGGATGTCGAGGCCGCGCATCGCCACAAGGTGGTGAAGGTTCCCCACCACACCACGGAAGCCGCGCGGCATGCGGCTGAAAAGGCGGCCAAGCTGGAGGCGGAGGCACGCAAGCGGGCCGCCGAGCAGGAGGCGCTCAAGCGCCAGAACGCCAGCGTCCTGAAGGAAGTCGAGGAGAAGGCCGCCAAGGAGACGGTAGAGCGTGCGAAGCGCCTCGCCGAAGAGCTTGCGCACCGCTCCGATGACCGCGGTGACGACGACGCGCCCGTTGCGTCGGCAGGCATCGTCGCCCGCGCCTTCGAGCAGAGCCTCGAAGAAGAAGCGCACAGCCTCAAGAAAGACAGCAAGAGCAAGTTGATCGGCAAACGCCGCAAACAAACCCAGAAGATGGCTTTCGAGGGCACGCTGAAGAGCAGCTTCCTCAAGGGCCATGCGTTCGAGAAGCCGACTGCCAAAATGGTTTACGAAGTCGAGATCGGTGAGGCCATTACGGTCGGCGACCTGGCACAGAAGTTGTCAATGAAAGTTGGCGAGTTGATCAAGGCCCTGATGAAGATGGGCGAAATGGTCACCGTCAATCATGTGCTCGACCAGGACACCGCCGTCCTGCTGGTCGAGGAGCTCGGCCACAAGGCGAAGCTGGTCAGCGCCAATGCGGTCGAGGAAGCGCTCGTCGAGTCGATCAGTCGTGAGGGGCAGCCGGTGCCGCGCGCACCCGTTGTCACCATCATGGGTCACGTCGACCACGGCAAGACGTCATTGCTCGACTACATCCGTCGCACCAAGGTGGCTGCCGGTGAGGCCGGTGGCATTACCCAGCATATCGGTGCGTACCACGTCGATACCGGCCACGGCATGATCACCTTCCTCGACACCCCGGGCCACGCCGCATTTACCGCGATGCGTGCCCGCGGTGCGTCCGCCACCGACATCGTCATCATCGTGGTGGCGGCCGACGATGGCGTCATGCCGCAGACCGTCGAGGCAATCAATCACGCGCGTGCGGCCGGCGTGCCGATGATTGTCGCGGTCAACAAGATGGACAAGCCGTCGGCAGATCCGGAGCGCGTGCGCTCCGAGCTGACCCAACACCAGGTGGTGTCCGAGGAGTGGGGCGGCGACGTGCAGTTCGTGCCGGTCTCTGCCCACACCGGGCTTGGCATCGACAAGTTGCTGGATGCGATCCTGATCCAGGCCGAAGTGCTGGAACTGAAGGCGGTCCCGACCGGTCCTGCCGAGGGCGTGGTGATCGAGTCCCGTCTCGACAAGGGCCGCGGTCCGGTCGCGTCGATACTCGTGCAGCAGGGCGAACTGCATCCCGGCGACATGGTTCTGGCAGGCCAGTTCTACGGTCGTGTCCGCGCCATGAACGATGAACATGGCCGTGCCCTGAAGGTTGCCGGTCCGTCGATTCCCGTCGAGGTGCTCGGCCTGGCCGGCGTGCCGGATGCCGGTGACAAGGTCATGGTGGTGCCCGACGAGCGACGGGCACGCGAGGTGGCGCAGCACCGCATCGAGAAAGACCGCCAGGCGCGCATGGCTCGCCAGCAGTCCTCGAAGCTGGAAAACATCTTCGCGAACATGGGCGCGGCGGAAAAGCCGACCGTCAATATCGTGCTCAAGACCGACGTGCGTGGTTCTCTGGAGGCGCTGATCGGTGCGCTGGGGGATCTCAGCACCGACGAGGTGAAGGTCAATATCGTGTCCAGCGGTGTTGGCGCGATCACCGAATCCGATGTCAACCTGGCGATGACTTCCCGTGCGGTCATGCTGGCGTTCAACGTACGTGCCGACAGCGCGGCGAAGAAACTGTGCGAACGCGAAGGCATCGACCTGCGTTACTACAGCGTCATCTACGACATGATCGATGACGTCAAGGCGGCCATGGGAGGTTTGCTGGCGCCGGAGAAGCGCGAAACCATCCTCGGTGTGGCGGAAGTCCGCGAGGTGTTCCGCTCCTCCAAGTTCGGCGACGTCGCCGGTTGCATGGTTGTCGAGGGCACCATGTACCGCAACAGGCCGATCCGCGTGCTGCGCCAGGATGTCGTGGTCTTCCAGGGCGCGCTGGAGTCGCTGCGTCGCTTCAAGGACGACGTCGCCGAGGTGCGTGCCGGCATGGATTGCGGTATCGCCGTTCGTGGCTACAACGACGTGCGTGCCGGTGACAAGATCGAGGTTTACGAAGTCAAGGAGGTCGCGCGCACGCTTTGATGCGCGCGTCTGCCGGACACTCCCATGAGCCACGACTTTCTCCAGCGCCCCGGTTCCAGTCGCCCGCAACGTGTGGGCGACGAGATCCAGAAGGAACTCGCACGCCTCGTCCAGTTCGAGGTCAAGGATCCCCGGCTCGGCATGATCACCATCACCGGTGTCGAGGTGGCGCGCGATTTTTCCTATGCCGATGTCTGGTACACGGTGCTGAAGGGCGAGCGTGACAAGTCGCAGAAAGCGCTTGAAAGCGCGACCGGCTTTCTGCGCACCCAGATCGGCCGGGCCATCAAGTTGCGTGTCACACCACACCTGCGCTTTCGTTACGACGAGGCGCCGGAACGTGGCGTGGCCATGTCCACGCTGATCGATCAGGCGCGCGCCGAGGATCGCCGCATTGTCGCCATCGATCCGGATGGCGCAGCCCCCGGAACCAGCGCCGCCGATGCCAAGGACTGACGCGCCACCGCGTCGCCGTCGCGCCGTCAACGGCGTCCTGGTGCTAGACAAGCCCCCCGGCATGACCTCCAACGCCGTGTTGCAGCGGGTGCGCTGGTTGTTCCGCGCGGAAAAGACCGGGCACACGGGCGCACTCGATCCGCTTGCCACGGGCGTTCTGCCGCTGTGTTTCGGCGAGGCCACCAAGTACTCCCGCTACTTGCTGGAGTCTGACAAGGCCTACCGGGCCGAGGCCCGCCTCGGCATCGTGACCAACACCGGTGATGCCGATGGCGAGGTGGTTGCGCAGCGTCCTGTCCCGCCCGTCGCCCGTGAGCAACTCGAGGCCTTGCTGGCCGAGCGCTTCACCGGCGAGGTCAGCCAGGTACCCAGCATGTTTTCCGCGCTCAAACGGGATGGCAAACCCCTCTACGAGCTGGCTCGTCGCGGCATCGTGGTGGAAAGGGACGCGCGAACGGTTCGCATCGACCGGCTGCACCTGGTGGACTTGGGGCCGGACTCGTTTGTGATCGAGGCCCATGTCAGCAAGGGCACCTATATCCGCAGCCTGGTCGAGGACATCGGCGAGGCGTTGGGCTGTGGTGCCCATGTCACCGCCTTGCGGCGCCTGCAAGCCGGCTGCTTCCACATTGATCAGGCGCATTCGCTCGAGCAGATCGAGCAGGTCGCCGCCTCCGGGGGTGAGGATGGCCTGGACGCGCTCCTGTTGCCGGTGGACGTCACCCTGGACGGATGGCCGGTCGTCACACTGTCACCGGAAAGCGCGTACCATACGCGCCGCGGTCAGCCGGCCTGTGCCCTCCCGGGCAGCGCCCTGCCGTCCGAGGGCACCCTGGTCGCCCTCTACGAAGACACCGGTGACGGCTCGCGCTTGTTTCTCGGTGTCGGTGAAATCGGTGCGCGCGGCGAAGTCTGGCCGCGCCGCCTCCTGAATACCGGCGCATCCGAATGAGGCGCGCCGGAACCCGCGCCTGAAAGGGCAAACGCCGGCTGCTGCAGTGATGCGCGGCAGCCCGGTTTACTCACAGTGCATCAACGGAGAGAAAACCAATGGCACTTACTGCCGAAGCCAAAGCCAAAGTCGTAAAGGAATTTGCCCGCAAGGAAGGTGATACCGGGTCGCCGGAAGTGCAGATCGCGCTGCTGTCCGCAGCCATCGACCAGCTGCAGGGCCACTTCAAGGACCACGCCAAGGATCACCACTCCCGCCGTGGCCTGATCCGCATGGTCAACCAGCGCCGCAAGCTGCTGGATTACCTGGCCCGCACCGACGAGAAGTCCTACCAGCAACTCATCCAGAAACTCGGACTGCGCCGTTGAGAAAACGCTCGGCGAAATAAACGGGGCGCGCGGCTGCCGCGAAAGCGGTGAGGTCACGCGCCCTTTTATTTTTCATCTCGCCGTCGCGTGTCGTGCGCAGGAGCCGGGAAGGTTCCCCCAAGTAGAAAAGAGAGACAGCAATGTTCAACAAAGTCCGCAAGGAGTTTCAGTTCGGCACCCAGAAAGTGGTGCTGGAGACCGGTTACATCGCGCGCCAGGCCACGGCTGCCGTCGTGACCACCATCGGCGATACCACGGTGCTGGTCACCGTCGTTGCCAAGAAGGAGCCGAAGCCGGGCCAGGATTTCTTCCCGCTCACGGTCGATTACCAGGAGCGCACCTACGCGGCTGGAAAGATCCCGGGCGGTTTCTTCAAGCGTGAAGGGCGTCCCTCCGAAAAGGAAACGCTCACCAGCCGCCTGATCGACCGGCCGATCCGCCCGCTGTTCCCGGAAGGCTTCAAGAACGAAGTCCAGGTCATTGCCACGGTCATGAGCGCCGACAAGGACCAGGACCCGGATATCGCTGCCATGATCGGCACCTCGGCCGCGCTGGCCATTTCCGGCATCCCGTTCCAGGGGCCGATCGGCGCTGCCCGCGTCGGTTACATCAACGGCGCCTATGTCCTCAACCCGGGCTATTCGCTGCTGAAGCAGTCCGACCTCGACCTCGTCGTTGCCGGTACGGCGGATGCGGTGTTGATGGTCGAGTCCGAGGCGAAGGAGTTGAGCGAAGACGAAATGCTCGGCGCCGTTCTCTTCGGCCACATGGAAATGCAGGCCGCGATCACGGCCATCAATGAGCTGGCCGCGGAAGCCGGCAAGCCGAAGTGGAACTGGGTCGCGCCGGAAGGCAATGGCGCGCTGATCGCGCAACTTGAGGCGGCGTACGCCGGCCCGGTTTCCGAGGCATACCAGATCACCGACAAGCAGAAGCGCTACGAGCGCCTCGGCGAGTTGCGCCAGCAGGCCATCGCGCAGTTCGCCGGCGAGGGCGAGGGCCAGCCGAAGTCCGACGAGGTCAAGGAAATCTTCGGCAACCTCGAGTACGTGATGGTTCGCCGCAACATCCTGGATGCCAAGCCGCGTATCGACGGCCGTGACAACCGGACCGTGCGCCGCATCTTCATCGAAACCGGTACGCTGCCGAAGACGCACGGCTCGGCCGTGTTCACCCGCGGCGAGACGCAGGCCATCGTCGTTGCCACCCTGGGCTCGATGCGCGATGCGCAGTTGATCGATGCGCTCGAAGGCTCGCGCAACGACCGCTTCATGCTGCACTACAACTTCCCGCCGTTCTCGGTCGGCGAGACCGGCCGCGTCGGTTCGCCGAAGCGTCGCGAGATCGGCCACGGCCGCCTTGCGCGTCGCGGCGTGCAGGCGGTGCTGCCGCCGGAAGAGTCGTTCCCCTACGCGATCCGCGTCGTCTCGGAGATCACCGAGTCGAACGGTTCCTCCTCGATGGCGTCCATCTGCGGCTCGTCGCTGGCATTGATGGATGCCGGCGTGCCGCTGTCGGCGCCGGTTGCGGGCATCGCCATGGGCCTGGTCAAGGAAGGTGATCGCTTCGCCGTCCTCTCCGACATCCTCGGTGACGAAGACCACCTCGGCGACATGGACTTCAAGGTGGCCGGCACCGCCAAGGGCGTCACGGCCCTGCAGATGGACATCAAGATCACCGGCATCACCGAAGAGATCATGGAGATCGCGCTCAACCAGGCGCGTGACGGCCGCATCCACATCCTTGGCGAAATGAACAAGGTACTGGCCACGCCGCGTCCGGAGCTCAGCGCCAACGCGCCGACGTTCGTGCAGATCAAGATCAATCCGGACAAGATCCGCGACGTCATCGGCAAGGGTGGTGCCACCATCCGTGCGATCTGCGAAGAGACCGGCGCGACGATCGACATCAACGACGACGGTACCGTCCGCATCTACGGCGAGACGAAGGCCGCGGCCGAAGCGGCCGTCAAGCGCGTCGAAGGCGTTACCGCCGAGGCCGAGGTCGGCATGATCTACGAGGGCAAGGTCGTCCGCATCGTCGACTTCGGCGCGTTCGTGCAAATCATGCCGGGCGTCGATGGTTTGCTGCACATTTCGCAGATTGCCGAGGAACGCGTGAATGCGGTCACCGACTATCTGTCCGAAGGCCAGATGGTGAAGGTCAAGGTGCTGGACGTCGACAACCGCGGCCGCATCAAGCTCAGCATGAAGGAAGCGAAGACCGCGTAAGCGGGGACAGGCTTCCGGTCTGGAGGAGGGCGCCGTGAGGCGCCCTTTTTCTTGGTGCCGCGGCGGCCGCCTGCGTCGTTCCCGTGCCGGCGTTGCGGCCGCGGCGACCGCCCCAGGTGCGCCGGCGATGAATCAGGACTAGAGTCCATCGGCAGCAGTTGGCAACGGCGCGCGGAGGCCTCGCATGGCGACCTACAACAACCCGACCTTCACCGTGAAGTTGATGAAATGGGTGGGAGCGGCCGTCATCGGCCTGATCCTGATCCTGATGCTCAATCCCTTTGTCATCGTCGGCCCCGGCGAGCGCGGCGTGGTGCTGAATTTCGGCGCCGTGCAGCCGCAGGTGCTTGGCGAAGGCTTGCACCTGCGGGTGCCGATCATGCAGACCGTGGTGATCATCGACGTGAAGGTGCAGAAAGCGCAGACGGAAGCGGATGCCGCCTCGAAGGACCTGCAGGACACGCATTCCACCATCGCGTTGAACTACCACATACAACCCGACAGCGCGCACCTGGTCTACCAGCAGATCGGCCTCGATTTCGCGGACCGCGTGATCGCACCCGCGATGCAGGAGGTGCTCAAGGGGGTCACCGCCAAGTACACGGCCATGGAACTGATCACGCAGCGGGAAAAAATCCGCAACGAGGTGCGCGAGCTGCTGCACACGCGGCTGTCGCAGTACCACATCGTCGTTGATGACTTCTCCATCGTGAATTTCAGTTTTTCAGCGCAGTTTTCGCAGGCGATCGAGGCGAAGCAGACCGCCGAGCAACTGGCGTTCAAGGCGCAGCGCGACCTGGAGCGGATCAAGATCGAGGCCGAGCAGAAGGTGGCCCAGGCCAAGGCGGAGGCGGAGGCGTTGCGCCTGCAGAAGCAGGAGGTGACGGACCAGCTGGTGGCCCTGCGCCAGATCGAGGTGCAGCAGAAGGCGATCGACAAGTGGGATGGCCGTCTGCCGCAGGTCACCGGCGGCGCCGTGCCGTTCCTCGATGTCTTGCAGGCGGGCGGCGGCAAGCCCTGACGAAACGCGCGCCCGTCAGCCGGCCAGTTGCCCGGCGATGAATTTCTTCCAGGCGATGATGTCGGTGCCGTCGCTGTCGAAAAAGGAAAAACCGGCGGCATGGCCATTCGCCGTCTGGCGCGACCAGCGGACTTCGCCGACGACGTACATGACCGGTGCCTCGCCGCGCGAGTCAGCGCCGAGCCTGAGGATGCTGCCCACGGCCAGCGGCCGGTCGAGTTCGACCTGCAGGCCGCCTGCGGAGAGGTCGACGCCCGAGCAGGCAACGATCTCCGCCGGCGTGCCTTCCACCGGGTCGGCGGCGCGCACCTCGACGAACACGGCGAGGGCCGTGCCAAGCCGCATGTCGGCGCGACGGTTTTCGTTCATCAGGCTCCTCCGGGCTTTTCACTGCGCAGGCCGCTGACGACGCGGGTCAATGCGTCGTCCAGCTTCTGGTCCTTGGTCAGCACGCTGATGCTGCCATCGCCCAGGCCGCTGACCAGGTCGTCGCGGCCGATCTCGAATTTGTTCAGGCCGCTGGCGTCGACCAGGATGTACTTGCCGCTCGACGGCAGGATGACCGTCAGCCGCCGTTTCTCGGCGGTGCCGTCGGCGGTGCGGAACACCAGCCAGGCCCCGATGGTCAGGCTGCTGGCGAGCAGGCGCGCACGCTGCTGAGTCGCCTCGCGCGCTGCGTTGGCTTCCTGCATCGCGATGTCGGCCTTGCGTTGCGCTTCCTGGCGTGCTGCCTCGAGCACGCGCGCCTCCGCCAGCGCCTTTTGCCGTGCCGCCTCGCGGCTGCGCGCCTCGGCGGCGGCCTGTTCGCGCATGACGCGCAGCGCTTCCATGCGGCTTTGCTGGGCCTGGCGGTGCAGGGCCCGGGTTTCCTCGACGACCTGGGCGATCGCCGGTTGCAGCGGCAGGCGTTCCGGCAACACCTCGATGGCGCCGCTGGCGAGCGCGACGGCCAGTTTCTCGACACTGATCGTGCTGACCTTGGCGCCGATGATGTTGACCAGCAGCACCTGGTGCGATTCGTCGTCGCGCAACAGCAGGCGCGCGCGGCGCAGGGTGCCGGGCTGGTGCAGCAGGAGCCAGTTGGCCGTCGAGATGCCGCGCACTTTCTCCAGCAGGATTTCACTCAGCGAGGTGTTGGTCTCGGCCAGCGTGTCCTGGATGTCCAGCGGCGAAAACGGCGCCGTCTCGCGCGGCAGGTTACGGGCGACGCACAGGTGTTCCTCGTCGAGGACGGCAAGCACGCGCTGGCGCGTGCTGTCGTCGACGAAGAGCTGCGGTGCGATTTCCTCGAGATCCTGGCCAACCTGCGCGATCAGGCGGAACAGCTTGTTGTGCGCTTCCTCGCCGAGTTCGGGGCTGAGTGTCCAGCGCAACGTGCCGGTGGTGCGCTTGATCTTCTGCCAGAGGGGGCTTTGTTCGCCGTGGCGCAGGATCGCGGTCTGCAGGGCCGGCAGCCAGTCGGCGACCAGCATCGCGCCGACGTCCCTGCCGATCAGCCGGTCGGCAAACGCCTGGTTGAGCGTGCGCGTCGCCAGCTGGCGGGCACGCCGTTCGCGCATCGCGCCGGCCTCGGCCTCGATCAGGCGCTTTTCGACGCGCTCGGCGCGTCGCTTCTCGTCGTCCAGCCACTGCTGCGCGGTTTTCACGGCCTGCAGCCAGTCCTGCTGCCCCTGCGCGATACCGGCGAACCAGGACTCCACCTGGCCGCGAATGCTCAGTGCGGCGGTGCCGAGCTCCGGCTGCCAGCCGGCGCCGGCCTGGTGGGCGAGTGCAAGCATCTGGCGCGCGGGATGCGCGGCGTTGGTGACCCAGCCATCCGCGGGCATCGCCGCGGCGGCGAACAGGCCGCGATACTGCAGCACGGCGGCGGCGAATTGCGGATGCAGCGCCGGTGGTGCCAGCACCTGCGCGAGGATTTTTTCGATGACGTCGAGCATGCCGTACTGGTACGGCGTGAGGGTTTCATCGTTCGCCAGCCGCATCATCGCCCAGTCGGCGAGGCGGAACTCGATGCTGACGGCAACGCTGATGCGCTGCACCAGCTCCTTGTCCGTCAGCGCGCGCCGCCCCTCGCCCTCCACCGGCACGCGGTAGGCCGCGCTCAGCATGTTGGCGAACGCCGCCGCCGCCTCGGCGACGGCCGGTGTCAGGGCAAAGGGCTGCTGCGCCACGGATCAGGGTTGCAGCTGGATGGCGCCGTTGACGTTGACGGTGATCTGGCTGTCACCCCCTTGCACGTCCTGCACCGGCATCGCGTCCTCGGCCATGGCTTTCATCGGCATCGCGCGCATGTAGGGCATCGGCGGCATGTCGCGGCCGGAGCCGATGTTCACGTTCATCACCCGCCAGCCCTTGGCACCGAAGGACTTGGCCATGACATCCGCGCGCGCACGGAAGGCGGCGATGGCTTTCTCGATCAGCGCGTTCTCGCTGGCCTCGGCCGTTTCCGGCGCCAGCGCGAAGGCGATGTGGCCGAGCTGCATGCCGTTCTGCATCTGCGCGATGGCGTTGGCGGCGGCGTCGAAGTCACGGCTTTCCAGGCGCAATTCCGCACGCGAGCGCCAGGCGATGACCTTGCCTTTCGGGTCATGCACCGGCCAGGAGGATTGCGAGCCGGTGGAAACCTTCACGCCGCGAAAGGCCTGCGCCGCCTTTGTCGCCTGGTTGAGGGTGCGCGTGATCTCGGCGGCGAGTTCGGACGGATTGCGGTTGTCGCGCTCGACGAACAGCGTTGCCTGCATCAGGTCGTTCGGCACGGTGACGCGCGCCTCCGCCTGCAGGTTCACGACATCAAACACGGGAGGTTCCGCCTGCGCGAAGGCGCTGGCGGAGGTGAGCAGCAGGGCGGACAGGAGTCGCTTCATGGTGACGGGTTCCGTGGGGCCGCTAAGGGCGTGGGTGAGGGAATGGCCGGAGAGTGTGCCGCCGGCAGCGCTCGCGTGAGCGCACTGCCGGGCGGAAACACAGACCGCTCAGGTATTCACGCGGTTCCCGACGAGTTCGCTGACGACAGAAGGATCCGCCAGCGTCGAGGTGTCGCCGAGGCTGTCGATCTCGTTTGCCGCGATCTTGCGCAGGATGCGGCGCATGATCTTGCCGGAACGCGTCTTCGGCAGGCCCGGTGCGAACTGGATGATGTCCGGCCGCGCAATTGCGCCGATTTCCTTGGCCACGAACGCCGCCAGTTCCTTGCGCAGATCGTCGGAGCCCGCTTCACCCTTCATCAGGGTGACGTAGGCGTAAATGCCCTGGCCCTTGATGTTGTGCGGGTAGCCGACGACGGCCGCTTCCGCGACTTTCGGATGCAGCACCAGTGCGCTTTCGATTTCGGCCGTGCCCAGGCGGTGGCCGGAGACATTGAGTACGTCGTCGACGCGGCCGGTGATCCACCAGTAGCCGTCCTCGTCGCGGCGGGCGCCGTCGCCGGTGAAGTACTTGCCCTGGTAGGTGGAAAAGTAGGTCTGCACGCAGCGGTCATGGTCGCCGTACACGCTGCGGATCTGTGAAGGCCAGCTGGCGGTGATGACCAGGTTGCCGCTGGCGGCGCCGGTGATCGTGTTGCCGTCGCCGTCGACCAGTTCCGGCCTGACGCCAAAGAAGGGCAGGGTGGCGGAGCCGGGCTTCAAGGCAAAGGCCCCCGGCAGCGGCGCGATCATGATGGCGCCGGTCTCCGTCTGCCACCAGGTGTCCACGATCGGGCAGCGACTGTCGCCGCAGACGCGGTGGTACCACTCCCAGGCTTCCGGGTTGATCGGTTCGCCGACGGAGCCGAGCAGGCGCAGCGAGGCGCGGCTGGCCTTGCGCACGGGCTCATCGCCGAGCGCCATCAGCGCGCGCAGCGCCGTCGGTGCGGTGTAGAAGATGTTGACCTGGTGCTTGTCGATCACTTCCCAGAAGCGCGAGGCGTTCGGGTACGTCGGGATGCCCTCGAACATCAGCGTGATCGCGCCGTTGGCGAGCGGGCCGTAGACGATGTAGGAGTGGCCGGTGACCCAGCCGACGTCGGCGGTGCACCAGTAGACGTCGCCGTCGTGGTAATCGAACACGTACTTGTGGGTCAGTGCCGCCTGCAGCAGGTACCCGGCGGTGGTGTGCAGCACGCCCTTGGGTTTTCCGGTGGAACCGGAGGTGTAGAGGATGAACAACGGGTCTTCTGCGCGCATCGGCTCCGGCTCGCACACCGGCGAGGCGCCGATGCAGGCGTCGGCATACCAGACGTCGCGCTCGGGGAACCAGTTGATGGCGCCGCCGGTGCGGCGCAGCACCAGCACCGTGTGCACGTTCGGGCAGGCGTCGAGCGCCATGTCGGTGTTGGCCTTCAGCGGCACTTTCCGGCCGCCGCGCACGCCCTCGTCAGCGGTGATCACCACACGGCAATCGGAATCGAGGATGCGGTCCTTCAGCGACTCCGGCGAAAAGCCGCCGAACACCACCGAATGAATGGCGCCGATGCGCGTGCACGCCAGCATGGCCACCGCGGCCTCGGGCACCATCGGCATGTAGATGCACACGCGGTCACCCTTCTTCACGCCGCGCGCTTTCAGGACGTTGGCCAGGCGGCATACCTTCTCGTGCAGCTGCCGGTAACTGATCCGGGCGTCGTCGCCGGGTTCGTCGCCTTCCCAGATGATCGCGGTCTGGTCGCCGCGCGCGGCGAGGTGGCGGTCGAGACAATTGACGCTGACGTTCAGCTCGGCCCCTTCGAACCAGCGGATGTCCACCCGGTTGAAATCGGCGGAGACCACCTTGTCCCAGGGGCGGGAGAAGGTGATGAACTCGCGCGCGCGTGCCGCCCAGAAGGTTTCCGGGCTGTCGATGGATTCGCGATACCAGGCGTCGTACTGCTCGCGGGTCATCAGCGTGTCGCGGCGGAACGATTCAGGCACAGGGAAGACGTGGACTTCGCTCATCGCGTGGCTCCTTCCATTCGGGTGGTCCGGCCTGCGGGCACGGGGCGCCGGCCGGCGGGTGCCCTACTTTCCCCGAAAGACCGGGGGCGCTCAAGGAAGTGCGTGTGCCGAAAACGAAAACGCCCGCGGGAAGCGGGCGTTTTGTGTGCTGGTTCAGGTTGCGCGGCGGACTCTGGCCGCTGGCGTCACGCCACCTGGACAGGAATGGCGTTGGCGGTGTGCGTCACCACGTTGCCTTCACCGCAGTAGACCATGCGGGGCTTGAAGTTCAGCAACTCCGCCGCCGTGTACTGCGCATAGGCGCAGATGATGACGATGTCGCCTTCCTTCGCCTTGTGTGCAGCGGCGCCGTTCACCGAGATCATCCGCGAGCCGTTCTCGGCACGGATGGCGTAGGTGGTGAAACGTTCGCCATTGGTGACGTTGTAGATCTGGATCTGCTCGTACTCATGGATGCCGGCGAGATCGAGCAGGTCGCCATCAATGGCACAGGAACCCTCGTAGTCCAACTCCGAGTGCGTCACGCGAGCGCGGTGAAGCTTGGCTTTCAGCATGATGGACTGCATGGTTTCCTCCAGGCTGGGACTGGCCCTTACATAGGACGGCCGGATACTAGCCCGGGCCGGCCAAAAACGGCGCGCCAGTTTGCCAGACAAGATTCGGGGGGGCAACGCGCCCGCCGGGAGCCCCGGAACCGGCACAACGGGCGCAGTCTCGCGCCGGGCTGCCCCCGGCGCTATCAGGATTTCCCGAGGAAAAACGCGACGTTATCGATGAGCCGCGTGCTGCCGAGGCGGGCGGCGGCGGCGATGACGAGGAAATCGCAGGTGGCGGTGGCGGGGGTGAGGTCGTTGCCGTCCCGGATGTCGAGGTAGTCAATGACCAGGCCGGCATCGGCAATGGCGCGGGCCGCCTCGCCGGCGACAACCGTGTAGTCGCGGCGCCCGCCGAGGATGGCGTCGCGGGCCGCACACAGCGACCGGTAGATCACCGCTGCCGTCTCCTTCTGTTCCGCCGTCAGGTAGCCGTTGCGCGAACTCATGGCCAGGCCGCTCGCCTCGCGCACCGTCGGCACCCCGATGATCCGTACCGGGAAGCAGAGATCGGCGGCCATGCGGCGGATGATCGCCAGCTGCTGGAAGTCCTTCTCGCCGAACAGCGCGATGTCCGCCGGCACGATGTGGAAGAGCTTGCAGACAACGGTGGAAACGCCGTCGAAGTGGCCGGGCCGCGACTTGCCGCACAGCGCCTCGCCCAGTCCCGGCACGTGCACCACCGTCTGCGTGCGGCCGTGCGGGTACATCTCCTCGACGGCGGGGGCAAACAGCAGGTCGCAGCCGGCGGCGGAAAGCTTTTGCGCGTCTTCGGCGAGCGTGCGCGGGTACTTGTCGAAATCCTCGTTCGGCCCGAACTGCGTCGGGTTCACAAACACGCTGCAGACCACGCGCGCCGCTGCCTTGCGGCCCTCGCGAACCAGCGTGACATGGCCCTCGTGCAGGTTGCCCATGGTGGGCACGAAGGCGACTGACTCGCCGGCCTGCTGCCAGGCGCGCACCTGCGCGCGCACGGCTTCTATCGTGTGGACGGTCTGCATGCTGCCTGTCGCCTGTCGGGGAGTCGTGGAATCGTGCGAGCAACGCCTGCGCGGCGCTGCCACGCGGTCATTCGAAGCAGTGCTCGGCCGCCGGGAAGCTGCCGTTGCGCACGGCTTCCACGTAGGCGCGCACCGCACCCTCAATGCCGTCGCTGCGGCCGGCGAGGAAATTCTTCACGAAGCGCGCGGGCTTACCCGGCGACACGCCGAGGATGTCGTGCAGCACGAGGACCTGGCCGTCGCATTCCGGCGCCGCGCCGATGCCGATCACCGGGATGCGGACTTCGGCCAGGATGCGCCGGGTCAGCGCGCGCGGAATGCATTCGAACAACAGCACGTCGGCGCCTGCCGCCTCGAGGGCCTTGGCGTCGGCGATGATCGCCTGTGCCTGGGCATCATCGCGTCCCTGCACCTTGTAGCCGCCGAAGGCATTCACCGACTGCGGCGTGAGCCCGAGGTGCACGCACACCGGAATGCCGCAACGCTTCAGCGCGCGCACGGTGTCCGCCAGCCAGCCGCCGCCCTCGATCTTCACCAGGTGCGCGCCGGCCGCCATCAGCCGGCCGGACCAGGCCAGGCACTGCTCGAGGGTCGCCGTGCCCATGAACGGCAGGTCCGCCATGATCAGCGTGGACTCGTTGCCGCGTTGCACGCAGGCCACGTGGTAGCACATGTCCTCGATGCTGACCGGCAGCGTGCTGTCGTGGCCCTGCAGCACCATGCCGAGCGAATCGCCGACCAGGATCACGTCAACGCCGCAACGCGATAGCAGCGTGGCGAAGCTGGCATCGTAGGTGGTCAGCACCGTGAACTTTTCGCCATCGGCCTTGCGCTTCGCCAGGGTGGCGAGCGTGACCGGTTTGCGGACGGTGTCGTTGCCGGCAAGGTAACTGGCCATGCAAATGCCCTTTTTCAGCGTGAGGAGGGTGGCGCCGCGCGCGAGGCCCCGGGCACGGCAAACCGCGATGGTGCATGGGTGTGCGAACGGCGCCGCGATTGTATCAGGCGGGTTTGCCCAGGCAGTCGAGCGGTGCGGGCGGGCAGGTGGCGAGCAAGTCGGCGATGGCGCGGCCATCGGGCAGGCGCAGGGCCGGCGCGAGGTCTGCCAGCGGCCGCAGCACGAACAGGCGTTCGCCGATGCCCGGGTGGACGCCGCAGTCGTCGAGGCCGGGCTCGGCGGCAGGCACGACGCGACGAACGTCCTCCGCACGCGGGTCGTGCTGCTCACGGGCGTCGGTCTCGAGCACACGGACGTGCTCGGGGACACGCTCGAGGCGATCGCGCGGGAGAAGCTCGCCGTCGCGCCCGAGGACGGCGTCGTCGTCCTCCCCGACGACACCTACGCGTACCTCGTGCCGGGGCGAGACGTGCGCGTCGGCGGCGCGCGCGAGGCGGCCGAGGCCTTCCTCGGGCGGCAGATCGCCGCGCACGCGCAGCTCCGGGTCGCGCTCCCCGGCCGGCTCGAGCGGCGCGTCGGCGAGATCCGGGACGGCGCGCACAATCCCGACGGTGCGCGCTTCCTCGT
>Ga0073934_10006292_pt1 | contig 17429 bp, 19 predicted proteins | sample LarsenN4metaG_FD_76834 | JGI IMG/M metagenome (GOLD analysis project Ga0073934, IMG submission 76834) | Hot spring sediment bacterial and archeal communities from British Columbia, Canada, to study Microbial Dark Matter (Phase II) - Larsen... ... | reverse complement strand
CTATCTTGGGTGTCTGTCTTCAGCACCTCTTAGACTTATCTCGGTTTTTTCCAAGCTACAGTTCAGTCCTCAGTTCACCCTGAGTTTGATTAGCTGCGTGGCCTAGATTGTCCTGGACCCTGCGGCCCAGGGTTGCCTGTTTTCGTCCTTCCTCCGCTTGAGGATTTCTGCTCGTTCATTGGAATATCTCCCTTCTACTGCCTTGGCCGGCAGGGGAGCTCTCGCGGAGATACCCTCTTTTTTGTGTGCCGAGCATGTTCGACAGCTTGAGGGTGAGAGTCCCTTTGACAACCTGATGGAGGTGAAGTCATAGCGAAGCGCAAGGGCGCTCCGGCGACGGGGGGTCTGAAAGAAGCGTGGAGCAAAGGTGCGAGCCGATGGACAAGAACCGGATAGGAGGCATACGGTGCCGGGCGAGCGGGCAAATGACCGCGAAGCCCATATCCATCAAGGGCACTGGTTGTAAATCCGGCGGTTGTGCACGGAAGGCGGTCGAGCTTACCTCGGGAGGTCTGCTGTTCGTCCCAGAATCGGGACTGAGGGTCGAGCCATCGATCCTGACCGGGCGGCAGAAGTCAGCAGAGGGCGTAGTAGTCCGGCGACGGACGAAGGCCCGAACGGTCCCCGCAAGGGGTTGAAGGGAGCGGCGAGTAGGCGGCGCGACTCATGAGCGACAGGCGGCAGAAGAACCAGCTCGTGCTGGCCTTCACGGACAAGAGTAGGAGTGAAGCTCCGAGGGCGTCCGCTGAAGGAGCCGAATCGCTCGCGGCGAAGCGCCGAGCCGAAAGCCCAGCCATTGGCGAACGGTTGATAGAGGAAGTCTGCGAGCGGGAAAACTGCCAGCAGGCATTGGCACGAGTCAAGGCCAACAGAGGGAGTGCTGGCGTAGACGGGATGACCGTTCAGCAGTTGCCAGGACACCTGAAACAACACTGGCCAGCCATCCGGGAACAATTGCTGAGCGGGACCTACAGGCCGCAACCGGTGAAGCCGGTGGAAATCCCGAAGCCGGACGGAGGGGTGCGCAAGCTGGGCATCCCCACGGTGCGGGATCGGTTTATCCGGCAAGCGGTGATGCAGGTCCTGCAACGCAGGTGGGACCGGACGTTTTCCGAACACAGCTACGGGTTTCGGCCCGGGCGCTCGGCGCATCAGGCGGTGGAGGCGGCGCAGCAGTATATCGCTGCAGGCTATCGCTGGGTGGTGGACCTGGATTTGGAGAAGTTCTTCGACCGGGTCAACCACGACAAACTGATGGCGAAGATCGCAGAGCGGGTGAGCAACAAGCGATTACTGAAACTCATTCGTGCCTTTCTGCGAGCTGGGGTGATGGAAGGCGGGCTGATGAGTCCGGTGGACGAGGGGACGCCGCAAGGCGGACCTCGGTCGCCCTTGCTCAGTAACATCGTGCTCGACGAGTTGGACCGGGAGTTAGAGCGGCGCGGACTCCGATTCGCGCGGTACGCGGACGATAGCAACATCTACGTTCGCAGCCGGCGAGCCGGAGAACGGGTGATGGAGAGCATCACGCGATTCATCACGACGAAGCTCCAGCTGCGGGTGAACCTCCAGAAGAGCGCGGTGGCACGGCCAGGGGAACGGAAGTTTCTGGGCTTCAGCTTCACGATGAACCGGGAACCGAAACGGCGGATCGCGCCGAAAGCGGTGCGACGGTTCAAGGAGCGGATGCGGGAACGGACGAGCCGGACGCGAGGGGTGAGCATCGAACGGATGGCCGAGGAACTGGCCCGCTATCTCCGGGGCTGGACCGGCTATTTCGGCAAGTGCGAAACGCCGTCGGTGTTGGCGAGCCTTGAGGAGTGGGTCCGGCGCAGGCTACGGTCTGCGATCTGGAAGCAGTGGAAGCGGGGTAGGGTGCGGTTCGCCGAACTACGGCAACGCGGCGTGGGCAAGGATCTGGCCGCCCAAACGGCGGGCAGTGCTCATGGTCCGTGGCGACTGGCGAACAGCCCGGCACTCACGATTGCCCTGCCGAATGCCTATTTCGACTCGCTGGGGATTCCGAGATTAACCGTCCGCCCCTAGCTCACCCCGCCGAACCGCCGTATGCGGACCCGCAGGTACGGTGGTGTGACAGGGAAAGCGGGCGACCGCCTACCTATGTCAGTTGACGCGGGATGTCGCGCGCGAGGCCGTGCAGGCGTGGGTGCGGAGATCGGCGCGGAGATGTAGATGAAGAATTGCGATTTCAAGGCCGTCAACCCCCACGCCAAGAGCAACGAGGTGGACTTGTCCCCATTTTTGAGACAAACGGTTAAGACTCAAGAATCAGCGAATGGTACGAAAATGCCATGGAGGGGGGGATGGAGTCATGGGTTTGTCTCGACGGCAGTCCACGAAGGAGTTCAAGCTGGCCGCGCTCCAGGGACTGGAAATGGGGACACGGGTGGCGGAGGTAGCCCGAGCTATCGAATTCAACGTCTTGACAAGGAGAGAAGACGTTGAGTCCCAAAGTGGTTTCCCCTCAGTGGTAACGACCTGTTGCCTTTGACTGTTCCATCGCCTGCTCACAAATATCGCCGAACCATGACGGGCCGGCGCTCGAGACGGCGATGACCTGGGATGCGACGAGGTCTGCATTCCCGTACGCGGCCTCGAACTCATCGAGGTGGGCTGCCTCATCGAAAACGACCAGCGTCGGATGATACTGCCGGATTTGGTCAGCACCCTTCGGAACGCCCATCAAAACCGATCCGTTGGCCCAAGTGATTTCACCCTGAGACTGCAATTCCATCGGCCTCGCGAGTGGATAACGCTGCTGCAACCACTTGGGCTGGCGTTCGTAGAGTGTCCGAGCATAGCCCGGCGCATCCTTGCCTTTTATGAGGTCGAAGACCTTCTCCTCTTTTTGCGTCTGAACGATCACGCGGGTTTTCAGGAAGAACTGGCAACTCCATACTGCGTACCCGATGGCGCACCAGGAGACCATCATTTCGCGGGACTTGGGAATGAACAATCTCGTTTCTCGCTGGAAGAGCGAAAACAGCCACCGCAGGTAAGGCAGTCGTTCGGGGCCGGGAAAGCGCGGGTAGGGCTCAGTTGCTTTTTCCCGCCACTTCTCGTCGAAGGTATGGACACCGGCGGGCTCATCGTCGTCCCCAATCACGAAATGTAACCAGTAATACGGTCCGGGAATCCATCGACCGTCAACCTCCCTCCCCTCGCGACACCAATCAATCTCCCGGAGCCTCGACAGGCTCTGTTTCGCCCGGGCTCGTCGGATCAGGCCAGCGTCCGTGGACGATGAAGAACTCAAGCTCGGCGTTCGTCCGTCCGGCGAACTCGTCATGTTGTGTGACCTCCTCCTGGACCTTCTTCACACCAACCTGCGTGTTCTCCAGCCCCCAGAGAATTGCGCGGCATCGAACCTGTTCATCGGCGGAGTCCAGGAGCTCGTCATAACCCGCGAGGATCCGGGGAACCCGCTGTCTGAGCTGACGGCGGTATACCTCCAGGGTCTCGGTTTCGTCGGCCAACATGTGGGGAACGGTATGTGGCTTCACCTTCAGTCGTCAAGCTATTGCCCTGTTCGAGTACCCTTAAACATGCAGTTGCGCGGCGCGTTCTTTCAGGGCCTGCGGTTTGTATGATCGCTTCCGGCGTGTGCTGTTTTGTGCCGCTTTCATCTCGCCTCTCCGAGTTCGAGGACACGCCCTCCTGAATCGAGAATGCACCCCTGACAAATGATTCTGTCAAGTGCCCGCCGACGCTCGCCTTGGCTTGCTTCGAGAAACGCCAACCGCTCCCCTATGCCGGCACTTTCAAGGAGGAGCAGCTCCGCTCGAACTTTCGGTAGCTCGGCATAGACGAAGGCCAAGGCGGACCAGGCGGTCTCGTCCGAAGGACGCCGTCGTAACGCTTCGGCAGCCCCGTCTCGAATCCGGCCAAGGGACTGGTGTGCCTCATAGAGTTCCAAACGTCGTGCCTTGATTCTCTGATAGGCTATCTCAGCGGCTAGGTGCGCGTGCCTCCGTTCGCTCTGGAGCCTCCGAGCCTCCCGAGATGAGAGCTTACGAACAAGCCCCAGGTGACGCGCCAGCTTGAGGGCGTTGCCGTGAAAGTCGCATCCGACGTGCCAGCAATGGAACAGGCCGCGTCGAAAGTCGACGGAGATCCGGCCCGACTTGCCACACGAAGGACAATCCCACCGCTTGCCGTACCGTGCGGGCTTCGCCCCGGCGCGCTCAAGCAGGGTTTCCAGATCAGGGATTTGTTCGATTACGGGAGGGGTCATTGCTTCAGTTTGTCCCAGCGCTCGCGCCAGCGTTGCCACTCTGGGGTTGCTTTGGGAGGGTGAATCCTCGGGCCGCCGGCCCAAAGCGTATAGCACCCCGCACAGGCGGACGAGCCGCAGCGGGCTAATCGGCCTTCGCGGAGGGCCTGAGCAATCTCCTCACGGTAAGGACGAAGTTTCTGAATGATTGACTCAATTCGGGGATCACCGGCGGGCCGATACTTGACCTTCGCGCCGTCAAGGTAGAGTCGCCCCCCCAATCTCTCAAGTTCGACTATGGTTTCGACAGTTTCCGGGTTCATAATTCACCTTCGGCTGACTGGTCACTGTCTCCCAAAACCCCCTCCCCGCCCCCGTAGGGGGGCTCTGCAACTGGAACAACCGGAACAACCCGCGTCTTTATTGGCGATGACGCACTTTTGGCAACCGGGACAGAGCCTTCCCTGTTCCACTTCGAAAAGTGGCCCGGACCCGCATAAACATTGGCTTGTTCCACTTGTTCCGGTTGCGAGGGGGGGATAGGGGCTTCGGGAGCCTCTTCAGGGGGCAGATAGCGCGCAAATGAATCCAGGAAGGCTTCCACATAATAACCCCTGAAAGTCCCCGGGCCTTCACGGACCTTCCTGGGCTCGATGCCAAATGGCCGCAGAAGCCTCGCCAGCCGGTTGGTCGTGATCGGTTTCCCGTTCGTCCACTCACCCCAGGCCGAGGTTTCAACTTGCGCTAAGGCTCCCGCCAGATCAACGGAGGCAATGCGCTCAACCACGCCACGTTCCTTGAAAATGTCGCGGATGTCGGAAAGAAGCCGTTTCCCAATCGAGTCATCGGCTGAGCGCCCCTCCGCACACAACTCGACGAGCGCCTGGCGGGCGCTATCCGCCCAATCCCCACCTGCCGCGTCTGCAATGGCGAGCAATGGCTCAGCGCCGTCCTGTTGTCGGTCGGTGAGTTCCGGGGGAAGTGCTGGGCGACGGTCACGCAACCTGTCAACGTTTGCCAGCGCCCAGGCTTCCAGTTCCGCCCTCAGCCTATCAGCTTCCGCCTGCACCTCTCGCCTGCGGAAATTCTTGACCGTCCCAGGGAGCGCCCGCTTGAGCCGCACCGGGATCGACCTGTCCCCAACGGTGTCAGGGAGCCTTCCAATGCCCGCGATCGCCTTGGGTGAAAACGTCGAGAAATCTCGAAAGTCGATATTCGCCCCCCGGCCAACGCAGCACGACGCTTTCCCGCCGTGCCTGTGACCCGTGTTCAAAACGGCGCGCAAGGTTTCGGCATACTCCCTGTCGCCGTTGAAGGCTGCGTCAACTTCATCCAGTAGCAGGGTCGGAGACAGCTCATCGATCCTGCGAACTAGGACGGCGGCGGTGACTCGCCCCGTGAACCAAGGTTTGGCAACCAAAGGCTCAAGCACCTCCAATAGTCGAGTTTTCCCGGACCCTTTCTCCGCCGACGTGATTGCGAGATAAGGAGTCGTATCCGCTGCGGCGAAGGCATGGGTATGGGCAATCCACAAGACCACAACCCGTGCCTGAGCGTCGGAGATAGAGACAAAGCGGCGCATGAATGTCACCAAATCGTTCAGTGTCGAGGGGAGGTCGACTACCGTCCCACCTACGGCCAATTCGGGCGCGCCGTTGATGAGCGCGAGCGCCTCCTCCGCCCGCTCCATGAAGTAGGCTTCAAACTCGGCGCGATCAGCCACGGGGCACCTCGCGCCGGCCCACGGTCCCGTCCTTGACAATCCGGTCGATTTCCGCCGCCGGGATGCGGATACTCCTCCCGATCTTGACGTAGGTAATCCTGCGACGATCCTTCCACGACCTGAGACAGCTCACCGTGACTTGCAGTCGTGCCGCAGCCTGGGGTAACGTCAAAAGCATCACGCCATCGTGTGTCTCAACCATATCCTGAGCCTCCGCCGCATAAAGTCTCACAGCTGGCGCGGCGGGTGGGCGGACACTTTTTGAAACAAAAGGTTCACAATTTTGTTCGGTTTTGGGTTTTCCCAGGGGATATTTCGTCTATTTCGTAACCGAGGGCCGAGAACCGGACACTATTTGGACCAGATTGGTCACTGTTTTGTTCGGTTTTGTTCCGACCGTTCGAAGAAGGGCCTGGAAGCTTATACGATGTGTGGCCGCGAACCGACGCAGATTGTCTTCGCTGAGATCTTGGGGAGGCGTCTTGCTAGCCGCGAGGAACGCCGCATCTAAAAGGGCCGCAACATCGTTCCAGTGGGGCTTTCCGGTGCTGACTCGGACCTGCGCCAGGAATCTGAGAATGGCAAAACGCTGTGCAGTTAAACGGTCCCGTCCGTGCAATCGGATTACCCGCCTGAGATAGCGGGCGTAGGCGTGAAGCAGACCTGGCAGACCCTGGAAGAGGCGTGCCAATATGCGGGCACTTCCCAACTTCCCCGCTAAATTTGGGGACCGGCGTTCGATCTCTGCATCAAGCAGGATCTCGTAGAGAAGTCCGCTCCGCCGGTTCACGTGCTCAATCTTCGTTGCCAACTGTTCGACGCTATTCGGGAATTTCCGGGCTCCTTGGTAGGTCATTTTGGGAATCGGTGGCGCGTTCTCATTTGGCAATCTTGGGATATGGCACAAACTGTCTTCGAGCACCGATTTGTCCATTCCACATTGGACCAGTCTGTCGAAGACTCGTTTCGTCAGGGGTCACTCAGAATTTCATCAATGGGTCGGCCCTTGCTGTGACCGCCGCCGGATCTCCTGGTGCGGCTCATACCACCCTCCCGCGTGGCTTCCCGTCTTGGGGTAGGTCGGCGGGCAGGTCGGGATGCACCTGCCTTTCGCCGCGTCCGGCTAGCCGACCCCTTTGCTAGCTCAACTCTACCAGAAAACTTTTTGCTTGACAAACCTAAGCAGTTTAGGTTACAAGACCGACATGAGCCGAAAGGAGTTGCGGCGGTTCACAAGCTGGCTGGGGAAGCGAAGCTACAAGGCGCGTCTTGAACGGCTGGGCCTTGAGCGAATCCAGCAAATCGCCCGCGAGAACGGTAAGAAGGGCGGCAGACCGCCGAAGAAGGGAAGGTGAGCGATGATTTACAAGAAGGGGCGATATTACATGGCGAAGTTCCGATGGAAAGGCCGTCTCATCCGCAAGTCCACGCGGGCCACGGACGCCAAGACTGCCCGCACCGTCGAGGGCAGGTTACGGTCGGAACTGGCCCGTGGTAACTGGGGCATCCTCGATGAGCGGAAGCCAGCGCCGACGCTCGCAGAGTTTCTTCGGCAAGAGTTCCTACCTTTCGTCGAGGCAAAGCTCAAAGAGAAGCAGAAGACACTCAACTACTACACGTATGGCGCGAATAGCCTTCTGGCGTCGGACCTTGCGGACCTGAGTCTAGCGAAGGTCACAGACCAGCACGCGGGACAGTACCAAGCGCGCCATTCTCACTTGAAGCCTTCCACGATCAATTGTGGCCTTCGCACTCTGCGGCGCGCGCTGTCGCTCGCCGTCCAGTGGGGCAAGCTCGACCGAATGCCGAGAATCACGCTCGCCAAGGGAGAGCGACAACGGGAGCGGGTACTAACCGATGAGGAAGCCACACGCTACTTGAAGGCGTGTCAGCAGCCGTGGCGCGACGTGGCGACTCTCATGCTCGGGACGGGGATGCGTCCGGGGGAAGTGTTCAAGTTGCGCTGGGAGCAAGTCCTGTTGAATGGTAGCGGTGGACTTATTCAGATTACCGAGGGCAAGTCCAGGGCGGCACGGCGACTGTTGCCGATGGTGCCCGCCGTCTATCAGGCGCTCAAGGCGCGACACGAAGCCCAAGGAAACCCCGCCCAAGGGTGGGTGTTCCCGTCAGGCGCAAAGTCCGGCCACCTTGAGCAAGGCAGCGCCAAGAATCAACACGGCAAGGCTTTTGCGGCTCTTGAGAAGGCTCGGAAAGAGAATCCCGATCTGCCTGAGATTAAGCCCTTCGAACCGTACTGCCTTCGCCACACGGCCCTGACGAATCTAGCGGCATCGGGCTGCGATGCCTTCACCTTGGCTCGCATCGCTGGTCATAGCTCAATCACCATCACCCAGCGGTATTGCCATCCTCAGGCAGACGCCATCGAACGAGCCTTCGCAAAGATGGCCGGAAGCCGAGAAGTGGTCACCCAGGGTGGTCACCAAGAAAAAGTGCTGGTAGCAAGCGCGAGCGTGGAAGGTGAGGTAAATCCCGCCAGTACAGCCAGTTAGATGGTGAGCCGTGAGGGAATCGAACCCCCAACCTACTGATTAAGAGTCAGTTGCTCTACCGATTGAGCTAACGGCCCAGCGTCGGGACAACGATAGTGTAGCACGAAACAGCCGGCTGTCGAGCGCATCGGAAGCCCATCTTCTTATTGCCTTGATCGGCGCACTTATTTTCCCGTGCCTCAGAACAACCCGCGCGTCCGGTTCAGCGCGTCGATATCCACCTTGATGGCGGCAGGCGCGGAGCCCAACCCCGGCATGGTCATGATTTCTGCGGCCAGGGGGTAGAGGAAGCCGGCGCCGGCGGCAAGCCGGATATCCCGGATCGGGAACTTGTACCCTTTAGGCACGCCTTTCCACTCCGGATTGTGAGAATACGAAAGATGCGTCTTCGCCATGCAGATGGGCATGTTGGCAAATCCCAGATCGGTATAGAGCTTGATCTTGCGCAGAGCCTCGGGCAGACACTCGACATCGTCTGTCCCGTATATCTGGGTGGCCAGGACCTTGATTTTATCTTTGATGGGCAGATCGTCGGGATAGAGCAGACGCATCCTCGAGGGTCTTGCGACGGCTTCGACGACGGCCTCCGCCAGCTCCACGCCCCCTTCGCCGCCGCGGGCAAACACATCGGAAATCACGGCTCGCTCGGCTCCCATTCCCTGCGCGCGCTCGGCGATGAATTGCAGTTCTGCATCGGTGTCCGCCGCGAAACGGTTCACAGCGACGACCGCTGGAATTCCCATCGTCCTAACGTTGCGCAGCGCCGCGCAGAGCGCGTCCAGCCCGCGCTCGATCGCCGGGATGTTTTCTTGCGTGAGCTCTGGCGGCAGCGGTTTGCCCGCCACGACCTTGCCCACGCCACCGTGCATCTTGAGGGCGCGCACCGTGCAAACGACGCCCGCGACCTGCAGACCGCTTTGCCGACAGGTAATGTTGATGAGCTTCTCGAGGCCCATATCCGCGCCGAATCCGGATTCGGTCACGACATAGTCAGCCAGCTTCAGAGCCACCATATCCGCCAGCACCGAATTGTTGCCGTGCGCGACGTTGCCGAATGGCCCGGCGTGAACCAGCACGGGCGTGTTCTCGAGCGTCTGCATCAGGTTAGGGCGAATCGCATCTTTCAACAGCACGGTCATGGCGCCTGCCGCCTGCAGATCTTCCGCCGTGACCGGCTTTCCGTCCTTGTTGAATCCGACGACCGCCCGCCCCAGCCGTTGGCGCAAGTCCTGTAGTGAAATCGCGAGCGCGAGGATGGCCATCGTTTCGCACGCCGCCGTAATGTCAAACCCTGTCTCGCGCGGAAAACCATTCGCCTTCCCGCCGAGCCCCACGACAATATCGCGCAGTACGCGGTCGTTGACGTCCAGGGCGCGCCGCCAGGTGATGCTGAAGGGATCGAGGTTGAGTTTGTTTCCATGCATGTAGCTGGCATCGGTCATTGCTGCGCAGAGGTTCTGGGCCGCCGTCACGGCGTGGAAGTCGCCCGTCAGGTGAAGGTTGAAATCCTCCATGGGAACCACTTGCGAATAGCCGCCGCCCGCCGCGCCGCCCTTGATGCCGAACGTCGGGCCCTGCGACGGCTGGCGGCAGGTGTTGCAGACCTTCTTGCCAATCCTGGCCAGCGCCTGGCCTAGACCGATAGCCGTGACGCTCTTGCCTTCGCCGAGCGGCGTCGGGGGAATGGCAGCGACGGCGATCAGCTTGCCGCTCGGGCGTCCCTGAGCCGGTCGAGCACCTCCAAGCCGACCTTGGCCTTGTACCGCCCGTAGAGCTCCAGCTCTTTTTCCTCTATGCCCAGGTCGCGGGCGATTTCCGTGATGGGCTTGAGGCGCGCGGCTTGGGCAATTGCGAGATCGCTTGGAATGGTCGGCATAATCACCTCCGCATGGACAGGAATGTCTTGGGGCTGAGCAAGTTCGCGAGGGTCTACGATGACCTAGGAGGGAAGGCCGGGGAAAAGACTTTTCCCGCAGTCTCCTAGTTGTGCGACGAGCTAAAGCACGATTCGGGCCGTTCTCGCTGGACGATCTTCCCGATACGTGCCCAAACTAATGGCGACGGCGCGCGGCCACGAGAGCTTGCCCGAGGCTGAGCCCACCGTCACCGGCCGGCACGTCGGAGTGTGTAATTGCTTCGAAATCATGGAGTTCCAGGCGAGCCTGCAACCTCGTGAGCAGGTACGTGTTCTGAAATGTCCCGCCACTTAGGCAGACGCAACTGAGCCCAGTCCGGTCGCGCGCCAGGATTGCCATTTGGGCAAGCATCTCCACCAGGCCGTTGTGAAACCGCCGGCTAATGATGCCAACGGGCACGCCATCTCTCAAGTCCTCCACGAGCGCCTCGAACAACGGGCGTGTGTCAATCGTCCAAGCGGGTCCGTCAGGGGCGACAGCGAGCGGGTACGCGCTGGCGTCTCCGCGCGATTCGATTGCCATCTCCAGCTCGATCGCCGCCTGCGCTTCGTAGGTCACTTGTTGGCAAATGCCCGCGAGTGCGGCGACGGCATCGAAGAGCCTCCCGCAACTCGAAGTGAGCGGTGAGTTCACGCCGCGCTCGATCATGCGGAGCAGAACCTCCGCGCGGCGACGTTCGAGCTGTCGAACAAAGGGGACGGGGAGATCAAAAAACTTCGGCCCGAAGTGCTGGCGGAGGTAGCTGACCGCCATCCGCCAAGGCTCGTGAATGGCTGCGGCGCCCCCGGGCATGGGTACGTAGGCCAGGTGCGCGATGCGTTCGAAGCCATCGTAATCGGCAATGAGGACCTCCCCGCCCCAGACATTTCCGTCGGTCCCGTAGCCTGTGCCGTCAAGCGCAAAACCGATCACCTTCCCTTCCAAGTGATTCTCCGCCATGCAACTGGCGATATGAGCGTGATGATGCTGCACTCCGACCTTCTCGATACCTGGCTGCGCGAGCACCCAGCGCGTCGAGAAGTAGTCCGGATGCAGATCGTAGGCGATAGCCTGCGGCTCGATTTCCAGGATGCGTTCGAGGTGCTCAATGGCTTCCGCAAAGAACTTGTACGCTTCCAGATTCTCCAGATCCCCCACGTGCTGGCTCAAGAAGGCGTGACGACCCTTGGTGAGGCAGATCGTGTTTTTGAGTTCACCCCCCACCGCCAGAACTGGCGGCAACTCCTCTCGCAGGAAGACCGGCACGGGCACATAGCCGCGCGAGCGCCGCAATTGCCGCACGCGTCCGCCGCAAGAACGGATCACGGAATCATCCGAACGCCGCAGGATGTCGCGATTGTGAACGAGGAAGAAATCCGCCAGCCCGCGGAGGCGCTCCACGGCTTCTTGATTGTCGATGGCGATGGGCTCTTCGCTGAGGTTGCCGCTGGTCATGACAAGGGCGATGAATCCGCCGCTCGCAAACAGGAGATGGTGGAGCGGGGTGTAAGGGAGGAAGACTCCCAGCTCGCGGATACGCGGGGCAATCTCCTCCGCAATCGGGTTCGGGGCCTTCTTTGCAAGCAGGACGATAGGACGCTCGGGGCCAAGCAGCAGGGCACGAGAGAAATCATCCACGTCGCAGAATTGCTCGATCGTACCGAGATCGGGCGCCATAATGGCGAAAGGCTTTCCCGCACGACGCTTGCGCACGCGCAGCGTGGCAACGGCCAACTCGTTGGTGGCGTCTGCAGCGAGGTGAAATCCGCCCAGGCCCTTCACCGCCACCACGCGCCCCTGACCGAGGAGCTCGGCGGCCTTTGCGATGGGGTCAGGGCATTCGACGCGTTCGCCAGAAGAGTCCCACAATTCCGGTCGCGGACCGCAGTCCCAGCAGGCGTTGGGCTGGGCGTGGAAGCGGCGGTTCAACGGATCATCATACTCGCGCTGGCAGGCCGGGCACATTGGGAAGACCGCCATCGAGGTCCGGGCGCGGTCGTAGGGAATGTCGCGGACGATCGTGAAACGCGGCCCGCAGTTCGTGCAGTTGATGAAGGGGTAGCGGTAGCGACGGTCTCCCGGGTCGAACAGCTCGCGCAGGCAGTCGGTGCAGACCGCCACGTCGGGCGAAATCAGCGCGCGATGCTCCTCCCCGACCACGCTGGCGAGTATGGTGAACTCGCGATCGTGGTTGCAGGGCAAATCGCGCACGGCAAGGTTCGTGATACGCGCGAGCGGCGGCAATTCCCGGGGTAGTCGCGCAAGGAATGAAGCGACGGCCTCCGCGGGGCCTTGCACCTCAATCGTCGCGCCAGCCGAGGTGTTGGCAATCGAGCCGGCAAGTTGGAGCTCCGCCGCCAGACGATACACGTAGGGGCGAAAGCCCACGCCCTGGACGATGCCGGAAACCTCAACTCCCTTCCGGACATCCATGATCACACCTGACCGGAAATGACGCGGGCTGCGCTATGGAACTCGGCGCGGGTCGCACGGCGACGCGCCTCGAGCCACGCCTGCCACGCGTCCAGCCCCGCCCCCGTGGTCGAAGACAACTCCAGGATCTCCATTTCCGGATGAATCTTGAGCGCGTTCTCCCGCGCCGTGGCGAGGCGGAAGGGAACGTAAGGCAGAAGATCGATCTTGCTCAGGATCAGCAGGCTGGCGCGGAAAAACATGGCGGGATATTTCAGCGGCTTGTCGTCGCCCTCGGCGACGCTGAGCACCACCACCTTCGCCGCCTCGCCCAGATCGTAGCTGGCCGGGCAGACCAGATTGCCGACGTTCTCAATCAAGAGCAGGTCGAGTTCCTCCAGGCGCCAGTCGGCGAGCGCCCGCTCCACCATGCGCGCATCCAGGTGGCACGCGCCGCCCGTCGTGATCTGTTTCACCGGGAAGCCCCAGCGCGCCAGACGCCGCGCGTCGTTGTCGGTCTGCACATCGCCCGTCAGCACCGCCACGCGCTCGCCCTTCGGGAACGCCGCGAGAGTCTTCTCGAGCAGCAGCGTCTTCCCCGCCCCGGGCGAGCTGACAAAGTTCAGGCACAGAATTCCGTGCGCGCCGAATCGGGCGCGCAGTTCAGCCGCGATGAGGTCGTTTTCGTTCAAGACTTTCTTCTCCAGAGGTATTCGGCTCATACGTCTTCCAGTTCCAGGTAAATCATTTCCAGCTCGTGGCCGCTGATGCAGCGCGTCCTTCCCTCGCCACAATCGGGGCAGGTGATGTCGTAATCATGCACGCGAAACACCCGCCCGCAGGCAGGGCAGCACTGGCAGCGTGGCCGTCTTTCAATCTCAAGCGTGAGGGGCTCCAAATCAGAATCTTTGACCAGCGCCTGGAAACTGAAGCTGAGCGCCTCCGGCTCGACGCCCGAGAGCTCGCCCACCCGCACACCGACCTTGAGAAAACGCGCGTCCGGTCGGCGCGCGGCTTCCGCCCGGACCGCCTCGAGAATGGAGTTGGCAATGCTCAGTTCGTGCATGCTCTTAGCTTTCAGCTTTCAGCTTTCACCCTCAGCCATCAGCAAGCATGGACATGCCCGCTTGCTGAGAGCTGATAGCTGACCGCTCATGGCTCTTTCAACATATCCGCGGCAACTGGTCGCCCGCGAGCATATCCACAATCCGCGATGTGCCGAGCAGAGTCCGCATGACCACCAGGCCCGGATGCGCCGCGCACACCGTGCCGATGATTTGCGCGTCGCGGCCGAGGGGATGACGGCGCATCGCGGCAACGAGGCTTTCGGCCGATTGCGGAGCGACAATGGCGATCAGCTTTCCTTCGTTCGCGACGTAAAGCGGATCGAGCCCCAGCAGCTCGCAGGCGCCTTTGACTTCCTCCCGCATAAGGATCTGGCGCTCGTCGATCTCGATGCCCACGCCGGATTGCGTGGCGATTTCGTTGAGCGTGCTCGACACACCGCCGCGCGTCGGGTCGCGCAGGCAGCGGATCGCGCCCGGTGCGGCGCTGAGCATCGCGGCCACGAGGGTGTGCAACGGCGCGCTATCACTCACGACCGGGCAGTCGAACTCCAAGCCTTCCCGCTCCGCCAGGATGGCGATGCCGTGTTCGCCGATCGCGCCGCTGAGGATGACCCGGTCGCCCGGCCGCGCCTGGTTCGCCGAGAGATTCACGTCCTCCGGAACGACTCCGATCCCTGACGTATTGATGAATAGTTCGTCGCCGCTGCCCTTCTCGACCACCTTCGTGTCGCCGGTAACGATTACAACGCCCGCTTCCCTTGCCGCGCGTTCGAGCGATTCGACGACGCGGCGCAGTGTCGCCATCGGCAGGCCTTCCTCGATGATGAACGCCGCGCTCAAGAACAAGGGCTGCGCGCCGCCCATGGCGAGATCGTTGATGGTGCCGTGGACAGCGAGTGAGCCGATGTCGCCACCGCGGAAGAAAAGCGGGCTGACGACGAAAGAATCCGTGGTGAAAGCCAACCGCGTCCCACCAACAGTCACAACGGCTTGATCATCAAGCCGCGCCAGGAATGGATTCTGAAAAGCGGGAAGGAAAATCTCCCGAATCAGTTCCGCGCTCAGCTTGCCGCCGCTACCGTGGCCGAGAAGGATTTTGTCCCGGGCGGCAAGGGGCGCCGGGCAAGTGAAGGCAGGCAAGTTGTCGCGGTCGTCGTTCATCAAAGAGCCTTACGCCGGCACAGCGTGTCGTCGGTACTGGTAGTAGGCGGCGCAGGCGCCTTCGGGAGAGACCATCGGGGCGCCGAGCGGCGACTCCGGCGTACATCGCCGCCCGAACGCCGCACAGTCCCACGGTTTCTTCAAACCTTGTAGCACGAGCGCGCTGATGCATTCCGCGGGTTCCGCCGCATTACACTCACCCACATCGAAAATTCTTTCCGCATCGTAGGCGGCAAACTCGGGCCGTAACCGCAGACCACTTGCGGGAATCAAACCCACGCCGCGCCACTTGCGATCCGTGACCTCGAAGACTTCTTCCATCGTCTTCTGGGCGGCGAGATTCCCTTCCCGAGTCACGGAGCGGACGTACTGGTTCTCGACACTCGCGCGGCCGTCTTCCAATTGGCCCACCAACATCAAGATCGCTTCGAGCAGGTCCACCGGCTCGAACCCCGCCACCACGAAGGGGACGCGAAACTCGCGGCTCAGTGCCTCGTACTGTTGGTAGCCCATCACCGTGCAGACATGGCCGGGCGCGATAAATCCCTGCACGCGGTTGGCGGGAGAAGTCAGCAGCAGGCGAATCGCCGGCGGGACGAGAACGTGGGCAACGAGCATGGAGAAATTGGACAGACCCTCCTCGCGGGCGCGCCACACGGCCATGGCGTTGGCGGGCGCCGTCGTTTCGAACCCGATACCAAAGAACACAACCTGGCGCCCGGGATTCGCGCGCGCGATCTTCAGGGCTTCCATCGGTGAATACGCCACCCGCACGTCACCGCCCGAGGCTTTCACGCGCAGGAGGTCGGAGTCGGAACCGGGGACGCGAAGCATGTCGCCATAGGAAACGAAGATCACCTCCGGGCGCGATGCGATTCGGATGGCCTTGTCGATGATCTCCAGAGGAGTCACGCAGACCGGGCAGCCGGGGCCATGAACCAGCGTGATCAGCGGCGGAAGGATTTCGTCGATGCCGTAGCGCATCAGGGTGTGCGTCTGGCCGCCGCAGATTTCCATCATCACCCAGGGCCGCGCGACGCGCCGACGGATATCCGCCAGCAGCCTCCGGGCAATGCGTTCGTCGCGATATTCGTCGAGGTATTTCATGGACCGACGGAGTTGAAGCGCCGCCCTGCGGGGCGGCACTAGGACGCCTTCAATTCTTCGTTGTCCAGCAGTCCCATGGCCTCCAGCGCCTCAAAGGTGCGCGCCGCTTCCTCGGCATCCACGCGGCTGATGGCAAATCCCACATGCGTTAGGACGTAATCGCCGACGGTCGCCTCGGGAACGAAATCCAACTGCACGGGGCGCGTCACGCCGCCGAACTCGACGCGAGCCACGCGGCCGTGCGCCGTCTCAGAAATCTCCACAATCTTGCCGGGAACGGCCAGACACATCACCCACCTCCTGCGGCGACGAAAACATCGCGGCTACCGCCGGGAAACGACCCCTCCCCGGGTGGGAAGCGCCAACAACCATTGCGCGAAGTATTCTCCTCCCCCCTGAGCATCGCGCACAAGGCAGAAAACCGCTCCACCACGATTTGAATCGCCGCCTCGACGGCGGGCGACAGCACGCCCCCCGGAGCGGCGCGCTCGATCTCGATTCCCACGAGGAGCAACCGCGGCGAAGGGCGGCCGAGGGCCGCGCGCAGTCGCAGCGTTTCCGTCAACCCCCAGCCGTGACTCGAGATGGAGCCGAGCGCGCGCGGCTCGATGGCCGGTGACGGCAAAAGCACGAGATGGATCGTCCCCGGTGGAGATCCACTCGCGACGGCGTCGATAAAGATGACGGTTTCCGCGCCCTCGAGAACTTCCATCACTTCCACGCCAGCCTGCGGCAGCTCTAACAACTCCCATTCCAATCCGCCGGCGGCGCGCAGGCGGCGGACAACTTCCAACCCCGCAGCGTCGTCCGAGGCGAAAGGATTGCCACAGCCCACAACGCGCAGGGGCCCCGCGGCGCCGGGAACGCCGGGTCGAGCTTCGGGCGGGTTAAGCGATTTATCCACGATCAAGTTTCAGCTTCAGAAAATGGGTGGAGCAGGAGATGCAGGGATCGAAGTTGCGAATCAGATTCTCGCAGGCGCGGGCGATTTCAGACTCGGAGCGGTCGATGATCCCCGGCAAGTACATGCGCAGGTCGTCCTCCATGCGCGCGTAGTTCTGTGAGGTGGGCGGGACGATCTTGGCGAACTCCACCACTCCCTGGCCGCTAATGCGATAGCGATGGTAAAGGAGGCCGCGCGGCGCTTCGGTCGCGGCCGCGCCTTCTCCAGCGCGAATCTTGAACTCCTCCCGGCTGCGCTCCGGCTCCTGATAAGCCTTGACGATGGCGAGCGCCTCCTCGAAGGCGTGCACCACCTCCACGGCGCGCGCGACAATTCCTTGGAAGGGATTGCGCGAGGGCCAGGCGATGCCGCAAGTG
>Ga0073934_10006291_pt1 | contig 17431 bp, 14 predicted proteins | sample LarsenN4metaG_FD_76834 | JGI IMG/M metagenome (GOLD analysis project Ga0073934, IMG submission 76834) | Hot spring sediment bacterial and archeal communities from British Columbia, Canada, to study Microbial Dark Matter (Phase II) - Larsen... ... | reverse complement strand
CGCGCGCGGCGCTCGCCCAGCCGACGCCCGCGCGGCTGCGGCGGCTCGCCGTCCGCCTCGCGGACGGCTTGGCGGGCGACGTGACGGCCGTCGAGATCCAGGTCTGGGCACCGCGCTTCGATCCCGAGACGCTCGCGCCGTCGAGCGTGCTCCTCCGCGCGATCGAGGTTCGGGTTGGGCCGGGTTGACGGTGCGCTCCGCCTGACCCTGCTCGCGCTCCTGCTCCAACCGGTGGGCGATCGGCGGATACGGCCCGCCGCGCTCGCCCTCGCGGCGATCGGCTCGCTCCTGCCGGGGTGGCGCCGGACCGCGTGGCTCTGGGGCGCGCTCGCCGCCCTCGCGGGCGCCCGGGTGGTGCTCGACTGGCCGATGGCCGACAACCACGCCTACCTCCTCTGCTGGTGGTGCGTCGCGATCACCGTCGCGCTGTCGGGCCGCGCGGGCGACGCCGAGCGCGTGCTGGCCCTCGACGCGCGCCTCCTCGTCGGCCTCGTCTTCGCCTGCGCGACCCTCTGGAAGGCCGTGCTCGCCCCCGATTTCCTGGACGGGCGCGTCCTCCGCGTGACGCTGGTCGGCGATGCGCGCTTCGCGCGCGCGGCGACGTCCCTCGCGGGGCTCGCGCCCCACGAGCTCGCGGACTTCCGCCGGTTCGTCGCGCAGCACGTCGACGGCCCGTCCCCCGCGCTGGAGCCCCCGGCGCAGCCCGCGCGGTTTCGCCGGGTCGCGGCGCTGGCGACCGTCTGGACGGTGGCGATCGAGGCGGCCGTCGCGCTGACCTTTCTCTCTCCCGTCGGCCGGCGGGTCTCGCGCGCGCGCGACGCCTGCCTGCTGGCGTTCGCGGTGACGTCGTACCCGGTGGCCCCGGTCGCCGGCTTCGGCTGGCTCCTGATCGCGCTCGGCGTCGCGCAGGCGGAGCGCGCGTGGGCGGTGCCGGCGTACGTCGCGACGTTCGTCGCGCTGATCGTCGTTCGCGGTCTGCTCGGCCCGTGACGTACACCGTCTCGACGCGGCCCCCTCCGGGATGCCATGGTGCGCGCCCATGGGGACGGACGCGCCGGACGCGGGTCGCCGAGCCGACGCGGGAGATCGGCACGCTCGCGGCGAGGCCCCGATGACCAGGCAGGGTGGACGCGTGCGCGCGTGGGTCGGGCTCGCGCTCGCGGCGGTCGCGGTGCCGGCGTGGGGCGCCCAGTATCCCGGCTGGGGCGACACCGGATGGGGCTTCTACGGCAAGCGTGAGTGCTGCGCCGAGGCGATCGCGCTCGCCCGGCAGGACAGCGGCGACCGCTGCGTCGCCGCGGGCGGCACCCCGCGCCCGACGTCGGGGATCCAGCGCGGGAGCTGCGAGTGGGAATGGAGCACGGACGCGTCCGGGCAGCTCGTGTACCGCTGCGCTTCCGAGGCGGCGGTGTGGTGCCGGTGAGACGGGTCGCCGCGGCGCTCGTCCTCGCGCTCGCGGCCGCCTGCGCCCGCCGGCCGGCGGCGCCGGCGCCGGCCGACACGTCGGGGTTTCTCGACGACTACGCGCGGCTCCGTCCGGGGCCGCCCGACGGCGCGACGTGGGCCTACCGGAACCCGGCCGCCCGGGTCCGCGCGTACGACCGCATCCTCTTCGAGCCGGTCGCGATCTGGCGGAGCGGCAAGCGGTCGCTCGACCCGATTCCGGAGGACGACCTGCAACGCCTCGCCGCGGAGTTCCAGCGGGCGGTGACCGTGCGGCTCGGCGCCGACTACCGTCTCGTCGACGCGGCCGGGCCCGGCGTCCTCCGCGTCCGGCTCGCGGTCACCGCCGCCCGCCGGGAAGACCGGGCGCTCGACGTCTTCACGTTCGCGGTGCCGCCCGAGCACCGCGTGCCGGACGCCGAGGCGCTCCACCCCGCGACGCACGCGCTCGTCGTCGCGGCGGCGATCGAGGGCGAGCTGAGCGACGCCGTCACCGGGGAGGTCGTCGCCGCCGGCGTCGACCTCCGCGGCGAGCGCCGCGCGCTCCGCACGTGGGGAGACGTCCGCGCGGCGCTCGACCGGTGGGCCGCGTGGCTCGCCGGGCGGCTCCGCGAGGCGCGCGGCGAGCGGGCCGGCTGAACCGCGGCATCGCCACCCGGCCGGTCACGCGGCACCGGCGGCGGGGGCGGCGTCGACGGCTTCGGCAAGCGGGACGCGTCGGTCCTCCGCGGCGAGGAGGTCGCCGAGGGCCTCCGCGCGGAGGAGGGCGCGGGTCGGCCGGCTCGTCTCGGCGAGCGCGAGCCGGACGTCCCGGGCGGCGAGGTCGGCGCCGAGCGCCGCCAGCATGTGGACGCCGGCGAGGTCGACATACGGCGAGCTCGACATGTCGTACACCACGAGCCGCAGCCCCGGCCCCTCCCTCCGCGCCCGTTCGACCACGGTGCGCCGCACGTGGTCGGCGTTGAAGTAGAGGAGCGCGCCCGCCACGCGGAAGGCGAGGACGCCCGGGATGCGCTCGATCTCCGGATGGGTGGCGAGGTTCGCGAAGTGCCGCGTGCCGGGCACGCGGCCGAGGAACGCGATCGGCGGCTCGGCGGCGCGCGCGAGGAGCATGAGGATCGACGCCACGCTGGCGAGCAGGACGCCCTTCAGGATGCCGAACGCGAGCACGCCGACGAGCGCGACCATCGCGACCCGGAACTCGAACCGCCGGACCCGCCGGAGGCGGAGAATGCCGCGCAGGTCGACGAGGCCCTTCACGGCGACCAGCACGATCGCGGCGAGGACGGCCTGCGGGACGTCCCGGACGAGGCCCGTGAGGAAGAGGAGGCAGAGGGCGAGCGTCGCGGAGGCGAACACGAGCGCGAGCGGGGTGCGCGCGCCGGCGTTCTCGTTCACCGCCGACTGCGAGAGTCCGCCCGCCACCGGATAGCCGCCCCCGAGCGCGACCAGGAGGTTCGCGCCGCCGAGCCCGAGCAGCTCCTGCCTGACGTCGAGCGGGTCGCGGTGCCGGGCGGCGAACGTCCGCGCGGCCGACACGCCTTCGGTGTACGCCAGCAGGACGCAACCGAGGGCGAGCGGGAGGAGCCCGTCCACGTCGCGCGGGCGGACGGCCGGGAACCCGATCGCCGGGAGCCCGCTCGGCACGACGCCGACCACCGCGACGCCGGCGTCCCGGAGCGGCGTGAGCGCGACCGCCGCGACCGCGAGGGCGACGACGCCGAGCGCGACCGGGCGGCCGGGAAGGAGGCGGTCGCCGAGCACCAGGAGGGCGAGCGCGCTCGCGCCGAGCGCGGTCGTGGCCGGGCTCCACGCCGGCAGCTGGCGGGCGACCGCGACCACGCGCTCCAGGACGTCGTCGCCGCCGCCCGGCACGCCGAAGAACGCCGCCAGCTGCGTCGACGCGATCGTGAGGCCGGCGCCGGCCTTGAAGCCGAGCAGGACCGTCTCGCTGATGAAGTTCGTGAGCGTGCTCGCGCGGACCGCCCAGGCGACGACGCAGAGCGCGGCCACCACGAACGCGGCGAGCGTCGCGATCTGGCCGTAGCGCACGGCGTCGCCCCCGGCCATCTGCCCGACGGCTGCGCCGACCATCAGCGAGATGGCGGACGTCGGGCCGACGGCGAGGTGCCGCGACGAGCCGAGCGCCGCGTAGCCGAGGCCGCCGAGGAGGTACCCGGAGATGCCGACCTCCGGCGGGAGGCCGGCCAGCCGTGCGTACGCGAGCGACACCGGGATCGCGTAGGCCGCGAGCGTGACCCCGGCGAGCGCGTCCGCCGGCAGCCACGCCCCCTCGTACGTGCGGAGCCAGCGAGCGGGCGGGAACCACGACGGCCCGTCGGTCATCCCCCGCCGTCGAGGAGCCGCCGCGCGGCGGCGAGCTCCTTCCGCTTCCCCTTCCCGACCTTCGGATAGTGGACGTCGAGCGACGCGAGCGTGTCGATCACGGCGGCGGCGACGACGACGCGCGTGAACCATTTGTTGTCGGCGGGCACGACGTACCAGGGCGCGTCGACGGCCGTCGTGGCGCGGATCGTGTCCTCGTACGCCCGCATGTAGTCCTTCCAGAAGGCCCGCTCGCGACAGTCGTTGGCGGAGAACTTCCAGTGCTTCTCGGGGTCGTCGAGCCGCGCCATGAACCGTCGCTTCTGCTCCTGCTTCGAGACGTGGAGGAAGAACTTCCGGACCACGATGCCGTTCCGTCCGAGGTAGCGCTCGAACGCGCGGATGTCCTGGAAGCGCTCGTCCCAGACGGCCTTCCGGAGGCACGACGGCGGGAGCTTCTGGTGATCGAGGATCTCGGGGTGGACGCGCACGACGAGCGTCTCCTCGTAGTAGCTCCGGTTGAAGATGCCGATCCGGCCGCGCTCGGGGAGCGACTTCGACGTCCGCCAGAGGTAATCGTGGTCGAGGTCCTCGCTCGTCGGCGCCTTGAACGAGTACACCTGGCACCCCTGCGGGTTCACGCCCGACATCACGTGCTTGATCGCGCCGTCCTTCCCGGCGGCGTCCATCGCCTGGAAGACGAGCAGCACCGCCCAGCGGTCCTGTGCGTAGAGCATGTCCTGGAGCTGCGCGAGCGCCTCGATGCCCGTCTCGAGCGCCTCCTTCGCGCGCGGCTTGTCCTCGGCGGTCAGGTCGAGCGTGTCGCCCGGGTCGACGTCCTTCAGGCGGAACCCGTCGCCGTCGGTGACGCGGAACGCCTCGGCGAACCGGTGCGCGCGCTTGACGATCTGGGGAAGATCCATCGTACGAGCTCTCCTCCGGGCGGCGTGCGGGGCTCACGCCCAGCGCGCGACCTGCCGCGCGCGGCGGACGACGGCGAACCGGGCGACCACCCCCTCGCGCTCGTCGACGACGTTGATGCTGACGAGGTCGGTGAGGCCGCCGTAGCGGACGTCGCCGCCGACGAGCGCCCGGAGCCGCCCCGTCTGGAGGAGCTGGTAGCCGTCGAAGTGCGTCCAGAGACGCTGCCGGCCCCACCCGTGATCGCGGCCGAAGCGCATGTAGAGGTCCTGCGGGATGCAGACCAGGCGGAACTCGACCGGGTCGAGGCCGAGGCGGTCGTCGAGGACGGCGGACGCGCGCGTGCGGAGCGCCTCCTCGATCTCCCAGCGGCTGAGGGTGCGGCGCCGGTCGAGGCCGAGCGCGGCCGGCAGCGCGCCGGCTGCGGGCGCCTCGCCGTCCTCGGGGAAGTCCTCGACGAGCGCGGTCTCCGCGGCCGCGTGCAGGATGAGCCGCGCGCCGCCCGAGTTCACGAAGACGTTCCGGAGGAGCTGGCCGACCAGGACCTTCAGCGGCCCGGTCGTCTCGGCCGGGAAGCCGGCGTCGTCGACGGCGGCGTCCGCCCGGATCGTGCCCTCGCGCTCCGTCTCGCCGCCCGCGAGGCGTGCCTGCCAGACCCGGGTGGCGACGAACTCGAGCAGACGGACGGCGTTCGGCAGCGGCTCGGTCCGGCAGGCCGTCAGGCCGAGCGCACGGGCGCGCTCGACGGCGGCGTCGGGAAAGGGGGCGCCGAGGTCGACCGGGCAGGGGACGAGGGCGCTCGCCGCCGGCGCGGCGGCGGCGCCGGGTCCCGCCGCGGCGGCGTCCGTCGCGCGCCGCTCGGCCAGCTCGCGGGCGTGGCGGCGTACCCCCGCGAGGTCGCCCGCCTGGGCGGCCTCGACGGCGAGCTGCTCGAGGCGCGCGGTCGACGTCTCGGCGGCGCCGGCGGCCGCGGCGTCCTGCGTCGAGCCGAGGGCGAAGCCGGCGAAGAACTTCCGGCGCGACTCGTAGAACGCGGCGAACGGGGCGTCCAGCCTGGCGAGCCCGGCGAGCGCGCCGACGAGCGCGTCCCGCTTCGCGGCGAGGTCGCCGCCGACGCCGGGGAGCGACTCGAAGCCGGGCGAGAACGGGTCGATCCGCACCTGGGGCGGCTCCCAGACCTTCGCGCCGAGGGCCAGAAGCGGGCCCTTTTCGGCCGCCGTGCGTTTCAGGGCGTCGGCACGTCCGGCCAGCTCGCCCACCCGCGTCCAGTCCCTGGCGAGCGTCGCCGCGCGCATCTCGCGGGTCGCCTGCTCGACGTCGCGCTCGGTGCGTTTGAGCGCGTCGTAGGCGGCGCGCGGCAGCTCCGGCGCGAGAAGCCGGCGCGCGCGGGCGAGGTACACGTCGCCGAAGACGGTGTCGGTGCCGCTCGCCTCGAGGAGCAGGCGAACGCGCTCGGCGGGGGACGCCGGCTGCGTGGCCATGTGCCGTCGTAGAGCAGACCTCGGGCGCCCTGTCAGGTACCGGCAAGCCGGGGGGCGGCCGGGCGCGGCCTCCGCCGATGCGGGACGACCCGTCTCGGGCGCCGCCGAGGGACGTGATAGGGAAGGTCCCGCCGCGGCCCTCGCGGCATCTGCCAGGACGGGAGGATCCGATGACCCGACCCCTCCGCCGCGCCGCCGTCGCGTGCGCGCTCGCCGCCGCCGTGACGGCGCCCGTACCCGTGGGTGCGGCGTCGCGCGCCGCGCTCGACCGGGAGGCGACCGCCGCCCTCCGCCGGCTCTACGCCGGGCAGCCGATCGCGAAGACGCTCGGCGACCGGGCACGGGCGATCCTCGTCTTTCCGTCGATCGTGAAGGCGGGGTTCATGTTCGGGGGCGCCGTCGGCGACGGGGTGCTGAAGCAGGGCGGGAAGACGGCCGGCTACTACAATTCGGTCGCGGCCTCCTACGGCTTCCAGGCGGGAATCCAGAAGTACGGGTACGCGCTCTTCTTCATGACCGACGCCGCGCTCCGGCAGCTCGACACGACGCGCGGCTTCGAAGTCGGCGTGGGACCGAGCGTGGTGGTCGTCGATCGGGGGATCGCCCGCGCGCTCACCACCGGGACGATCCGGGACGACGTCTACGCGTTCGTCTTCTCGCAGAAGGGCCTGATGGCCGGCGCCGGCGTCCAGGGGTCGAAGATCACCCGGCTGCGCGACTGACGACGGAGGAGGACCCGATCATGTGGAAGGCCCGTACGCTCCCGGCCCTCGCGCTCCTGGTGGCGCTCGCCGGCGGGACCGCCGCCGGCGCCGCCGCGGACGACGAGACGACCGCCCTCGTGAACGCCATCCGCGCCAACCGGAAGGCGCTCGTCGCGGTGAACCTCCGGCTGACCGACGCGGAGGCGGCGAAGTTCTGGCCGGTGTACGACCGGTACCAGGCCGAGCTCGCCGCGGTGCAGGACCGGCTCGTCGAGGTGATCGACGACTACTCCGCCCGCTTCGCGACGCTCACGGACGAGGACGGGAACCGCATCGTCCGCGACTTCCTCGCCTGCGAGGCCGACCGCGCGAAGGTGCGGCAGTCGTACGCGGCGCCGTTCGCCGAGGCGCTTCCCGGGAAGAAGGTCGCGCGCTTCTACCAGATCGAGAACAAGATGGACGCCGTCCTGCGCCACGAGCTCGCGCAGGCGATCCCCGTCGTCGAGCCGTGACGGCGCGGCGGGCTCGCCCGCCGCGTCAGGGCCACGGCGGGAAGACGTCCACCCGCGCGGGCCGCAGCTCGCCCTCCACCGCCGGGGCGTCGGTCCAGCCGCCGCCGAGCGCGCGGTAGAGCTGCACGACCGCGAGCAGGCGGTCGCGCTCGATGCGCGCCAGGTCGTTCTCCGCGGGGAAGAGCTCCTGCTGGGCCAGCAGCACCTCGAAGTAGGTCCCGAGGCCGCCGACGTAGCGGACGAGCGCCAGGCGGACGGACTCCTGCAGCTCGACGACGGCGCGCGCCCGCTCCGCGCGCGCGAGCCCGAGCCGGTCGATCGCGACCAGGGCGTCGGACACCTCGCGGAACGCGTTCAGCACCGTCTGCTCGTACTGCGCCCGGGCGGCCCGCCAGTCGGCGCTCGCCGACTGGTAGCTTCCGATCAGCCGGCCGCCCTGGAAGAGCGGGCCGACGACCGACGCGCCGATCGACCAGATGCTCGCCGCGCCGGTCGTCACGAGGTCGAGCTCGCTGCTGCGCCCGCCGTAGAGGGCGGTGAGCCCGATCCGCGGAAAGAAGTCCGCCACCGCCACGCCGATCCGCGCGTTCGAGGCGCGAAGCGTCTGCTCGGCCTCGCGCACGTCGGGGCGGCGCTCGAGGAGCGCCGACGGCAGGCCGGCCGGCGTCTCGGGCGGGAGCGGCTGGGACGACAGGTCGATCCCGCGGGGGACGCCGCCCGGCAGCCGGCCGAGGAGGATCGCCAGCTCGTTCTCCTGCGCGACGATCTGGCGCTCGAGGTCCGGAATGGCGGCGGCCGCCTGCGCGCGCGCCGCCTGCGCCCGCGCGACGGCGAGCCGCGTGCCCACCCCGCCCACGAGCTGCCGCTCGAAGAGGCGGACGGTCTCGTCGAACGACGCGGTGGTCCGCCGCGCGATGTCCAGCTCCCGGTCGAGCTCGCGCAGCTCGAAGTACGCCTGCGCGACGCCGGCGACGAGCGAGAGGACGACCCCGCGACGGAACTCCTCGCGCGCGTAGAGGTCCGCGCGGGCCGCCTCGGTCGCGCGGCGGACGCGTCCCCAGAGGTCGACCTCCCAGGTCGCGTTCAGGGCGCCGAGGAAGGCGTTGCCGGTCGCGTGCGGGAGGTCGGGATGGAGCCCCGTCCGCACGCGGTCCGCCGTCCCGACGTAGCCCGCCTGCGGGATCAGCTCGGAGCGCGCGACGAGCACGAAGCCGCGCGCCTGCTCGACGCGCGCGACGGCGGTCGCGAGGTCGAGGTTCGCGCGCAGCGCCTCGCCGACCAGCCCGCGGAGCACGTCGTCGCCGAAGAGCTCCCACCAGGCGAGGTCCGCCAGCGAGGCGGCCTCGGGCACCTCCTGCCCGCGGTGCGCCTCGGGAACCGGCACGTCGGGACGGCGGAAGCTCGGGCCGACGGCGCACCCCGCGGGCAGCGCGGCGAGGACCGCCGCGAGGAGGGTGGCGGCCCTCACGACGGGCGGGCTGCCACCTCGCCGGCGTCGTGCGCCACGGCGGGCGCGCGCGCCGGAGCGGCGGCGGCACGCGGGCTCGTGAGGCGGTCGACGACCACGAAGAGCACCGGGGTGATGAAGATGCCGAGGAAGGTGGCGACCAGCGTCCCCATGACGATCGACGTGCCGAGCACCTGACGGGCCACGGCGCCGGCACCGGCCGCGGTCCAGAGCGGGAGGCAGCCGAGGACGAACGCGAAGGACGTCATGAGGATCGGGCGGAGGCGGAGCTTCGCCCCGGCGAGCGCCGCCTCGACGGCGGACTTCCCGGCTTCGCGCTCGACCTTCGCGAACTCGACGATGAGGATCGCGTTCTTCGCCGAGAGGCCGACCAGCATGACCATCCCGATCTGGGCGTAGACGTTGTTCTCGAGCCCGCGCACGAGGAGGCCGAGGAACGCGCCGAAGACGGCGAGCGGCGTCGAGAGGAGGACGGTGAACGGGAGCGACCAGCTCTCGTACTGCGCCGCCAGGATGAGGAACACGAAGAGGAGCGCCATCCCGAACACGATCGCGGCGCCGCCCTCCGCGCGCTTCTGCTGGAACGCGAGCGTGTTCCAGGCGTAGCCGATCTCCGGCGGGAGGCTCGAGCGCGCGACCTCCTCGAGCGCGGCGAGCGCCTGGCCGGAGCTGTACCCGGGCGCCGGCTGCCCGGTGATCTCCGCCGCCCGGTAGAGGTTGAACCGCACCGTGAACTCCGGCCCGTTCGTCGTGCGGGTCGTCACCAGCGTCGAGAGCGGGACCATGCCGCCGTCGCCGTTCCGGACGAAGAACTGCCCCAGGTCCTCCGGTTTCACGCGGTAGCGCGAGTCGCCCTGGACGTAGACCTTCCACTGGCGCCCGAAGCGGTTGAAGTCGTTCACGTAGGCGCCGCCGAGGATGATCTGGAGCGCGCCGTAGACGTCGCGGATGTCGACGCCCAGCTTGAGCGCCTTGTCGCGGTCGACCTCGGCGAAGACCTGCGGCACCGAGGCGCGGAGCGCGCTGTTCAGGCTCGCCAGCTCGGGCCGCCTCCGCGCCGCGTCGAGGAAGCGATCCGCCTGCTCGGCGAGGAAGTCGACGCTCCCGCCCGAGCGGTCCTGGAGCATCATGCTGAAGCCGCTCGCGGTCCCGAAACCGGGGATCGCCGGCGGGAGGAACGCGAACGCGCGCGCCTCCGGGACGGCGGCGAGGCGCCGGTTGAGCGACCGGAGGATGCCGAGGAAGCCCTCCTCCTCGCGGTGGCGGTCGTGCCACGGGTGGAAGGCGACGAAGAAGAAGCTCGAGTACGTGGAGAAGGTCTGGGTGAGGAGGCTGTAGCCGACGATCGTGTTGTAGCCGAGGACGCCGGGCGTGTCCGCGATGATCCGCTCGACCTTCCCCGCGACCTCGTCGGCGCGCTGGAGCGAGGCGGCGTCGGGGAGCTGCACGTTCACGCAGAGGAACCCCTGGTCCTCGTCGGGGAGGAAGCCGGCCGGCACCCGCCCCCCGAGCAGCGCGGCGCCGAGCGCCGCGACCACCAGGATGAGGATGCCGCGGATCGACTTCCCCACGAGCACGCGGGTCCACCCGACGTAGCCCTCGGTCGCGCGGTCGAACCAGCGGTTGAACGCCGCGAAGAAGCGTCCGAGGAGGCCCGACGGTCTGGTGGGCTTCAGGAGGCGCGCGCTGAGCGCCGGCGAGAGCGTGAGCGCGTTCAACGCCGACACCATCACCGAGAACGCGATCGTGAGCGCGAACTGCTGGTAGAGCCGCCCGGTGATGCCGCCCATGAACGCGACCGGGATGAAGACCGCCGAGAGGACGAGCGCGATCGCGACCACCGGCCCCGACACCTCCTCCATCGCCTTCAGCGTGGCCTCGCGCGGCGGGAGCCCGTGCTCGATGTGGTGCTGCACCGCCTCGACGACGACGATCGCGTCGTCGACGACGAGCCCGATCGCGAGGACGAGCCCGAGGAGCGAGAGCGTGTTGATGGAGAAGCCGAACACCGGGAAGAAGAGGAACGCGCCGAGGAGCGACACCGGCACCGTGAGGAGCGGGATGAGCGTCGCGCGCCAGCTCTGGAGGAAGACGAACACCACCAGGATGACGAGGACGACGGCCTCGAAGAGCGTGTGGACGATCTCCTCGATGCCGGCGGTGACCGCGGCCGTGGTGTCCAACGAGATGGCGTACGCGAGGTCGGCCGGGAACGTCCGCTCGAGCTCCGCCATCACGCGCCGGGCCTCGGCGGCGATCGCGAGCGCGTTCGAGCCGGGAACCTGGTAGAGCAGGATCACGCCCGCCGGCTTGCCGTTGAAGCGGCCGCGCTGGTTGTAGAGCTGCGTGCCGAGCTCGATCCGTGCGACGTCGCGCACCCGGACGGCCGAGCCGTCGGGGTTGAGCCGCACGACGATGTCGCCGAACTCCTCCGGCGAGACGAGCCGGCCCTGGGCGCGGACGGCGTAGGTGAGCTCCTGCCCCGCCGGCGCCGGCTCGGCGCCGATCTGGCCGGCGGGGTTCACCGTGCTCTGCTTCTGGATCGCGGTCTGGACGTCGTTCGCGGTGAGCGAGAGCGTCGCGAGGCGGTCGGGCGCGAGCCAGATGCGCATCGCGTAGTCCGACGTGCCCATGTTCTTCACGTCGCCCACGCCCGGGATGCGCTTCAGCGCGTCGTTGACGTTGATCGTCGCGTAGTTGCCGAGGAAGTTCGCGTCGTACGTGTCGTCCGGCGAGTAGATCGAGATGACCATCAGCGGGAAGGTCAGCGACTTCTTCACCGTGACGCCGTACGTCTTCACGTCGGGCGGGAGGGCCGGGGTGCCCTGGGACACGCGGTTCTGGACGAGGACGTTCGCGATGTCGAGGTCGACGCCGACCTCGAAGTCGACGGTGAGGAGGAGCGACCCGTCGTTCGCGTTGATCGACTTGACGTAGAGGCTGTTCTCGACGCCGTTGATCTGCTGCTCGAGCGGCGTCGCGACCGACTGCTCGACGGTCTCCGCGTTCGCGCCGGTGAACGTGGTCGTGACCTGCACCTGCGGCGGCACGATCTCCGGGTACTGCGCGATCGGGAGGGCACCCATCGCGACGAGCCCGCCGATCGTGATGAGGATCGAGATCACGAACGCGACGATCGGGCGGCGGACGAAGAAGCGCGCCATCGGTCAGCCGTGCGCGCCGGCCGCGGGCGCCGGTGCGGTCTCGCCCGCGGGGGCGACGGAGACCTTCATCCCCTGCCGCACCTTCTGGAGCCCCTCGACGACGACCCGCTCGCCGGGCGCGAGCCCCGCCTGGATCACCCAGAGGTTGTCGACCCGCTCGCCGACGGTCACGGTGCGCAGCTCGACGGTGCCGTCGGCCGCCACCACGGCCACCTGCTGCATCCCCTGCAGCTCGCGGACGGCGCGCTGCGGGACGAGGAGCGCCGAGGGCAGCGTGTCGGTGACGGCGCGGACGCGCGCGTAGAGCCCCGGGCGGAGGATCCCGTCCGGGTTCGGGAAGTAGCCCTGGACGATGATCGACCCCGTCTGGCGGTCGACCTCCCGGTTCGGGAACGCGAACCAGCCGCGCTCCCCGTACACCGAGCCGTCGGCGAGCACGAGGTCGAGGGTGCGGCGCTCCGCCGGCGGGGACGTCACGGTGGCCGGCGTCGCCCCGCCGTCGAGGGCGGTCGTGATGCGCTCCGCGAAGCGCAGGTACTCCCGCTCGCTGATCGGGAACTGGACCTTCATCGGATCGAGCTGCGAGACGGTGGTGAGGAGCGTGTTCGGCTCGATCAGCTCGCCGACCTGGGCGAGCGCGATCCCGGCGATGCCGGAGACCGGCGCCCGCACGCGCGTCCAGGCGAGGTCGAGCTCCGCCTGCTCGACCGCCGCGCGCGCGGTCTCGACCGCGGCGCTCGCGGCGCGCTCGGCCTGGACGGCGTCGTCGAGCTCCTCCCGGCTGACCGCCCCCTCGGCGGCGAGCGGCCGGTACCGGCGGACGTCCTGGTGCGCTTTCCCGAGGATCGCCTCGGCGCGCGCCCGCTCGCCCTTCGCCTGCGCGAGGGTCGTCTCGTAGGGCCGGGGGTCGATCTCGAACAGGACGTCGCCCTCGGTCACGCGCCCGCCCTCGGTGTACCGCCGGCCGACGAGGTAGCCGCGGGTGCGGGCGCGGATCTGGGCGTCGACGAAGCCCTCCGTCGTCCCGATCCACTCCGCCCGCACCGGGACCGCCCGCTGCACGACGTCGGCCGCCACCACCGTCACCTCGGGCGAGGGTGGCGCCGCGCCGCCTCCGCAGGCGGCGAGCGCGAGCCCCCCCGCGAGGGCGGCCGGGAGGAGACGTCGCCCGGGCCGGCCGGGTCGGGGTGCCGCACGCATGGACGGTGCCGCGGTCGCCGCAGCGCGCGTGGGTCGGGCCCCGCGCCGGGTGTCCATGCGGCGGGCCCATCGCACGTCCGCGACCGCTTGGGAAGGACGGTCTTTCCCGCCCGGCGTTCGGGTGCGAAGCCCCACCGACGGCCGCCGTCGCCGGCGAGCGCGCGCTCAGCAGACCCGGCCGGTCGACTCGAGGACGCGCTGCCACAGCTCCCCGCGCGGGTCGAGCCGGCGGCGCGCGGCGACGGCGAGCGGGATCGGGACGTGGGTGAAGCGCTGGTTCCACACGCCGACGAGCACGTCGGTCCGGCCCGCCATGCCGGCATGGACCGCGTGCTGCCCGAACGCCAGGCAGAGCTGCGAGTCGAAGGAGTTGGTCGGCAGGCTCCGGATCGTGTAGCTGGGATCGATGTAACGGACGACGCCGTCGATCCGCGTGGTCGCGAGGTGCGCCGTGATGCGGTCGCGGAGGAAGGTCCCGACGTCCTTCAGCTTCACGTTGCCCGACGGGTCGCGCGCCGGCGGGGCGCCGGCGGGGAGGAGCTCCTGGCCGGCGCCCTCGGCGACGGCGACGAGGGCGTGATGCTCCACGGCGAGCCGCGCCTCGAGCGCGGTGAGGAGGCCGCCGGGCCCGTCGAGGGCGAACGGCACCTCGGGCACGAGGCAGAAGTCCACGTCGCCGCTCGCGAGCGTCGCGTGCGCGGCGATGAACCCGGAGTGGCGGCCCATGAGCTTCACGAGCCCGACGCCGTTCCACGCGCCGCACGCCTCCTCGTGGGCGGCCTCGAGGACGCCGCGCGCGGCGTCCACGGCGGTCTCGAAGCCGAAGCTCCGCCACGTCCACTGCAGGTCGTTGTCGATCGTCTTCGGCACGCCGACGACGCCGACCGCGAGCCCGCGCCGGGCGATCTCGCCGGCGAGCGCCGAGGCACCGCGGAGCCCGCCGTCGCCGCCGATCACGAACAGGAGCCCGACGTCGAGGCGCTGCAGCGACTCGACCATGCGGCCCGGGTCCTGCGGGCCGCGGGACGAGCCGAGCGCCGTGCCGCCGCGCTCGTGCCAGCTCTCGACGACGTCCGGCGCGAGCACGCGCGGCTCGTGCAGCTCGGGGTGCGCGAGGCCCGCGTAGCCGTAGCGGAACCCGAGGATGCGGCGGACCCGGTAGGCGTGGGAGAGCCGGAGCACGATGGCGCGAACGACGTTGTTGAGCCCCGGGCAGAGGCCGCCGCAGGTGAGGATCCCGCAGGTGAGCCGGGCGGGGTCGAAGAAGATGCGCTCGCGCGGCCCGGCCGGCTCGAAGGCGCGCGCCGGCGCCCCCGGCGCGGCCAGCTCCGTCACGTCCGAGCAGAGGAGCACGCGGCGCGTCTCGTCGACGAACGGCTCGTGGCCGGGCCGGCCGGCGAGCGGCGACGGGTGGCGGCATTCGCCGAGCGTGCGCACCGCGAGCGCATCCGCGTCCGGCCGGCGGCCGGGGTCGTCTGCCGCGCCGTCGACCGTCATCGCGGCGCTCACCCGTACGCGAACGGTGCCCGCGCCACAATGCGGGGTCGCCGGACGCAGCCGTGTTGACGCGGTTCGCGCGATGCGAAAGGACGGCCGGCATGCTCGGCTGGGACCGCGACCTGTACCTGCTGGCGTTCGACCACCGCGGGTCCTTCCAGAAGCAGCTCCTCGGCATCGCCGGCGTCCCGACGGCCGACGAGGCCGCCCGCATCGCCGACGCGAAGCTCGTGATCTTCGAGGGGTTCCTCCAGGCCTGCGGGCGGCGTGCGCCCGGCGAGGGCGCCGGCGTCCTGGTCGACGAGCAGTACGGCGCCGCGGTCGCGCGCCGGGCGAAGACGACGGGGGTCGTCCTCGCGATGCCCGCCGAGGCGAGCGGGCGGGAGGAGTTCGACTTCGAGTACGGGAGCGAATTCGCCCGCCACGTCGAGGCGTTCGACCCGACGTTCACCAAGGTCCTCGTGCGCTACAACCCCGAGGGCGATCCGGGCGTGAACGCACGCCAGACGGCGCGCCTCCGCCGCCTGGCGGACTGGCTCCACGCGCACGACCGGAAGCTCCTGTTCGAGCTGCTGGTGCCGGCGACGCCGGCGCAGATCGACGGCGCCGGCGGAGACGTCGAGCGCTGGGACCGCGACGCGCGGCCCGGGCTCGTCGTGCGCTCGATCGCCGCCCTGCAGGAGGCCGGCGTGGAGGCGGACGTCTGGAAGATCGAGGGCCTCGACGACCCCGCGGACTGCCGGCGCGCGGCGGAGCAGGCGCGCCGGGGCGGCCGGGACGGCGTCGCGTGCATCGTGCTCGGCCGGGGCGCCGACGACGCGCGCGTCGCGCAGTGGCTCCGTGCGGGCGCCCGGGTGCCGGGGTACCGCGGGTTCGCGATCGGCCGGACGATCTGGTGGGACGCGCTGGTCGGCTTGCGGGACGGCACGCTCGCGCGCGCCGCCGCCGCCGCGCGCATCGCCGCGAGCTACCTCCGCGCGGTGGACGTCTACCGCGCGGCCGCGTGAGCCGAGCGGGCGCCGCATGGCGACGGTCACCGGCCGCGACGTCGTTCCGTCCGGACCGTCGGCCGGCGACGTGCGGACGGCGCTCGACGCGGCCGGCCTCGAGCGCGCCATCCTCGACCAGCTCGCGTACGGGCAGGGGCGGTTCCCGGCGATCGCCACCCCGAACGACTGGTACCTCGCGGTCGCGCACGCGGTCCGCGACCGGCTGCTCCACCGCTGGGTCCGGACCGCGCGGAGCTACGCGGCCCGCGGGCCGAAGGTCGTCGCCTATCTCTCGGCGGAGTTCCTGACCGGGCCGCACCTCGGGAACGCGCTCGTGAACCTCGGCATCGAGGACGCCGTACGGCAGGCCGTGACGGCGCTCGGTCTCGATCTCGACGAGCTCCTCGCGCGGGAGGAGGAGCCGGGGCTGGGGAACGGCGGCCTCGGCCGGCTGGCGGCGTGCTTCCGACTCGCTCGCGACCCTCGAAGTGCCGGCGATCGGCTACGGCATCCGCTACGAGTTCGGCATCTTCGATCAGGAGATCCGTGACGGGTGGCAGGTCGAGGTGACCGACAAGTGGCTCCGCTGGGGCAATCCCTGGGAGATCGCCCGGCCCGAGCTCGCCCGTGCCGTGGGCCTCGGCGGGCGGACGGAGGCGTGGCACGACGAGCAGGGGCGGTATCGGGTGCGCTGGGTGCCGGACCGGGTGGTGAAGGGCGTCCCGTACGACACGCCCGTCCCCGGCTATCGGGTCGGCACGTGCAACACCCTCCGCCTCTGGCGCGCGGAGGCCTGCGAGTCGTTCGACTTCCAGGCGTTCAACGTCGGCGACTACTGGCGCGCCGTCGACGAGAAGGTCTCCTCCGAGACGATCACCAAGGTGCTGTACCCGAACGACGAGCCGCAGGCGGGGAAGCGCCTCCGTCTCGCGCAGCAGTACTTCTTCGTCGCCTGCTCGCTCGGCGACGTGCTGCGGCTCCTCGACCTCGGGCACGAGCCGGTCGAGCGGCTGCCCGACGGGTTCGCCGTGCAGCTGAACGACACGCACCCGTCGATCGCGGTCGCCGAGCTGATGCGGCTGCTCGTGGACGAACGTCTCCTCGAGTGGGAGCCGGCGTGGGAGATCACGCGGCGGACCTTCGGCTACACGAACCACACGCTCCTCCCGGAGGCGCTGGAGACCTGGCCGGTGGGGCTCTTCGGGGCGCTCCTGCCGCGCCACCTCGAGATCGTCTACGAGATCAACCGCCGCTTCCTCGACGAGGTCCGCGCCCGCTTCCCGGGCGACGAGGCGCGCGTGGCGCGGACGTCGCTCGTCGACGAGGAGGGCGGGAGGCGCATCCGCATGGCGCACCTCGCGTGCGTCGGGAGCCACGCCGTGAACGGGGTGGCCGCGCTCCACAGCCGGCTCCTGCGGGAGAGCGTCCTCCGCGACTTCGCCGCGCTGTGGCCCGAACGCTTCGGCAACGTGACCAACGGCGTCACCCCGCGCCGGTTCCTCGCGCAGGCGAATCCCGCCCTGCGCGCGCTCCTCACCGAGCGGCTCGGGGACGGCTGGGTGACGGACCTCGACGCGCTCCGGCGGCTCGAGCCGCTCGCGGAGGACGCCGCGTTCCGCCGGCGCTGGCGCGCGGTGAAACGCCGCAACAAGGAACGCCTCGCGGCCTGGCTCGTCCGCGAGACGGGCGTCGCGCTCGATCCCGATTGGCTCTTCGACGTCCACGTG
>Ga0073934_10006287_pt1 | contig 17435 bp, 13 predicted proteins | sample LarsenN4metaG_FD_76834 | JGI IMG/M metagenome (GOLD analysis project Ga0073934, IMG submission 76834) | Hot spring sediment bacterial and archeal communities from British Columbia, Canada, to study Microbial Dark Matter (Phase II) - Larsen... ... | reverse complement strand
CTCTTCGTCACGTGCGGGTTGACGAATCTGTATTTGGTGCGCCGGCGCCTCTTGGCAGGGGCTTCGTTAAACAGGTGCGTGAAGGGGGGGACTGCCCGATAGCAGCTACCCCCTGAGAAAGACACTCCCGGACCAGCGGATTGCCTGTGTTGATCCACCCAGAAACAGAGTTCTTCGCGTACACGTGAATTAATCAGACCTTCCCTAGGATGGAGGTGCGCCTTCCGTGCGATACCCGGCTAGCCTCTACTAGTAGAGCTGAGATGAGGAATCGCTGCCGTAAAGCAGTTTGACTGGTTCAGTGAGTCTCCATAGAACGCGCTCCTGAGCCCTTAAAGCTTCCGGCATAGAAGGCGGCAATTTGAGACCGGCGTCCAATATTCAGCTTTGAATAGATATTCGCCAGGTAGTTCTTGACGGTCTTTTCGCTTAACCGCAGATCATAGGCGATCTCTTTGTTGGTGAGTCCTTTGGCCACCAACGGCAGAAGGCGTTGCTCTTGTGGAGAGAGAAGAGGACGCTTTGATTGACCTGGCTCACTATACACATTCCTCAGCCATTCCAGCGTATGTTTCGTCAAGCGGGGATCGATGAAGGCCTGACCTGAGGCTACGGTCCGAATGGCACGGATCAAGGCCTGGGAAGCAATATCCTTCAAAATGTAGCCCTGAGCGCCGGAAAGAATAGCCTCGACTACGGTATGATCGTCGGCGAAGCTCGTCAGGAACAAGACGCGAGTCGTGGGGCATTTCACAATGATCTCGCGCGCGGCATCGACCCCGCTGCCGTCCGGCAGTCGGATGTCGAGTAATACGAGGTCAGGTTTCAGACGATGACAGAGTTTCTTGGCCTCTTCCATCCGCCCACCTTGCCCCACAACTTTCATGCCGGGTGTCAAGTTGAGGACCGCACAGAGCCCGATACGCACGACTTCATGATCATCCACAAGGACCAGCCGAATCGGTTTAGACTTATTCATATACGTTTCCCTTCTTCAGCGGAACGTTGACCAGTACACGGGTTCCCTTCCCTGGTGCGGTCTCCAGCGAAAAGGTGGCGGAGATTTGCTTGGCTCGGGCGGCCATGTTGCCTAATCCATGGCCGGCCCGACGCTTACGCTTGGTAGAAAACCCGACCCCATTGTCTCCAATGATCAAGAGGATCGCGTTATCCGCTAGGCTCAGTCGAACCCATCGATGAGACGCGTGCGCATGGCGAATGCTATTGCTGAGCGCCTCTCGTACGATGTTGAGCAATTGTTCTCCCAGCTTGGGAGTGATGAAGGACAGTACGGGGTTTGTGATGTCCAGTTCAGGTGCGGATTGGCCGGCGCCGGACATCGATGCGATGAGCTGCCTCAGGGTCTGTCCGAAGTCCAGTTCCGACGTGGTGCGCTGTGTCAGCAAGGCAATGAACCGCCGAACATCGAGCATCAGGCTATTCAGCTGGTCAATGGCTTGAGTCATATGGATTTTTGATCGCCGAGGCGATTTCCCCATCGATAACTTACCGGCTTCCAACTGCATACCGACCGCGTAGAGCGCCTGTAGAATATTGTCGTGTAGGTCACGGCTCAAGTGCTCACGTTCTTCCATGGCCAGTTTACGTTCGGTAATGTCCTGAACTGCAGCGAGGAGGAGTGGCCCGGCATGGCCTGATAACTCAACACGGGTAGCCTTGACCAAGACCCAAATAATCTCACCGGACTTACGAATGTATCGCTTTTCGTAGGTATATTCTGATCGAACACCGCGGAAAAACTCATCGGTCAACACAATGTTGGCCGCAAGGTCCTCCGGGTGTGTATAGAGGGCATAGGAGCTTCCCACAATCTCATGCTCTTCATAGCCGGTTAGCTCACACAGAGCCTTGTTCGCGCTGATCGCGCGCCAGTTGTCATCGAGAATACATAGCCCGACTGGGGCTTCAGCCACGAAGCGCTGAAGCCTACGCTCGCTTGCACGCAAGGCTTCCTCGGTCCCTTTGCGGTCCGTAATGTCCCGATCAATTCCGTGATAGCCGCGAAAAGCTCCGGTGCTGTCGAAGATGGGTGTGCCGCTGGTTTCAAGCACAACGAGGCGTCCATTCTTGTGGCGATTCGTGTTTTCAAGCAGGGTAAAGGGTTGTTGAGCTGCCGCAATAGGGCCGAACAAGTCGGCGACACGGAGAGCCTCGTCCGGCGGCATCAAGTCGAACGGGGTTTTCCCGATCACCTCCTCCGGTTCATATCCCAGAATGTCTCGAATACGCGGGCTGGCGTAGGTGTAGACGGCGTGCTCGTTGACCTCCCAGACCCAGTCGCGGGTCGTTTCAACGAATGTCCTGAACTTCAATTCGGACGTGCGCAGAGCCTGCTCCGATTCCTGCCGGTCTAATTCGCTGGCGATCCAGCGGGCCATCAACAGCAGGAAGGCTTTGTCCGCATCGCTGAATTTACCCGGGTAGGGATCCGGACCCATGAAACAAATGGTTCCGTGATTTTTATGTTGGCCTGTCAGCTTGGTGCCGAGATAACACTCGAATCCCAGGGCGGCATAGCCGGGATGACGGCTCCACTCCGATGCGCCGGCATGTTCGAAACTCATCGGGCCGGATGTTTGCAGCGTGGTTTGGCAGTAACTTCGTGACAGGGGAACGAGTGTGCCGGCACTGAGGTCAGAGGAGGGAGGCCATGCCTGGATCACTTCAAGCTGATCGCCGGCCACGCGAGTGAGCATGCCGATGGGCAATTTGAATCTACGGCACCCGAGCTCCAGAATGATCTGCATCCGCCGGTAGAAGGTCAGGCCAGGCGCCGCCGTCGCCTCTTGAAAAGATCGAATTGCCTGTTCGCTCTCTCGCAACTGTTGCTCGGCTTGCTTCCGATCGTCAATATCCTGAATAACAGCGATGAAGTAGGCTGGATCACCGGAAGCAGTGCGGACTAGCGACACAGTCAAGTCGCCCCATGCCCAGGTGCCGTCGCGCCGGCGGTACTGCTTCTCCATCGAAAACGATGGCTGTTTTCCGGCGACCAATTGGTTGACGCAATCAAGGCTCATGGGAAGATCATCAGGGTGTGTAAAATCGTGGAACTTTCGTTGGAGCATCGTCTCCGATGGATACCCCAACATTTCGCATAAGCAGGGGTTCACGCGGAGAAATTGCCCGTCCATGCTGAGTTGAGCAATCCCCACTCCGGCATGTTCGTAAAGGGCCCGCCATCGAGCTTCACTTTCCCGAACCTGCTCTTCGATGCGGCGCCTCTCCGTGACATCCCGCACGATACAGCCGACTGTGGCGTGATCCGCTCCGCTCCCTGGAATGAGCGTGAGAATCCCTGAAAAGTATCGTACTTCCTTACCCAGCGATACCGTATAGTCCACGATTGCAGCTTCGCCTGTGGCAATGACGTGACGAATCGTTTCGAGATAATGGGCGCCAGTCTCCGGGCCAAAGATGTCCGTCAATCGTTTGCCGACGAGATCCTGTTTCGGAAGCAGCAATTTGCCTTCATTGCGGGTCCACACATTGAGATAGCGCCCCTCCTCGTCAAATTCAAAGGCGAGGTCGTCCAGCGTATCCAGGAATGAGCGGAGCCTGACTTCACTCTTGATCTTGGCCTCCTCAGCCCGCTTCAAATCCGACTGATCCACATAGATGCCGATGGCAACAGAGACCTGCTTGAACTCGTCGTAAACGAAAACGGGCCAGAGGAGGAGGTCAAGAATTGCACCGTCTTTGCGGCGGCGTTTCAGCTCGATAGGACCGGCTAACTTTCCGAGAATTCCTGCGTGCCACAGTGCATCGGCTGCGGCTTCTTCGCCAGGCAGGACATAGGGCAGTTCATGGTCAAGGACCTCCTCTTCGGACCAACCGAATAGGCGTGTCGCAGCCTGATTCCAGCTGGTGACGCGGCCGTTTCGATCGAGGCTGACAAGAGGCAGTGCGGATTCGTTCACGAGGGTTCGGAGCAGGCGCGAAGTTTCTTGGAGCTGATTTTCTGTCCGCTTGTGCCCGGTGGTGTCTTCGCAAACCACCAGAATGAGGATCTCACCTGTCTGGTCATGAATCGCCCGTGCTCGTTCTTTGACCCACAGTCTGACGCCGTCCTTACGGATCTTTTGTACTTCCCACTGAAACACCGTGTACGGACTGGCTGCACAGTCCTTTAGCTGTGTCAGCACTGTCTGGTGGTCATTGGAATCAAATAATTTCACGATAGACTGGCCGATCAGGTCTTCCTTCATGTATCCCAGTTGATCAGCACCAAAGTGGTTGACGGACAACACGATGCCGTCCGCTGTAAGGGTGAAATACATGAAGGGGTTCTGTTCATATAGCGACTGGTAGCGCCGCTCACTCGCCTTGAGTGCAGATTCGGCCAGTTGCCGTCGTTCGACTTCCTGCTTGAGGTCGGCGACGGCTTGCTCGAGTCCTGCTGTGCGTTCACGGACTTGTGCTTCAAGTGTGTCGCGAAGATCCTGCTGAGCCAGTTCCAACTCTTTGCGGACGGTAATATCTTCAATCGTACCGGCCATGCCTGTCACCGGTTCGTCTCCTCTGAACGTAGCATGGCCACGGCATGCCACCCACCGGACAGAACCCTCTGGCGTGATGATGCGATGTTCGATTCTGTAGGGACTCTTGTCTTCTACAGCCTTTGCTAGAGCAGCACCAAGTCTCTGACGGTCGTCCGGATGGACAAATGTGAAGAATCCCTGATAGGTGCCGTCGAATGAACCGGAGGTGAGTCCGAAAATCTGTTCTGTTTCCGGCGACCATATGACGCGATTCGTGTGGGTTTCCCATTCCCACGTTCCCACTTGGGCGGCACCAAGTGCAGATAGGTGTGCTGGAGCACGGCCATGTTCTGCTTGAGCCAATGCCTGCCGCAATTCACAAACCTGGCGGCGTAGAGTGAAAAGTTCGGTCGATAGTGAGCTGTCAGTAGGCAGCGGCGCACCCATCAAGAAGAGCCCCGTGTTCCAGAAGCTATCAGGCTAGCTCCCTGCCCACCGCATGTGGGCAATCTGGGAGCATCAATCTCAAGGTAGTATAGTGCCTACGGGTTTTTCGATGCCAGAGGGGCGTGAAGATCAGGGGAGGTTACGAGGAAGAAGAACGAGGAGGCACAAGTGGGTTGTACGAGCATTAAAATTTTGGACTGCGTGCGGCACTGGGCACATGTGTCTCTTTCATGAACCAAGCAACGGCTTCCGTACGACGCTTGACATGAAGCTTATCAAAGATATTTGCCAGGTAGTTCTTCACAGTTTTGTCGCTCAGGCGAAGCTGGACGGCGATCTCCTTGTTGGTTTTTCCTTCAGCCAAAAGCGGAAGGATCAAGCGTTCCTGCGGAGACAGTCGGGAGGTTCCATGGGACGTCGCTCCCAAGTGTGAGCTGGTTCGAATCCAATGCAAGGCTTGCTGAGTCACTCGCGGGTCGAGATACCCTTGGCCGCTGGCGACCGTACGAATGGCTCGAATGAGGTCATCCATTCGAACATCCTTAAGCACGTATCCATGGGCTCCGTTCTGCACGGCAGCCATCACCGTGGAATCCTCGGCGTAACTGGTAAGGACGAGGATTCGAAGTTTCGGAGAAACGGCCAGAAGCCGTCGACAGGCTTCGGTGACCGATGCGTCGGGAAGCTTCACGTCAAGGAGTACCATCTGAGGGGCGAGACGCTCAACTGCGGCTATACCGTCTGCCACAGTTGCCGCCTCTCCGACGATCGTCATATCCGGTTCGAGGTGAAGCAGGGCACGTAGCCCTCTACGGACCATCTCATGGTCGTCAATAAGAACGATGCTGGTCGATGAGTGTTTCATACGGTACTCAAAAGAGGTTCTAAAGAAAACTCCGCGATGACTTGCGTCCCCTCTCCGGTCTTGGAGTGAATCCGCAACGCCCCACCGAGTCGTTTGGCTCGAGCCTCCATATTGGCAAGCCCGTATCCCCGTGATCGTCCGGCCGCCGTCGAAAATCCAATCCCATCGTCATGGACGCTCACCCGAATTCTCGCTTCTCGCATGCGAATCGAGACGACAGCCCGGCTTGCGTTGGCGTGGCGCGCGCAGTTGCTCAGAGCCTCGCGCACGATATTTAAAATTTCTCGCTCTTCCTCGTTCGTCAGCACATCAATGGCACTGCGCTGGAGATCCAGCTTCACCTGCAAGCGGCCTGTTTGTTCATACGTGGCGCCCAACGCGAAGAGTTCTGACGACAAGTCGAACTCCTGAACACTTCCCGATTCTAACTCTCGAATCATCCCACGGTCCTCAGGAATCAGCTGATTGATCTGGCGGATCATCCGGCCGTCGGCCTCTTTCGCTTCTGCCGTTTGATCGTTCCTCGTCCGCTGAGCCGTTTCAATGTTCAAGCCGATGGCATACAACGACTGCAACACACAGTCATGCAAGTCTCGACCGATACGGGTGCGATCTTCCAGGAGCTTACTCAAGCGGCTTTCCGTCGCCTGGAACGCGGTCGTTAACTCGCCTACGCAAGGTTTCAACTGGTACAGGTCCCGAGATTCTTGTGGCTGTGGTACCGACCTGGCCATTGGCAATTCTGAAGTAAGCCGAAGTCCTCCATCTAACAGTTGAAATCTTGACCTGCCTTCTGCCACTCTTACCTCCTTCTTCTTTTCTGAATTTGTCTTACCCAACGTTCCACCGGGATCAACGCAGTTAATTGTAGCGTCAGTATCTACACTAGTCGTGGACCTGTAAATCACCTGGCGAGTCCGCCAGGTGACGCATTCAAGCTGAAATGATTCCATTCGCCCTCCCTAAGGTGACGATCGGCCCTATGTAGGGCCCTACATCAGACCTTACTGAAAGGAGATAGCAATGGAAGCAGTCGCCGCCGAAGAGGAAAGAGGAATCGTCTTTGAGAAAAGAGGAGTCGCCTTTTACGAAGAGGAATTTCTCGTCAAGACGCTCGAGACCAAGGAAGACCTGACTCGGGCGTATCGATTGCGACATCGCGTATTTGCTGAACGATTGAAGTGGGTATCCGAACGGCCCGACCGGCTCGAAGCCGATGTGTACGATACTTGGAGCACCTCAATCGGAGTATTTGCAGATGAAACCAGATTGCTGGGATTAGTCCGCATGACCCATGCGCCCGTTCCGTTCATGTTGGAGAGTGAATTCAGTGCGTGCCTTGTGGGAACTCACCGCGTCCGGAAACAAACCGATACGGCAGAAATCACTCGACTGGCAGTCGACCCAAGCATCGTTGATCGTGGCCTTTCCGCCAGGTTGATGAAAACGATTTTCAAAGGTATGTATCAATGGTGTCTGCTTCATGATGTCCGCTACACGTATATGGTAGTGGAACACAGACTCTTACGGGTTGTTCAGCGCATGGGATGGCCATGTCGGGCTATAGGAGAGCCGGTAGCTTTGCCTCCGGCTGAAGTTCTTTCGATCGGAGCGTTACTGGATCTGGATGAATTTCGCTCCCAAGCCTCAACGTATCGTCCCGCTATGTTGGATTGGCTGACAACGACCACACCTGTTCTTGGCGCAGACCCCGCACCCCGACTAGGATTGGGTCAAGAAAATGACGCGGCGGATTATGCAGAACTCGCAGAAGATCGGCTACTGATACGCGCCGCCTAGTGGATAGGCCGGCTAGTGCGATTAATACTTAGACGGCGGTTGGCAACCCGTGGATGGCGGGTAGACCGTGTTCTATGGCGGTTGCAACAGCCTGAGAACGGGAAGTCACCTCTAGTTTAGAAAAGATGCTCTCAATGTGGAATCGTACGGTCCGCTCGCTGACTCCAAGAATCTTGCCGATTTCCCAATTGGTTTTTCCGTTCTTCATCCAATTGAGGATCGTGACTTCTCGAGAAGACAACTCCTTGACGCATCGATCTGTCCGCGGCACGGCTTTGGAAGCGATTCTTAGGAGAGCCATATGAATGTAATAGCCTACGTATTCGACAAGTGGAATCAGTCGTTTCGCGTCGAGAGCATGTTCACTGGCGAACGAACAGAAGGTGGCGACTCCACAGGCTTGATCGACCGAGCCTGTTGTGAAGCCATCACAGAGACCAAATTGCTGTGCCGTGGCGATAAACTCATGCTCTTTCTCGGAGGACATGTGCCGATAGATCTCTTGCCAGTGTTGCGTGCCGGGTGATTTCAAGGCTGACTGGAATACCGGGTCGACGTCCGCAAAGCCATTTTTCCAGTACATGTAGAGCCATTCATCCGGATAACTGGCGTTGACGACGTTGCTGAAGCCAGCAAAGGTGTGATTTGGCCCAAGCCGAGCGAGCCCCCCTAAGGCTTTCGTGAAAGAGAAATAGTTTTGGAATAAGATCAATACGTCCCGTACGTTGTCTGGAGTCTCTGCCTGCATTGCGTAATGGAGAACCTCAAGAAGATTCCTGCACTCAGATTTAGAGAGCGCGTCAAGGGCAGTCCGTGGAAAAGCTTGTTGTTTTGTCGACGTATGAACCATAGCTACCCTCCTACCCTTTGAGGACGGAGCCTCTATATCATAAGAGTTTGTTGAAAGTCATCTGAAAAACATAGTAGGGCTTTATAACATCGTACATAGATCCTATCGGCTCTATGGAAATGAACCATGTCTCATCTCTTATTTATCTTGGCTTGTCAGTGGGAGGACCATCACTGAAGGAAGGTAGTGTCTTAAATCGGCAAGCTATTTCACAGTGTACCAAGACCCGGATGCAAGCATGGCTCATCATTTTGTAGGCTGTGTTATTGTACTCAGCTTATCCTACGTACTATTGGCGCCGATGAGGGCCGATGCTCAAGCGCTTCGTTTTCAGCCTCAGGGGGCGCGTGCGGCGGGGCAAGGTAATGCCTTTGCGGCGGAAGCCGATGATGCCTCAGCTATCCAGTACAATCCGGCCGGGTTGACCCAAGCAGCAGGGGTCCAAAGTATAGTTGGGCTTAATTTGCTCGGCGGATCCGTCAAATATAAGAGCCCGACCGGTATTGATAGCCGTGGCGACTTCAATGGAAGCGTCAACTGGCCCCCTCCGAGTGATTTTTATTTCAGTGCCAATCTTGCAGGTATTGGATCGTCCAATTCTTTACCTGTGACGATTGGAATCGGGTTAACTTCGCCGTTCGGCTTGAATACTCGTTACCCAATCGATGGCCCATTCAATACGGCTGTAACTACGGCCGCTCTTCCGCTGATCGATATCAAACCAACGATTGCCTACAAGATAAGCGAGGATTTATCGGTTGGTGTGAGCGCTGATATTTACACGTTTGCGAGCTTTCTCGGCGAGGGCCATGCCGAGCAGAAACAGGTGAGTGCCGGAGCATTGGGAATCCCGGCGGGGACCTTGATCGAACTCAATGGAAAAGGTACGGCGGCTGGCATAACGGCCGGTCTGCTCTACAGCCCCCTGAGAAATGGAGCCGGTAAACCGCTCATGTCCATCGGGCTGGTTTATCGCAGTCAGGCAGTCTTACCGCTGCGCGGGTCGTTATTAGTCAACGGAGCAAAGGTAGCCGATGCCTCCACCGACCTCGTGTTACCACAGATAGTAACCGGGGCCATCGCAGTCTGGCCAGTGCGATCTCCGGAGCGGGAATGGAAAGTTGAAGTAGATGTGGAGTATGTCGGATGGAGTTTTAACAGAAATCTTGATGTGCGACTGTCCAATGGGGCGACAATTCCTCAGCCTCAACAGTGGAACAACGTGCCGGTGATTGCGCTCGGAACCGAGTATAAGTGGCTGAATCCCCGGTGGCTGCCGCATTGGGAGGTCGCCGTTCGGTCAGGTTATACGTATACGGAGGACCCCGTTCCCGATCGGACCTTTAATCCCGCTACAATTTCGCTACCGGCTCATACTCTCTCACTTGGCACGGGCTTGTTTTGCAAGGACGCCGGCCGATTTCTGGGTCTGATCCCTTGCAGTGGAGCGTCGGCTCTGTGGCCAAAAGGCATCGGACTGGACCTGGCGTATCAAGAGTGGTTTTATGAATCACGCACCGTTGTCGATAATTTGAATCCGACCGTCGATGGAACGTATCGTGCCTTCGTGCACTTAGGTACGTTCAGTTTGCGTACTCTCTTCTAGATGGCGGATCAGTGGCCTAGGTATGCAAAGGTGCAGCATGAGCTTTCGAAGAGCCTTCAATGTCATTCTCCCATCCCACAAGGTTTCAACGTGCCAACCGCGTACACCTCGACCGTTCGCTCGCTGCGGCCTGCTGGAGTGATTCTTTCTGGACAGTCGCATGCTACTTTTCAAGCGCCCTGCGAAGGTTCGAAACCGTCTCCGCACTCAGTCCGGCCTGCCGTAGGGCTTCGTCGTCGGCTGAAGCCAGTTTGTCGAGACTGCCGAATTTCTTGAGGAGCCGATTGCGTCGGATCTCACCGATTCCGATGACCTGATCCAGGCCGGAGCTGACCAATGACTTGCCGCGTAGCTTTCGGTGGAACGTGATCGCAAAGCGATGGGCTTCATCGCGAATGCGTTGAAGCAGATGGGTGGAGGGAGACTGCGGCTTGAGTACGATGGGGTTTTTTCTCCCCGCCAGAAAAATTCGCTCCTCTTTGTCGCCGCGGGCCTTGGCCAGCCCGAGGATCGGCAGACCCTGTCGCCCAACCTCTTTGAGCCCCTCCAGTGCGGCAGCCAGTTGGCCTAACCCGCCGTCGATGAGCACCAGATCCGGCTGAGTGAGGTGCTCCTCTCGCCCATAACGCCGTGTGACTACCTCTTTCATGCTGGCGAAGTCATTGGCACCCGTGACCGTTTGTATCGTGAACCGACGGTAATCCGCCTTCTTCATCTGTCCATCTTCCCAGACGACCATCGAGGCGACTGATTGGTTGCCCATCGTATTGGAGATGTCGAACCCTTCGATCCGGCGTGGAGCGTGGTCCAGTCGCAGCAACCGTTTCAGCTCCTCCCCGGCCTGCCGGTCCAGTTCCTCATCCCGCAAGTGATCGGCGACGGCAGCAGAGGCATTCTCTTCGGCTAGAAGGACCAGCTGATGCTTGGCGCCTCGCTCCGGAGAGCGCACACGGACGGACTCACCTCGCTTCTCGGACAACCATTGCTGAATCAGTGCGGCGTCTTCGAGGTCAGTGGGAACGAGGACTTCTCTCGGTGGCTGTCCGTCCTTGTTGTAGAACTGTTCGATGGCGGAATGCACCAGCTCCTCATCGGGCACATCGGCGGAGTGAGGCCAAAAGAAATCTTTCCGCCCGATCAGTAGGCCGCCCCGCACGAACAGAATCTGAAGGTCTACCGCCGACCCTTGTCTGGCTAAACCGATGACGTCCTGATCGGTTGCCGAAGTCTGCGTGATCCGTTGCCTTTCCAGCATTCGTTCTATCTTGAAGAGGCGGTCACGGAGTCGGGCCGCTTCCTCGAACTCTTCCCGCTCCGCCGCTGCGTCCATGCGGGTGCGGAGATCATCCAGCAACTCGCGATCCCGGCCCTCCAGAAACTGACGGACCTGCCTGACGATCTGATGGTACTCTTCCTTCGACTGATGGCCGGTGCAGGGCGCCATGCACCGCTTGATCTCAAATTCGATGCAGGCGCGCTCGGCGGTCCCATCAATGTTGATCGTGCAGGTGGCGAGGGGGAAGACGTGCTTGATGACTTTCAACGTCTCCCGAAGTGCGTTCGCCGGTGTATAGGGACCGTAGTAGAGAGCCCCATCCTTTTGCACGCGTCGCACGATTGAAAGGCGTGGGAAATCCTCTTTGATGGGCAACCGCACGTAGGGATACTGCTTGTCGTCCCGCAACACGATGTTGAAGCGGGGTTTGTGGCGCTTGACCAAGTTGCTCTCAAGAATCAAGGCTTCAAGCTCAGATCGAGTGACCATCGTCTCGATGTCGGTGATCTGGCTGACGAGAAGACTGGTCTTGGGGTTCTGGTCTGCGCCCTTCTGGAAATAAGAACGGACGCGGTCGGCAAGCACAGCGGCTTTTCCGATGTAGATGATTTCTCCTTGCTCGTTCTTGAACAGGTAGACGCCGGGGCTATCGGGCAGATGGGCGAGTTTGGACTGGAGAACGTCGATCGTCATGCCTCAACCGTCATGTATTAACCGTAGACTACCAGGAGTAGGCTCGACATTTCCTGTGGATGACCTATGACGATCGATGATGCGCTATTTCAATCCCCGGACAAACGACGGGCTTAGTGTTCCGCGCGCGACTTCAGCCACCGGCCCTTTCATGGTAAGTCTGAAGTCCGGAGCTACGTCGATGTTCAACACGCCCCCCGGCATCTTCACGGTGACGGGGCTCGCTACGAGTCCCAAGCGTACCGCGGCGCTCGCTGCCGCACAGGATGAAGAGCCGGAGGCCTGCGTTTCTCCAGCGCCTCGTTCCCAAATCAGAATGAAGATTTCCTTAGGCCCGGTTGGGACGGCTAGTTGCACATTGGTCCGTTTAGGAAACAATCTATGATGTTCCAGGGCGGGCCCAAGCGCCAAGAGTTCTTCCCGTGACCAGGATTCACCGGCGGGTTTGAAGACGACACAGTGGGGATTACCGACGCTCACGCCAGTAAAGGTCAGGGTTTGTCCGGCTGCCTCGATCGGCTGCTGAATCAACTCAGGTACGTTAAGAGAACAGGGGAGGGTATCTGGCTTGAACGTGGCGATCCCCATCTCAACGGTCGCGGCGGCTGCATCGCCATGTCGGTCTACATGCAGATCAATAGTGACCAGCCCGCCCTTTGTCTCGACCGTGAAGTGCTTTTTCTTTGTTTTGCCTGTCGCGTGCAGATAGCGGCCAAAGATCCTGAGGCCGTTCCCGGATTTTTCCGCCTCACTGCCGTCCGGGTTGAAAATGCGTAGCCCGAAATCGGCCTTCTTCGACGGAACCAGAGCCAAAATCCCGTCGCTGCCTACACCCCAGTTGCGGTCGCAGACCGACTTGATATTCTTAGGCGTCAGCTTGAACGTCAGTTCCTTGGGATCCATAACCAGGTAGTCATTGCCAAGACCATGTCCACGGAAAAAGCCATTCTTCATCTCTCCTCCTCATTCGTGAAACGCCCTCCGTTATTTGAGGAAAGAAGGTACTTCGGAGGAAGTCAAAACGTCAATGTAGGCGGGAGGCAGGAGCTTACGGCTCTATTGTTATGTGGCGTTTGACCATCGACAAGGTTCGTAAGCTAGACGATCTTCACGCCTGCCGGCCGCTCGATCAGCTCGATTTCATAGCCGTCGGGAGCATCGATGAAGATGAACCGGCTGCCGGAGGAAGTCTTCGTGGGGCCGTCAGTGATCTTGACACCCTGGGCATTAAGGAAGGCGATCGTCTCGTCGAGGCTTTCAACTTGGAAGGCCAGATGAACAAGATCTTCCTGGACCTTGACCGGCCCACTTGGAGGAAAACTGGTCAATTCGATCAGTTCGTCGCTGTTGGGTATTTTCAGGAAGGCCAGGTGCGATCCGCGGGGAGAGGTCTTTCGTTCGACGACCTCAAGACCAAGGATGGTTGTGTAAAACCGGACGGTCTCGTCCAGATCACTGACCCGCATGCGGGTGTGGAGCAGCTTCTTGACTCGCAAACCACTCATTCGTCAATAGTCAACGGTCATTGGACGGCGAATGTTCTCTCATCATACCAATGACGAGTGTCCAATGACTATTGACCTTTTCCTCTGGCGGGTCCTGCCGTCTTGCGTAGAAGCAGTTCTGCGCTGCCAGGAATCAAAAAATTCGGCATAGGTCCGATTTCCTGATAGCCATGTTTCTTGTAGAAGGCCCGAGCTGATTCGTTAAAATCCGACACGCAGGCAAAGAGGTTCTTGGTTCTCTTAAAGACCAGCTCCTCGATGTGCCGCAACAGCTGACCGCCGATGCCCTTCTGACGCGCCCATACGGCTACTCCCAGAAGCTCCAGATAGTCGCCCAACAGAAACTTTTGCTTCACGATCGCGACGCCTGCCACTTGCCGATCAAAGAGAGCGACGTAGCAGTCTCGTCCCTGTGGAGTCGGACAAAAAATTTGGTTCCAATCGTCCTTTGTGTAGCCGAGTCGTTTCCAGGGATCGGATTCACCGAGCAGCTGGACGACAGTCTCACGATCGCCTGGATCCATGTTCCTAATAATCGGGTCAGTCATGGGTTCGAGGAAGTACAGTTCAGGAGGTCGCTGACGGTCATGGGATGGAGCCCTTTCCGGGGCAGGATGTCGGATGTGAGTTGTTCGATCACTCGCCGGGTGTGCTTGCCTTTGCCGTTCGCATGGAAAACGATGATGCTTCCTGGCTTGGCACGCGTGGCGACTCTGGTCAGGATCTGCTCGGCAGAGAGTGTGGGGTCTGGATCGCCAGATTCGATATTCCATTGGACAAAACGCAGGCCGAGCATGTTCACCACGGCGACAGTCACGTCGTTGTATTCCCCATACGGTGGCCGAAACAACGTGGCCTCATGGGCATAGTGCTCTTGCAACATTTTGACGGGGCCAAGGATCTCCATGCGTTGTTCGTCGGCATCATGCATGGGAAGGTGGGCATGCACCTCACCGTGCGTCCCCACTTCGAAAAATCCCAGGCTTAACAGATGCTCCACTTCCGGATCGTGCTTTGCCATCCACTTACCTGACATGAAGAATGTGGCTGGGATACGGTGCCTGATCAGATAGTCCATCAATGGCTGATCGTAGCCGGACCCCTTCCGTACGGGACAGAGATCGAACGTCAATGCCACACCGGGGCATGTGGGCGGGCCGGACTTAATAACTTGAGCGACCGCGACTACTGGAACGAACGGCCCAGGAGTTGCTCCTAGCAGGACACCGAACAGGAGCCGTAACAGAATGTGTTGTCGCATAAGGGCTAGTATACCTGAATCGGTGGAGCAGAATTGACCCATTACGTATTCGGCTGTTACGGTGTTGTCTATGCGTTTACCTTCTTGGGAGATCGGCCGAGCGTTGGGCATTCCAATCCGCGTCCATGCCTCATGGTTCTTGATCTTTCTCCTGGTCACCTGGACTCTCTCGACCGGATACCTGCCGGAAAGCTTGCCTGGGCTTACTCCCGAGCGCTATTGGGCGATGGGCGGCTTCGCAGCGGTGCTGTTATTCCTCTCGGTACTTTTGCATGAGCTCGGTCATTCCTACGTTGCGTTGTACTATCGCATTCCGATTGAAAAGATCACGTTGTTTATTTTTGGCGGGGTGGCGCACATGCGGAAGGAAGCCCCGACACCTCGTGCGGAATTGCTTATAGCGTTGGCCGGGCCGGCGGTCAGTTTTGTGATCGGTGGGCTCTGTTTTGTCTTTGTGGAGTTGGCCGATGCCATTCAACGGCAACATGGCCTCCAAGGTTGGATCATGCTCGGCGCGTTGCTCGGCTTCGTCAATATGCAACTCGGCCTCTTCAATATGATTCCTGGCTTTCCGCTGGACGGGGGACGGGTGCTACGAGCGGGGTTGTGGGCATGGGGCAACGATTTTTATCGAGCGACCAAACAAGCCGCAGTAGTCGGTCTTGTGTTTGGATTGATGCTTGGGCTGGTTGGCCTTGTCATGATGTATGGAGCCATGAGCGGCGGATTGCCTGCTTCGATGGCATCGAACGGTGGGTGGATTCTTATCATCGGCATGTTCCTCTTCGCCGCGGCTTTGGCGAGTCGCCGTCAAGCGGTCATACGACAGTCACTGGCGACGGTCCCTATTCGAAATTTAATGGTGACGACGGTCACATCAATTCCATCGCATTGCACGCTTGACGAGGCGGTGAACCAGTACTTCCAATCGTACGGCTACGGCGGCTTTCCAGTCGTAGAGGATGGACGATTGGCGGGGCTCATCACCGTTGTTGAGATTCAGAACGTGACGCCGTCATTGTGGCCCTGGCGCAGGGTGGAACAGGTGATGCGCCCACGTTCGGAATCGTTGGTGATTGAGCCGGACATTCCTGTGATTCATGCTATGGAGCGTATGGCCAGTGAAGGATGGGATCGACTGATCGTGATGCAGGGTGGCGAGATCGTGGGACTCGTGACCCATTCTGCCATTGTCCATTTTCTGCAACTGAGAAGTTCTTCCAGTCGATAATCGAGTCATTGGTTATCGTCATCATAGGTCATGTGGACGAAGACCCGGCTGTCCAATCTTGTCATGTCTTTGCCATGCCCGATGGCAGTGACCAGTGACTCCTTCCCTTCTCTACCGACGGGTCATCCGTCGGCCCGAGCCATGGAAATATTTTGCGCGATGGCGACACGAATCAGGTGAACGACAAGGAGAAATCCATACACGACGCAGAAGAACTTGAACGTGACACGAAAGAAGTCCATCAGCAGGATCGGCAGGCAGAGTGCGAATAGCAGGCTCGCGATGAGCGTTGCAGATGTCAGCCGACGGCAGAATTCGTAGGACGGTTCCTTCCCAATCGATCTTAACGCCCGTGCATATCGCTCGGCGCGCTGAACTCGGGCCTCCTGAAGCGCTTCGTCCGGCGGCCCCCAATAGCGGATGCGGAAATAGCCATACACGATGAATAACCATGGTAGGGACCACAGAGGCCAATACAGATGGCCGGCATAATCGTCCTGGCTGATGAGCGTGGCGTAAGATGGGGCATAGATCAGGCCGAGGATGAGCGGAAGGATCCGTTCATCAGTGGGGCGTTCTCCTTCCGGGCCGCCATGGACGAGTTCTCGCTCGAACAACGGGTATCCATATTTCAAGATGACCAACGCGATGGCGGCACTCATCGTCTTGTCCGGGATATATCGCACGCAGTTTTGGAACCAATTGACGATGTACCAACTGATACTTTCGCCCCAGCTCAACCCCACTGTGGACTCCAGGTACGACTGAACCGTAGCTTCCCAGTGCTCAACCCGCAGACTGAGCACTTGAGCGATTTCAGGGTTGAGGGCAAAGATCGAACGCTCGTGCAGTGCGGACTGGACCAGGGTGCCCGGGATGCTCATGACCACTGCGCCGGCCACGCCGAAGCTCAATAAAAACCAGGTGTGGGCCAACCCCGAACTTTTGCTGGTGCTCACGTATTTCAGAAAGCCCGGCTGCCGTGCCAACATTCCCCAAAACAAGGCGCCCGTCATGTTCACCAGCGACCAAGGGAAGATGATGACATCGGCTCCTGCTTCCGGAAAGAGCAACCAGTTCACGACGGAGTTCGACAACAATGCCGCGATGGCACCCCACCAGGGACCGAGCAAAATTGCGACCAAGGCCGTACCGGTCATATCCAAGAAGAGAATACTCTCCAAGTGCAGACTGAGCGTCAGGCCGACATAGTTGAGGAGGACACCAGCTGCCACAATGACGCTGGTCTCATAGAGCAATAGGTAAGACGAGCCGCGCAGCGGTTTCGGGGAGAAGAAGTCGATGCTCGGCGCAGGCGCTGCAATCGGGCGCTCCGGTTGGGAGGCTTGCTTCTTTTCTTTCTTTGAAGAGATGCGCTGCTGAATGTCCAGCAACTTTT
>Ga0073934_10006286_pt1 | contig 17436 bp, 15 predicted proteins | sample LarsenN4metaG_FD_76834 | JGI IMG/M metagenome (GOLD analysis project Ga0073934, IMG submission 76834) | Hot spring sediment bacterial and archeal communities from British Columbia, Canada, to study Microbial Dark Matter (Phase II) - Larsen... ... | reverse complement strand
GTTGTTGCCGTTGCCTTGCGGCGTGATCGTGACATTGATGATTTCAGTTTGATTGCCGTTGTTCGGATTGGTCGGGTTGTTGTTCTGCAGATTGGTCGTGATCTGCGTGCCTTGCCCGTTGGTGTTCTGCGGAGTGGGATTGTCGGTCCGCTGCTCCGGGACGAACGGGTTCTGCTGGCCCTGATTGAAGATATTGAAGATCTGCTGGAAGTAATTCAGCTCCTGCTGCACTTCGCCCGGCGTCTTCTGCACCTGCTGCGCGATCACCTGCAGCGGTCCCGCGGGCGTCACCACCCATCCTACCTGCGAATTATTGACGGTGCCGAGCAGGGCGCCGGAAGACTTGTCGTAGAGATTGAACGAGCCGGTGGTGCCGTCCGGCTCCACCAGCACCGAGAACTTGGTCTGCCCGTTATTGGCGGTGATCTCTACCAGCACCGCCGTGCCGCGGATGCCCATGGTGGCGACCGGCGTTTCCACGCGCATGTCGCCGGTCTTGGCCACCTGCCCGGCGACGAAGCCGATCGTGCCCTGAACGAGGCTGATCAGCGCCGAATTGTTCGCTCCGCCGGCCTGATAGACGAAGTCGTTGAGCACCATGCGGGCGCTGGCGGAGAGGCTGAAGGTCGAGCCATCGGCAAACAGCACCGCGATCATGCCATCGCCGCCGGTCTGCACCACGTCGCCCTTGCGCACCACGTCGCCCTGGTTGGCGGCGATGGCGACGCCGTTGCGCACGATGGTGGCGTTGCCGGCGACCTGCTCGACGCGGCCGATGGCGGGCTGGTCGGATGCCTGCTGGCCGGCCTGGGCATACTGGCCGGGCGCGAGCGGGCCGGCGAGCGCCTCGACGATGTCGCCGGTCAGCGACGCGCCTTCCGGCGAGAGCAGCGTGGGGTTTTTCTCGCCCTTGAAATAGCCGGGGATCAGGAAGGTCTTGCCGTCCTCGCCGACGATTTTCAGGTCGGAGCCGTGGCGCTGGAAATCGCCGTTGAAGAGCAGATGCGCGTCGGGGACGGTGATCAGCCCGTCATTGCCGGGCTCGCCGGCGGCCCTTTGCGGCGGGCGCGCGAGGTCGAATGCCGACTCGTCGGAGGCAATCCGAGTCCCATGCAGCATTCAGCGCCCCCCTAAGGGCTTGGTGAATCTATCAATTTGGCTCAATAAACGGCTGCCGCCGGTCCCGACCCCCGGCCGCAAAAACACACTATTTGCAGGTAATTCCTTGGTCAATGGACCGTTAAATTGAGGCCCATTTAAGTTTTCGTGTGGTGAACGGCAAAAAACGTGATCGGCTCGTGATCGAGGACTTCGGATGGCCCAGGGGCCCGCAGATTTTGCGGGCCGCGGCCAGCCCGCCCGTCAACCAAGGCCCGGAGATTGCATTGCGCTTGCCTCCGGCGGGGAGACATGATGCCGGTGAGCCGGGACCTTAAATTCAGTAAGGCGTAGACCGACATGAAGGCGATTATCGTTGGCGGCGGCGTCGGCGGACTGACCATGGCGCTGATGCTGCACGCGCGCGGGATGGACTGCGAAATTTATGAGCAGGCGGAGCAGATCCGCGAGCTCGGCGTCGGCATCAACACCCTGCCGCATGCGATCAAGGAGCTGGCGCAGCTCGGGCTGCTGGAACGGCTCGATCAGGTCGCTATCCGGACCTACGAGCTGATTTATACGAACATTAAAGGCCAGGAAATCTGGAGCGAACCGCGCGGAACCGACGCCGGCTTCGAATATCCGCAATTCTCCATCCATCGCGGCCGCCTGCAGGGCGTGATCTATGCCGCGGCACGCGCGCGGCTCGGCGAATCGCGCATCTTCACCGGCCACCGGCTTGGCGGCTTCGTCCAGGACGAGAGCGGCGTCACCGCCTGGTTCTTCGACCGCAACGGCACCCACCGCCACACCGCGCGCGGCGATATCCTGATCGGCGCCGACGGCATCCATTCCTTCGTGCGCGCGCAGCTTTTCCCGAACGAGGAGCCGGCGCGCTGGACCGGCACCACCCTCTGGCGCGGCGCGCTCGACTGGCCGCAATTCCTCACCGGCCGCTCGATGATCATCGCCGGTGGCATGGCGGCCAAGCTCGTGCTCTATCCCATCGCAGAAGGCTCGCGCGAGAACCGCCGCCTCACCAACTGGGCGGTGATGGTGAAGGTGGCGCAGGGCGGCGGCACGCCGAAGAAAGAGGACTGGTCGCGCCTCGGCCGCTTCGAGGAGCTGATGCCGCATGTGCAGCGATTCAATATTCCGGCCATCGACGCCAAGGCATTGATCGAGGCGACGCCGGAATTCTGGGAATATCCGTTGTGCGACCGCGATCCACTTCCCCGGTGGTCGCATGGGCGCGTGACGCTCTTGGGCGACGCCGCGCATCCGATGTATCCCGTGGGCTCGAACGGCGCGTCGCAGGCGATCCTCGATGCGCGCTGCCTCGCCGACCGCCTGTGCGACGCCGAACATCCTTATCAGGCGCTGTGGCAATACGAGCAGGAGCGCCTGCCGATGACCACGCAGATCGTGATGATGAACCGCAAGGGCGGTCCGGAAGGCGTCATCGACGCAGTCGAGCAGCGGGCACCGGACGGCTTCACCAATATCGACGACGTGCTCTCGTACGAAGAGCGCAAGGCCATCGTGCGCGGCTATGCCTCCACCGCCGGCTTCGCGCGCGAGCAGGTGAACAAGCCGGGCAGCAAGGCGGCGTGAGACCGGACCCGCGCAGGATGTGCGCGAGTCCGGAAATGCTTCAGGCGGCGCGCGCCTTTGCCGTCCCGTTGAGTGCGCATTGCACCGGGACACCGTTGCTGACGATATCGAAGACCGGCGAATAAGCCTGTCCCATCGCGACCAGTTCCTGCTTCTTGGCCTCGTCGCAATCGGCATCGATGTCGAACAGGACACGGATGTTCTGGAATCCGCGGCGCACCTCGTCCGACATGCCGAGAAAGCCGCGCAGGTCGAGATTGCCCTCGAACCGCGTGGTGACGCCCTTCACCGGAATGCCGCGCGCGGCGGCGTGATAGACGAGCGAGGTGGTCAGGCAACCGGCGAGCGCGTGCAGCACATATTCGACCGGGTTCGGTCCTTTGTCGCCAGAGAGCAGGACTGGCGGCTCGTCGTTCACAAGCTCGAAGGCTTGTGCGTGCCGCATGTCCTGCCTGGTGCCGTAATAGTCGTCGATGCGCGAGCGGTTCTCGCCGCCGTCGATCCATTTGTTCTTGAGGCGGAACTGGAAAGCGGCGATGGCCGGATCGGCCTTGATCGCTTCGATGGTGCCGAACAGCTTGTCGCGGTCGACACCGTTCACAATGGTGGGGGTGGTCATGGACGTCTCTCCGCGTCCGGCTCGCCGGCGGAATGCCGACGAAAAACAGACCGGACGGTCTGTTAATACAGACCAAACGGTCTGTTTTCAAGCGGAATCTGCCGCTGGATTAATTCTTGAGAAATCAGCAATTTAATTGGGAATCCCTTGAACTTTCGACCTCCTGCTGCAAGATTACAGACCATTCGGTCTGAAAGGCGCAAACATGGCGGAGAAGGGCGAACAGACGCGGGAGCGGATTCTGGCGACGACAGAGCCGCTTATTCTACGGCAGGGTTTTGCCGGCACCTCGCTCGACGACATCCTCAAGGCGACCAAACTCACCAAGGGCGCCTTCTTTCATCACTTCAAGGGCAAGGGCGATCTCGCGCGTGCGCTGGTCGAGCGCTATGCGCGCAACGACTACGATCTCTTTGCGCGGTTCGCCGCCGAAGCCGAGGCCGCCACCGACGATCCGCTGCAGCAGACGATGCTGTTTCTCAAGTCATTCGAGGATTTCATCGAGGGACTGGCGCAGCCGATTGGCGGATGCGTGTTCGCCGCCTACACCTACGAGAGCCTGCAATTCGATTCTTCGATCCACGCTTTCATCGCGCACAGCCTGCGGCGCTGGACCGCACTCTACGAGAAGAAGTTCGAGGCGGTGCTGGCGCGTTACAGGCCGGCGCGACCTGTCACTGCGCGCGATCTTGCCGACATGATTGTCGCCATTATCGAAGGCGGCTTCATCCTGACGCGCAGCTATAACGACGCCACTCTGGTTGCCCGGCAGTCGCGGCAATTCCGGCAATATCTTGAACTGCTGTTTGGGCAAGGAAAATAGAGCGCGCTCATGCACATCAGCCTCGGCGATCTGAGCGATCCGCGCGTGATCGAGCTTCTGCACATTCATCTCACGCGAGCGCGGGCGGAGACGGCGCCGGGCAGCGCGCATGCGCTCGATCTCGGCGGATTGCGATCGCCTGCCATCAGCTTCTGGACGTTGTGGGACGCCGACACGCTGGTCGGCGTCGGTGCGCTCAAGGAGCTGTCGCGCGACCACGGCGAAGTGAAATCGATGCATACCGCCGAGCATATGCGGCGCAGAGGGGCAGGGAGCGCAATGCTTGAGCACATCGTCGCAACCGCGCGGCAGCGAAGGTACAGGCGGCTCAGTCTCGAGACGGGATCATGGCCGTATTTCCTGCCGGCGCAGGCGCTCTACAGCAAGCACGGCTTTGTGGAATGTGCGCCCTTCGGCGACTACGTGCCTGACCCGAACAGCGTGTTCATGGCGCTGGATTTGGAACAGGACTGATCCGCAAACATTCTCTGTCGTCCCGGCAGGTCTTGCGCAGGACGACGCGAGCCATCACCTCGACGTTGCGCCCAAATCAGTGCGCCGGCGTTTATGGGTCCCCGATCGCAAGTCGGCTCAAACCGACTTGTGAAATGAAATCCGATCTCGGGTAAACCCGAGATCGGCGCGGGGACGACCGGAGATTCACTGCAGCTAAATTACTCCGCCGGCGGCGGCAGGAACACGATCTCGTGCTTCGCCGACAGCGCCACGACATCGGCCGGGTTCTGGTCCTTCATCGAGTGGATGGCCCAGAACAGATCGTAGAGGCGGCGCGTCGGCGTCACCCAGAAGAAGCATTTCACCGGCTGGTCCGACTTGTTGAACAGGCCGTGCGGAATCTGCCGCGGCAGCTTCACCAGGTCGCCGGCGGTCGCGACATAGGCGCGTCCGTCGATCTCCGCGTCGAGACGTCCCTCCAGCATGTAGATGAATTCATCCTGCGTCGGATGAATGTGCGGCGGCACGAAGGTGCCGGGCGGGAAGGTGGCGTGCCAGGAAAAGGATTCGTCGCAGACCTGCTTGGGCACATAGGTCTGGCCAAGAATGTTCCAGACGATCCCGTCGATGCCGGTGCCGGCCTTGGTGACGCCTGCTGTCAGCGGTGGCATGAAACGCAAACTCCCGTCGTGTCGTTTTCCTGGTGACTTTTATCCGCGCGCATTCAAGCACGAATAACCCGCGCCAGAAACGTCTCCAGGCCGCACCCGTGGCGGCTTTTACCGGCAGCGTAAACGCACAACAGGCAGGCGGCAAACGCCTGCAAAACGGGCTTTTCGCTGCCGATAGTTTAAGCTTAAAATATTCTCCTGACCCAGTCCACTGGCCCGTTGCCGGGCAGGCCGGTGAAAGTGTGGCCTGCATTCGACAACGGGAGATGGGTAATGAACAGGACGTTTTCGGCGCTGGCGATCGGCGCGGCGTTAACCTTGAGCCATGGCGCGGCGCACGCGCAGGAGAAGCTGAAGATCGGCGTGATCTCGACTCTGTCGGGTCCGCCGGCGGTGCTCGGCCAGCAATTGCGCAACGGCTTCCAGCTCGCGGTGAAGGATCTGGGCGGCAAGCTCGGCGGCCGCGAGGTCGAGGTGATCGTACAGGATGACGAGCTGAAGCCCGACGTTGCGGTGAACAAGGTGAAGGCGCTGGTCGACCGCGACAAGGTCGACTTCGTGGTCGGACCGATCTTCTCCAACATCCTGCAGGCGATCATGAAGCCGGTGACCGATGGCGGCGCGATCCTGATCAGCCCGAATGCCGGCACCTCGAATTTCGCCGGCAAGGAATGTAACCCGAATTTCTTCGTGACCTCGTATCAGAACGACCAGAACCATGAAGTCTCCGGCAAATACGCGCAGGATTCCGGCATCAAGAAGCTCTACCTGATGGCGCCGAACTATCAGGCGGGCAAGGACGCGCTCGCCGGCGTGAAGCGCCACTACAAAGGCGACATCGTCGACGAAGTCTATGTGCCGCTCAACCAGCTCGACTATTCGGCGGAACTCTCGCGCATCGCGGCGGCAGGCCCCGAGGCGATCTTCGTGTTCCTGCCGGGCGGCATGGGCGTGAACTTCGTCAAGCAGTTCCGCCAGGCCGGCCTTGCCGACAAGGTCAAGTTCCTGTCCGCCTTTACCGTCGATGAATCGACGCTTCCGGCGCAGCAGGACGCGGCGATTGGTTTCTTCGGCGGCACCAACTGGGCGCCCAATCTCGACACGCCGCAGAACAAGACGTTCGTCGCGGCTTACGAGAAGGAATTCGGCGCGGTGCCGGCGACCTATGCCTTCCAGGCTTATGACGCCGCGCTCCTGATCGACTCGGCGCTGAAGCAGACCAAGGGCAACACCTCGGACAAGGCGGCGCTGCGCGCGGCGTTGAAAAAGGCGGATTTCCAGTCGCTGCGCGGCGCCTTCAAGTTCAACACCAACAATTATCCGATCCAGGACTTCTACCTGACCAAGGTGGCGAAGCGCCCGGACGGCAAGTTCCAGACCGAGATCGTGCAGAAGGTGTTCGCCGGCGTGCCGGATGCGTATGCCAAAGACTGCGCGATGAAGTGAGGCTGCGGGTTGTCACCCTCCCCGCCGAAGTCGGATGTTTCCGACTTCGGCCAATAATCGGTGACCAAACTCGGGTAAACCCGAGTTTGGTCGCGGGGAGGGTCGCTCGCTGAGCGGAGCGAGGCGAGCGGGGTGGGGGTCCATGATTTCTTATTCGGCAGATAACAACGACCCCCACCCGGCTCGCCGCTGACGCGGCTCGCCACCCTCCCCACAAGGGGGAGGGTAACAACTGCAAGCGTCGAGCTTCCAACTCTATGTCCACCGCACTCTTCATCGTCCAGACACTGAACGGCCTGCAGCTCGGCGTGCTGCTGTTCCTGATCGCGGCCGGGCTGACGCTCGTGTTCGGCGTCATGGACTTCATCAACCTGGCGCATGGCGTGCAGTACATGCTCGGCGCCTATCTGGCGGTGATGTTCTATGCGCTGACCGGCAATTTTTTCTTTGCGCTCCTTCTTGCGCTCGGCGCTGCCTTGCTGTTCGGCCTGCTGCTGGAATTCGTAATCTTCCGCCATCTCTATGAGCGCAATCACCTCGACCATGTGATCGCAACCTTCGGCATCATCCTGTTCCTGAATCAGGGCGTGAAATTCGTCTGGGGCGCGGCGCCCCTGACCTTGCCGATCCCGGAGATGTTCACCGGTTCGGTGGCGCTGATGCCGGGCCTGCTCTATCCGGTGTGGCGCCTCGTCGTGATCGGCGCGGGGCTCGCGGTCGCGATCCTGCTCTATGTGCTGGTGACGCAGACCCGCATCGGCATGCTGGTGCGCGCGGGCGCGACCAACGCCAACATGGTCTCGGCGCTCGGCGTCGATATCCGCCGCCTGTTCATGATCGTGTTCGGCTTCGGTGCGATGCTTGCCGGCTTTGCCGGCGTGATGATCGCGCCGATTCTCTCGGTCGAGCCGGGCATGGGTGACACCATTCTCATCCTCGCCTTCGTGGTCATCGTGATCGGCGGCATCGGCTCGATCCGCGGCGCCTTCATCGCCGCGCTCCTGATTGGGCTTGTCGACACCCTCGGCCGCTCCTTCGCGGTCGACATCCTGCGGCTGTTCATGGCGTCCTCGACCGCGCGCACGGTCGGCCCGGCCATCGCCTCGATGCTCATCTATGTGCTGATGGCGCTGGTGCTCTATTTCCGCCCGGCTGGTCTGTTTCCGGCGAAGGGGCGCTGATCATGTCGCAAGCCGATGTCTCGCAGGCGACAGATATTGCAGCCGCGCCGTCGCGGCGGCTGACTGGCGGACTCTTTCTCCCGCTCGTCATTTTCAGCTGCTTCGCGATCATCCCGCTGCTGACCGTGTTCGGCGCGGAGACCTATCTTCTCGGCCTGGTCACGCGGGTGATGATTTTCGCCATCGCAGCGCTTGCGCTCGATCTGCTCGTCGGCTACGGCGCACTGATCTCCTTCGGGCACGCGGCGTTTATCGGCATCGGTGCCTATGCGGTGGGCATTCTCGCCTCGCACGGCATCGGTGACGTCCTGATCTCGTTCCCGGTCGCGCTCGCAGCATCCGCCCTGTTCGCCTGGCTCACCGGCATCGTCTGCCTGCGTACCAAGGGCGTCTACTTCATCATGATCACGCTCGCCTTCGGGCAGATGATCTTTTTCACCGCCTCTTCGCTGGCGCCCTATGGCGGCGACGACGGCCTTACCATCCATGCGCGCAACACCATCGCCGGGCTCAAGCTGCTCGATAACGAGCGTGTCTTCTATTACTTCGCGCTGCTTTGCCTTCTCGGCACGTATCTTCTCTGCCGCGCCATCGTCGCTTCGCGCTTCGGCCGCGTCTTCCGTGGCGCCAAGGAGAACGCGACGCGCATGGCGACGCTCGGCTTCCAGGTCTACCGCTTCCAGCTTGTCGGCTACATCATCGCCGGCATGATGGGCGGGCTGTCCGGCTTCCTGCTGGCGAATGCGACGAATTTCGTCAGCCCCGCCTACATGTCGTGGCAGCGCTCCGGCGAATTGCTGATCATGATCATTCTCGGCGGCACCGGCACGCTCAATGGCGCGATTGTCGGCAGCGCGGCATTTCTTCTCCTGGAAGAGTGGCTGTCGGGATTCACCGAACACTGGAAGATGATCTTCGGGCCGCTGCTGGTGCTCGCCGTACTGTTCGTGCCGGGCGGGCTTGGCGGCATCGGTGCCGCGCTGATGCGGAGGCTGCGCCGTGGCTGAGCCGGTCCTGCAGCTCGACAGTCTCTCCAAGAATTTCGGCGGCTTGCGCGTCACCGACGGCGTGACGCTTGAGATCATGCCGGGTGAGATGCATGCGCTGATTGGCCCGAACGGCGCCGGCAAGACGACGCTGATCAACCAGATTTCCGGATTGCTGGCGCCAGACGAGGGCCGCATCTTCTTGGCCGGCCGGGATGTGACGCAGGCCGAGCCTTACGCGCGTGCCACGCTGGGGCTGGCGCGTTCGTTCCAGATCACCTCGGTGCTGCCGGGCTTCACCGCGCTGGAGAATGTGGCGCTCGCGGTGCAGGCGCGCTCCGGCTCGAGCTACCGCTTCTTCGGCAACGCCGCGTCGGAACGCGAATTGGTCGAACCGGCGCTGGCGGCGTTGTCCGAGGTCGGCCTGGCCGCGCGTGCGCATGTCGTGGCTTCGCAAATGTCGCATGGCGAGAAGCGGGCGCTTGAACTGGCGATGGCGCTGGCCATGCAGCCGAAGCTCCTGCTGCTCGACGAGCCGATGGCCGGCACTGGCCCGGAGGAGACCGACAAGCTGGTCGCGGTGCTGGGGCGCCTGAAGGACCGCTTCCCGATGCTGCTGGTCGAGCACGACATGCAGGCCGTGTTCGCGCTCGCCGACAGGATTTCGGTGCTCATCTACGGCCGCATTCTGACGACTGGCATGCCGGACGCGGTGCGCGACGACCCGCAGGTAATCGCCGCCTATCTCGGCGACGAGACGGAGTGAAGCATGCTCTCCGTCGAGAAACTGCAGGCGGCTTATGGACCGGCGCAGGTGCTGTTCGACATGACGTTCACCATCGGCAAGGGCGAAGTGGTGACCTTGCTCGGCCGGAACGGCATGGGCAAGACCACCACCATCAACACCATCATGGGGCTAATTCCAGCGCGCGGCGGTACGGTGACCTTCGGCGGCGATGTGCTCATCGGCCAGCCGCCCTATCGCATCGCGCAGCACGGACTTGGGCTCGTTCCGGAAGGCCGCCAGGTGTTTCCGACATTGTCGGTCGAGGAAAACCTGATAGCGACGGCGGCATCGCGCTTCGGTTCTCCGACCTGGACGCTCGATCGTGTCTACGAGTTCTTTCCGCGGCTGAAAGAGCGCCGCAGCAACATGGGGAATCAGTTGTCGGGCGGCGAGCAGCAGATGCTGGCGATCGGCCGCGCGCTGATGACCAATCCCCGCCTGCTCATTCTGGATGAGGCGACGGAAGGACTCGCGCCCCTGGTGCGGCAAGAAATCTGGGGTTGTCTCAAACAGCTGAAGCATGACGGGCAGTCGATCCTGCTGGTCGACAAGCATCTCGATGCGATGCTCAAGCTCGCTGACCGGCATGTGGTCGTCGAAAAAGGCCGCGTGGTCTGGACCGGGACGTCGGTGGAACTCGCCGCCGACGGTGCGATCAAGCACAGATATTTGCAGGTTTAGTTTTCGGAGCTGTCGCGAACACTTTTACCCTCTCCCCTTGTGGAAAAGGGTTACCCGAGCAGAGCGCAGAGGGCTTTATTCCGCCGCCTGCTTCCACGTATCCGCGTGCGCCTTCGGCTTGGCCTTGATTTTCAGCTCGGTCAGGTCGGCACGCTCGCGCGCGGCGTTGCGGAACAGCTGATCCTTGCCCGACAGATATTGCGGCGGGCAGGCGATGTTCGTCGCGCCATACCAGGCCGCCGCCTTCATGGTGAAGAACGGGTCCATCAGATGCGGCCGCGCCAGCGCGACGATGTCGGCGCGGCCGGCGGCGACGATGGTGTTGACCTGATCGGCGGTGGTGATGGCGCCGACCGCCATGGTGGCGATGCCGGCCTCGTTGCGGATCTGGTCCGAGAAGGGCGTCTGGTACATGCGTCCGTAGACGGGGGAGGAGGCCGGGTCGGTCTGGCCGGTGGAGACGTCGATCAGGTCGCAGCCCGCGTCCGCGAACATGCGTGAAATCTGCACCGCATCGTCGCCGGTAACACCGCCGTCGATCCAGTCGGTCGCCGAGATGCGCACCGACATCGGCTTGTCGTCCGGCCACACCTTGCGGATGGCGCGGAAGACTTCCAGCGGAAAGCGCATGCGGTTCTCGAGCGAGCCGCCATATTCATCCGTGCGCTTGTTGGTGATCGGCGAGATGAAGCTCGCCAGGAGATAGCCGTGCGCGGCGTGCAGCTCGACCATGTCGAAGCCGGCGCGCTCGGCGCGCTTGGTGGCCGCGACATAATCGGCGATCGTCCTGTCCATGTCCGCGCGCGTCATCTCGCGCGGCACCTGGCTGTTCGGATAATAGGGAATGGGCGAGGCCGACATGATCGGCCAGTTGCCGCTCGGCAGCGGCTCGCAATCGCCTTCCCATGACAGCTTCGTCGAACCCTTGCGGCCGGCATGGCCGAGCTGCATGCAGATTTTCGCTGCCGAATTCGCATGCACGAAATCGACGATGCGTTTCCAGGCGGCTTCCTGCTCGTCGTTATAGAGGCCGGTGCAGCCGGGCGAGATGCGCGCGTCGGCCGACACGTTGGTCATCTCGGTGAAGACGAGGCCCGCGCCGCCAATGGCGCGGCTGCCGAGATGCACCATGTGCCAGTCGTTGGGCACGCCGTCCTTCGCCGAATACTGGCACATCGGCGAGACCACGACGCGGTTCTGCAAGGTCATGCCGCGCAGCTGGAAGGGCTGGAACATCGGCGCGCCGGGATTCTTGATATCGACATCGAAGCCTTGCTGGCGCGCATCCTGCGCTACCGCCTGATCGACCTCGGCGACGAAGTCCGGTGCGCGCAAGGCGAGGTTGTCGTAGGTGATCGCCTTGGATCGGGTCATCAGGCCGAAGGTGAAACGCGTCGGGTCCATGCCCCAGAAGCGCTTCACATGCTCGAACCAGACCAGCGAGACTTCCGCCGAATGCTGGATCTTCTCCACTTCGTCGCGGCGGCTGACTTCGTAATCGGCGAGCGCGGCCTTCACGTTGTGGCCGGACAAATTTGTTTGCGCAGGCTGCGTAGACTTGCCCGCGGTCTTGCGGAAGGACTCGTAAAGCGCGATGGCGTCTTCCATCGCGAGCTTCGTGCCGGAGCCGATGGAAAAATGCGCGGTCGCCTTGGCATCGCCGATGATGACGGCGTTCTCGTACACCCAGCGTTCGCAATGGATGGCCGGGAAATTTCGCCACATCGAGCGGTTGATGATCAGCTTGTGGCCCTGAAGCTCCTCGGCGAAGAGCTCCTCCATGAGTTTCGCGCTGCCCGGCTCGTCCAGCGGGTCAAGTCCGAGCTTTGCAAACGTCTGCGGGTCGGTTTCGAAAATCCAGGTCGAGCGCCCCGGTTCGTACTGGTAGCAATGCGCGATGATGATGCCGTATTTGGTCTCGCGGAAGAAAAACGTGAAGGCATCGAACGGACGGGTGGAGCCCATCCAGGTGAACTTGTTCGGCCGCAGGTCGACGCGCGGCTTGAAATGATCGATGAAGGTTTCGCGCACGCGCGAATTGATGCCGTCGGAGGCGATGACAAGATCGGCCTCCTTGAGCGCGCCGGGTATGTCGGCGATGTCGGTCTGGAATTGCAGCTCGACGCCGAGCGCGCGGGCGCGATCGTGCAGCAGCTTCAGCAGGGTGGTGCGGGCGCAGCCGCAGAAGCCGTTGCCGCCGATGCGATAGACGTGGTTGCGGAAGCGGACCTCGATGTCGTCCCAGTAGGCGAAATGCTCGGTGATCGCCTGGTAGCTCTCGGCGTCGTATTTCTCGAAGGTCTCCAGCGTCTGGTCGGAAAACACCACCCCGAAGCCGAAGGTATCGTCCGGCCGGTTGCGCTCGAACACGGTAATTTGCGTGGCCGGCCAGGCCTTTTTCATCAGGATCGAGAAATAAAGGCCAGCGGGCCCGCCGCCGATCACGTGCACCTTCATGGAAGGGCCTCCGCAGGGCGCGGCATCGTCCGGTCGCGCCAGATGCCAGATATTTTAAGCTTAAAATAATTTTCCGCAACCGGTTCCGATGCTTGAGATGGAGAAATTTTAAGCTTAAACTAATTCCGTCGGTTGATGCAGATCATCGCGGGGCGAAGGATCCGATGGACGACACCGCCAGCATCCCGCTCGATGCGGAAACCAAGGTCGCCGAGCGGCCGGGCGATCACGAGGCGGAACTGCGCCTGTGGTTGCGACTGTTGACCTGCACCAACCTGATCGAGGGCGAGGTGCGCAGCCGGCTGCGCGACACCTTCGATGTGACGCTGCCGCGCTTCGACCTGATGGCGCAACTCGACAAGACCCCCGGCGGCATGACGCTGGGCGAGCTTTCTCAACGCATGATGGTGTCGGCGGGAAATGTCACCGGCCTTGCCGAGCGGCTGGAATCGCTCGGCATGCTGGAGCGCCGCGCCGCGCCGAACGACCGCCGCGCGCAGATCGTCAGCCTCACGCCGGAAGGCCGCCGCGCCTTCCGCGCCATGGCGCGCACGCATGAAAACTGGATCGCGGAAATTTTCGCCGATCTGTCCAGGGACGAGATCGAGACATTGATGAAATTGCTCGCGAAGACCAAGGCCTCGGCGCGCAAGGCGCATCGCGCGGGAGACAATTGATGCCGGCTGCCAATCCCGTCACGCTGCCGCTGTCGTCCTACAAGGCGCAGCATGTGCGCCTGGAAGTGTCGGGCAAGGTCGCGACGCTGACGCTGAACCGGCCGGACAAGAAGAATCCGCTGACCTTCGACAGCTACGAGGAGATCGCCAACATCTTCCGCGCGGCGGCGAAGGACGACGAGGTGAAGGCCTTCGTCATCACCGGCGAGGGCGGCAATTTCTGCTCCGGCGGCGACGTGTTCGAGATTATCGGCCCGCTGATCGAGATGGATACGGTGGGCCTTCTGAAATTCACCCGCAAGACCGGCGAGGCGGTGAAGGCGATGCGCGCCGCGCCGCAGCCGATCGTTGCGGCGGTGGACGGCGTCTGCGCGGGAGCGGGCGCGATCCTTGCGATGTGCTCGGACCTGCGCATCGGCACGGCCAAGGCGAAGGTGGCGTTCCTGTTCAATCGCGTGGGGCTCGCCGGCTGCGACATGGGCGCCTGCGCAATTTTGCCGCGCATCATCGGCCAGGGCCGTGCGTCGGAGCTTCTCTATACGGGGCGCGTGATGGGCGGCGAAGAGGCCGAGCGATGGGGTTTCTTCAACAAGCTGTCGTCGCCGGAGACAGTGCTTGCCGATGCAACGTCGCTGGCGAAGGAACTCGCCGACGGCCCGACCTTCGCCAACGCCATGACCAAGCGGATGCTGGAGATGGAATGGGCGATGTCGGTCGAGCAGGCGATCGAGGCGGAAGCGGTGGCGCAGGCGCTCTGCATGGAGACCGAGGATTTCGCGCGCGCCTTTCATGCGTTTGCGAACAAGCAGAAGCCGGTTTTTGAGGGGAATTAGGGATGGATTTGCGCTCGCCGCGATCTCTTCTTTCCCTCCCCCCTTGTGGGGGAGGGTGGCGGCTCGCGCAGCGAGACGCCGGGTGGGGGGTCGTTGTTGCGAATAAGCTGCTACCCCCCTCCCGCCTCGCTTCGCTCGGCGACCTCCCCCACAAGGGGGGAGGTGGAGACGGAGTGCGCTGATGATGTCTTTATCCGACACCCTCTCCTGGCCGTTCTTCAACGAAGGACATCGCGCCTTTGCGAAAGAGCTGTCGGCCTGGGCTGCCGCCAATCTGCACATGCTGCCGCACGACAACGTGGACGAAGCCTGCCGCGCGCGGGTGAAAGCCTTGGGTGAAGCCGGTTTCCTGAAGGCAACGGTGCCGGCGGAATACGGCGGCATGCACAAGCAGCTCGATGTGCGCACGCTGTGTCTGGCGCGCGAAATCCTCGGCTTTTACGACGGCCTTGCCGATTTCTCCTTCGCCATGCAGGGTCTTGGCACAGGCTCGATCACGCTGTTCGGCTCGCCCGAATTGAAGAAGCGCTATCTGCCGAATGTCGGCGCAGGCAAGGCGATCGCGGCCTTCGCCATCTCTGAACTCGAAGCGGGCTCCGATGTCGCCGCGCTGAAGATGACGGCTGCGCCGGACGGCAACACGCATGTCCGCCTCAACGGCAACAAGACCTGGATCTCGAACGGCGGCATCGCCGACCATTACGTCGTGTTTGCCCGCACCGGTGAGGCGCCGGGCGCGCGCGGTCTCTCCGCCTTCATGGTCGACGCCGACACGCCGGGCTTGTCAGTGAAAGAGCGCATCGAGGTGATCGCGCCGCATCCGCTGGCGACGCTGCGATTCGACGACGTGAAGGTGCCGGTGACGAACCGGCTCGGTGCGCCGGGAGAGGGCTTCAAGGTGGCGATGTCGACGCTCGACATTTTCCGCTCGACCGTCGGTGCCGCGGCGCTCGGTTTCGCGCGTCGTGCGCTGCACGAGATGCTCGATCGCGCCGCCAATCGGCATCTGTTCGGCGCGCCGCTCGGCGATTTGCAACTGACACAGGCTTCGATCGCCGACAGCGCGACCGATGTCGATACGTCCGCCTTGCTCGTCTATCGCGCCGCCTGGACCAAGGACAATGGCGCGGCGCGTGTCACTTCCGAGGCGGCGATGGCGAAGATGCATGCGACTGAAAGCGCGCAGCGCGTGATCGACCGCGCGGTGCAATTGTTTGGCGGTCTCGGCGTCACCAAGGGCGTGAAGGTCGAAGAATTATATCGCGAGATACGCGCGCTGCGAATCTACGAGGGCGCGACCGAGGTGCAGAAGATCGTGATTGCACGCGAAGCATTGAAGAACCGCTCAGCGAAGCCGGCACTCGCAGCGGAATGAGATAGAGGGCGAGGAAAGAAGAAACAGGGTCGACAGGAGCATGGCCATGATCCCCTCAGGACACATCGACACGTTTGCGCGTGACAACCTGCCGCCACAATCGTCGTGGCCGGAATTCCTGTTCACGCTGCCGGAGCTGCAATATCCCGACCGGCTCAATTGCGTCACCGAGTTCGTCGACAAGTGGGTGGCGAGCGGGCAGGGCGGCAGAACCGCCATCGTCGCGCCGAACGAGACGCTGACCTACGCGCAGCTCGCCGAGCGCATCAACCGCATCGCCAACGTGCTCACCCGCGATCTCAACATGGTGCCGGGCAACCGCGTACTGCTGCGCGCGCCGAATACACCGACGATGATCGCGGCCTATCTCGCGGTAATGAAAGCCGGCGGCGTGACGGTCGCCACCATGCCGCTTTTGCGCGCCAAGGAACTTTCCTACACGGTGAAGAAGGCGAAGATCAAAGTCGCGCTCTGCGACAAGCGGCTGTCCGAGGAGATGGACAAGACAAGGGAGATCGCACCGGAACTCGAACGCGTTGTCTATTGGGGCGGCAGTGGACCGGACACGCTCGAAGCTTTGATGAACAAGCCGGGCTACGAGACTTTCACCGCCTGCGACACCGCCATCGACGATGTCTGCCTGATCGCCTTCACCTCCGGCACGACCGGCGAGCCGAAAGGGACCATGCATTTCCACCGCGACATGCTGGCGCCCTGCGATTCATACGGCAAATACGTGCTGCAGGCCTCGCCGGACGACCGCTTCATCGGATCGGCGCCGCTCGCCTTCACCTTCGGGCTCGGCGGGCATGTGCTGTTCCCGTTCCGCATCGGCGCGACGTCGATCCAGCTCGAAAAGGCGCCGCCGGAGGAATTGCTCCCGGCGATCGGAAAGTACAGGGCGACGGTGGTGTTCACCGCACCGACCGCCTACCGCGCCATGCTGCCTCATCTTGCAAGCCACGACATTTCCTCTTTGCGCAAATGCGTCTCGGCGGGCGAAACGCTGCCCAAGGCGACCTTCGAAGCCTGGCAGAAGGCGACCGGCATCAAGATTCTCGACGGCATCGGCGGCACCGAGATGATGCACATCTTCATCGGCTGCCCGGAGGCCGAGGTGCGCGCTGGCGCGACCGGCAAACCGGTGCCCGGTTACATTGCAAAGATCGTCGACGAGCACGGCGTTGAGGTGCCGCGCGGCACCATCGGCCGCCTTGCGGTGCGCGGGCCGACCGGCTGCCGCTATCTCGCCGACAGCCGGCAGACCAAGTATGTGCAGAACGGCTGGAACTTCCCCGGCGACACCTACATGCAGGACGAGGACGGCTATTTCCACTATCAGGCGCGCTCGGACGACATGATCATCTCCTCGGGCTACAACATCGCCGGCCCCGAAGTGGAAGAAGTGCTGCTGACGCATCCTGCCGTCGCCGAATGCGGCGTGGTCGGCTGCCCGGACGAGGAGCGCGGCCAGATCGTGAAGGCCTATATCGTCTTGCGCGCGGGTCACACGGGCGACGCGGCCTTGACCAAGGCGCTGCAGGACTATGTGAAGGCGTCGGTCGCGCCTTACAAATATCCGCGCGCGGTGGAATATGTGGCGAGTCTCCCGCGCACCCAGACCGGCAAGCTGCAACGATTCGAATTGCGCAAGATCGCCATCGAAAGCGCGCAGAAGATGGCGTCGTAGAAACTTGCGATGATTCGAATGCAGTGCGAGCTGCGAACTCGG
>Ga0073934_10006285_pt1 | contig 17437 bp, 13 predicted proteins | sample LarsenN4metaG_FD_76834 | JGI IMG/M metagenome (GOLD analysis project Ga0073934, IMG submission 76834) | Hot spring sediment bacterial and archeal communities from British Columbia, Canada, to study Microbial Dark Matter (Phase II) - Larsen... ... | reverse complement strand
GCTTGGCTCCATTGCTATCGCGGCCTGTCGGTTCGCTGGTCCTATTACCCGTTCATGTACATCGGCTTGGTGTATCTAAGTTTCATTCACCTAGCTCTACAGAGGTTTTGAAACAGTCTCTACGTAACTGGGCGATATGTCTAATCCCATTGTCGGTAATTCGCACGTTGTTCAGAAAGAAGAAACGTAACTTCGTTAGCGGTTCCAGACTTGCCAAACCCGCGTCCGTGATCGAAGCATCGGAGATGCTGAGATACTCGAGTTCCGTCAACTTGCCGATCGTCGTCAGACCGGCGTCAGTTATTTCGCCGCTTACCGACAGGGATCGCAGTTGTGGAAAGTCGCTGGCCCATTTCAACTGGTCGTCGTTAATATGCCGAAAGAATGTAATACCCGTTACCGGCCGGCCCGCCATATTTGCGTCTCGTGACACCGATCCGCCAAATCGTTCAATGGCCGTAATCGCGCGCTGTTGCGTCTCCGGCAAATCAGAATTGTCCTCTGCCCATGCGACTGCCGTCCCAGCCGTCAAGAACAAGAGGAGAATCGCACCGCGATGAGTTGCGCGAGAATGCATCGGTTTCGCTTGAAAGCAACAGATTGTTCGCGTCGCCCAGTACCAGACTAACTTTTGGATGAACCGGATGCAATGAGTGCGCCCTGGTTCCAACGGTCGAACGTGAGCAATCTATTTGATCGAACGTCAGGCATGGCGTGGGCCGCGAAAACCTACGCCTCCTCGGTCCCCGAGGCGCCCTCGGCTCGTCGCGTTTTGCGCAGCGTCTTCCATACCTTTTGGGCGTAGTCAGTGGATAGGCGGGCGAGTCGGCAAAGGCGAATGTCCAGGGTCCGATGTTTGCCGTTGGCGTCCTTGACGAACACAAACGGCAGGCAGATGGCCTTGATCTTCAGCGGCGTGCCGTCGTCCTCAGTAAATTGAAGGCGCACCGGTTCTTCACGCGGCGACAGCCCCGAGTCGCCACACCAAAAAAAAGACGGGTACTCGTGGACCACGCTCAACACGGCAACGTAGTCCCCGCACCGCAAATCCTCGGGTGCAACCGAGGAGGCGACTTCCGTTGGATTGTCGGTGAACATGGACTTCATCGTCTCTTCCCAAGTAGATTTCAGAAATGACGGCAAGAAAAGTCACAAGGTTCGGACGAAAGTCGTAACGAGCAAGAAAACGAAATTCGCGGTCGCAATCACTCCTCCTTTGACACGGGGCCGAGCATCGGCGAAATTGGGACGAACTGCGACATGGCGGTGAGGTAAACAAAGATGAATCAGCGACACGTTCGATGTGGAAGTCTGGCGATTCTGGCCTGGATCATTTTCGGAGGCATGGCGATGGCCAAACGGCCGATGACCGTGGACGATTTGTGGAAGCTCAAACGAATCGGTCCTCCCAGCGTATCGCCGGATGGCGGCTGGGCCGTTGTCGAGGTGACCACCTGGGATGTCGAGAAGGATGAAAGTTCGTCCAATCTCTGGCTGCTTTGGACCGACGGGCAGACGCAAAAGCAACTGACCAACACGACCGGCAAGAACTCCGGGCCGCGCTGGTCGCCGGACGGCAAGTCGATCGCCTTTACCAGCAAACGCGGCAACGACGAATTTGCACAAGTCTACGTGATCTCGCCGGAGGGCGGCGAGGCGCGCAAGGTCAGCCAGTTCCCGTTCGGCGTTTCCAGTTTGAAATGGTCCGGCGACAGCCAGACGATCTTCTGCATCGGCTGGACCTGGCCCAACACGCCGGACGACGAGGCATACAAGAAACGCGAAAAGGAGGAAAAAGATCGCAAGAGCAAGGCCTACGTGATTGATGACGCCACCTACCGCTACTGGGACAAGTGGATTGCCGACGGCAAACGGCCGCATGTCTTTGCCGTCGATGTCACTTCGGGCAAGCACCGCAATCTTCTGGCCGGCACCGGGCTCTTTCTGCCGCCGTACGAGCCGTCGGCCAACGATTACGACGTGTCGCCGGACGGAACGGAACTATGCATCGTCGCCGATTCGGTCAAGGAGATCGGCATGGATCAGAATCTCGACCTCTACGCGATCCCTCTCAAAGGCGACCGCAAGCCGAAAAACCTGACGAGCGACAACAACGCCAACGACACCAGCCCGGTCTACAGCCCGGACGGCACACGCATCGCGTTCTTGCGGCAATCGATCAAGAACTTTTACGCGGACACCAGGGTGTTGATGGTTTTGGATCGCGAATCCGGCGCGAAGCGCAAGCTGACGGCGGATCTGGACCGCAGTTGCGAAAACCCGAAGTGGCTGCCCGACGGCAAGCGCCTTGCAGTGGAGGCCGAGGACAAGGGCGTCAACAATATCTTCTTCGTCGATGCGTCCAACGGCGGCGCCCGAGCAGTGCCCAGCGGGTTTTCGGAACGATCGATCGATTTCGGCATCCAGCATCGCGTCGGTGTTTTCCTGCAATCGAGCTTCGACTTTCCGCCGCGAGTCTGTGCGCATCGTCCCGGGCAAAAAGTAGCCGTCATCGAACATTTCAACGATGAGGTCATCAAGGATTGGGACCTTGGCAAAGTCGAAAGCATTCACATCAAAGGCGCCGGCAACGCCGATGTGCAGATGTGGATCGTCTATCCGCCGAACTTCGACCCGGCGAAAAGGTGGCCGTTGGTGCAGGTCGTGCACGGCGGGCCGCACAACGGCATCATGACCGACTGGAGCTATCGCTGGAACCTGCAGCTTTGGGCCGCACGCGGCTGGGTCATCGGCTGCGTCAATTTCCACGGTTCATCCGGGTTCGGCCACAAGTTCACCGACTCGATCACCGGCGACCTCGGCGGCAAACCGCTCGAAGATGTGATGAAGGGGACCGATTGGTTCGAACAGCAGCCCTGGATCGCCAAGAATCGCACCGCTGCCGCCGGCGCCAGCTATGGCGGCTACATGATGAGTTGGCTCAACGGCCACACCGACCGCTTCAAAGCCATGGTCTGCCACGCGGGCGTGTACAGCTACCACAGCCAGATGGCTTCCGACATCGTCCGCGGCCGCGAGCGCGCCCTGGGCGCTTTTCCGTGGGACGACCCGGTCAAGGTGGACAAGCAGACTTCTCAGCGCTTCGCAAAAAACTTCAAAACGCCGACGCTGGTGATCCACGGCGAAAAGGACTATCGCGTCCCGGTGACGCAGGGCTTTGAGTATTACAACACGCTGCGGCTCAAGGGCGTGCCGACGCGGCTCGTCTACTTCCCGGACGAGAACCACTGGATCCTGAAAGCACAGAATTCACTCTTATGGCACCGCGAGGTGTTCGCGTGGTTGGAAAAGTACATCGGCAGCGGACCGACGAAGGAGTGATTTCACGCCGCTTTCCGCGCCTTTCGCACGGGCGGCTGGCTCTTCCAGCGCCGGTGCAACCAGAAGTACTGGTCGGGATGCCGGCGAATAATCTCTTCCAGTGCGTTGGTCCAGGCTTCCGTCAGGCTGCGAACGGCATCCGCTCGGTCGACATGGTCGGCGGCGTCGACAATGGCTGCCGGCGTGCCGCGATACGAACGCGGCCAACCGATGCGCGGCATGCCGGATATGACTAACAGTGCCCTGTGTTCGAGAGCCATCAGCGCCAATGCCTTGTGCGTTGAAGCGGGCCGGCCCAAAAAATTGACGAACAGACCTTTAGGGCCCGCGTCTTGGTCGGCGACGATGCCCAGGACTCTGCCTTCGTTCAAGACGTTGACAATCTGATCGAATTCGCCCTTCTTCGCGACAAAGCTCTGGCCGGTTCGCTCGCGAAGCGATCGCAGCCATTTTTCGAGATACGGATTGTCGAGCGGCCGCGCGATCGCGGTGTAACGCAAGCCGAACATGCCGAAGCAGTAGCTCGCAAGCTCCCAGTTGCCGAAATGCCCGGTCACCATGATGACCGGCCGACCGCTGGTCAGCGCCAGCACGTGATTGTCCGGCTTGGAAGCAAACGGCGCATAGCTGCATCGGGTATTGCGCTGAATGCTGCGGGCAAGCCGTGCGAGCTCGATGCCCATGCTCGCAAAATGGCGGAACGTGTGGCGCACGATGCGATCGCGTGCCGCATCGCTCATGTCCGGAAACGCGTGACGCAGATTCTCGTCGGCGACTTTGCGATGCCGTCGATCGATGAGGTAGATGAGCCAACCGAGCAGATGCCCGAGTTGGCATGCCGCGTTCTCGGTCAGCGCTTGCACCACCGCGACGCCGAGGCGGACGAATGAATAGACAACCCACGCGACGAGAATTGACCGTTGACGAGCCACCGTGGTCACTCCGTTGACCGATCGAAAAACTATTTGCGTCGATGGAAATTCCAGACGCTCAAAACCCAAACGATTCCTTTTGCCGGGTCGATTTCAATAATTGCGGCAAGCGGGTACGAAAACACGACTCGCTCGTTTTCTTCGCGCGATTCGCTGGCGCCAACGGGATCGATACGCAATGCCTGATCGAGTTCATGGCTGGCGCGAGTGATCTCTTGGCGCATTGCTGAATCGGCATCCACCCATAGGCGAATCATGTCATCCAAGGCGCCCTGTATCCATTCGACGCGAAACATCAGAGCTGCTCCAGGCGCGCCAGTACTTCCGCCGTCGAATAGGTTTGTCCCTTGTTTGCTTTACGGTGATCTAATTCCTCACGACTGATCGGTGGTTCCAACCCTTCGTATTCCGAAGGATCCAAAACCGGCATAAATCGTCCCAACGCACGACCGGTTTCGTCGCAAAACTCGATCGGAAGATCCAGGTTGCCCAATCTCAGGCGCAAGGCTGCGTCGACGACAACACGATTCATTGCGAACGTTCCTTCCAATGAGCTTGAAGACTCAGTCCGCGTTTTATGTTAAGTCGATCAGTGAAAATTCACAATATTGAACTGTCTACAACGCCACCGTCTGCCCCGTTGCCGCGGCTTGGTAAATGGCGCAAATCACTTCGACCGATTTTCGGCCCTCGGCGCCGTCCACGAGCGGAGCGGTGTTGGTCTCGATGGCGCGGACGAAATCGGCCAGTTGCCGGGCGTGCCCCACGTGGGAGATCGCTTTCGGATCGGCCGAGCCGCCGGAGGCGCCGACCTTTTGTGCGAAACGTTGCTTGATGGCGAGATCGTCCGGCGTCTCCGGCGTGAACTCCCACTTGAGAACGTCGTCTTGCTCGATGACGACCGTGCCGTGGTCGCCGTGGACGCCGATCGTTTTGGGCAGCCCCGGATAGACGCTGGTGGTGGCCTGAATGACGCCGAGGGCGCCGCTGGCGAAACGCAGGCAGGCGGTTGCGGTGTCTTCGACCTCGATGCGTTCGTGAGCGAGCATGGCGGTGAAGCCGGAGATATGCGTGACGGGCCCCATCATCCAGAGCAAAAGATCGACATTGTGGATGGCCTGGTTCATCAAGGCGCCGCCGCCGTCGAGAGCCTTGGTTCCTTTCCAGCCGCCTTCGTCGTAGTACTGCTGCGAGCGCCACCATTTGCATGTCGTCTCGCCGAGCGTGAGCCTGCCGAAACGGCCGTTGAGCACCGCCTGCTTCAGCGCCATATTGGCGTCGCCGAAACGGGATGGAAAAATCGTGCAGAGTTTGACGTTCTTCTTTTCGCAGGCCTCGATGATTTTGTCGCACCGCTCCGGCGTGATTTCCAGAGGCTTCTCGACGACGACATGCTTGCCCGCTTGTGCCGAGGCGACTGCCGGCTCGAGATGCGCGCCGCTCGGAGTGGTGATGATGACGACGTCCACGTCCGAGCGTTTCAACGCCGGTCCGATTTCCGCATAGATGTCGCACGGCGCGATGCCGGTTTCGGCGATCAGCTTTTCCGCATTTTCGCGCTTGCGAGTCACGAGCGCCACGATCTTCGTGTTCGGTACGTCGGCCAGCGCGCGGGCGTGAAATCGCGCGATCATTCCACAACCGACAACGGCAAATCCCAACGTGCGAGGCATAGCTCGGTTCCGCAGAATCAAATCCGTAGTTCCAATGTATACCATTTCGCTGCGAAACCGAGTATCCCGATTCGGCCGCGCGACGCTTATTTGCTGCCGCGAAGGTGCGGCCAGGCACGAGCGACATATTGCAGGCCGCTGCCGATGGTGGCGAGCAACATCAGCCAGACGAGGAGGAGTTGGACGATGTGTAATGCCGACTTCATCGACTCGCTCAAACGGAATCCCTGCAGCCAAAGCACGCTCAGGATCGCGATCAATGCGGCCATTTGCAAGGTCGTCTTCAGCTTGCCGAACCAGTCGGCGCCGAATTGGACGCCCTGGGTTTCCATCATGCCGCGCAGCCCGGTGATGAGCAGTTCGCGTCCGACCACGACCGTAACCATCCAGGGCTGCAGTTCCGCACTTTTGAAATTCATCAGGAAAATGAACGCCCCGCCGGTCCAAACCTTGTCGATCAGGGGATCGAGGTTTCGGCCGAGTGCCGATTGCTGATTCAGCTTCCGGGCCAGGTAACCGTCGGCCCAATCGGTCAGCGAGCCGACCACGAACACGATCAGTGCGGCCAGCCATTGCTCGAAGGCGATGCAGGCAAAGAGCACGGCCGACAGCGGCAACCGAAGCAGCGTGAGTATGTTGGGAATCGTCCAGATTCGCTCGGCAGACTGGTTCACGGGCTACTCGAATTTCTTCCAGAGCTTCTGGACATGGGGCGGCGGATCCTGGTCGCGATAGTGCCGCTGCTTGTTCTTTTTGACGAAATCCTGGAAGCGCATTTCGGCCACAATGCGATCGACGATCTCGACTGCCGGCATCCGTCCGGTTTGTGGGTTGAATTCACGATCCAGCAAATAGAGCAAATGCCGCAGCGACAGCGCAAGTTCGTCTTCGCTATCGAATGTCCGGCCGGCTGCGACCGCTTCGATCGGCAATCGACGCAAGAAGTCCGCCCCGATGTGATCCAGATTCGCGGGCAAATCGGCAGGCCGTTTCAGAAAGGCAAAGAAACGATCGATCACCGCAAACGGACTGGCGGGTACCTTCGGCTCATTCCATTGGCTCAGCGCGTCCGCCATGCGGCTCGCCGCCGCCGAGATGCCCTTGTCCGGCTGGCGAAACTGCTCGACGAAGCGCCGCAGCGATTCCTCCAGAGGTTTATCGCGATCGGCATAGATTCGCCGGCCCGCTTTTTGCCGCCAGTCGTCGTAATTCAATTCGCGATCGATTGCGGCCTGAAGCTTATCGACGTTCCACTCTTTCGCATCGATTTCAGGATTGAGCCGTTTGAAGAGATCACGGAGTGCCGCGAGCACATCGTCGTCGGATCGACACGTCGCGGCTGAATCCGGCAAACGGTCCGCGAATTCCTTCAAGTAAATCGTGTAGGGATGTTCGTAAATCTCCGAAGCGCTCAGCGCCTGGCGAAAGCGCTTCCTGGTTCGTTCGCGCAAATACGGCACTTCGCCCTGGACCGGCTTCAACGCCTCCGAAGCAGGACGCGTCACCGGCGGCTTTTCCTTCGTCGTTCCGGTGGCAAACAGGTTCGGCAGATTGGGCGTATGGCTGCTGACCGATTGTTCCTTCAGTACAAGCCGCAGGCCCAGGATTGTGACCACGACCGATATAACGCCGAGCCCGACCAGCACGGTCAATCGACGCGCCGGGGGCAGGCTGGCGAATCCCTCGCTGCTCGATGCGACGGCAGCCTCCGCTGCAGCGGGCAGCGCAAGGGTCGCGTTTGGACCCGGCTCGGCCGGTAATGGAACCGCCCGAAGTTTCGCGAGAAGTTCGCTTTGCTGCGTTTCCGTGGGAGGTCGTGAGACAAAAACGGCGCGCAGGATCGTCGGATACCGATCGCGGGCCTTGGGGTCGGGGCAATCGGGGTCGGTGATTTTTTCGCCGATCAACACGCCGCCCAAGCCGCCAACCGCAAACTCGCCCGGAGCGCCGACCAGCGGGCCGGCCAGCGCGTCCAGCAACTCGCGCTGGCGCTGTGCCAGCCAGGGATGAACGGCCCAGTTTTCGCCGCTGGCGAACCAACGATGAACCGCAATGGCGCCGTCGCCGACTGTCGAACTCATAACCGATCGTGCGATGAAGGTCGTTGCTATCGATCTGGCCATTGTAGGAACGAATCGCGATTATTTTTCGACATAAACCGGCAGAGCGGGCGGCACAGCCCCGGGGCATTCCAATTCGACGCTGATCGTCTTGCCTTTCTTACAGGCAAGGTGAATCGGGCCGTGTGCCTTGCCGAGCACAAAACCGGTGTCGGTAAACTCGCGTTCGATCTTGTAGTTGTCCCGCAATGCGAAATGGTTCTCGACGCGCACGATCAGCCGCGTCGGCTCGCCCCAGCGAAACGAAAACGGCGAAAGGTCGGCGTTCATGGTCGCATTGCGGCCGGCAAAAACCTCGGTGCGCCTTTCTTCGTCGCCGAGCACCAACGTAACGACCGGATCGACTCCCCAGATCGAATCCAATTCGCTCTTTTGCGGGATCGACACCGACTTTACTCGAATGTGATAATGGCGCGAAACCTGAAATCGGCCGAACCAATCGAGCCATTGTTGGACCGGACCCGTCATGGTCTTCACGCGCCGGGAAGCACGCACATAGGCCGACGCGAGACGTTCGGTGTCTTCCAGTGTCTTGCCATCAAGACCATTGAGCGACTCTCGCCGAAGCCGGTCGTATTCGTCCCGGTCCCAGTCGCGCTCTGCCGCTTCGAGCATGGCCTCTGCTTCGCGGCGATGCGATGCCTGAGGAATCGACAGGTAGGTTCGAATACGGGCCAGCAGATTCTGTATGTTTCCCGTGGCGCCATATTGCCGGTGATATTCCTGCAGCTCGGCCCAGGTGCGTTCGTCCCAATTCCGCCTGGCGTCTTCCTGCAATGAACGAACCTGCTTGATATGCGGGGAGTCCGGATACGTTTCCAGAAACTTTCGATACATCTCGAAAGCGCTACTCTCGTATTTTTGGGATATCAGCAGCGATCCTTCCGTGAGCACGCGCCAATAATCGCTCGCGTGGCGGCGTTCCCTTTGCACGCGCTCTTCGGCCTCGCGATGCTCGCGCGCGGCACGATCATCCGACGCCCGCCACTCGGAAACGGTTTCTCGACGACCCAACGACGTCCACGACCACCACGCTCGGAGATAGGCGTCGTCGTTGCGACGCCGTTCGGATGCCAGTGCGGCATCCGAGTGCGAAGCGCGAAACTGCTCGAGGCGATGGTACTCGTCGCTGGCCCGATTTCGGCCCAACAGGGCGGCGCTGCCGATGGCAAGGCACAAAACAACGGATGTCGTCAGCGCGGCCGCCCATTGGAGACGCCGCTTGCGGCGCCGCTCGACGTCGCGTGCCTGTTGTGCCGCATCCACCGCCCAGCGCCATGGCGACAGTAAATTGAACGGTTTCAAGTCGGCGAGCGGAGGCGAAAGCCCCGGGCCGGGGCAAGGCTGACCAAACGCCGACACCGTGAAGATCGCGAATTGACCGCCGCACGCTCGAAGGCGCTCTTGAATCCGGTGAAATACCGGGTTGCCGACCAGGTAAGCTTGCAAATGATCGGCCTCACTATCCGAACGTTTTGGAATCGGTCCCTGAGTATCCCATTTCGTCAGAACGAGCGCCAGCGGGCGCGCGGGCGTCCGTGTTTCGGCGCTCTCTTTCTGCAATTCCGACAAGAGCAGGTCCACTGTATCGAGCTGCTCGATGTGGGGCGCGGCACTATCGACCAGCACCAGCAGTGCGTCGCAGCTTCGCAGCCAGGTCCGTGCGTCGGCTCGCAGTTCCCGAGTACTGGCGTCCGTGGACGGTTCGACGAGGACGCCGGCGTAATCGAAGCTTTGGATCGAGCGGCCATCGAGGGTCCAAACGATTTGCGTCGGACGGTTTAGCGCCGTCGCCGGCGGGACTTTGCCGTCGCGCAGGTAGCTCCAGGCACGCTGCAGGTATTCGACTGTCGCTTCATCAGCAAAGGCAACGGCGTGGGCGCCGAGATGCCGTAAGCCATACAAACAAGCGAACAGACATGTTTTGCCCGCGTTGCGAGGGGCATGCATGCCGATTCGAAACGGCGAGCGATCGCGCGAGCGCACGGTATTTCATCCCTGTCAGACGATAGTAACTCCGCCGTGAGCTATTCGCTGGAATTGTATCGCGGTTTGAGCCGGCATGCTCCGTGACTACGGGCGAGTGACCGTTTCATCGAGATTCAGCACGACGCTGGCGACCGTGGTCCAGGCCGCCAGTGCGGCAACCTCCAGCTTTTCATTACGCGACGATTCGCCGACGGAAAGAAGCTTGCGAGCCCGCTCGGGATCTTTCCGGAAAACCTCATGTTGCCGCTCCAGCACGCGAACGAGAATCCGCGTTTCGTCCGGGTTCGGCGTCCTCGCCACGACGAGACGGAAAACCAGCGTAAGACGGTCGGCATCGGTCTTTGCTTCCGTCAGAACACGTTCGGCCAGTTTGCGCGACGCCTCGACATAGGTCGGATCGTTCATCAGGATCAGCGCCTGCAATGGAGTATTCGTGCGAGCGCGCCGCACCGTACAGGTCTCACGGTCCGGCGCGTCGAAGGTCGCTAATTGCGCGGGCGGGCAAGTCCGTTTCCAGAACGTATACATCGTTCTCTTGTACAGGTCCTTGCCGTGGCTTTGCGTGTAGGTCTGCGCGCTCCAATTCGCGCCGTCGGCGCGCGACATCAATTCCTCCCACAAACCCGGCGGCTGGTATGGCGATACGCTCTTGCCGCCGATTTCCGGATTCAGCAAGCCGGCCGCTGCCAGCGCCTGATCGCGAATGAATTCTGCCGGCAGGCGAATTCGCGGCGCTCGGGAGAGCAAACGATTGTCGGGATCCGCCGATTGCAGATTTGTCTTCGCATCCGCGATACTCGAGGATTGCCGGTACGTTGCGCTCATTACCAGCATCCGGATCATGGCCTTCACGTCCCAGCCGGTGCGGATGAACTCCGTCGCCAGCCAGTCGAGAAGCTCGGGGTGCGATGGCCACTCGCCTTGCGAGCCAAAGTCCTCCGAGGTTTTGACAAGGCCGGTTCCAAAGAACATTTGCCAGTAGCGATTGACGATGACGCGCGCCGTCAACGGATGATTCGGATCGACGAGCCAGCGAGCCAGCGCGAGGCGGTTCGGCGGAGCATCTTTCGGAAACGGGGGCAGGAACGCGGGCACGTTGGCCGTCACTTTCTCGCCCTTTTTGTCGTATTGGCCGCGAATCAAAACAAACGTGTCTCGAGGCCTGGGCATTTCCTGCATGACCATTGCCGACGGGATCGTCCGGTCCAACGCATCGCGCTCCTTGCGAATCTTCGCCAATTCTTGTTTCGCCTCCTTGGCGTCGGGCAATTTCGCCTTGGCTTCGAGCGCTTTGATCTGCCGGTCCAAATCATCCAGTTTCTGCTGTTGCTCGGTGGTGGGTGCTCGCAGCATGGGAGCCGCGTTGCCCTTGGAGCCGTCGAGCCCGTTTTCCGGCACGTTGTAGAAGAAGGCGTAGAGCTGATAGAACTCTTTTTGCGAAATTGGATCGTACTTGTGATCGTGACACTGAGCGCAGCCGACCGTCAGCCCGAGCCAGACCGTGGCCGTCGTGTTGACGCGATCGACAATATAAGCGGTGTGGTACTCTTCCGGAACGGCGCCGCCTTCGAAATTGATCATGTGGTTGCGGTTGAAGCCGCTGGCGATGCGCTGAGCGACACTGGCGTTCGGCAGCAGGTCCCCGGCCAGTTGTTCGATCGTGAACTGATCGAACGGCTTGTTCGAGTTGAACGCTTCGATGACCCATTCGCGCCACTTCGTCATGTCGCGGCCGCTGTCGATGTGGTAGCCGTGCGTATCGGCAAAGCGGGCCGCGTCGAGCCAGTCGAGCGCCATGCGTTCGCCATAATGCGGCGACTTCAACAAGCGCTCGACCAATTTCGCATACGCGGCCGGCGACTGATCGTGAACGAATGCATCGACTTCCGCCGGCGTCGGCGGCAAACCCGTCAGGTCCAGTGTCAGCCGGCGAATCAACGTCACGCGGTCGGCTTCCGGCGTCGGCAGCAAACCGCTTCGCTCCAGCTGTTGCAGGATAAACCGGTCCACCGGCGTGCGCACCCAGCCCGGATTCTTCACGCCGGGCAATGCCGGCCGCACCGGCGGTACAAACGCCCAATGTTGCGAGTAACTGGCTCCTTCGTCGATCCAGCGCTTCAATAGCGCTACCTGCTCCGGCTTGAGATGCTTGCCGGTCTTGGCCGGCGGCATGCGCATCGCCTCGTCGCTCGAAGATATGCGAGCGATCAGTTTGCTCTCGCCGGATTTGCTTGGAACAATCGCCTTGCGCTCGACGGCAACGGCTCGTACGTCGAGCCTCAAGTTCGCCTTGCGCTCCTTCTCATCCGGCCCGTGGCACTTGAAGCAGTTGTCCGACAAGATCGGCCGAATGTCGCGGTTGAAGTCGATCGCCGGCTCGGCGGCGATGGCCTGTACCCATGGAACCATCAAGGCGCCAAATGCCAAGGCCTCGAATGCCAGTCTCAATCGCGACTTCATTGGCGATTCCCCGTACTTTTGAATACCGGACGATATCTTACTCAAACTGAGCGATTTTCACCCCATATTGATACGCGGCAACGCCTACCATCCCACACGGTTTTTGGGGGTTTACCGTGCATCGAATTGCATCGTATTTTTCATTTTTTTGCTAACTGCCAGCCATTCCACAGATTCTGGCAATCGCAGCAGATTTTGGCCTTTCGCATTCGAAGCCGCGTTCGATTGTCAGCAAAATGCGAAGCTCGGCACGCGGGCCGCCGCTCGAAAGACTGCTCAGCTTGTGTATCTTCGTGCAACGCTTTCACAAGTGTAACGCTGCTCCTGCAACGTAATCGTACCGAACGACGAATGTCTGGTACAATATGCGCCAGCGGATTCCCGTTTTGTCGCCGGTCGAGGTGAGCATCGATGCCGTCGCCGTTTCCTGGCATGGATCCATTTCTGGAAAGCCAACCACGCGGGGAGATTTTTCACGGTTGGTTCATTCACAAGCTTGCAGAACTGGCGCTTCCGAAGGCGGCCCTTCTGGGCTGCTGGATCGATGTCGAACGCGATGTTTATGGAGTGGATCCGTCTGGTGAGCTGGTTTTGATCGGCGAAGCAGATGACGTTTTTTCGATTTCCTCGGCGGAAACACGATGGTCGGGCAATGGCGCCGGCGTCGTAACGCTGGCTGCACCACGCTCGGTCCGAGAGGTTGTCGTCGATCCCGAAGAATCGCGGCAGCATCGCCAGCACTTTCTTGTCGTGCGCGAAAATCAGAAATGGCCGCGAGTTTTGGCGGTCGTTGAGTTGCTCAGTCCAGCGAACAAGATCGGCAAATACGCACGCACCTACGGCGCCAAGAGAGCCAAGATGCTCGCTTCACTCTCGCATTTCATGGAAATCGATCTCCTGCGGAACGGGCACAATCCATCGCGGGATCACTTTTCCGACATGCCATCGACGCCCTACTTCGTCTTTGTTGCACGAAAGACAACGGCCGGACGAAATGAAGAAGGCTATCCGATTCGGATCCAAGATCGCTTGCCGACGATTGGGTTGCCCTTGTGGGGAAACCGACCCGATTTGCCGCTGGACCTTGCCCAGGCATTTCAGGCGGCCTACGATCTTACGACGGGCGGCCGACCGATCGATTATAAAACAGAGCCGATTCCAGAACCGCCCCTAGCCGCCGACGATGCGGCTTGGGCTGCAGGCATCATTTCGACGTTGGCATGATCACTGGCATTGATCAATTCGGGTAAATGAATTCCTTCGCATTGACCAACACGTGCGCCAGATCGGCCCAGATCGATGGATCGTTCGCGGACATATTCTTCGCGTGTGCCTGCTCTGCAAGAAACGACTTGCAATCGCTCAACTCCTGTTTCGTCGGCGAGCGGCCAAATGCCTGCCGGTACATGAGCGAGATGCGTTCCTCGGTGGTCTTGTCACCCTGAAGCACTCGCTTCGCCCACAGCACTGCCTGCTCCTGCACGAATGGATCGTTCAGCAGGATCAATGCCTGCGCGGGCACGTTCGACGTGGTTCGACGGCCCATGGTCGAAAAGGGCGTCGGCGTGTCGAAGGCCAGCAGGAACGACGAAAGAAAGTTTCGCCGCACGCTCAGGTAGATGCTGCGGCGGCCGGCGCCGTCCACCGGGCCGCTCGCGGGCCGGCCGCGCCCGTCCTGAAACGGCGACAAGTGCACCGGCACCGGCGCTCCGAACATCTTCGCATCGAGCCGGCCCGAAATGCGCAACAGCGCATCTCGAATCGCCTCGCCTTCGAGACGGCGAACGCGGGCGCGTTGCAAGTACAGGTTTTGCGGATCGGCGGCGATCGCTTGCTCATCCCCGCGCGAAGACCGTTGATACGCTTGCGTCGTGACCAGGAACTTGATCAGCTTTTTCAGCGACCAGCCGTTTTGAACGAACCAGTCCGCCAGATAGTCGAGCAACTCCGGATGCGTCGGCGTCTCGCCGAGTACGCCGAAATTGTCCACCGAAGCAACCAGGCCGCGGCCAAACAGATGATGCCAGACGCGATTGACCAACACTCTCGCAATGAACGGGTTGCGCCTCGGATCGATTACTTTTTGTGCCAGCGACAATCGGCCGCTCGTCGAACGTTCGGCCGGGCCGCCGTCCAGCGCTTCAAGAAACCGCCGCGGCACGACTTCGCCGGGCAACGTCGGCAGACCCCGGACAAAAACGTGTTCGTCAAAACCGGGCCCGTCCTGAATCGCCAATGCGAGGCGTGATTCCTTGCGAATCTGTGCGATGAGCGCGCCTTCCGCCTGCAGGAATTGCTCCGCCGATTTTCGCCACGCATCATCATCGGCGATCAACTCCGGATGAGAGGCGATCCAATCCGCAAGCCGAGCATGTTCCGGCGTGTGCCCCGGCTTGGCGATTGCGGCGGCGAACGTTTGCTGGTACCCAATGGCGGCGTCCGATAACGACTTGGCCTCGTTCAACGAACCTCTCAGTTCTTCAAAATGCGGTACATCATTGGGTTTCGCGCCTTCCCAAACGCCGGCCACAGCGAACTCCGTCCCGTCCTCGGCTGTGAACTCCAGGTGGACCGGCAAGCCCTTGTAGGCCTGCATATCCAGCGTTCGCCATTCAAAATCCTTACCCGCTTTGAGGTGCTGCACGAGCTTGCCGTGCAACGGGCCGGCAATCATCACATGCTGGGCGACAGCCGCATAAACCTGAGCCGAACCGCGCATGCGAACAAACAAGCGGCCGTCGCCGATCCGGAACGTCGGAGTACGGATCGTTCGGCCGGCGCGATTCGGACTGGCCAACGCGCCGGCGTCGCTTTCGGTTCCGGGCGCAACTTTCAGGCTGTCGAATGCGGGATCTTTCTCCGCGGCCGCTACGGTTCGGAATCGAATGGAAACCCCGCCCTCCGATTTTCGAGTGATCGGCAGGCCGACGCGAGCCGGTCCCGGACCGAAACCGACGTCATCGGGCAGCCACGAAACATTACTACTCGAAAAGTCGATAATGCTCCGGGTCGCCTCTTTCGGCGTTGCACGATCACTGACCGGTCTGAGGAGCTCCTGAATCCGCCTGGAATCCAGGTCTTTCGTGTCCGCGGCCAACCTGGAAAAAAGGTGCAATGGGTCCGCTGAATTCGCTGCCGCCTTCTCGATGGCGATGACCCAGGCGCCGAGTCGGCGTCCATCGAGGTTGTGTTTTTTCGCCGTATCGGCAATGGAAGTATTGCGTGGTTCTTTTGATTGCAGGACTCTGTAAGCAGCCCGCAGATAATCCGAGGTTTGCAAAACGCCGGCCCGGACCGAAGCAGACCAATCTGCTGCGACCGATTTCTGCCGTTGGTCGCGAAGCCGCCACAAGTCGCCGGCGATGCGCCGGTTGTGGTCCCAATGGTCGAATCGCACCGAGCGGTAATTGCTGCTCTCGAGGTAACCAAAAAGCGCGTAGTAGTCCTTGGTCGAGATGGCGTCGAACTTGTGATCGTGACAGCGAGCGCACGCGACCGTCATGCCGAGAAATGTTTTCGAAAACACGTCGATGCGATTGTCGAAACGATCGGCCTGATCCAAACGAATGTCCACCGGCGAATGAACTTCTTCGCCCAAAAACCAGAACCCCGTGCCAAGGATTGATTCATTGAAACCATCGGCGTGCATCCGAGGCTTGGGCAAAAGGTCGCCGGCAATGTGTTCGAGCACGAACTGCGAATAGGGCACATCGGCATTGATGGCGCGAATCACGTAATCGCGATATTGCCAGGCGTTGGGCAAGGTGTGGTCGAACTCATGGCCGCGGCTCTCGGCGTATCGCACCAAATCGAGCCAGTGCCTGGCCCAGCGCTCGCCAAATTGCGGCGACTCGAGCAGGCGATCGACCATGGAGTCGATTGCGGATTGCTTTTCGAATTCCTCAAGTGCTTCCGGCGTCGGTGGAAGTCCAACCAGGTCGAAATAGAGGCGTCGCAACACCACATGCGGCTCAGCCCGGCCGGCCGGCAAGAGCTTTTTCTCTTCGAGCTTTCGCAGAACGAATGCATCCACCGGGTGCACCGGCCCATTGGCATGTTGAACTTTTGGCGCCGGCGGCGGTTGTACCGGCTGCCAAGCCCAGTGCGTGCGTTTGCGCTCCATTACGTCGAAATCGCGCTTCCTGGCGATGACAGCCGCGTCGTTGCCGGGCCAGGCGGCGCCGTCGGCAATCCACTTTTCCAGGTCGGCGATTAGCGCATCCGGCAGCTTTCCTTTCGGCGGCATGTGCAATTGCACGTTCTTGTAGCGGATTGCCTCGATGAGCCGGCTCTTCTCCGGTTCGCCCGGAACCAGGGCCGGCCCGCGAGCGCCGCCGGCCAGCAGTGCAGCCCGGCTGTCGAGTCGCAAATCGCTTTTCGGTTCCCTGATCTGGTCCGAATGACACTGGAAGCAATGCTCGACCAGAACCGGCCGCACCTTTTTCTCGAAGAATTCGATGCGCGCATCCTGAGCCGCCGCTGCCCAAGTGTATGATGCAGCAATCAGCAGCGCACAATGGAACGGCCCGTTCGATGACCGAAACATGAAGCGACTCAGCGCGAAGGTAGGCACTTCGATTCAGCGTAACAGGAAGCCGGGGATACGTCCACCGATAGCCTGGTCCCTCGAATACGGAGCCGCCGCCTGCTGCGTCGGTTCATTTCGGGTTCCGGTCCGGTAATCGTTGTGCACCGGCGGCTGCCCGGTTAAAATCGCCCTGCATGTCCGATACCTCGATGAGCCTGCTCGATCAGCTCGTTCAGCCCGGCGACAACGGCGACGGCTGGCGGAAGTTTCACGAGCTGTATCGACCGCTTTTGCATCGCTGGCTGGCCAGTGCCGGGCTGCAGGACTTCGACCGCGACGAGGTCGTCCAAGAGGTCCTGCGCGTTGTTTTCACCGATCTGCGAAAGTTTCAGC
>Ga0073934_10006284_pt1 | contig 17440 bp, 12 predicted proteins | sample LarsenN4metaG_FD_76834 | JGI IMG/M metagenome (GOLD analysis project Ga0073934, IMG submission 76834) | Hot spring sediment bacterial and archeal communities from British Columbia, Canada, to study Microbial Dark Matter (Phase II) - Larsen... ... | reverse complement strand
GGGCCAGACGTGCGTTCAAGATCAAAGCACCGGCCTGTGCCGCCACCGCTGCCAACAGGTCCCGGTCGTCCACGCCGAACGGTTTGCCGGACAGCTCGGGACCCACCACCAGCAGGCCGACCAGGGTATCAAGCGCGGCAACCGGGACGAGCAATCCAACGGGAACCCCTTCAAACATCTGCCCGATCAAATCGGCGATGACATCCGAGCGATTCCCGTTCTCAGCAGCCGAGGGGATAAGTTTGGCGTTCTCCTGCAACAGTTTAATCGCTGTGGCGTCCAACACCAGCTTCGCCGGCAGGGAATCGTACTGGACCTGATGTGCCAGAGTCATGTGTCCAGGAGATTCCCCGACAGCGTACATGGCGCCCTGGCGGACCCACATAACCTCGAGAATCCGGTTTACCGTCCGGGCAGCGATCTCGGGGACGGCAATGGCCCTGGACAGACGACCCGTGAATTCCATCCACTCGTTTCGGTAATCGTACTTGTGTTTATAAAAGTGGGTATGGATGTAACTCTTAGCCTTCCGGCGAACATCCTCGGAGAGTAGCACCAGGGTTAATGCCGTCGCCCCCAGAATGGCCAGGAATGTCCCACTCAGGAGATCCAGTGGGATTTGAAGCCAACGGAAGACTTCCGCAACTGCCCCCAGGGAAAGAAGGTATCCTCCCACCAGGGCGAGTGTGAGCGAATGGTAGATCACATATCGCGAGACGAAAATGTCCACGTCCAAGAGGCGGTGACGAACGAGGGAAAAGCAGATCATACCTGTGCCGAGAAGGTACCCCAATCCAGAGAAAAATGGGTGTAAGGGGTGAAGGATCCCATAGAGTAATGCGTAGCTGGAGGTCATGATCTGGCACGCAAATGCCACGAAGATGCCGACGACCAGAAACTTCATCTTCCAGCGAGTGATGCGGCCTGCATTGCGGTAGAGATTCTCCAGATTCAGGAGGACGAGCACCAGCCCAACCAGGTACAGAGAAAGGAAGACTTTGCCCCAGGCATCCAGGCTGGGATGCACCAACCCTGCTGCCTCCAGGCGGATCGGCTGGATCACGCGGCCTGTAACGAGTCCAAGCCAGGCTAGGACGGCAGTAGCTCCCACCGCCAGCAAGACGGGACGCCACTGGCCAAGGCGTGATCCTCCATTGGTTTCGCCAAAGGTCAGGCTGAAGGCGAGCCAGGTCGGGGGGATTGCTGCCCCCAACCCAAGTGCTAGCCGGAACAGGGCCAGCCGCCACTCTGCAAATAGCATGAGATTGGAAGCCAGCAGGAGGCCTTGGTGGACGCCGATCGTCAAGAGAGCGACGGACAACCATCGGTTCGCCCATGCTTGCCGATTGCGGGAGACTACAAATACTGCTAGCCCGAGAGCAAGGAGCGTACTGGCGAGTTGAACGAGGAATTGAATAACCGCAAACCAAATCACATCAATCCCTTATAACTGAGTGGCGAATTCTTCTAGAAGGCCTTTCGTCCAACCCATTTAAGGAACAAAATCGCGCAGTAGAGGGCCCACGACGCGGGCAAATGCGAAAAGATCCTCTGCCGGCGATGTGTCAGGACTTTCCCGGGTAGCGGGGGCAGCGATGATGATCACCGCGCCATTGTTTCGCCAGCGAACCAAGGCATCAAAGACTTGCCTGAACTTCGTCTCGTAGCGTCCCGTCGTTTCGGTCGTGGCGAGTCGGTACCAATACAGAGCAGCATACCGTGTGTTATCGATCATGGGAAAAGATTGGTTTACATATTGAGGACCGAGATCCGAAAAATCCGATCGGACTTCGCGCAACCCCTCCCGCAGGGGATTAGCGCGGTAATTGATCAACGATTTGCCCTGTCGCTGCGACGCAAAGTATCCAACGTACAGGCGGACCTCTCGCCCTGAACGCGTGCGATACGTGCGGATCAATTCGGTGTCTGCGCCAGGGAAGAAGTGCTTACCGTTAAACCAGTTGGACCCACTCCAGTACCAGTCTCCGGCGGTGGAAGGGAATTCGTTGAGTGGTCTTCTAAGAGGTGTGGCCCGTGGAATTTCAAGAAGATTGGTGTACAGAGCCAATCCAATAAGGAAAAGAAGGACAAGTGCGAACTGGCCGGTGCTCCCTGTCTTCTTGGTGAATGGGCTATCTTCGTTTATCACGACCTTCCAGCGCTCGTGCAGCCGAAGTGTTGACCGGGCGGGCAACTTGCAGACAGCCCAGTTGACCAGAAAGAGAAAAATGAATCCGACTTGTGCCACGAACCATCCCTGAAAGATCTTGAGTGGACCGTGCAACATGGCCGGACCATAGGAGTAGGCCATCATACCAGCAAGTGCCACCCGGGCCCCATTTGTCAGGATTGTTATGACTACGCCGAACACGATCACACTGGACGCTCTCCACCAAGTTCGTTGGGTCAAATACACCAGGGGAATACCAAGGGCGATAACGGAGGTCAGGAATCGCACTCCGCTGCACTCACGAGCAACCTCCAGGGTGATCGTGGGGAGCAGGATATACTTCCCTTCATGCAGGACTGGGATTCCCAACGATTGAAGGATGGAGATGCCGATGCTCGCGGACAGGAGTTGGAACGGCCAGTGAATTTGCTCGAAGAACTCATCCATCCAAGGGACCATGAACTGGAGATAGGCTAGAGGCAATGCCAGCGCCTTTAGGTGATTCCACCCCCACACGAACAAGACAATCCCCGGGAGCAGAACCAACAAGGAGACGGCCTGGGGAAGCAGCCAGCCCCCCGCTTTGCCTGCCAAAAGGAATAAGCCACTCGTCAGCAGGACGAGCCCACCAGCCATTGGCCTAGCCCGGGGATCGAGCTGGACAAGTTGCTCCCGCCTGATCCAGACGAGGTACAGACTGACCAGGGGGACGAGGAAGCCATGGGAATACTCTGGAACACTCCACCACGTCTCGAAAAGCCAACCCCATGCAGACTGATAGAGAAGCGCGATGACAAGTCCAAGCACGCAAATTCCGACGAGCGGGTGCATCATCAAAGCGAGCACGGAGCAATGCGCTGGCCAATCGACCAGAGGCTTGGGCAGCGCGCTGGTCGTATTCACTGTGGGTTCGCCAGGGCGATTACTTGAGTATGTAGTAGGAGAGACACGGATCCGGCTGTTCATGAACGTCCGTACCACCAAGAAAACACCAGGATCGGCCACAGTCGGTGCGTGTAATCACGGCGGTTCTGTTCGTGTTGAGCAAACAGGCGCTGGAGCCGATCTTCATCAAAGAGACTCGCCCGTCGAACTCGAGGGTCGGTTACGACGTCCCAGAATAGCCTGCGGAAGCCGGGATCGCGCTTGAACCATTCGCCCACAGGTACCTCGAACCCGTACTTGGGACGCTTGTGCAGGTTTTCGGGGAGGAGCGATCGATGGGAGGACTTGAGGACTCGCTTCAGGTTTCGCATTCCTACCTTCGTATTCCCTGGGAGCGAGAAAGCGAACTCGGCAACTCGATAGTCGAGCAATGGGCTGCGGACCTCGAGCGCGTGCCGCATGCTCATGAGGTCCACCTTGGTGAGCATGTCCCCCGGCAGCGAATTGCGAAGGTCCACGTAAAGCGCCGTGTTAATGGGATCGCCTGAATATCCGACGCCCACGGATCGGACCAAATCCAACCAGGGGGTTGGATCCCAGGCGGAGGACAAACCAGTCCCGAAGACGGACTCTTCATTGGGATCCAGCTTGGCCTGCCATGCCGCATGCCGGCCAAGAAGCTCTCCGTTGTAGCCATTTGCGAAGATCTTGAGGCGTCGCGCCCATTCGCCCAGGAGGTGCCCTTTGGAATCCGGCACCGCCCGAATGATTCTGTCCAAGAAATGATGACGAATCGCATCCGGGATGCGCAGGTAGGCTCTGACCCAGGCCTCCGCCAGGTACCGCCGATAACCTCCGAAGATTTCGTCGCCGCCGTCCCCGCTGAGAGCTACCACAACGTGCTTGCGAATTGCCCGAGACACCTCATAGGTCGGTAAGGCAGACGAGTCTGCAAAGGGTTCGTCCAGCTCGTCCAGCACTTCCGGAACACGCTTGAGCATGTCGGCGGCTGACAAGATGATCTCGTGGTGGTCGGTCTGGTACCGCTGTGCCACGGCCCGTGCATAGGGGGACTCGTCGCCCAATTCGTGATGCTCGTAGCCAATGAAGTACGTCTTTACCTGCCTGGCCGATTGCCGGGCCATGTGTGCCACCACAATGCTCGAGTCTATTCCGCCGCTCAAGAATGCTCCCAGAGGCACGTCGCTTCGCAGTCGCAATCGGACCGCATCAGCAACCAGGGATCGCAGTTGTTCCTCAACATCCCCCGGATCTTGTTGGACGGCATCCGCAGCATTCTGTGAGATGTCCCAGTATCGTTCCAGTCGCTCGCCGGTACGGTCGATAGTGAGGGTACAGGCGGGGGGCAGCTTGCGAATCCCGCGGTAAATCGTCCATGGATCAGGGACATAGGTTCCAGAGAAATACAGGGAAGCCGCTTCCAAATCCAGGCTAGTATCTATGCCCGGGCAGGTCAGCAGGCTGCCAATCTCCGAAGCGAAGGCGATTCCCCATGGGGTTCTGGCGTAGTGTAAGGGCTTGACGCCCAATCGGTCTCGCACCAACCAGAGCATCTCCTGCTTCGTGTCCCAAAGGGCAAAAGCGAACATGCCGTTGAAACGTTTTATACAGCCGGCTCCGTATTCCTCGTATGCGTGCAGGATGACTTCCGTGTCCGTTTGGGTGGCAAACTGGTGCCCCTTGGTTGTCAGGTATTCGCGCAGTTCAATATAGTTGTAGATCTCGCCGTTGAAGGTCACCCAGATGCTGCCGTCTTCGTTCGTCATGGGCTGGCGCCCGGCGTCGGAGAGGTCGATGATCTTCAAGCGAGTGTGGCCCAGCCCAGCCCAGTTCGAACCTGATAGGATTACGGTGTGGTCGCCATCCGGCCCTCGGTGATCCAGGTGTTTGACCATGCTGGAAAGGACGTCTTCATGGCGCGAAAAGTGCCCGCGAAAATCAATGATGCCGGCTATACCGCACACTGTTCTAGAGCTCAAGAAACGTTCTGTGGTTCGGTTGGTTGGTAGCTCGGTTGGTCTTCAACGGCAAGCGTTCGGCAATTCTGTCGGTCGGTCGTTTGACTCATCGGACTCACAAGAGCCAGCGGGCAGATGGCAGCTGGCAGGGAGCAGCAGGCAGCCTAATGCAGCGTTCGGTGGGTTTGCAATTCGAGAAAAAACATTCGGTGGTTCGGTCAGTCGATTGGTCGCTGATAGTTAGATTAAAACCGTGGGCTGCTTGGTAGTTTGTCGATTCGGGCCATTCGTTTTTGCTGCGACCTGCCAGCCGCCAGCTTGTACCGGACTGATTGGATTTAAGCAGAGGGCTGTGCTGAAATGGCACACTTTCGCGTGATTGGAAGATCGGATATGTGCGAGGTTAGAACAAATCGTTGAGGACTTTCTGGGCCCATACCGGAGCTTTTCCCTCTCCCCTCTTTGGAACCTGCGTGCAGCAGGGAATGCGAGTTGCACCGCCGGCATCGGTCTTTCCGCGTGGTTGATGCCCGTGATTATTGAGTTATCAGAGGCTTGGCATGGACCTCGCTGGAGGTCCGTGGGATCAGACCTTTTGCGTCAACAAAGAATGTTTGCTTTCCGCCCTTGCAGTCCGTCGGGTCTTATGGTACGTATATTTCTCCCGTTCCCTTGGGGAGATCGCCTGCAGAGGAGAATCCGTGCACCTTTAGTGCAAAGACATCCCGGTTGCAGAGGGGGTCGAAATGCGAACGACGGCAAGCATTGTAGTAGCGGTTGGTACCTTCCTCCTTGTGTTGGCGGTCGGCAAGCAGGCGCTTGCTGATCCCACTATCTTGAATATCCAAGGCACTGTTGCCAATGGCCAAACAGTTATAATAAACGGGAGTGGCTTTGGAACGAAGAACCCCGCCAAGCCAGTCATCTGGGCAAACTTTGAGGGGCAAGCGGTCGGGGCGACGCCCGTGGCAGATAGCAACCTGTCTGAATTCCCTAATACATTCTTCGTGCAGGGTGCATTGGTGACGAATCTGGGAAGCCTCCCGCCGCACTCGACTCGAGCAGCCAGGGGTGATGTCTTCACGGGAAACAAACTTGTCGGAGCGGACATTATCGGAGTTAACCCGCCTGGGACCCGCTCTCGCTATTTGTTCATCTTCAACCGACGCCGATATGAGGGCACCGGGTTTTTCGGCACGACGACGAACTTCAAGTTTCACCGCCACCATCCTACGGGAACGAGCCTCAATCCAGGCGAAACGGATCTTAATCTCGTCTACAACCCACAGCCGGGACAAGTGCATTATCTTTATCAGTGGGAAGGGAGCGGCATGCTTTCCACTTTTAATGGGAAGTCCGTCCCCGTCAATCAATGGTTCACCGAGGAATTTCAGGTGGATAAGGGGACGCCGAATGGCAATAACGCCCAGTGGAAATACTGGGAAAATGGCGCCCTTCTCGCCAACTTGAGCGGTCAGCCTGGGACCACGAGTGCTGGGGATACGGGCTTTGGCAACATCAAACTGGAGGGTCAGTGGGCGAACGGTGCAGTGGCGAATTCGGCGTGGATGTACTGGGACGATGTGTACATCGACACCACTTGGGCGCGAGTGATGATTGGTGATCAACCCACCTTCAGTGGATCCACTCACAGAGAGATTCAAATTCCGTTAACTTGGTCACCTGGTCAAATCACGATAACCGTAAATCAGGGAAGCTTTAGCAGCCTCAGTAACGTTTTCCTATATGTCATTGACTCGAACGGAACAGTTAATTCCGTTGGATTCCCCACCTGTCCAGGTTGCCCCGTGTCACCAGGGAAGCTCAGAGCGCAGTGAATTGGCGTCTTCGCCAAGAAGTTTTTCGTAAATTGCTCTATAGCCAAGCTCCATCTGCTCACTAGAGAATTTCGTCTTCACACGCTCTTTGGCCGCGGCGGCCAGCTTTTTTCCAAGGCTGGGCGAGTCGTGTTGCTTGATGATTGCTTCGGCCAGTTCTCCCTCATCTTCTGGATTCACTAGGACCCCGCACCTGCTACCGTCTAAGGCCTCCGGAACTCCTCCCACGTGGGTTGCCACAATGGGTACGCCGGCCTGCATGGCCTCCAATAATGTTACAGGCAAGCCTTCGGTCAGTGAGCTCAATACGAAAAGGTCGAGAACCTTCAGGTAATATCTCGCCTGGTGAACGTATCCCGCAAAAAGCACCCGATTGGATACCTTCCTCGAGCGGGCCAGCCTTTCAAGTTCTTCCCGCTTGTCCCCGTCTCCCAGGATTACCAGCGACACATCGCGACCGGTAGCCACGACGTTTGCCACAGCATTGATAAGGACGCTTACCCCTTTTTCTGGTGAGAGCCTACAGATGGTTCCGATGACGTATCCTCGGAAACGGGGATCACTGCGCAATTTTGCAATATCATCGACAGGGCCCGGTTGAGAGTGTGTTTCTGAAGTGATCCCGTTCTGCACAAGAATGGTTTTTAATCCAAGAGCGCGGACCTTTGGGTGAGTCCGCATTGCCTCCGACACAGCGACTGCCACATCTGCACGCCTGCAAAACGCGATGTCTGCCCACTCATAGAAATGCATTCGAGAGAAAGAGCTCGTCGATGTCCATCCGTGAAGGGTGACGACGTATGGAACCTTTCGCGCCGATTTTGGGAGTAACCCCATCAGGATGTTTGCCTTGTACCCATGACAGTGCACAATGTCGATGTTCCACTGTTTCAATGATCGGGCGATGTTGAGGAAGCCAAAGAGGTTGGGACCACTCCTCATTCGAAATCGAATTACCTTTACGCCGAGCTGTTCGGCTGCTTTTTCAATCTCCTTTGAAGAGATCTCAGGCTCTCCGATGCTGCCCAAAAAAGGTGTGAAATGCTGCTTTCGTTGCTCCGCCATCAAAGTCAGAACAACCATCTCAGCACCGTAAAGACCGCCGCTATCAATCAGATGTAATATTCTTTTCCCCAAGGGACAGGCCGATGTGTTATCCAAACAATGAGAAGCTTCTAGGGGAGATATGAAGGAATTCGAAGGGCCTGACCTTAATCTGTCAGGTTAACTCGGCGACGAGAAACAGTTCTCCTAAGTACGTACGAGAGCGGAGGTCTTCGAGCATCAATATTACGAATGGTTTCCATCGTGCTATCACTGAGGACCTGTCTTTCTCGGAGACTACGGCGAAGACCGGTCAGACCATCACGGATAGCTTGCAGCCAGTACAGAAAGAAACCGTCTCGAATTGAGTAGACCATCATGGAAGGGAGCCCTCGGAGAAGGTATCGAAGTGCGTACGCCGGGGGGAAATTTCGGGCAGCAAGCCAGATTTGATTGCGGGTGTCGTAATAGTAGTTTCGCCAGGGCGCGCGAGCCTCATTGGCCACTCGATGCTTGACCACAATATTCGGCGAATAAATAACGTCGAATCCATGCTGCATAATCCTGAATGCCAGGTCAGGACCTTCATGACTTAGGAAGTAACACTCCGCGTAGTACCCCGCTTGATCTAAGGCCTCCTTTCTGAAAGCCACTGCTCCTTCGGTAATTTCGTACGTCGCGAATTCTCTGCTTTGGTACTCTTCTTCAGTACAATGGTGAACCCAATTGCACAGGCGATCAGTGTCACTGTGAAGAATCTTGAAATTGACGGCGCCGAGCTTTGGCCGTGAAAGGAAAAGTTGGACGATCGATCGAATGTGCTCGTCTGTAAGCCCAATAACATCGTCGTCTAGGGTTATAATTACTTTTCCAGAAGCGTAGCAAAGACCTACATTCCGTCCCGCGGCACCCATGTTTGTGTGAGTTCGTAGGTGGGTGAAAGAGGGGAATTCATTCGCTAGCACAGAAGGGGTATCATCCGTAGAGTGATTATCAACGACTATAATCTCCATTGGCCTGTAGCAAAGATCCCGTAATTGCAAGAGTAGCGTTTTGAGAACAGCAGATCGATTATATGTAAGCACGCAAATTGATACATGTGGCGGTATGCCTGGACTCTCAGGATTACACGTGGAGGAAAGCGTGCTTAGACGGGACACGCGTGGGTTAATCTCCATATTGGATGAAGAAGGGAAATGGGAGAATAAAGGGTTGCAGCTGTCACCTTAATCTATTGTCCTGAAGATGTGTGATCAGCGTGAAACCGTGTTAGAAGCTCAAAGGGTCGCCTCTCGCTGCGGGGTTCTGGCGGAAGGGAATGGAGGATACAGTCGGGTGGCGTGTCGAGGGTCGTGTTAGTGATACGGCTAGCTTCGACCGCCGAACGCGAGTCAGGGCCGCGATATCGCTTAGGGTGAATCGCCATTCAATTGCGTGCCGGGGAGCGCATGCCTTGGGACGTGAGAAGTCACTCTGGGCCGTCGAGGAGTGCGGTGTATAGCCGCATGAGAGAGAGTGCTGTCGTTCTCGATTCAAAGCGGCAAGAGGCTTTGTTACGAAACGATTCGGCCTGTAGGCGGGTCGGAAGATCTATCTGGGACTTGAGTGCGGAAGCAAGTGCTTCACTGTCGCCAGTTGGGCAAATTATACTCGGGGTAGCAGCGAGCACCTCCCTCAGGCCTGGGCAGTCTGTGCCTATCACGGGCAAGCCGGCCACCATTGCCTCCATGGGGAGGAGCGGACAGGCTTCCCAAAAGGAAGGCATAACAAGGACATCAAGCCCCTTGAGGGTAGAACCGACATGAGGTGTGAAGGGCAGGATACGGAAATAGGGTGTCAGATTTCGTGCCTGGAGATAACGGATTTCCTCGGGCATGCAACCGTCGTTCTCAAACAAGACAAGCATTGGGGATTTTGATAGGTGGTTTCGGCGTACAAGTCGTTCAAGGGCATTTGCGAGCACCCGGAATCCTTTTGGAGGCATGTAGCGGCCGAGAAATCCAATGAGAAATGTGTCATTCGGAAGATCCAACTCCTTCCGAAAATCTCTGGTAATCGAGTCTCGAATGGGCTCGGTAGCAATTCCACCGGGTATGACAATTACCCGAGACTGATGGCGAGACAAATTCGGAAATACGGCCAGAAGGTTCCGTTTGGCATCATCACCCACGCAGTGGATCTTGTCGAGACTGTACAACACCAACGCGAGCAGTTGTCTGCGTATTGGATTCTTGAGTTCGGGGAAGACACTTTCTGTTAATGGCTCGTGGAGAGTAGCCACGTGCGGTGTCCTGGCTAGCTTTGCTGGAAGGGAAGAATATACGGCGGATGTTAGCCCGTGCGAGTGTATGACATCGACGTTGTGAGAGATAAGGACCCGAATAAGTGTGTATATGAAATCGGTCGGTCGATAATCTGGCGGCAGAGTGAAAACCAAGGGATTGAGACGCTGAAGATCGGCGATTAGGGCCGAATGCTCAGAATACTCGGGTAGGATCATGCATAGACGGTACTTGGTGGGATCCAGGTGCCTGTAGACATACGAAATCCAAGTTCGAATACCCCCGATCGGCCAGCGAATGACGAGAAGGATCGTGTATAACTTGCTGGGACTGCACCCTGAATGGTTCTGTTTTTCATTCAAATAGGCAGGCGTAGAGCGGGTGTATTGAGAATGTGACTTGATTGAGAAAGTTGATAGGAATGGTAACGGCCCGAATCGCTCGGTCATGTTCCAAATCCGGGTAGTAGCTGCGATGGTGGTTGGGTTGCGAAAGAAGTGTCGCATTGCAGAGAAACCGATAGGCAATGCTGTTCTTGTTGGCCGGGAACAGACCACGATTATGAGAGGTTGGGCTGATGAGTGGCCAGATGGTTCGAAGGGGACAAAAACAGGTCTTGGTTGCTCGTATCCTCTGTTTCCCTTAACCACATCTCGAGAATCATGAGCACCCACAGAGTCGTTGTGTGGTCTCTGCGATGCAACTGGTGCTCGGAATATATCCGATGAAGAAACTGTGGGTTGAAGTATCCACGGGAGAGCGTTCTCTCGCTTAGTATTAGTTCATGCACCAAATCGACCCAGTCCTCTCGTATCCAGCGTCGAATCGGCAGGACGAAGCCTTTCTTTGGTCGGCCAATCGCCTCAGGAGGAAGAAAGCGCGCACAGGCCTTTTTGAAGAGGTATTTTGTTGTGTTCCCAGAGAGTTTGAGATGATTTGGGACACGCGTGGCCCACTCAACTAGAATATGATCCAGGATTGGCACCCGGACTTCAAGGGAATGGAGCATGCTCATCCGGTCGACCTTCGTCAGGATGTCGCCCGGTAGGTTCATGCTGGTGTCAATGTACAACGACCGGGTAAGAGTGTCGGTCGAGTGTAGCGCTTGCAAGTGGCGGAGGAGGGTCGGGGAAGGATCCGTTGTCTTGGCTTGCCGTTGGAGTTCATACGTGAAGATCTGATTATGTATCGAGGACAGATTCCTGGAAAATCGGCGGATCAGTCGCTCAGTGTTGTCGCAAGCAATGTGGCGGAGGGTTTCTGTTCCTGGAGACCATTCGGGGAGACGTAGCGTTAAGGCACGAAAAAGACCCCCCCGAATGCGTGAAGGAATCCACCTGGTATAGCGGGTGGCGTCTCCTTCCACATAGCGACTGTAGCCTCCGAAGAGCTCGTCGCCACCGTCTCCGCTGAGTGCGACCTTTACGTGCTTTCGCGCAAGGCGAGACACGTAATACATTGGGATTGCTGAGGAATCTGCAAAGGGCTCATCAAAATGGCGAACAAGGTCCTGCAACAAGTTCCTTGAGGCCGGAGAGACAATCTCTTCGTAATGCTCTGTCCCGCACTGTCGAGCAATCATTCGGGCAAAGGGAAGTTCGTTGTATTGGTCTTCGGCAAATCCAATTGAGAAGGTCTTGACAGGACGATTCATGTGCCTCGCCATAAGGGCGACTACCAGGCTGGAATCTATCCCGCCGCTCAAGAAGGCGCCGATAGGAACGTCACTCATGAGGTGTGCCATCACTGAGTCGCTCAGGATGTGGAGTAGTTCTTCGACGAGGTATTCCTCGGAGGTGTTTGAAAAGCCATTATTGAATTCCAATCGCCAGTATTGTCGTACAGTAAACTCTCCTTTTCGATACAGGAGGAAATGACCCGGAGGTAGCTTCTGGATCTTATCAAAGATCGTTTCTGGATCCGGAACAAACCCGAAGAAGAAATAGTTTACGATTCCTGAGGGGCGAAGTTGTCGAGAAGCGTGCGGATACCGAAGAATGGATTTGAGTTCTGATCCAAAAATAAGAGACTTCCCGTCGTGACAGTAATGGAGAGGCTTAATGCCGAGGCGATCGCGTGCAAGAAAGAGTTGTCTGTTCCGCGTATCCCAGATGGCAAAGGCGAACATTCCTCGCAAGTGATGAAGGCAATCAGGTCCGTAATCCTCATACAGGTGAACTATTACCTCGGTATCCGTCTGGGTGTAAAATCTATGACCAACGGCGACCAGGTTCCTACGCAATTCGCGGTAGTTATATATTTCTCCATTAAAGACGATCCAAAGACTCTCGTCTTCATTGTGGATAGGTTGATGACCAGAACTCAAGTCGATAATGCTTAGACGGGTCATTCCCAGAGCGACAGAGCCGCTGACCCATAGACCCATGTCATCCGGTCCGCGATGCCGAATCGCAATGCACATCCGTTCCAAGAGTGCAGGGTCAACGGGTTGAGTTGACTCATCGTGAACTATGCCCGCAATTCCACACATGATAATTGGACCTAGGTTGCAGGGGTTAGACCTGAAGCTTCACGGCAGATAGGTGAACTTCATTAGTGGTCCCATTCTCCACGTTATCTTTAGCGATGGTGCGGGCCGGGTTCCATGACGCGACATCCAGGCTTTCGTCCACAACCCATGGGGAGAGTGGATTGGGCAGATCACGTAGCTCGACAAGGTGGTGCATGAACTCCGCACGCTTGATCAAACGAGCCCCCTGACTGGCGTGGTGTTCAGTGTAGGCCTTGCAGTCATTTAGGCGAAATCCCCATTCTTGAAGATGACGATTGAGGGTTGCGAAAGCGACCTTGGAGGCATCACCCTTTCTGGCAAAGAGAGATTCGGTAAAAAATATCCCGCCTATGGCCACCCCATACACTCCCCCGGCGAGCTGACCGTCCGTGTCCCAGGCTTCGGCTGAGTGGGCAAACCCCGCGGCATGGAGTTGACTATACGCGTTGATGATCTTCGGTGAAATCCACGTAAGTGGCAGCTTGCCGGGGCGTGGCTCGGCACACCCACGAATAACCTCCGTGAATGAGCTGTCGAATGTTATTCGATAGGTTCGGAGGCGGATTGTTCGGCGAAGAGTCTTTGACAAGTGAGCTTCATCCAGGAACAAGACCATGCGCTCGGAAGGAGCCCACCACTTGATCGGGCCGAGGTGACGCCAGGGGTAGATACCATTTCGGTATGCTGCGATGAGTCTGGTCGGTGACAGGGATCCGCCGACTGCTAAGAGTCCATCTGGCCGCCTCAGTGCTTGCTCTATTTGAGGGAATTCTCCATTATTATTGCTTTGATTTAACCAATCTCGGAATAATACGTAACAGAGTCCGGGTAGATCCCGGAGCCGATGAAAATGAAATGGGTACGCAACTCCCAGCATGAAATTAACGATTCCGGGGTGAATGCGATACGCGTAGTGCAGCAAATTATTTAGTGGCTGGCGAATCATGGCTATCATCTCCAACCTGTGAAGGACCACAAGAGAGACCCCGACGGTGATCCACTAATGAATGCTTGGGACGCCAAGAGCAAGTCTTCTGTGGCAGGGTCGCTAACGGGGAAATATGGCGGCAGTGTGCGACAGCAGTAGGGTAAACGCTGCTCAGGCCAGAAGCCACCTTGGCAAGTGGACGCGATGTGGAATCCGAGCTAATCCAACCAAGCCGGAACCTTAAGATCGACCGATCACTGATTCCCTTCACCGCTAAGAACAGCCTGTGTAATTCCGCAGATGGTCTAACAGGAGCCCATAATAATTGCTCAATTCGATCGTCAATCTCTCCTGGCGAGGAATGTGGACCGCATCCCTCGACGGAACAGTGAAGTATTCTCGCTCTGAACTGTGCAGCAGGAGAGTCCGCCCGGCCGGAAGCGATTCAAGAACGAGAATTCCGGTAGCGCCTGAATCGTACTTGTTGCCATCCTGATCCTCCCATGTGATGCCAGACTTAGTAATTACCGTTAGTCCGGATAAATTATTCTCGCTCTTATTTTCGATGCCTATCTGATAGCCCTTTTGAGTTATTGACAACTTTCGAAGGGCGAGAAGACGATCCAGTAGAACTGAGGCTGTTGGGAACCAACCAGCTTCACACTTGGAGATTCGTTCCAAAGTCCGCACAAAGGCCGAGTCCAGAAAGCCGCCGGTCTTGTCCTTTCGGAAGAAGCCCTTGGCGAAGTGTGTATAAATGAGGCACACGCCCCTCTCACGCCTTAAAGAATTAATATTCCTCTCGGAAAGCAGATGGACAAACCTTTCACAATCTGAGCCATCGGAGCTTGCAAACCAGTAATTGACAAAAGGACGCAGAGGATCATGAAATGGCATACTGGGATTCAACTTCAGGGTATTTGGGAATGGAATCGTATGGAATGGTAACCGAACATACTTAATTCGGCTTTGGATGATATCTCCCCAGAAGTATGGGCTGCCTACAACGTGTCCCTGGTAGTCGCTGTTGTGGAAGTACCTCTCTGCAAAGCGGAGCAGAGGAATATCCAATTTATGCCATCCGGCATAGAGGTTATCGATGTTAGTAGCATGAAAGTCGTTCAATACCGGGTCATGACCCAGGACGTTCCGAAAAAGATCAAGCCCCGCAATTATTTCGTCACGAAAGGAGTTTCCCGCTGCAACGCCGTGCAACGCTATTTCAAATCCTCTCGCCTTCAGATCAAGCACGAAGGAGAGGTATTCAGGATCCTCGAGAGTTGAGCCACTCCAGTTACCGTGGGGAACAGAGCGCTCGTCTTCACGGCGGAAGGACGAGCTGCGCGACTGACGAAGTGGCCAGACGGTCTTTGTTCCCCGAAAGTTCAAGCTGTGCAGGAATTCATAGACAGGTTGTGTATTTTCGCGTGTCGACATGTCGGTGTCGTCAACGAAGGTAACGGCAAATTCCTTTCCATCGGGAAACGGCAGCAGTCGGAAGGGGGCTTTGTTCATTCGTGTTGGGAGGATGCGTTTATTTCAGGTCACGCGTTAAGGACAATGGAGCGGCCCAGTCATATGGTTTCCACAGGGGCATGAGCCGTTTCAGAATGTGTACACCTGATACGAAAGGTCGGGCGACTGGTACGGTAATTCGAGGGATTGTCACTCAATTAATTGAAATCTAGAAGGCAACATACGTGTTTTCAGGAACACCCCAGAGTCGTTTGTACGATTCCCCTCCAGATTCATAACCTAGGGAGAAGCGCAGATCTCTCCCGGCAGCGTAAGCGAGTTCGTACGCTTTGCTTACGCACTTGAGTAGCAGAATACTCCCGGCCGACGCGCGGGAAGTCTTGCGGATTTTGACGCCGCTATTCACAAAATCGACGTATAAGATATTCTTTCCCAAGACGGAGAATGCCAGCAAGGCAGCCACCGGCTCGTCGCGGAAAAGGAGTATGCCCCCAAACACATGTTTATACATTGCCAGAATTTGCTGTCGGACGTAGACAAGTTCTTGGGTTGAGCGTCCCCACCGCTCAGCGTGGAGGGTTATATAGGTTTCCGAGAAGTCTTCAGGGCGCAAGTCCTGAGTGAACAGAACCGTTCCATGTTCGATCGAGAGGGACCGCTCGGTTTTTTGAATTCTCTGACGACTTGGTTTGTTGGCGATGGAAATTTTCCTGAGGGAGATATTACGCACACTACCCACGGTTGAGCGGAGGAGGGGACTCGCGACTGGTGCAAGATAGTACGGGTGGATGATGCACCCCGTTGGAAAGATTGGGAAGAGGATTTCTGGTTGGCCAATATCACCAAGGCGACGCATTCTTGCGGGAAGGAGCCTCTTATGAATAGGATTCGGGAAGATTGAACGAAACAGCACGGGATAAGCTGCGACGAGACGGCCTGTTTTATCGATGCAGGCAATGATCTTTGGAGGAATGTGTAGTTGCGCGAAGTAATATTCAACAAAATCCGGATGATAGTTGGGACTGATGTCTGCGTCAGCACAAAGGCCGCGGTATTGATCCAGAGAAATGGGAATTCTGGTCATTAGTGCGCGAAGTGAATCAAGTGGAACTCTAAATCAGCAGAAGAGTCAGCGGATGACAAGCTAACTGGCGGCTTCGGCGCCGATCAGAACTCTGAAAGCGCGCTTTGGATCAAAAAGAGCTGCTAGAAACAAATGGCGTGCCGAACTGAAATATCTCCCTTCTCTGGCAAAGCACTGGCCGAGACGATAGTGAAGCACGGCTAGGCGGCGTCTTCTGACACACGGTGAATAGGGGTACCTCTGACAGGCTTTTTTTAGGATGACAAATCCTAGGAGCCATCCTCTCTTGGCGTGGGTGGCACTAAGTGAATTGGGGTGCTCCCTCTTAAACCAGAGCATCTCGTCTATGTATCCGACGCGCGCGATTTCTGTCAGTCGGATTAACATATCATGATCCTGAGCAGAGCGGAGGGCTTCATCATAATAGCCAACGGCTTCAAAAAGAGAACCTCGGACCAGATACCCAGAAGGGCATCCAAGCGGACAGTGGAGCAACATCTCTTCTGGCCTACTGGGTTCGGTGTGATTGGGGCAAAATAGCGGATATTGGATGGCTCCCCCTTGATCAATTACGTAACCATTTGCGTACACGAAGCCAAATTCTGGATGCGTCTCGAGGAATTCGACTTGGCGTTCTAACTTCCTTGGGTCCCACAAATCATCCGCATCCAAGATGGATACGTATTCTCCGGTGGTTGATTTGAGGCCAAGATTGATGGCGGCTGACTGCCCGCAGTTCTCATGGGTTGGATGCTCAAGGATGGTTACCTTGTCGCGGTAGCGCTCTATGATAGCGCGTGAGTCGTCTGTAGAGCCATCATCCACTACAATGATCTGGAAGGCGGAGTAGCTCTGGTGGAGTGCGCTCTCGATGGTGGCAGCGATGAATCGTTGCTTGTTGTACACTGGTATGATTACAGTAACTGTTGGCGTCTGAGAGCGAACACGCATTGTAGAGTCCTTGAACTATCGCTGGTACCTCATTCGTAGGAACAATAGGAAGTCAACTTGTGACCAAGACATCTGGGGGGAGAAGCCTTGCTTCCAAAAAAGTGATCGTTACTGTGCGGGTTTCCGTTGGAGAAAGCAGTACTCATGCCCTATGGGGTGAAGCCATTACCCTCTGTGCCAATATGGATGAGACACTCCCCCCTTCGGAGTTTAGAGTAGAGGGCGGGGAGGGATAAGGCGATGAGTGCTTCGAATGGTACAGCAGTTCTGGGCACGAAGCCACCCGAGGTT
>Ga0073934_10006283_pt1 | contig 17446 bp, 12 predicted proteins | sample LarsenN4metaG_FD_76834 | JGI IMG/M metagenome (GOLD analysis project Ga0073934, IMG submission 76834) | Hot spring sediment bacterial and archeal communities from British Columbia, Canada, to study Microbial Dark Matter (Phase II) - Larsen... ... | reverse complement strand
GAGCCGCGATCTGCCTGGGCTGGCATGAACATGTCAACGACAGCACCATCAAGCAGGCCGTGCAGACGTTGTTGAATGATCCGCTCGAGCGCCGCGGCATGGCTCGCTGCGGACGCAACTTTATTGACGGGCGCGGACCCGATCGCATCGTCACGGCCCTGGAAGTGATGCTGCATCCTTCTCGGCAGATCGACATCAGCGAGGCGGCCTAGGTCGTTCTCTGGGAATAAATGGCCAGGAGAACATCCTCGGCGGAAGCGAACGTGCGACCGGCCTGGCGAAGCTTGTCCAGCCGGTCGCGCGCTTCCCCCGCCGAATGTCCCACGCTCATCAAGGCTTGGTAAGCCGTCTCCCAAACGTCAGCCGACGTGGCATCGGCGGCGCCGGCCTCGGCCCCGCCGGCTGCAGGCATCAGGGCGAACTTGGTCACCTTTCGCCTCAGCGTGGCCACGATTTGCTCGGCCGTGGCGGGACCCACGCCAGGGAGAGTTGTCAGCAACTTGCTGTCTTGCCGCTGGATCGCGTCGGCGAGCTCACGCACGGGCCTGGACAGGGCCTTGAGGGCCTTCTTTACACCGACCTTGTCCACCGTGCAGAACAACTCGAAGAACTCCAGCTCCGCTTCACTAAGGAAGCCTACGAGCCGCGGGGCCATGCGGCCCTGCATGGGATTCCCCTCGAAGTAATGGCTTGTGTGGAGCGTCAACTCCTCGCCGAGCTTCCCCTGGACCTGTCGCCGCACGAACTCTGGGATGAGCACTTCGTACTCCAGCGGCCCGACCTGTAGCCTGACGCTTTCGTCAAGGACTCGGTTCACAATGCCAGTGATGCGTGTGAGCATGATGATCAAGCGCGGCGGAGTTTCAGGTGATAGTGACACAGGGCGGCGGCAATGGCATCGGCGACGTCGGGAGGCTCAGGCGATTGGGCCAGTCCCAGTTCTCGCTGCATGGTTCGCTGGATCTGCTCCTTGGATGCCCGCCCGCTGCCGGTGATCGTCTTCTTGATGCTCGTGGCATTGTAGCTGACCACCGGCACGGTGTGCTCCGCCGCCGCCAGAAGCAGCGCGCCGCGAGCGTGGGCCATGAGGATGGCCGTCCGCGGATGAGCGTAGTGCGCATAGAGCTGCTCGACGACCATGACCGCCGGATGATGCTCTTCCAGGACTTCAACCAGTCCGGCGTGCAGCTGCGCGAGCCGCTCGGTCATGCTCCTCGCCGTCCCACGGATGATGCCGGCGTCGAGCAGTGCAGCGGCCCCATGCTGGACCTCGATCACCGCATAACCCGTGATGCGAAGGCCAGGATCGATGCCGAGAATGCGGGGAAGCCCAGGGTTCACCCCACCCGCCACGTCGTCCCTCCCTGGCGATCTTCCAGCGTGACGCCCAGTGCCGTGAGCCTCTGCCGGATGGTGTCCGCCATGGCGAAGTTCTTGGCCTTGCGGCACTCGGCGCGCAGGTCGATGAGGAGCTGCATGAGACCGCTCACGAGCTGGTCGCTGCCAGAGTCTTTTCTCGGTGCAGCAGCGAAAAGGCCAAGGATCTGGCTTAGCTCACGCAGCACGCTCACGCCCCGCTGAAACGTCTGCTTGGCGGCAGCGGCTTTCTCGGCAGCGGCTTCGAGTTGCTCGGCATCGGCGTAGCGGTTCAGTGCGGTGAGCAATTCGTAGAGCACGCCGATGGCGCCACCTGTGTTGAAGTCGTCGTCCATGCATTCGAGGAAGCGCTCGCGCAGTTGAGCGACTTCCTGCAGGAAGGGCCCTTCGGCCCGGAACTCGCCGCGCTTCGTCGGTGCCGGCAGGTCCTGGAAGCGCTGCCCGGTGATTCGCTGATAGCGCTCGAAGAAGCGCTGGAACCCGTCGAGGGCGCGCTTCAGCTCATTGAGCCGATCTTCGCTGTACTCGATGGGGCTGCGGTAGTGCGTACTGAGCAGTAACAGCCGAAGGGTTTCCGGCGAGTGCTTCTCCAGGACCTTGCTGACGACAATCTCGTTGCCCAGGCTCTTGGACATTTTCTCCAGCTCCCCCTCGGGAGCGTTGGGGTCGTCCTTGATCTTGCGGCTCTGGGAGCGGATCTTCATCAGGCCGTTGTGCATCCAGTAGCGAACGAAGGGCTTGCCGGTGAACGACTCGGACTGGGCCAGCTCATTTTCGTGGTGGGGAAACTGCAGGTCGAGCCCGCCCCCGTGGATGTCGAGCGTCGCGCCAAGGAGCTTCATGGTCATGGCAGAACATTCGATGTGCCAGCCCGGCCGACCCGGGCCCCAGGGACTATCCCACTTCGGCTCGCCTGGCTTGGCTCCTTTCCACAAGGCAAAGTCTCCTTTGAACCGTTTGCGGGAGGCCCCTTCGACGTCGTCGCCCTGCTCCATCTCTTCGACCTTGCGATTGCAGAGTTTGCCGTAGTCAGGGTCCTTGGTAACGTCGAAGTACACATCTCCCGCGGAGGGATAGGCGAACCCCTTGTCGATCAGTCCCTGGATCATGGCCAGGATCTCGGGGATGTGCTCGGTAGCGCGGGGAAAATGGTCGATGCTGGTGACGCCGAGTTTTTGCAAGCATTCGCGGTAGTTCGCCGTCACGCTCTCGGCCAGCTCTTTCCAGTCGCGGTTGAGCTTCCTGGCTTCGTTGATGATCTTGTCGTCGATGTCCGTGATGTTGACGACGAACGTGACCTGGTAGCCGAGGTAGGTCAGGTAGCGTTTCACTGTGTCGAAGATGACCGGACCAACCATGTGGCCGACGTGGCTGGGTTTGTAGACCGTCGGTCCGCAGACATACATGCCAACTTTGCCAGGCACGACGGTTTGGAATGGTTCTTTTTGACGGGTGAGAGTATTGGAGACGCGAAGTGTCATGGATTCCTCTAGCTTCCTGCTCGATAAAGTGCAACCAGCTGGCCGCGTACCCTCAGCGGCGATTACGGACGATCGTCAATCAAGGCGATGGCCTGACAAGCAATCGCCTCTTTCCGCCCAATGTGCCCGACGCTTTCGCCCGTCTTCGCCTTGACGTTCACACAAGCAGCATCCAGACTCAGCAGCTCGGCCAGACGTTCGCGCATTTGCTGCTTGAGCGGCCCCAACTTTGGCTCCTGAGCGAAGATGATGACGTCCACGTTGACCACGCGGTAACCGCGCTGGCGGAGCCGATCGAGAGCGCCGGCGACAAATAGCGTCGAATCGGCATCGCGGTAGCGCGGATCGTGGTCCGGATAGGCGTCGCCGATGTCGCCGAGCCCGGCCGCCCCAAGCAGGGCGTCCGTGAGTGCGTGCAGCACCACATCGGCGTCGCTGTGCCCAGCCAGGCCGCGCGGATGATCGATCTTCAAGCCCGCCAGGATAAGCGGCCGGCCGTCCACGAGCCGATGGGTGTCATGACCAATCCCGACGCGCATGCCGATTGTTACCATTCGAAACGAATCGCCACGGGGATTCTACCGATTGATTCGATAACCTTCTATGGGCTCTAAACGGCTGTTCAACGAACAGGACATGCGTTGCGGCTGAGAAGTCATGTCTGGAACCGGGAACGTTAGGAAGAACTGTGCCTCTCGTGCGTTCTTCTCGATACGAGGTCAAGAACTCGGCGCATTGACTCGCCAGGCCGCCTGAGGTCAAATGATCTCCACCCAGGAGGTGTACTCATGCCCGCGGCCCCCCACGATGATCCAGAAGAAGGCCTCGTCCACGGCACCCGAATGGAGTCGGTCGAAGAAATTCAGGAACTGGCTCGCTTGCGGGCCAAGTCTACCAGCAAGGACAGCGAAACCCTGGCCGACACCGAGCGTTACCGGCCCACGCGCAGACCGCCTGTGCTCATGCTTTGCGTTCTCGATGACGGCTCCGCGGACGAAGGGGAGTGGCACCGCATCCGCACCGGAAAGTTCACGATCGGCCGGACCCAGGGCGACCTGATCATCCCGCACGACGACATGATGTCCAGCAAGCATGCGGAACTGAGCCGGCACATGGAAAAGGGCGTTCCCCGCTGGGTGCTCGCCGACCTCGGCAGCAAGAACGGCACCTATCTCCGCGTCGCCAAGGCGATTCTCAAGAATGGACAGGAGTTTCTGGTCGGCAGCAACCGCTTTCGCTTCGAGCAAGGCAGCGGGGCTGCGGAAACGACCGAGTTCAAGGCCGAACCGGAAGAGATCAAGGGGACCCACGGCTGGCACAATGTCGGAGCCAGCCAGAGCTTTCCCGCGCTCGTCGAACAAACGCCCCAGGGCGAGGGGCAGCGATTCTTGCTGCGGCAGACCGAGCAATGGATCGGCCGCGACGCCCGCAATTGCCAGATTGCCATGCCCAACGATCGACTTCTCAGCCCACGCCACGCGCGCGTGTTCAAGGACGCGCGAGGCCGCTGGTTCATCGAGAACGCCCGATCGCTCAACGGCGCCTGGTTGCGCATCACGCAGATGCCCCTGGGCTCGGCTGGCCAGTTTCAGCTGGGCGAGCAGCGCTTCGCGATCAAGATCACGATGTAGGCGAGTAGGACCATGAAGATCACGCTTCGAGTGATGGGCTCCAAGTTGCCGCCGCTGGTCGGCGAGGGTTCGACGCTGCGGCTGGGGCGCGATCCAGAATGTGAACTCTCGCTGGGCGAGAAGTTTGATTCAGTGTCCTGGCGACACGCGAAGATCGTGCTGAATGCAAAAAGCGCCGTGGTCACGGATCTCGAATCGACCAATGGGACCTTCGTGAATGATCGCCGGGTGCAAGGGACGGTGGTCTTGAAGAAGGGCGATCATCTTCGCCTAGGCAACGGCGGGCCGACGCTCGAGGTGGCCTTGCTGGACCTGACGCCCCCTGCCGCCCCTGCAAGAAAGAAGTCGGAGCTTCCAGAGACGGAGCCGTCTCAACCCAGCGACGAGCCGAAAAAAGCGCCGGCGACCAATTTCCTAAAGCAGCCGCATGGCTTGGCCATTGGCGTCGGGACGGCGGTGGCCGGCCTGTTCGTCGTTTTCCTGGCGATCCAGGCCGTGCAGAGCCTGAGCAAGCCGCAGGCAGACCCTCCACCAGGTGATGCTCCGAGCACTCAACCGACACCGGTGGCAGCCACGAACGCACCAGCCACCACGCCAGTGGCCACGCCTTCGCGCTCCTCTGGGGAAGCCAGGCCACAGCCGCCAGTGAGCACGAATGCTTCCTTGCAAGACCAGGCGATGGCGTTGCTCAAGGAGCATTGCGGCAAGTGCCACGGCTCGGAACTGGCGAAGCCCAAGGGAGGCTTTGGGCACATCGACAGCCTGGATAAAATGGTCTCCGGCGAACAGCTCGTTAAGGGGAATCCGGAGAAGTCACCCCTCTATGATCGCTTGATTCGGCCAGCAGACGACGACGAGCTCATGCCCCCAGCTAAGGAAGGCGGACCCCTGTCGGCGGATAAGGTGGTTCTGATCAAACGTTGGATTGCCAGCCTTGGTTCCGAGGTAGTTAGCAACACGCCGCCTTCGCCCAGCCGACAGCCTCCACTATCGCCTCCAACACTTCCTCCGCCAGCGGCTCCGGCATCCGGAATCGAGGCAGAGGTGCGGGCCTTCCTGAAGAAATACTGCTACGACTGCCACGGCGTGCAGAAGAAAGATGCCGTGCTCAACGTCTTTGATCGCGACATCCTCCTGGCTCCGCGCGACGGCAAACTGCCGTATGTCACCCCTAACGACCCTGACAAGTCGGCCATGTGGGTTGAGCTGGCGGTGAAGAAGTCCATGCCGACCAAGGAGCCGAAGCCTTCGGACGCCGAGAAGGAAGTGCTCCGCAAGTGGATCATGGCCGGCGCGCCGCTGACCAACTCGGCAGTGGCTCGGAAGTTCATCACTGAGAGGGACGTTCTGGAGGCCATTCGCCGCGACCAGACCCAGACGCCCACGTCCAACTGGCCCTACTACCGCTACTTCACGTTGGTCAACCTGCACAACAGCAAGGACATTTCCGATGCTGACATGGCGCTCTATCGTGCGGCCTTGTCGAAGCTGGTCAACAGTCTTAGTCGCAAGGCCAGGATCGTGCTTCCTGAAGCGATTGACGAGGCCGGAACCATCTATCGGATCGATACCCGCCAGCTCGACTGGGATAGGAACAACCTTTGGCAGGAGATTGTTAGCTTGTATCCGTACGCCCTGCGTCACGACCGAAGCCGGGACGAAGGGCTGCGGCGGGTGGCGGAAGACGTGCGTAACAACTCGAACTCTCTAGTGCCAGCGGTGCGGGCCGACTGGTTCATCGCGACCGCCTCGCGCCCGCCGCTTTACCACACGCTGCTGCGCATACCCACCAACGCCCAGGTGCTGGAACGCGACCTGGACGTGGACATCCCTGCGAACTTTAGCCGGAACAATCTGAAGCGAGCCGGCTTCAATCAGAGCGGCGTCTCCAAGCAGAATCGTCTTCTCGAACGGCACGACTCCCGCGACGGCTACTACTGGAAGAGCTACGACTTCAAGCGGAACACGCTGCGTGGCGACCTGCTGAAGTTCCCTCTCGGACCGTTCCTGCGCGGCAACCGTTTCACGGAAGTAGCGTTTCAGCACGATGGCGGCGAGATCATTTACAGCCTGCCCAACGGCCTGCAAGCGTACATGCTTGTCAACGGTCAAGATGGCCGAATCGATGAAGGCCCGACGGACGTGGTGGATGATCCTGGGGCCCTATCCGGCACCACGGTCATCGTGAACGGGATTTCGTGCATGGGTTGCCACAAAGAAGGCATGATTCGCGGCTTCAAGGACATGGTCCGCGAAGGAACCAGCCTGACGGGAAATGAACTGCAAAAAGTGCTCGAGATCTTCCCCGAGCAAGCGGAGATGGACCGCCTGCTTACCGAAGACACCAGACGCTTCATGCGTGCCGTCGAGGAGGCTACAAGGCCATTCCTGCCTGAGGGCCTCCAAACCGCCGAGCCGATCACCACGCTCGCAGGCCCCTATCTGAAGAAGGACCTTGGACTTGCCGATGTGGCTCGCGAGCTTGGCATGGCTGATCCTTCCGCGCTGAAGACTCTTATTGCCGGCAGCCAGACGCTGCGCAGCCTGGGACTGGGGCCGCTGGCGAACGATCACGTGATCAATCGTCGCGAGGGCTGGGAACGCGTGGACGTGGTCAATCGCGACGGGCTGCGCGGCTGCTTCTCGGTCTACCAGCAGGTCGCGCACGAGTTGCGGCTCGGCGAACCGACACCGGTAAACAGACCCTGAAGCCGCCAAGCGGTTGGCTCCTAAAGCAATGTGCGGAGAACGAGCAAGATCACCAGTCCCATGGCCACGGCGCCCAGGATCAGCACATACCACAGCAGGCTGTCCGATGGCGCCAGCGGTGCGTCTCGTACCAGACGTGCGTCTTCCGGCTTGATTTCCAGGGTGGAGAAGGCGCTGCTCCCAGGGGTGTCTTCTGAGCCAGCGATTCCCTCCGCCTGGGACGCCTCCTTGACTTCCTGAGGAGGCGGTGCGGGGATGAGCACGGTCGGGGGCCGCTTCCAGTTTTGCAACTCAGCGACAACCTCGGCCACGGTTCGCGGCCGCTGCTCGGGATCCTTTGCCATCATGCGGCGCACCAGGCGGGCAAGACGCGGAGTGACCTCGGGGCGAAGCTTCTCGACCGCCGTCGGCTCATCCGTTTGATGTCGCATCAGCTTTTCCAGTGGAGTGCCCTCGGGAAACGGCGGCTGACCCACAAGGCAAAAGTACAGCGTCGCTCCGAGGCTGTAAATATCGGTGCGCGGGCTGACCAGCCGGCCGTCCCGCGCTTGCTCCGGCGCCATGTAATCTGGCGTTCCCATGATCTCTTGCACTTGCGTGAGCAGGCCGTCCGGTGTCGCCGTCTCGCCATCGCGCCCCAGGAAGCCGACCAGTCCCAGATCGAGCAGCTTGACCTTGCCGTAAACAAGCCGCCGCTTGTTCTTGCTTCTGGAGTGTTCCCAGCGTCTTTGCAGGATCAGGTTAGTGGGCTTGAGATCGCGATGAACCAGTCCATTCTCGTGGGCATACTGCAGCCCCAGCGCGGCCTGATGGATGCAATGGCAGGCCATCTCCAGCGGCAACGGGCCGATCTCCTTGACGAGCTTTCCCAGGTCGGCGCCGGCGACGTACTCCATCACCAGGTACTTGAGCCCGTTCTGCTCAGCCGCGTCCAGGGCCTGCACGATGTGCGGATGCGACATGCGGGCGCAGATTTCGATCTCTCGTTGAAAGCGGGCTGCCGCGCGAGCATCCTTGAGCAGGTGCGGCGAAAGGATCTTGATGGCGACGACTCGGCCCAGCCGGCGATGTACGGCCTTGAAGACTTGGCCCATGCCCCCCTGGCCAAGTCGTTCCTGCAAAATGTAAGGCTCCAGGAGAAGCTCCCGCCCTTTGTGGGTCAGCAGTTGGTTCGCCTGGAATGGCGTGATGGCGTCGTCCTGAACGAGGAGCCGCGCCAGTGCGGGACCATCCAGGTGGGCGGCTGACGCATCGGAAAGACGCCGGCTCACCGCCTCGTCGCCCAGCAGTCCGCTCTGCTCGAGTTCCTGGCGAAAAGCAGAGCGATCCATGAGACGCCGTCCGCCTGACAAAGCCGTGGTGCTCTAGCGCTGGAGCCGAATGTTCTTATCTTCGCGCATTTTCACGGCACAGGCAAGATTCGAGGAGATAGCCCTTCCAGCATTTATGGGTCACATGGAGCAGTTCGCCTGCGCCTCAGGGAACGACGGTAGCCTGAACGGTGAAATCGGCAGCTTCTTCGCCGTTCAGGTCGGTGAAGACCTTCATTCGGCGAATCACTTCCCCGGTTTGCGCTTTCGGGCTGAAGGTGACCTTGAGCACCTGGACGTTCTTGGCCTCGCTAGAGGCAGGACTGACGGATATCAGGTCGTCTGCGCCTTCGGTTCGCACGATCTTGAAGGGGGCGCTGCCCCGCAGGACTACGCGCTTCTCGTTTGTCGAGTTCTGCCGGCATTGCCCAAAGACTAGCTCGCCAGGAGTAGCAACGAGATTCCCCTCGACCTCCACCACAAGCGGGACGCGAACCCGCGGGTTGTTCGGATCATTGGTCTTCAGGTAGATGTCGGCGTGCCAGGCGCCGACGGGGATGTCGTCGCGCAGCCGAACTTCAAGCTGGTATGCCGGCGTGGCTCCAGGCCGCTCAAGCTTCGTCAACTTCGGCAAGAGGTAGCCGTTTTCGTTCTCCAGGCCGACAATCTCCCAGCCGCTCAGGGCATGCTGCTCGACGACAACACTGGCGGCAGCTTGCGAGCCCCGCTTGACGCGGCCGAAGTTGAGCTGGCCAGGAGTGAGCGTGATGTCGTCACGGCTGGTGGCCGACAGTAGGACGCGAATCTCTTCGAGGAACGGACGGTCGAGGGTCAGGTAGACCGTGAAGGACCTGGAGCCCGAGAATTTCCGAGTATCCAGGTTGACCATCAAGGTCGTGCTTTCACCAGGTTGCAACTCGAGTTTGCCCACGGTGGCGGTCGTGCACGTGCAGGAGGTCCGCACGGCGGCCACGTGCAGGGGAGCGGTAGTCTGGTTGGTCAGCTTGAACTGGTGCGATAGTATCGTGCCGCGGGGTACGGATCCGAAGTCCTTCGAGACCTGGTCGAGCAACTGCTGGGCGTGCAGTGTGCTGGCGGCCAGTGCAAGGGTGCACAAAGCCGATCCGACCGCCACAAGGTGCCGAAACATGGTTGTCCTCTCAGTTCCGATGCTTGCCAGGCCCAGCCAGAGCGGAACAGGCGGGTCCCTGGCCAGCCTGAGATCAGCAAGCCGTGCGTGACCTGCTGACCGAAAGCCAATGGTTATATCGCCTGTGTTTGTCGGCCAGTCAACGATCGCGACGGCGGATTCCACTTCGAGGCGACAATCTGGGGAACCCTTATTCGGGAGCGGCAAATCGGGGAAGAACTACGGGCAGTGCACGACAGTCCGTTTGGCCGGACCAGGCCGGGAAGCCGACTGGCAGAATGCCAGTCGATCTAGCGTCCGGTTGAAGCGGCTAAAGTTGTCGGAGCTTGGCTGACCATGCAGTCAACCCCGGGTCAGAACTCCATCGAGGTTGAGGACGACATTGGCAACGACGGTCCATGCGGCGTACTCGGCGGCATCGGCGTCCGCAGGAAGAGCCCCCAGCGGCTCCGTGGCCAGCTTGCGTGCATCTTCCGGTCGCTTGCGAAAGTGCTCGAACTCAGCCCTGTACAGGGCGGTCAGTTCGGCTGCCTGGTCTGCGGTTGCTGGGCGGCAAAGGCAGAGTTGCAGCACGAACGCCGCACGGGCCTCAGGCGTGTTGCCGCCATGTTGGATAATGCGGCGAGCCAGGGCTTGTGCAGCCTCCACGTAGACAGGGTCGTTCAAGGTCACAAAGGCCTGGAGTGGCGTATTGGTCCGAATGCGCCGAACCGTGCAAGTTTCCCGACTGGTCGCATCAAACGTGGCCATCGATGGGTAGGGGACAGTACGTCGCCAGAAGGTGTACAGTCCGCGGCGGTAGCGATCCGGCCCAGTGCTCGTGGCCCAGGTCCGTTCGCCATTGAAAGCAGCCTGCCAAAGTCCAGGCGGCTGCGGCGGATAGACCGAGGGCCCGCCGATGGTTCGGCTTAGCAGTCCGCTGAAAGCAAGGGCCTGGTCGCGGACCATTTCCGCCTCGAGTCGAAAGCGCGGCCCGCGGGTAAAGAGTCGATTCGTCGGATCGGCAGCGAGCAGTTCGGGGGTCGCCCGCGATGACTGCCTGTATGCCGCCGAGGTTACCATAACTCGCAGCAAGGCCTTGGTGTCCCAGCCGAGTCGCCGATACTCCAGGGCAAGCCAGTCGAGCAGTTCGGGGTGGCTTGGCATCTCGCCCTGCGTGCCCCAGTCTTCCTCGGTCACGACCAGCCCCGTGCCCCAAAGTTGGGCCCAGAGCCTGTTGACGGCAACGCGAGCCGTAAGGGGGTTGCGTTCATCCAGTAGCCAGTGGGCCATCACGAGCCGGTCAGGCTTGGCATCGGCCGGCAGTTGATGGAACGCTGCTGGGACGCCTGGCTCAACCGGCTCACCCTTGACGAGATGGTTGCCCTTGACAAGCACGTGGGTTAGCCGACGCTGCGCCGCCGGCAATTCCTGCATGACCGGTACAGTCGGCGCCTTGGGACGCGATTTTTCAAGGCGGGCGATTTCGTCGCGGAGAGGCTTCAAGGCTGGTGCAATCGTGCGGTAGTGCTGGGCGAGCCTGGCCGACTGCTCGGGTGTGCGCTGCTCCACGGGTCTGTCCACAATTGCGAGCACTTCTGCTGGGACTGCAGCCCGTTGAATCAGCCTCCGGTCGGTGGTTGCTGACAGGCGAAAGCGGCCCAGGTTGAAACCTGCCTGATTGAAATGATGCTCAAGGCGGAAGCTCAGGCGTTGCCCCGAAGATGCCAGGGGAACAGCGGCAGCGAAGACGGCAGTGTGTGGCTGTTTAACGTGCGGCCCCACCGCCCAGCCCTTGCCAGGCTTGGGGGCGATAACGCTGGCGACAGGGAACCCATCCTGCGAGTAATCCGCAACCACCTGAGAGATAGAGACCGTTTGCCGACCGCCTGGGGACAGCTCAATCTTTGGACTTGGCGGCTGGGCGACCGTCATCTGCCAGACCACCTTGCGAGAATCATCCAGCATGGAGACTCGGAAATTCGCCAGCCGAACGCCGACCCCGCCATCGGTCCGGTTCCAGATCACGATCTGATCGATCGGAGCGGCGACTGGCAGCTTGACCTCCCACCAGGGGTTGGCTTCCGTGGCCGTGTGCGTGGTGGACTTTGCTTCGAAGTAATGACCGTTGGTATTGCCATCGATGGCGAGCTTTGCTGGGCCGTCGTAGTCCGTGCTCGATTGGGTGGCCTCCCCTTGAAGTGCCAGGTTGTTCCCCTGGCTCAGGACCTGCACCTCAGCCAGGGAGAGAATTCGGCCCTCGCCAGGAATCTCGATGCGAATGAAGCGGCCGCGCGGCGAGTTCGAGGAAGCATCAACGGGAGCAGCCGTGACGGCAAATCGTCCAAGAACGAAGTTGCCGTCTGCCGCCCGCCCAGCTCCTTGATTTGGCAGCGAGGGATCGGGAATTGCTTCCAGCCTGAAACCGGTGATGTCCTTGAGCTCCGTGGTTGCTTCGATCGTGTAGACGTCCGTGGCGGGATTTGTTCCCTGAGCCAGGATCGAGGAATCGGGCAAGATCTTCAAAGTTGCTCCGCCGGCCGACCTGGCTTCATCAGGGGAAAGGACCACCCAGTCCGAGGATGCCTTCAGACTTGCCTCCCACTCCGCCTGGGCCCTGGCGAGTTCAGGAGTGGGCGTGTCCAAGCGCTGCTTCAGTCCGGCGATCTGGCGATCGATCCGTTCAATCTGCAATTGCAGGGCAAGCGTCGGCGCCTGGAGCACGGGCTGCTCCCCAGGCTGATCGTTGTCTGCCGTTTGGTTGAAGATGGCAAAGAACCGGTAGTACTCGGCTTGCGTGATGGGGTCATACTTGTGGCTGTGGCATTTGGCACAGCCCATCGTCAGGCCCATCCACACCTGGATGGTCGTGTCCACACGGTCTTTTACCGCAGCGATCCGAAACTCCTCATCATCCGTACCACCCTCGGTGTTGGTCATGGTGTTGCGGTGAAAGGCGGTCGCGATCTTCTGGTCAAGCGTCGCATTAGGCAAGAGGTCGCCGGCTAGCTGCTCGATGGTGAACTGGTCGTAGGGCAAATTGCGATTGAAGGCATCGATAACCCAGTCGCGGTACCGCCAGATGGTGCGGAGCGGATCCGAGCCGTATCCCGCAGAATCGGCATAACGTGCAAGGTCGAGCCACATGCGCGCCCAGCGCTCGCCGAACGCGGGATCATTCAGATAGCGATCGACCACCTTTTCGTAGGCGGCGGGACTCTGGTCGACCGCAAATGCTTCGAGTTCTTCGGGGGTGGGAGGCAAGCCGCGCAAGTCCAGACTGACACGACGCAGCAGCGCAAATCGATCGGCTTCCGGACTGGGCCTGAGTCCGCGAGCCTCAAGTTCCGCCAGCACGAAATGATCGATGGGGTTGCGCGGCCATGCAGCAGCCTTCACGGCTGGAAGTGAGGGTTGGCGTGGCGGCACGAAGGACCAGTGCGGAGCGTAAACGGCTCCCTGGAGAATCCAGCGACGCAGCACATCAATCTGCTCGCGGCTTAGCTCCGTGCCGGTTTCTTCGGGCGGCATGCGCTCCTGAGGCACGTCCGAGGAGACTCGCCGCAGGAGTTCGCTCTCTTCCGGCTTGCCCGGCACGACGGCAATGTGACCCGATTTGAGCTCGGCAATCGCTCCTTCGCGAACATCCAGGCGAAGGCGGGCTGCTCGATGGCCTTCGTCCTGGCCGTGGCAGGAAAAGCAGTTCTTGGCCAGGATGGGCCGCACGTCACGATTGTAGTCCACAACAGATTGCGGCCTCGCCGGTGGCTCCTGGGCGGGCAGCAGTCCCATCAAAACGACGAGGCCCAGCAGTCCGAGAACGCTTGCACTTCGCTGCGGCATGGCCAACCTCGAGGCGGGAGTCATCCAACATTCAGCAGGATGGTATTATACCGCTCGAACTGTCGCCATGCCGCAACCACCTCCGCGATTCGCCGAGCGTGAACGCACTCGGCCCCTACTAGTTCACGACGGCCAGCTTCGCCCGCCGGTGTACCTGCATGCAAACTCGGCGCGAGACTTCGAGGTCGCGCAAGATGGTCTCCGCGAGGTAGTGAATGGAGTGCGGATCGTCGGTCCAGTCCAACTGATCAAGCGAGGTTTCCATGTGATCGAGTAGGTCCCGCAGACGCAGCAGCTCGGCCTGGCGTTGGCTCATGGTTCGCCTTCCTTTCGAGCAGGATATTTGTGGTTGCCAGAACGATTGACAGGGGAAGCAACCGTCGTGCCACTTTCAGAGGGAAAACTTCGAACTTCCTGGCTTTGTTCGAACTCCCCTGGAAATGCAGGGTTTCCGTCGCTAAGTCTCGACCAGGAGAGGCGCGAAGCTGGGGCCCGTACTTTTGCAAGTCCTACCAGTAGGTGCAAGAACGCTTGTAACTCCCGCCTCGCTACCCGATGAACTTCTCGATAAACCAGACCACTGCCAGTCCGTAGCCGATGCCGCCCGCCAGACCGGCCAGTACGGCGAAGATGGCGCGCCCCAAGCCCTTCTTGCCGCCTTGCAAGACCAGGACAATCGCGCCGATCCCCAGCACGATCGCCAGAAAGCCCATGACTCCGTTGAGCCCCGCGCCGAGATAAAGCACATTCTTGAGGGTATTGCGGCGGGCATTCTCTGGGAACAACGAGAAGATCAGGAAGGGGTAGGGAATCAGCGCCAGGACGCCGAAGTAGCCAGCCGCCATGGCGAAGAGATTTCGACCGACGGGCACGACCCACTTGATCGCACCAGGGTCGGTGCTGGCAGCGGCGGGAGACCGCTGGGGAGTGGGCTGAGCCGATCCGTCCAGGAACTCACCGCAGAACCGGCACTTGATGGCATTGAGTCGAATGAGTTCGCCGCAGAAGGGGCACGGTTTGCTGTCTGGGGCTGCGGACATCGTCGATGCTCCAGCGGATGTAGTTTGCTTCCAGAAGCGGAACTCGGTCAGTCTGGCACGCCTAATTGACCACGTCAAGAAACCAGTCGTTGGCAGCATTGTTCAGCAAACATGGCCCCTGGGTTAGGGAAGTTCGCGAAGCGACTCCGCGGCCGCGGCGACGGTTCTGGCGATGTCAGCCTCCGTGTGAGCGGCCGATACGAAGGCTGCCTCGAATTGGCTGCACGGCAAGTAGACGCCTCGGTCCATCATCGACCAGAAAAAGCGGGCGAATCGCTTAACGTCGGCTCGGAGCGCGCTGGGATAGTCAACGACTGGCTCGGAGGCAAAGAACAGCGTGATCATGCTCCCAGCCCGTTGGATTTGGCAGGGCACGCCAGCTTGCTGGCAGGCTGCCGTCAGCCCGTCGCACAGCCGCTGCGTCAGTGCGTCGAGCCGCTCGTAAGGCGGATGGTCGCGTAGTTCCTTCAAGGTGGCGATGCCGCTGGCCATTGCGAGGGGGTTGCCGGAAAGCGTGCCGGCCTGGAAGACTGGGCCGCTAGGGGAGATCTTCTGCATCACCTCGGCTCGTCCGCCATAAGCCCCAACGGGCAGGCCGCCACCCACGATCTTGCCGAGAACGGTGAGGTCGGGCAGCCCCACGTCGTCCCACCCCAGCGCCCGGAAAAGCTGCTGGGCTCCGCCATAGGCGACGCGGAACCCGCTCATGACCTCGTCGTAGATCAACAGCGCCCCGTGCTTCTCGGTCAGACGGCGGAGTGTTCCAAGGAACTCGCGGGTGGGCCAGACAAGTCCCATGTTCCCCACAACAGGTTCCAGGATCACGCCAGCAATGCGGTCGCCGTGGGCTTGAAACGCCTCTGCCACGGCCTCCACGTCGTTGAACTGGAGAGACAAGGTGTCTCTGGCACAGCCTGCTGGCACGCCAGGGCTGTTGGGAACGCCCAGAGTCGTCGCGCTCGAACCGGCCTGCACGAGCAGACTATCGACGTGGCCGTGGTAACAGCCCGCAAACTTCACGATCACGTCACGGCCCGTGAAGCCGCGAGCCAGGCGAATGGCAGCCATGGAGGCCTCTGTGCCCGAGCTGACCATCCTGACCATCTCGATCGACGGCACCGCGGCAACGATCAACTCAGCAAGCTCGGTTTCTCGTTCGGTCGGCGCGCCGAAAGAGCTGCCCTGCCGGAGCGCTTCCTCCACGGCCGCCATCACGCGCGGATGGCAGTGCCCCAGAATCAACGGCCCCCAGGAGCCGATGTAGTCAAGGTATTCGTTGCCATCGACGTCATAGAGATACGCTCCGCGTCCGCGGGCCATGACGATGGGCTGGCCGCCCACAGCCCCGAACGCGCGAGCAGGACTGTTCACGCCGCCCGGAATGACTCGACGCGCTCGTTCAAAGGCGTCTCGACTGCGAACTCGAACAGGTCGCGGCATGGAAACCATCCCTAGGGTGTCATGTCGGTTGTGGCTTGGTCGGTCGATGTCTTCGGCGGGGGTCTCTTGAGCATTTGCTTGGCCAGTTGAATCCATGGCCTCTCGCTCGCGAAAGATGCAGTTCGGCCGGCGACATCACGCCATAGTTGCTCCGCCGCCTTGAAGTTTTTCCTTTCCAGTGCCATGGCATTGGTGGCATCGCGTTCCACGGCATTCAGGCTCATCACGCGAGGAATTCCCGTTCTGGTTTCCTCGTCAAGGATCGCCTTGGCTTTCTCCCAGGCAAAGACCCAGCCGCACTCGGTAATAACCTTCTTCCCCTCTTCGCTGAGAGGGTACCTATCCTGAATGATTCGCAGTTGATCCGCGGCCTTGGCCCAGTTTTCGGGAAGGCCCGTCTCAAGCAGTTTCTCGGCTTCGGCATACAGATGCGGGGCGTGCAGCGGCTGAATCTTCTCGATCGCCTTGGTGACGTAGCGATTCTCCCGAGGGAAGTTCTTGAGGAGGCTTTCGTACTTCTCAACAAAGCGCCGCCCGCTTTCGCTCTCGCTCGCTACCTCCGCCCAGTCGGTCTTGTTTTGCAACTGACGATTAAGGGCCAGGAACTCGACGCCAGCGCGGATGTGATTGAGCTGCTCCTGGGCCTGGGCAGCATACGGGTGGTTCGGCCGAGCAAGGATGTTCTCCAGCTTGCGTTCGGCATCGTACCAGACCTCCTTGGCAGCGTCGGGGTCCGCGGTGCCGATCAGCTCTTCGCCCTTTTTCACCAACCGCTCGGCGGCGAGGTACTGTTCCTTCGGACCATCGGGCCAGAACGCGAGCACCAGCACGGCAATGATTGCAAGGAGGGCCAGCCCCAGTCCCGAAGCGGCAAGGATGGTCTTGAGGTTGCCGGAACCTTTCTGGCGATCCCGCTTCCGCTTCTTCTTGCGAGCTTCCACCAGCATCTCGGCAGCCTTGCGATCGGCGGATGACTTCGGACGCAAAGCCACCTTTCCCGCGACCGAAGCGCCGACACTGCGCTGGTTGTCAACCTTTTCGCGGACTTCCTCGAGGACCTGCTCAACCATCGCTGCATTGAGCGGACGCTTGTCAGGGTCTTTCTCCATGAGCTGGCAGACGAGCGTGTCAAGCCAGACGGGTATGTCCATCACGTGCTTGGAAGGCCGCTCAAAAGTGCCCTTCACGTGCATCATGAACATGTCCATGACGTTCTCGGCAAAGAAGGGCTTCTTGCCGGTCAGGAGCTCGTAGAAGACGATGCCCAGGGAATAGAGATCGGACTTGTGGGTCAAGTCGCGGACGCCCTGGCATTGCTCGGGCGACATGTAAGCCGCGGTGCCTACCGTGCATCCTGCGGAGGTGAGGCCCTCGGCATCCAGGTCCTTGGCGATGCCGAAGTCGGTGAGCTTGACGACCCCGTCGCGGGTCATCATCAGGTTGGCGGGTTTGAGGTCGCGGTGGACGATGCCGAACGAATGGGCGT
>Ga0073934_10006282_pt1 | contig 17446 bp, 14 predicted proteins | sample LarsenN4metaG_FD_76834 | JGI IMG/M metagenome (GOLD analysis project Ga0073934, IMG submission 76834) | Hot spring sediment bacterial and archeal communities from British Columbia, Canada, to study Microbial Dark Matter (Phase II) - Larsen... ... | reverse complement strand
TGACGCCCCGGGCGAACCAGGCTGTGGAGTAGCCATAGCCCGAGCCCAGCTCGAAGACCCGCCGCGCCCCCACGAGCCGCGTAAGCAGGTAGCACATCTGGCCCGAGGCCGGGCCGACGATGGGGAATCCCGCCTCCTCGGCGTGGGCCTCCATCGCCCGGAGCTCCGGCGGCCGCTCGGGCACCAGGCTGTCAAGGTATTCGCGCACCTGCGCGGGAATGGGATCCACGGCCATTCGGCTCTCCTCGGGTGGGTTGCGATGCATCCGGGCTGGCGGTTCGGCCCGCCGCTCACGGTGCTCCGCGTTGCCAGGGCTTTCTCCCGCCGAGGGCCATCATCCTGCTGCGCTGCAGCCGCCGGGGCGCGGAGCAGTCAGAAATGAAGGGAGTGTCCGCAGAGCCCCGGGCATCCGACCCGGCCGGGGCGAGGGAATCCCCTGCCGCGTGTCGAATCGGCCGCCGCCTGACTGCGGCTGCAACTCCAGGAGGAGGTCCACCCACTCACATGATTCTCCGAGCGACATGCACGACCGCCGCCGTTGCGACGGCTCTCGCGCTGGCAGCGCACGCGGCCGATTGGCCGCAGTTCCGCGGGCCCGACCGGTCCGCCATCTCCAAGGAGACCGGCCTGCTCAGGAAGTGGCCGGAGGGCGGCCCTCGGCTCGTGTGGAAGGCGGCGAACCTGGGCGAGGGCCACTCCACGCCCTCGGTTGCCGGCGGCCGCGTCTTCGGCATGGGCCTCCGCGGCGAGAATGAGGTGGTCTGGGCGCTGGACGAGAAGACCGGCAAGGAGCTCTGGTCCACGCGCATCGCCGGCGCCATCGTCTTGGGAGGTCCCCAGGGCGGATACGGCCCGCGCAGCACCCCCACGGTCGACGGGTCCCGGCTCTTCGCCCTGGGTGTGGGCGGCGAGCTTGTCTGCCTGGAGACCCAGACCGGACGGCTGGAATGGTCCAAGAGCCTGGTGAAGGACTTCGGCGGATCCGTGCCCACGTGGGGCTACAGCGAGTCGCCGCTCGTTGATGGGGACAAGGTGATCGCTACGCCCGGCGGCGCCAACACCATCGTGGCATTCAACAAGGCCACCGGAGCCGTCATCTGGACGGCGAAGATCCAAGAGGGCAGCCGCGTGGCCTACTCCTCCTGCATCCCGGCGGTGGTGGGCGGGCGGCGCCAGTATGTCCAGTTTCTCGCCGGAGGAGTGGTGGGGGTGGATGCGCGGACCGGCGAGCTTCTGTGGCGCTACGACCGGCCGGCGAACCGGCAGGGGATCAACTGCTCCATGCCCCTGGTTCAGGACGACCTTGTGTTCGCGGCATCCGCCTATGGGAATGGCGGGGGACTGGCGAAGGTGTCGCCGCAGGGTGCCGGCTTCCAGGCACAGGAGGTCTATTTCACGCGGCAGATGCAGAATCACCATGGGGGCATGGTCCTGCTGGGCGGGCACCTCTACGGGTTCGACAACAGCAGCCTGACCTGCCTGGAGTGGAAGACGGGCACCGTCAAGTGGACGGATCGGAGCGTGGGCAAGGGCTCCCTCGTGGCGGCGGACGGGCTCTTGATCGCCCGCAGCGAGCGCGGCTCCGTGGCGCTGATCGAGGCCAATCCGGAGAAGTACGTGGAGCTGGGGCGGTTCGATCAGCCCGACCGCAGCAGCGCTCCATCCTGGCCCTATCCGGTGGTTGCGAATGGCCGTCTCTACCTGCGGGATCAGGACATCCTGCTGTGCTACGACGCAACAGCAGGGTCGGCTGCAGGCGAAGGCAGGGGCTCCTCGGCACGCGCGGCCACGCAATAGCCCGGATCGCGCGTACTCACAGGGGGCGTGCCCGCCCCACCCGACGCCATCCGAGGGCAGATCCACTCCATGACACTCCCACACTGCACGCGCGCCGCACACCGGTCGTGCTGCGCGCGGACGGAGGACCGGCGCCTCGCGGACCTTTGGGCATGGGCCCCGACGGCCTGCACGGTGCTGGTCGTCCTCGTGCTGTGCTCCGCGGCCCGTGCGGCCGACTGGCCCCAGTGGCGCGGGCCTGCTCGAAACGGCCTCTCATCGGAGACCGGCCTGAACTGGGCGTGGGGCCCGGCCGGTCCCCGCCGCCTCTGGACGGCCCAGGTGGGGCAGGGCTTCTCCTCGGTGGCCGTTTCCGGGGGACGGCTCTATACGATGGGCAACGACGGAAGCCGGGATTCCGTGTTCTGCCTGGATGCCCTCACCGGCCGGCAGATCTGGCGCTTCAGCTATGCGTGCGGCCCGGGCGACTATGAAGGCCCCCGGGCCACGCCCACGGTGGCCGGCGGTCGGGTCTACACGCTGAGCCGCGAGGGAGAGGCCCACTGCCTGAAGGCCGCCAACGGCCAGCTCGTTTGGCGCCGGGACCTGCGCGGCGAGATGCGGGCGGAGCCGCCCCGATGGGGCTTCGCCGGCTCGCCGCTTCTGGCAGGCAGCCTGGTCCTCTACAACGTGGGGACGGCTGGGATCGCCGTGAACGCGGGCACCGGGAAGACCGTCTGGGCCTCCGGCCCGCGGCAGGCCGGCTACGCCTCGCCGGTGCCCTTCACCGCGGGCGGCAAGCGCGGGGTGGCGCTGTTCGTGGCCTGGGGGATCGTGGCTGTGAACCCGGAGGATGGGCGCCCACTCTGGCAGCATCCCTGGGAAACCAGCTTCGGAGTGAACGCCGCCGACCCCATCTTCTCGGGGGACCAGGTCTTCATCTCCTCCGATTACGGGCGGGGCGGTGCCGTGCTGCGCATCTCCGGGCCCCGTCCCCAGCGGGTATGGGAGAACCGGGAGATGAAGAATCACTTCAACTCCTGTGTGCTCATCGGCGGCAGCCTCTACGGCAACGACGAGAACACCCTCAAGTGCGTGGACTTTCGTACCGGCGCCGAGCGGTGGCGCCTGCGGGGAATCGGCAAGGGCGGGCTCATCGCCGCCGACGGCCGCCTCGTGGTGCTGTCGGAGCGCGGCGAGCTTATCGTGGCCTCCGCCACGCCGGAGCGGTATCAGGAGCTGGCGCGTGCCAGAATCATGCGGGGCGAGTGCTGGACACACCCGGTCATCGCCAACGGCGTTCTCTACTGCCGCACGCGCCAGGGCGAACTGGCGGCCTTCGACCTCCGTCCGGCGCGGTGAGCGGCCGGACCGGCCGAACTCGCCGAATCCAGCCTGCCCCTCCCGCTCAGTCCCGGAATCCCCGGCCTGCTGGACCCAGCCCGCGGAACCGGTCCAGCGTCCCGCCTTGGAGAATCAGCAACTACCGGAGGAAGCCTCTTGGAAATCGAGTGGATCGAGATTGACCGCATCGTGGAGGATCCCGACCAGCCTCGCAAGCGGCAGGATGAGGAGGGCCTGCAGGGGCTGGCCGACAGCATCCGCCAGCACGGGGTGCTCCAGCCGATTACCGTGATGCCTCTGGCAAGCGTGAACATGTACAAGATCATCACCGGGGAGCGGCGCTGGCGGGCTGCCCAGCGCGCCGGCCTGGAGGTGATGCCCTGCATCGTGCGCGAGAACCCGCCGGACGACGTGCTCACGGAGCAGCTCATTGAGAACATCCAGCGGGAGGATCTCCAGCCGCTGGAGAAGGCCCGGGCCCTGGAGAGCGTGAAGCAGCGGCTGGGCGCCACCAACCGGGAGCTGGGCAGCCGCCTGGGGCTCTCGGAGCGGATGGTGGGCTACCTGCTGGACCTGCTGGAGCTTCCCGAGCCCATCGCCCGGGAGGTGGTTTCCAGCCCCAACCGCCCGGCAGACGGCCAGATTACGGAAAAGCACGCCCGGTTCCTGAAGCAGCTCAACGACGATCCCGACCTGCAGGCGGCCGTGGCGGAGAAGATCCGGGAGGAGAAGATCAACAGCGACCAGACTGGTAGGCTCGTGAAGGCGCTCCGCCGCCAGCCCGACAGGACCCGGGAGATCATGGCCACACCGGCGGACCATCTGGCCGACTTCTTCCGGGAGGCGGAGCCAGCAGAGGCGGTGGTTCAGGAGCCCCAGCCGTTTCACCTCTCCATACACGCGCAGCGGATCCTGGAATTCCTCACGGTGCTGGACCAGGTGCGGCCTGCGGAGCTTGCCCGCCGGGAGGCGGAACAGGTGCAGGAGGCCCTGGAATCGCTGAGGCTTGCTGTAGACGCCCTGCTGCGGGAGTGCCGGCTGGAGACCGGCGCGACAGCGTGACGGACGGTTCCCGGTTCCGCTTCCAGGCCCTGTGGAAGGAAGGGCTGGTCCGCCTGTGCGGCCCGGGGCGCCTCATCCGGGAGGTGCCCCATGGCCATCACGCGGGTGCATCCGCCGGCGGGAGCGGTCTGGCAGGTGCGGGTGCCTGCCCGGGCGGTGTCGCCTGGGAGGCCCTGTGGGCGCGGCTCTGCCGGTCGAGGCTGGGGCACGGCTGTTCGCTCCCCGTCTCTGTAGACGCGCGGGTCTGGAGGGGAGGCGAAAAACAGGGCGGCCGGTAAAGGAGAGCAAACCCGGCCGCCCGAGGAAGGAAGGTGAACTCGAATCACCTGGATTATCGGCGCATTGCGGTGGATCTTCAGGGCGATGTTGGGGGGGCCGGTCTGTCCCGGAGTTCCCGCAGCGTTGCAGGGGGCCTCTCGAGCGTTCCGGCAGTCTCGCGCGGATCGGGCGGCCAAGTGCCCGTATAATGACGGTATTCGCCCGGCTCTCTTTGTTCCGGCCGGGCGCACTGCGAAGGGAGCAGGGAGAGGATGAACCCAGTGAACAGGCTGGCCGGCGTTGTGCTGCCTGCGGCCTTGGCGATGGTGCTGGCCGGGTGCGCCCCGGATCAGTCCGCCAGCCCGGTCCCGGATGCCTCCGGTGGACCGCGTCGCGTGGCTGACGCGGCGGGCCCGGCCAAGCTGCAGAGCGTGGTGCTGAATGTGAAGGGAATGACCTGACCGGTTGGGTGACCGCCTCAGGTGGAAAAGGCCTTGGTCAAGGTCGACGGCTACAAATCGATGGAGGCCGACGTTGCGGCCCAGAAGGTGACGGTGAAGTACGACGCGGCGAGGACGAACCCGCAGAAGCTGGCGGAGGCCATCAACGCGGGGACGAACTTCCAGGCGTCCGCGCCCAAGGGCTGAGCGGCCCATCTGGCCTGTCAGTGGTGCATTGCGGGCGGCCCGCATGGCGGCCAGAGGACCGGCGATGTGCGGCATGCCGGCGGAGGGGTATTCCCTTCGCCGGCATGTTCGTTCTGGCTGATGACTGCCGACAGGGGTGCGGGTGCAGGGGCCCTGCTGAGGCCAGCCGACGACGACAGCCGACGGCCGTCCTGACGAGCAGAACGCGGCGCGGGCGGAATGCGTATCGGGAAGGGAGCCGTCCGCATCCGCCGGAGGGCCCGAGGCCGCTGTGCCCGCGCGAAGCGTCGTCCGCGGCACGCCCGTCCTCCGTGCGCCATGTGGTATCCTGCGCGACGGGCCAATAACAAGGACGCGAGACCTCCATGTCCACCATCAGGCAGGAACAAATCCAGAACCGGCTGGTCGAGGAGATCAGCAACATGCTCCAGCGAGACCTGAAGGACCCCCGACTGGCGCTGGCCACCGTCACCGGCGCGGAGATATCGCGCGACCTGCGCCACGCCAAGGTGTTCGTCTCCATCCTGGGCGGCGAGGAGGAGCGCCAGGGGGGAATCCAGGCGCTGCGCCGCTCGGCGGGGTGGATCGGCGGGGAGTTCGCCCGGCGGGCTCACCTGCGGATCGCCCCGGAGATCGACTTCCGCTACGACGAGGGAATCGAGCGGGGCGCGCGAATCTTCGAGCTTCTCCATCAGATCAAGGAGGAGCGGCCCGGGGGAGGCGGGGGCACGCCGGATGGGGCGTAGTGCCGGAACCGTGAAGGACGGAGGAGCGCCGTCGACGGGCGGCGGGTCGGACTGTCGCTCCGGGCTTGCGGGTGCACTGGCGCAGGCGGCCAGCCAGCTCCGGCAGGCGCGCCGGGTAGTGCTGGCCACCCACGTGAATCCCGACGGGGACACGCTGGGCAGCGCCTTGGCCCTGGCCCACGCCCTCCGTGCCTCCGGGAGCGAGGCCGTGGTGCTCTCGCAGGACGGCGTGCCCGACATCTACACCTGGCTTCCCGGTGCTGGCACCGTGCTCACGCAGACCGAGTCCCGGGACTTCGATCTGGGCGTGGTGTGCGACACGGGCACGCTGGCGCGCGTGGGGAGCCGCGTGCGCCCCGCCATCGAGGCGGCGCGTCGGTCCCTCTGTGTGGACCACCATGTGGCCGAGGGCGACTTTGGAGACATCCGGCTGGTGGATTCCACCTCCGCCTCCACGGGCGAGATCGTGTGGCACCTTCTCCGGTCCATGGGGGCCCATCTGGACCGGGCCATTGCAGACTGCCTTCTCTGCGCCATCGTCACGGACACGGGCTCGTTCAAGTATCCGAACACGACGCCGGCCACCCTGCGCATCGCCGCAGACCTTGTGGAGCGCGGCGCCGACCCGGCGGCCATCAACGAGCTGGTGTTCGAGAACCGGTCGCTGGCCAGCCTGAAGCTGCTGGGCCGGGCGTTGGATTCCCTGCAGGTGTCCCACGACGGGCAGATCGCCTGGGCTCACGTTCGCGCCCGCGACTACGAGGAGCTGGGTGCTTCGGACGAGGAGACGGAGGGCATCGTGGGCCACGTGCGGGCGGTGCGCGGTGCGCGGGTGGGGCTGCTCTTCCGGGAGATCCCCGGCCGGAAAATCCGGGTGAGTCTGCGCTCGCGGGAGGGCTACGATGTGAACGCCGTTGCCCAGAAGTTCGGGGGCGGCGGGCACCGCCTTGCGGCCGGCTGCTCGCTGGATCCGCCCCTGGAGGAGGCCGAGCGCCTGTTGCTGGCCGAGGCCGCCCGCCACCTGTAGGGCACCCCGCTCCGCGCGCATCTCCGCGGTGCCCGCGTCCGGTTTTCGTGCGACGGCAGCACCCGGCTCGCGTTCGGCCCGCATCCCGTCCTGCCCTGGCGGGCCGCCCGCTTCGAGGAGAGCACCGGACGGGAGCAGACCGACCCGAGAAACGGACGCGCGCCGCCCCGGGGCGGAGAAGGCAGCGTTCGGGATGGCGGAGCACCGGGTTTTCGTGGCGCATGCGGAACGGATCGGCCAACGGCCGGCGGGGCGGTGCCCGGGAAGGCACCGCCCGAGCGCCGGGGGCAAAGCCTCTAGAAAGGCGGCGGCAATGGACTTGAGACAGGCGCTCAAGGAACAGTACCACGGCGGGCTGGCCATGCTCGCCGAGTGCGTGGAGAAGTGCCCTGAGGACCTGTGGCTGGAGGGTGCGCCCCCGCGCACATTCTGGCGGATAGCCTTTCATGCTGCCTTCTACACCCAACTCTATCTGGGGCAGGACGAGGCGGCCTTCGTGTCCTGGCCCGGGCGCAGGGAAGGCATCCACGCCCGGCTCTGGCAGGATCCGGACGAGGCGGGGGCTCCTGAGCTGCCCGCGGGCAGCCCGTCGTACGGCCGGAGCGAGATGCTCGAGTACGTCCGCTGGGTCGACTCACTGGTGGACCCCACGGTGGACGGGCTCGACCTTGACTCGGACGAGACCGGATTCCCCTGGTATCCGAACATGGGCAAGCTCTCCCACGAGCTGATGAACCTGCGCCACCTGCAGGGCCACGTGGGACAGCTCTCGGAGATGTTGCTGGCCAGGGGCGTCGACACCGGCTGGGTCGCCAAAGCACGCGCGCTGGGCGCTTCCTGAGTCTGGTTCCGGCCCGTTCGGGGCTCTTTGCCCTGGGGCGCGGAACCCTGGGGCAGGGGAGGAGGTGCCCGCGGACCGGTCAGCACAGAATCCCCGGGGCAGGGCGCACCCGGCACCCTGCCCCGGGGATTCCATTTCCCCCTACGAGCAGCCGAAGACGGAGCCGCAGTTGAGGCACTTGTAGCAGGACCCGTTGCGCACCATGAGCGCGCCGCACTCGGCGCAGGCCGGGGCATCCGCCTGGAGCTGAAAGATCTCCCGTTCCCGGTCCGTGTAGGTGGCGGGACCGCCCTGGGGCGGTTCAATCTGGGCGCGCGGGGCTCCCACGGCGGACAGCGGAGGAGGGGCGGCAGGCTCCGCGGTGCCGTTCAGCGTCTTCTCCTCCTCCGGCAGGGCCTCTCTGGGCAGAAACTTCAGCCCCAGCCACCGGAAGATGTAGTCCGGTATCGACTTGGCGAAGTGGATCTCGGGATTGGGCGTGTAGCCCGAGGGCTCGAAGCGCATGTGGGCGAACTTGCGCACCAGCGTCTCCAGCGGCACGCCGTACTGGAGGGCCAGCGAGGTCATCGTGGCGATGGTGTCCATGAGCCCGGAGATGGTGGAGCCCTCCTTGGACATGGTCAGGAAGATCTCCCCGGGCGAACCATCTTCGTACATCCCCACGGTGATGTAGCCCTCGTGACCGGCAATGCTGAACTTGTGGGTGATGGAGCGGCGCTCGTCCGGCAGCTTCCGGCGGATGGGCTGGCGCACCGTGGTGTTCACGGGCACCTGCACGGTCACCATCTCGCCTGAGGCTGTGGGCGCCTCCACCTTCTTGGTCATGAGCGGCTGAGTCCGCTTGGAGCCGTCGCGGTAGATGGCGATGGCCTTCAGCCCCAGGCGCCACCCCTCCATGTAGACGTTGGCGATGTCCTCCGGGGTGGCGTGGCTGGGCATGTTCACGGTCTTGGAGATGGCGCCGCTGATGAAGGGCTGGCAGGCTGCCATCATCTTCACGTGGCCGAGGTAGTGGATGGAGCGCGTGCCGTTGGCGGGCTTGAAGGCGCAGTCGAAGATGGGCAGGTGCTCGTCGCGGAGGTGCGGCGCGCCCTCGATGGTGTCGTGGGCGTCGATGTGTGCCAGGATGTCGCGCACCTGGGCGGGCGAGTAGCCCAGCCTCCCCAGCGCCTCCGGGACCGTGTTGTTCACGATCTTCATCAACCCGCCGCCGACCAGGCTCTTGTACTTCACGATGGCGATGTCGGGCTCGATGCCCGTGGTGTCGCAGTCCATCATAAATCCGATGGTGCCGGTGGGGGCGAGGACGGTTGCCTGGGCGTTGCGATAGCCGTACTGCTCGCCGAGGGCGATGGCGCTGTCCCAGCAGGCGCGGGCAGCGGCCATGATCTCGTGGGGCACGTGCCGGTCGTCGATCTCGTCCACGGCACGGCGGTGCATGCGCATCACGTCCAGGAACGACTCGCGGTTGGGGGCGTAGGCGGGGAAGGCGCCGCTGTCGTAGAGCGTGCTGGTCTCCGGATTCCGAAGCACGTGGTCGCGGGCGATGACGGCCGACTGGTGGTAGGCCTCGCCGGTCATGATGGCGGTGAGTGCTCCGGCGAGGGCGCGGCCCGCGTCGCTGTCGTAGGCGACTCCGCGGGACATGAGCAGGGCGCCCAGGTTCGCGTATCCCAGGCCCAGCGGTCGGAAGGCGTGGCTGTTGCGGGCGATGGCGTCCGTGGGGTAGCTGGCGTTGTCGACGATGATCTCCTGGGCGGTGATCAGTATGCGGCAGGCGTGCCTGCAACCCTCCACATCAAACTCTCCGTCATCCCGCCGGAACTTCATGAGGTTCAGCGAGGCGAGATTGCAAGCCGAATCATTCAAGAACATGTACTCGCTGCAGGGGTTGCTGGCATGGATGCGGTCGGTGGCCTTGCAGGTGTGCCACTTGTTGATGGTGGTGTCGTACTGCATGCCCGGGTCGCCGCAGATCCAGGCGGATTCGGCGATGGCCTTCATCAGGTCGGCCGCCTTGTAGGTGGTGGCGGGCTCGCCCGTGGTCACCAGCCGCGTGGTCCACTCGCCGTTCCTGAGGCAGGCCTCCATGAACTCGTCGGTGACGCGCACGGAGTGGTTCGCGTTCTGGTAGCTGACGGAGTCGTAGGCGCCGCCGGGGACGTTGAAGTTCCCGCTGTAGCCGGCATCAATGAGGGCCCAGGCCTTCTTCTCCTCCTCGGCCTTGCAGGTGATGAACTCCAGGATGTCGGGGTGGTCGGCATTGAGGATGACCATCTTGGCGGCGCGGCGCGTCTTGCCGCCGGACTTGATGACGCCCGCGAAGGCGTCGAAGCCGCGCATGAACGAGACGGGTCCCGAGGCGGTGCCCCCGCCGTGCAGCTTCTCCCGGGAGGAGCGGAGGGTGGAGAAGTTGGTGCCCGTGCCGGAGCCGAACTTGAAGAGCATCCCCTCCGTGTGGACCAGCCGCAGGATGGAATCCATGGTGTCTTCCACGGAGTTGATGAAGCATGCCGAGCACTGGGGCCGGGGCTGGTCCTTGAGGCCCACGTTGAACCAGACCGGGGAGTTGAACGCCGCCTTCTGGTGCAGCAGGAGGTGGGTGAGCTCATCGCGGAATGCCAGGTAATCCGCTTCGGAGGCGAAGTACTCCATGGCGCGGCCCCAGTCGGCGATGGTGTAGGCCACGCGCTGGATCAGCTGTTTGACGGATGTCTCCCGCTCTGGCGTGCCCAGGTGGCCCCTGAAGTACTTGGAGGCGACCACATTGGTGGCCAGCTGCGTCCAGGACTTGGGCACGTCGATGTCGTGCTGCTCGAAGACGACGTCACCCTTCTCCCCGGTGATGACTGCGCTCCGCTTCTCCCACTCCACCGACGCCCACACGTCCTCCCCGGGCTCGGTGTATCTGCGGGCGATCCGGATTCCGGGGAACCGGCGGTCCTTCGGGCGGGACGCCTTGGGGGGTGCGGGCGAATCGGCCTGATTCTCGGCCTGGCGCTTGCTCGCGTCGTGCATCAGCTCTTGACTCCTCCCTGGGGACGGAGGACGATGTGGCGGTCGTCCAGGTCCAGGGTGCTTGGGGCGTGATTGAAGGTGAATGGCAGAACGCGCGGTTCCCGGGCCAGGTCCTGGCGCACCATCCGCGCCAGGCGCTCCTGCGCGCTCCAAGAGGTGAACGGACAGTCCAGCCAGATTGTCACGGGCCTGTTCCCGCGCATCCATCTCTCCTGTGGAAGACCCTGGGCCTCTATTGCAGCCAGATGAGCGGGCGTCCATGCCCCGATCTCATCGATCCGGGCGCCGCCGTCCGTGGCGCGCCTCACGGCTTGCGGCGGCGGCGGAGCATGTTGACGATCTCCCGGAACTGCGTGGCGTCCTCGAACTGCCGGTAGACGGAGGCGAAGCGCACGTAGGCCACCTGGTCCAGCGCGCGCAGGCGCTCCATGATCATGTCGCCAATCTCGCTGGAGGGCACCTCGCGGTCCAGCCGGTTATAGAGCATGCGCTCGATGTCCTCGGCGGTGTCCTCCAGCGTCTGGGCGCTCACGGGCCGGCCCGTGCAGGCGAGCTGCAACCCCCGGAGGATCTTCTCCCGGCGGAAGGGCTCGCGGCGGCCGTCGCGCTTCACCACGTAGAGCACCATCTCCTCGATCTGCTCAAACGTGGTGAAGCGGCGCTGACAGTGCTTGCACTCGCGCCGCCGCTTGATGGCGGATCCGTCCGGCGCCTCCCGGGAGTCCAGCACCTTGTCGTCGTTGACGCCGCAGAAGGGGCATCGCATGCTGAATCGTTCTTTCGCCCCAGCGGTCCCATATCTAGGGGCTGCACACACTATATCACCCTATATGTGCGATGTCAAGGACCAGTTTTCGCGGCCGCCCACTAGATGTGGCACCGGACAACCCGAAGTGCCACTAGACCTAGGGTCAAGACTGCTCGCGTGCCCGGAAGGTTCGCGCAAGGCCGCCCGGAACGCGCCGGTCGCCCATCGCCGCCGGGCGGTGGTGCGGGAGCGGCTGGCTGGCTCGCGGGCCCGCGGCCCATCGCTCCACCACTCCGCCCCTGCCCCTTCCCGCCCGTCACCACCATGCCGTGCACGAGGGCGCGCTGGCTGAAGACACAGATCAGGAGGGCCGGAATGGGCGGGAGGATCGATTTCGCATGGCGACTTCACAAGCATGCAGGCTCCCTGTATGATGGGCCTGCCTCGGTGCGGGATTGCCATCGGCGAAGCCCGATGCCCCGCCGCAAGGTGCCTGCATCGGCTGCGCCGACCAGGATACCCGTTGTATGAGGACCCGCGGAGATGCAGCGGACGTGCACGCATTATCTCCTCTCTCGCCTCCTCCCGCTGATGATCGCGGTGGGGCCAGCCGGACGAGCGGAGGGAAGACGACCCGCTTCTGGTGGGCGCTGGGGACGATTCTGGCGCAGTCGGCGGGCTCCACCTACCTGCACGGGCCGGTACGCGGCGTTCTCTTACTCGATGCTCGGCGTGTGATACCGGTGGACTCAACCTGCACGGGCCGGCACACCCGGGAGCGGGCAGATCCGCTATGAGGGGTCGATTCCGCTCTTCGACGGGATCGGGAGCCAGCGTCAGAGCGCGGCGTTCAACAGCTCCTCCATCCTGGGCACGCGGACCTACGAGGGGTTCGGGGAGGTCGTCGCCAGCTCGGGCTCGATGACCGACGAGCACCGGTTCAAGGGGGACTGAGGCTCTTGGTCGGACCGCGACTTGGGCAATAGGCGCTCGCGCAGTGCGCGCACTGAGCGGGGACTGGGGCTATTGGACGGACGGGGATGCCGGGCTGATCCGCGTTGGCGCCCGCTGATACGATCCGCAGGCCGGCCGCTTCATCCACTCCAGATCGAGCCGGATGCCCTCCTCGGTGATGTTGCCGTGCATTCAGTCCGCGTGGAACCTGTCCCGTGCCTCGCCTCCCCTACGCCTCCTCGGCGATGTTGCCGTTCATCCAGTGCCAACAGACGCACGGCCGGGCCATGCTGGGAGGATACTGGAAATCCCGCTCCAGCCGGCTGGCCGGAGTGTGGGCCAGGCAGGGCGACGGCAGCGACGGCAGCATGCTGCCGTCGCTGCCAGGAGATCCGATCGCGCTCCGCCACCTCGCCTCCGCGATGTGCACGGCCGCGCGGCACCGCCTCCGCTCGCGCCGCCACTAGGCGCCGCCCGATTCGGCCTTCATCCGCTTGATGGTCCCGTTCCAGTCCACCGGACCCATGTTGCCCGGCAGGCCGCGCACGGTCTGCTCGGCGTCCAGGAGCTGGCCGGTGGCGGCCTCTAGGCGCGCGGTCGACTCGGCCTTCAGCTTGCCGCCGGACTCGTCTGTGTCGGCCTCCACCGTCTGTTTGATCTTCCAGACAGGGACGCCGTCGGCCTTGTCCTCTCCCACGTAGACGCTCTTGATGTTCACCTTCCTGCCCTTCACGCGCGGGTTGTCCACCTCCGTGGTCCAGGAGTCGCCGGGCTTCACCGGCTTCTCTGGAAGGACGATCCGGTCGATCAGGGCGATGAGGTGCTGGGCGGCGGCGGACAGGTAGGGGTTGTCGTCGCGCTCCACCTGAAACTCCAGGACCTTGTTGCTCTTGTCCAGGGTGATGGTGGTGGGCGCTCCCGCGGGAATGGCGTTTTCGGCGCCGCCGGCGATGACCTTGCCTCCCTCCTCCTCCACCACGATCACCACGTCCCTGCTGTCCTTGATCCGCCGGACGACGTGCCTGCGGTTCTGCTCCACGACGATGTCGTTGCCGCCGATGTCGAGCTTGATCGTGGTCCGATACCGGACGGAGTCGCCGGCCTTCGGGGACCAGCAAAGGGTGACGGCCTGGTCCTCTGCGGCTCCGACGGGCCCCGCGGTTCCAGCGAGCAGGGCGCAGACGGCGCTCGTCAGTCCCAGAGACAGGGTGTGGTTCATGTGGGTCGCTCCTTGTGTGCAAGTGTGACGCGGGCCGCGGCGGCTCATGGCGCTGCCGTCTCCGGCTTCATGCCAGCGCCGTGCTGCTCGGCCATGATTCTTCGCCAGCTCAAGAACCCGGCGACGGCCAGGCCCAGGAAGACGGCGTACAGGATGGCTGTGAGCTGGAGGCCGCGAATGATGTAGAGATACACGTAGATGCTGTCGGCCACGATCCAGAGGATCCAGTTTTCGATGCGCTTGCGGTTGAGCAGGTATTGCGCCACGAGGCTCAGGACCGTGGTGAGGGAATCCAGGGGTGGGGCGGCCCCTTTCGCCGCGCGCAGCACCGGAATGAGCACCACGGTGGCCGCCGGAACGCCCAGAAGGATCGCAGCCCGGGCACGGGGCGATGCGAAGCCAATGCGCAGGGCGGCGCGGCCCGCTCCGCCGTGCAGCCAGGTCCACCAGCCGTGGAAGCCCAGAATGACGTAGACTATCTGAAGGGCGGCATCGCCGAACAGGCGATTCTCAAAGAAGACCACCAGGTAGACGCTGCTGCTGAGGATGGTGATGGGGAAGTTCCAGATGTGCTCCCGCACTACCAGGTAGACGCACCAGGCGCCCGTGACGAATCCCAGGGTTTCGCCGAATGGGTAGGCAATCCACCCGAACCACGAAGCCTGCAGGAGGGTGATCCCCAGGAGGAGCCCGACGGCGACCTCGGCAGGCTTCAGGCTGCTGCGCACCCGGGGGTCCTGAAGCTCCGGCATGGCTTCCGCACTGGAGAGTGACATGGGGTCCCATTCACCGGCCCTGCCGCCAGACCCTTCCGTCCGCAGACGGGGAACGCCGCCCCTGGGAGCCCTCTCGCATTTGTGAGAGCTGCTGGCATTGATCGGCCAGGCGGAATGTCAGCGGGGGAGGCGGCCGCAGGTTGTGCGGCGCCCGGCGACCGATTCGGGGACACTTCGCCCCTGCTCAGCGAAACACGCCCGATTCCCGCAGCACGCCCGGGCCAGCGTCGGGCGGCCGGTATAATACCTTATCGCTCTCCGGCACCCGCGCGCGGCAGCGACGTTCCGGACGCACTCATATCCCAGCGGACGGCCGCCCCGGCAGGCTGGCGGCCGCTTCGCCCTCGAGGGAGAAACAGGCATGACCGTGAAACGGATGACGCTTGCGGCTGCGGCCGCCGCGCTGCCCTTCTTCTGCGCACTGTGGGCCTCGGCCGCGCCGGGCCAGAAGCGGGCCCTCTCCCCCCGCGTGCTCACTTACAACCGCGACATCCGGCCCATCCTGGCTGAGAACTGCTTCGCCTGCCATGGTCCCGACTCTGCTGCCCGGAAGGCCGACCTGCGGATCGACCGCTTCGCCGACGCCACTGCGGACCGGAACGGCCGGGCCCCCATCGTGCCCGGCAGGCCGGACAGGAGCGAGCTTGTGCGCCGCATCCTGGGGCAGGGGCCCGTCATGCCCCCGCCCTCCAGCCACAAGAAGCTGACGCGGGAGCAGATCCAGACGCTCATCCAATGGATCCGCCAGGGCGCCCGCTACGAGCTCCACTGGTCCTACCTTCCGCCCCGCCGTCCGGCGATCCCCACAGGGGAAGGGCGGCGAACAGCGGCGGGCGAGCGGGGGGCTCAGGCGTCACGCCTCTGGAAGACCTGGCCGCGGAACCCCATCGACCATTTCATCCTGGCCCGCCTGGAGAAGGAGGGCCTTGCCCCCGCTCCCGAAGCCGACCGCCGCACCCTGGCACGGCGCCTGAGCCTGGACCTCGTCGGCCTGCCGCCCGACCCGGCCGATGTGGAGGCCTTCGTCAAGGACAGGTCGCCGAACTACTACGAGAAGTACGTCGACAAGCTCCTGGCGAGCCCCCACTGGGGGGAGCACCGGGGACGCTACTGGCTGGACGCCGCCCGCTACGCCGACACCCACGGCATCCACTTCGACAACTATCGGGAAATGTGGTCCTACCGCGACTGGGTGATCCGGGCGTTCAACCAGAACATGCCCTTCGATCAGTTCACGATCGAGCAGCTGGCAGGAGACCTGCTGCCCGGCGCCACCCTGGACCAGCAGATCGCCAGCGGGTTCAACCGGTGCAACATCACCACGAACGAGGGCGGGGCGATCGACGAGGAGTACCGGGTTCTCTACGCGCGCGACCGCACCGAGACCGCATCGTTTGTGTGGCTGGGCACCACCATGAACTGCGCCACGTGCCACGACCACAAGTTCGACCCCTTCACCATGAAGGACTTCTATTCCCTCTCGGCCTTCTTCAACAACACCACCCAGCCGGCCATGGACGGCAACATCAAGGACACGCCGCCCGTGGTCTTCGTGCCGCTGGAGGAGGACCGGCCGCGCATGAACGCGCTCAAGGAGGAGATCGCCCGGGCTGTGAAGCTGGCCGACGCCCGCAAGGCCGCGGCCCGGGCGGACTTCGACGGCTGGCTCTCCCGGTCCGCCGAATCCTCGCCCGTGGAGGTTCCGGAGGAGAGGCTCCTGCTGCGCGCGCCGCTCACCGAGGGACAGGGACGAGAGGTGCAGGTGTTGCTGGACGGCAGGCCTGTGCGCCTGTCCGCCACAGCCGAGCCCGGCTGGGAGGCAGGCCACGTGGGAGCCAAGGCCTTCCAGCGAAAGGGCGGCAGCGCCGTGGAGATTCCCGCTGCGGGCGACTTTGAGAAGGATCAGGCGTTTACCTGCGCCGCCTGGGTCCGCATCCCCCGGGGAGACCAGGGGGGCTCCATCGTGGCCCGAATGGACGAGGCCAACGGCCACCGCGGGTGGGACCTCTGGCTGGAGGGGGGCCGGGTGGGGGCACACATCATCAACACCTGGCCGTCCGACGCCCTGAAGGTAGTGGCCCGTGAGCCGCTGAAGGCTAATCAGTGGCACCACGTGGCCTTCACCTATGGGGGTGGAGCCAACCAGGAATCGCTCAGGATCTACGTGGACGGCGAGCTCAAGCCGGCAGACGCCCAGGCGAACGCGCTCAAGAGCAGCATCCGCGCCGCCGTTCCGCTCAAGATCGGCCAGCGGCACTCCTCCGCGGGAGTGGACGGGGTGGCGATTCAGGACGTGCGCCTCTATGGCCGGGCCCTCACCCAGCAGGAGGTGCAGCAGCTGGCCACCGGCACCCGGGCCGCCTACCTGATCTCCCGGGGAGCGGGGGGCCTGGCCGCCGGCGAGAAGGACGAGCTCTTCGGCTGGTGGCTCACGGGTCAGGACCAGGAGTATCGCTCCGTGGCGGATCGGCTCGCCGCGCTCCGCTCCGAGGAGCAGGCAATCCGCGCCCGGGGGGCGGTGGCCCACGTGATGCAGGAGCGCGGGGAGGAGGCGATGGCCTACATCCTCTTCCGCGGCGAGTACGACAAGCGGCGCGACAAGGTGACGCCAGCCACGCCGGCGGTGCTTCCGCCCATGCCGCCCGACCTGCCGCGCAACCGGCTGGGCCTGGCCAGGTGGCTGGTTTCTCCCGGCCATCCGCTCACGGCGAGGGTCACCGTGAACCGATTCTGGCAGGAGGTCTTCGGCACGGGCCTGGTGCGCACCACGGGGGACTTCGGGGTGAGCGGGGAGCTGCCCACCCATCCGGAGTTGCTGGACTGGCTCGCCCTGGAGTTTGCGAATCCCACGTACGGAACCGAACGCCGGCCGTGGGATGTGAAGCGATTCTTCAAGCTGATGGTCACCTCCGCCACCTACCGTCAGGCGGCGGTCATCACGCCGGAGAAGAAGCGCAAGGACCCGGCCAACCGGCTCCTGTCGCGCGGGCCCCGCTTCCGCATGGATGCCGAGATGGTGCGGGACTATGC
>Ga0073934_10006281_pt1 | contig 17449 bp, 14 predicted proteins | sample LarsenN4metaG_FD_76834 | JGI IMG/M metagenome (GOLD analysis project Ga0073934, IMG submission 76834) | Hot spring sediment bacterial and archeal communities from British Columbia, Canada, to study Microbial Dark Matter (Phase II) - Larsen... ... | reverse complement strand
CCGGCGCCTTCTTGGCGGCAGCCTTCTTCGCAGTTGCCATCACACTTCTCCTTGATCAAGTTGAAAAGAGACTGCCACGCTCGGCCTCGAGCCTCGTGTCGCAGCCATTCATCGCCCAGGACTTGTCCAGGAGGGACGTCCCGATCCGATGAATCCTTGCCGAGTCGCGATGCTGTTTTCTCTGCCAGACATCCGCGTCTCGTGATGCTTGATCTCTTGCACTGACTCCGATCGACTGCCGGCGGGTCGACTTCAATCCCAGGACAAGGCACCGCCGGATTGGTATTCGATCACACGCGTCTCGAAGAAGTTACGCTCCTTCTTCAGGTCGATCATCTCGCTCATCCAGGGGAAGGGGTTCTCTTCATTCGGGAACAGTTCCTCCAGACCAATCTGCGTCGCACGCCGATTGGCGATGTAACGCAGATAGCCCTTGAACATCGAGGCGTTCATGCCCAGCACGCCGCGCGGCATCGTGTCTTCGGCGTAGCGGTACTCGAGCTCTACCGCCTTCACGAACAGCGCCCTGACCTCGTCCTTGAACGACGGCGTCCAGAGGTGCGGGTTCTCGAGCTTGATCTGGTTGATCAGGTCGATGCCAAAGTTGCAGTGCATCGACTCGTCGCGCAGGATGTACTGGTACTGTTCGGCAGCGCCCGTCATCTTGTTCTGTCGCCCGAGCGCAAGAATCTGCGTGAACCCGACGTAGAAGAACAGTCCCTCCATCAGGCAGGCGAACACGATCAGCGACTTGAGCAGACGCTGATCGTTCTCGGGCGTCCCGGTCTTGAAGGCCGGATCCATGATCTGCTCGATGAACGGCAGAAGGAATTCGTCCTTGTCACGGATCGAAGCGATCTCGTGGTACGCGTTGAAGATCTCGCTCTCGTCCAGGCCCAGCGATTCGACGATGTACTGGTAGGCGTGGGTATGGATCGCCTCCTCGAAAGCCTGACGCAAGAGGAACTGCCGGCACTCGGGCGCCGTGATGTGCCGGTAGCTCCCCAGCACGATGTTGTTCGCCGCCAGCGAATCGGCCGTGACGAAGAAGCCCAGGTTGCGCTTGACGATTCGTCGCTCGTCCTCGGTCAGCCCGTTGGGATCCTTCCAAGTCGCGATGTCGCGCGACATGTTGATCTCCTGCGGCATCCAGTGGTTCGCGCAAGTGGCAAGGTACTTTTCCCAGGCCCACTTGTACTTGAACGGTACGAGTTGGTTGACGTCGGTCTGGCCGTTGATGATCCGCTTGTCGGCCGCCTTCACCCGACGCTGGGCGACCGATGCGGCCGCATCCGATGGAGCAACGGGGGCCGGGGGGAAGTCGTGCTCCGACAGTCGCAGAGACGGCGGCAACTCCCGCCCGCCGAGGGGCTGGTGCACGCTTTGCGTATTCGTGGGTCTTACTTCGTCGTCCCAGACAAGCATATTTGCTTCCCGATTCCGGAAATTATCCGAGTGTTGCGCCGGAACACCAAGCACTTCTTGACATCCGGCGCGACTGGTTGTTGCAGGCTCGCATCGAAATGCGAGCCCGATCTCACTGACAGGCCTCGCAGGTCGGGTCGTCCAACGAGCAGAACTTCACTTCCGTCGCCGGCTCCGCAACGGCTGCGGCGCTCGTCGACGGTCCGCTGTCCAGGTGGCTCGCCACGGCGTTGAGCTGGCCTGCCTTGATGGTGGATTTCTCCGCGTGCGTGGCGCCGATGGTGCGCAGGTAATACGTCGTCTTCAGACCGCGCAGCCAGGCAAGCTTGTAGGTCTCGTCGAGCTTCTTGCCCGAGGCGCCGGCCATGTAGATGTTGAGCGACTGCGCCTGGTCGATCCACTTCTGCCGGCGCGCGGCCGCCTCCACCAGCCACTGCGTTTCGATCTCGAACGCTGTGGCGTAGAGCGACTTGAGATCTTCCGGCACCCGGTCGATGCGCCGCAGCGAACCATCGAAGTGCTTGAGGTCCATGACCATCACGTCATCCCAAAGGCCGAGCTTCTTCAGGTCGCGCACCAGGTATTCGTTGAGCACGGTGAACTCGCCCGAAAGGTTGGATTTCACCGACAGGTTGCCGAACGAGGGCTCGATCGACGCGCTCACACCGATGATGTTGGAGATGGTCGCGGTCGGCGCAATCGCCACGCAGTTCGAATTGCGCATGCCGTGCTCGGCGATGCGTGCGCGCAAAGCCTCCCAGTCCATCGACGTGCTGCGATCGACCTCGACGTAGCCGCCGCGCTGCTGCTCGAGCAGGTTGAGCGAGTCGAGCGGCAAGATGCCGCGGTCCCACAGGGAGCCCCTGTAACTCGAATAGCGGCCACGCTCCTGCGCCAGTTCGGTCGAAGCCCAGTAGGCGTGGTAGCAGACCGCCTCCATGGAACGATCGGCGAACTCCACCGCAGCCTGCGACGCATAGGGCACGCGGAGCTCATGCAGCGCGTCCTGGAAGCCCATGATGCCGAGCCCGACCGGCCGATGCTTCAGGTTCGAGTCGCGCGCCTTCTTGACGGCGTAGTAGTTGATGTCGATGACGTTGTCGAGCATGCGCATGGCCGTCGACACCGTCTTCTTCAGCTTGGCCTGGTCGATCTGCCCGTCCTTGAGGTGATGAGCCAGGTTCACCGAGCCGAGGTTGCACACCGCGATCTCGGTCCCGCTGGTGTTCAGCGTGATCTCCGTGCACAGGTTGCTCGAGTGCACCACGCCGACGTGCTGCTGGGGCGAGCGCACGTTGCAGGCGTCCTTGAAGGTGATCCACGGGTGCCCGGTCTCGAAGAGCATCGTGAGCATCTTGCGCCACAGGTCCTTGGCCGGCATCGTCTTGAACAGCTTGATCTCGCCGGTCCGCGTCTTGGCCTCGTAGCGCTGGTAGGCCTCCTCGAAGTCGCGGCCGAACCTGTCGTGCAGGTCCGGGCAGGTCGATGGCGAGAACAGGGTCCAGTCACCTCCCTCGACCACGCGCTTCATGAACAGGTCGGGAATCCAGTTCGCCGTGTTCATGTCGTGGGTGCGACGGCGGTCGTCGCCGGTGTTCTTGCGAAGCTCGAGGAACTCCTCCAGGTCGAGGTGCCAGCTCTCCAGGTAGGCGCACACCGCGCCCTTGCGCTTGCCGCCCTGGTTCACCGCGACGGCCGTGTCGTTCACCACCTTGAGGAAGGGCACCACGCCCTGGCTCTTGCCGTTCGTACCCTTGATGTGGCTGCCCAGAGCGCGCACGTTGGTCCAGTCGTTGCCCAGGCCGCCGGCGAACTTGGACAGCAGCGCGTTCTCCTTGAGAGCCTCGTAGATGCCCTCGAGGTCGTCCGAGACCGTCGTCAGGTAGCAGCTCGACAACTGCGAGCGACGCGTGCCCGAATTGAACAGCGTCGGCGTGGAGCTCATGAAATCGAAGGTGGACAGCACCTCGTAGAACTCGATCGCACGGGCCTCACGCTCGATCTCGTTGAGCGCCAGGCCCATGGCCACGCGCATGAAGAAGGCCTGAGGCAGCTCGATGCGGCGGTCGTCGATGTGCAGGAAATAGCGGTCGAACAGCGTCTGCAGGCCTAGGTAGTCGAACTGCAGGTCGCGGTCGGCCTTCAGTGCAGCGCCCAGCTTGTCGAGATCGAACTGCAGCAGCTTCTCGTCCAGCAGTTCGGCCTGTACACCCTTCTTGATGAAATCGGGGAAGTACTCGGCGTAGCGCGCATGCATCTCGGCATGCGTCACTTCCTCGCCGAGGATCTCGCGCCGGATCGTGTGCAGCAGCAGCCGCGCGGTGGCACGGGTGTAGCCCGGATCCTTCTCGATCAGCGTGCGCGCGGCCAGGATCGCCGCCTTGTGCACTTCGCCGATCGGCACGCCGTCGTAGAGGTTGCGCCGCGTCTCGGCCAGCACCGGCTCGGCCTTCACGTCGGCACCGAGGCCAGCACAGGCCGACTCCACCAGCGCCTGCAGCTTGGCGAAGTCCAGCGGCACGCGCTGCCCGTTGTCGGTCACGTGGAGCACGGGCTCCGCGGGGACGACCTTGTGCGCCTGCTTGGCGCGCTCCTGCGCACGGCGCTCGCGGTACAGCACGTAGGCGCGGGCCACCTCATGGTGCCCGCCTCGCATCAGTCCGAGCTCCACCTGATCCTGCACGTCCTCGATGTGGAACGTGCCGCCACCGGGGCGCGAGCGCAGCAGGGCACGAACGACGGCTTCGGTCAGTCCGTCCACGGTCTCGCGCACGCTGGCCGAGGCCGCACCCTGCGTGCCATGCACCGCCAGGAAGGCCTTCATCAGCGCCACAGCGATCTTGTTCGGCTCGAACGCCACGACCGCGCCGTTGCGGCGGATGATCTGGTAGCCCTGGTAGGCCGACACGGCAGCCGACGTCGACGGGGCACGCTGGCCGGCGGTGGGCGTGGCGGGCGGGACATGGATGGCTTGCATGGATTCCCCTGTGTTGGTCGGTGGCAGCGATTCGATGGTCATGACGAGAGCGACAAAGGATCCGGCCGCCTCTCAGCGGCGGCCGCGGGACATAGTGGGATGCGGGGCGTGCACATGCCGGCGCCTGGCGCCCCCGGCCGCGCTGGAGCACGCGGCCCAGTGGTGTTGCACGTCGATTCCGAAGAGCGAAGAGGATAGCACGGCGGCACACTATATCTAGGGTGCCCAGCGGCTTCAAGCACTACCGATAGCGTATCAACCCCAGTGGGCCGAAGTCCCTAGTTCGTGCGCAGCCGCGTGGCCGCTCGCGCTGCGCGATGCCGCGCGGCATCATGCGCGTGGCGGGCCGTTGCGTCGTGTTGCACTGTCGGGAAAGCCCCAATGCATCACCCCTCGGCGCCCGAAGCAACTGCGCAGCAGGGGCCAGTCGAAGCCACCGCCAGGATCGCCCTTTCGTCCGGGCGCGATGTCCTCGTGCCCGGCAACGTCCTCGATCGGATAGCGTCGCCCCAACGCCACGGCGAGGTCTGCGAGCGCCTCGTATTGCGGCGGCTCGAATCGCTCCCCCTCGAGCCCCTCGAGTTCGACACCGACGGAGAAGTCATTGCAGTTCTCGCGTCCGCGCCAGGAAGACGCCCCTGCGTGCCAGGCCCGACGGTCGCAGGACACGAACTGCACGACGCCGCCGTCCCGCCGCACGAGGAAGTGCGCCGACACCCGCATGCCGCGGATCGTCGCGAAGTACGGATGCGCGTCCCAGTCGAGCCGGTTCGTGAAGAACTGCTCGATCTCGGGGCCGCCGTACACGCCGGGCGGCAGACTGATCGAGTGCACGACCAGCAGCGACACGCGCGTGCCCTCCGGACGCTTGCCGAAGTTGGGCGAGGTGCAGCGGCGCGCCGCCGACCACCAGCCGGCATGCCAGCGCGGCTTCACGAGCAAGGCCCGATCACTCGCGCTCCGGGCCCTCGCCGCCGACGTTGACGCCCAGCCGAGCCATGCGGTAGCGCATCTGTCGCAGCGAGAGCCCGAGGCTGGCCCCAGCCGCGGTGCGGTTGTAGCGATGGCGCTCGAGCGCCCGCACGAGGATGTCGCGCTCCACGTCGTCCAGATGGGCAGCGAGGTCGCTCGGCAAGGGTTCCTCGGCCGGCAACACCGCCGCCGGCCCCGCAGGAATCCGCGGCGCAGGCCGGTCGCGCGCCATCGCCTCGAAGGGGTCGGGCTCGTTGACGAAGGGCTCCACGAGCTCGGAATCGGGCAGACCGAGATCGGCCACGCCGATCGTCTCGCCACCCGACAGGGCCACCGCGCGGTGCAGCAGATTCTCCAGCTCGCGCACGTTGCCGGGAAAGGCGTAGCACGCCAGGCGCTGCAACGCCTCGGGTGTCAGCCGAGGCGCAGGCGTGACCCCGGCGTCCTGCGCGATGCGCTCGAGCACGCGCTCGGCAATGTCGGGCAGATCCTCGATCCGCTCGCGCAAGGGCGGCACGCGGATCTGGATCACGTTCAGGCGGTAGTACAAGTCCTGCCGGAAGCGGCCCGCCTGCACTTCCGCGCCGAGGTCCTTGTGGGTGGCGCTGAGCAGGCGGACGTTCACCGCCTGCTCGCTGACCGCCCCGACCGGCCGCACCGACCGTTCCTGGATCGCACGCAGCAGCTTGCTCTGCATCGACAGCGGCAGGTCGCCGATCTCGTCGAGGAACAGCGTGCCGCCGTTGGCCGCCTGGAAGAAGCCCTCTCGATCCTCGTTCGCGCCCGTGAAGGCGCCCTTGCGGTAGCCGAAGAACTCCGCCTCGAGCAGCTGCTCGGGAATCGCTCCGCAGTTCACCGCGATGAACGGCTGGGCCGACCGCACGCTGATCTCGTGGATGGCACGCGCCACCAGTTCCTTGCCGGTGCCCGATTCGCCGTTCACGAGCACCGGCGCCATGCTGCGCGCCACCTTCTCGACCAGGGCGCGCACCTGCTGCATGGCAGCCGAGTGGCCGGCCATGCGGCGCAGTGCCGGGCTCGAGGGCGCCGCCGGAGCCGCGGCGGGCCGCGGCGGCCGGGGCTGCGCCGGCGTGCCGTGCTCCGACGGCAGCGTCGACGGATCCATGGTCGGCACCGTCTGCGCGCCTCGGCCGAGCGCCGAAGCCACCACGGCGCGGAACTGCTTCAGGTCGACCGGCTTGGTGAGGTAGTCGTAGGCGCCCGCCTTCAGCGCCTCGACGGCGTTCTCCGCCGAACCGTAGGCGGTGATGACGATGGTCTTCTCCCGGCGCCCGGCCTCCTCCAGGCGCCGCAGCAGGTCGAGGCCCGTGCCGTCGGGCAGCCGCATGTCGGTGATGACCGCGCTGTACGTCCGGTCCTTGAGGTGCATCCAGGCCTCCTCGACCGAACCCGCCGTCTCGATGTCGTACCCCTCGCGCAGCAGCGTGAGCTCGTACAGCGTGCGCAGGTCGGGTTCGTCGTCGACGACCAGCAGGCTGAAGTGCGAGGGCGAGGTCATGAGGTCAGGTGCAGACGCGCTTCGGAATCGGCCAGCGGCATGCGGCGCATCACGACGTAGAACTCGTTGGGGTGCGTATCGCCGGGGGCGCGGGCCCGGTAGTCGATGCTCGCGCCGTAACGCTCGCACAGCTCGCGGCAAATATACAGTCCCAGCCCCGTGCCGCGGCTGCGCGTCGAGAAGAACGGTTCGAAGAGGTAACGCTCGACCTCCGGCGGGATCGGTGCGCCGTCGCTGGCCACGCCGAGGAAGGCACGGGACTCGTCGCGCGAGTCCAGCCTCACCACCACCGCACCGGGTGCGCCGCTGGCGTGGCGGTGGGCGTTGTCGAGCAGGTTCACGAGCACGCGCCGCAGGTGCTCGGGGTCGAATGCCACGCCCAGCGGCTGCGTGGGCAGTTCCACGCGCAGCGCGCTGTGGTCCCCCAGCCGCAGGCCGACGGAGCGGGCCCAGTCGCTGCAGATCGAGGCCACGAGCGCCGTGGCGTCGATGGCACGGGCCTCGGGCAGCTGGCCTGGCGCCACCTCCATCACGTCATCGACGATGCGCTTGAGGCGATCGACGTTGTCGGCCACCATGCGCGTGAGCTGGCGTTGCGCCGGATCGGTGGCGTCCTCGGCCAGCAGTGCGTTGGCCTGCGCGATGGCGGCCAGCGGGTTGCGGATCTCGTGGGCGATGCCGGCCGAGACGCGGCCCATCGCGGCCAGCTTCTCCTGCCGGCTGCGCGCCTCCATGTTGCGGACGTCCTCGAGGAACAGCACGCAGAAGTCCTCGTTCGCCTGCGCCGCCTTGTGGCGCGTGAATCGGACGCGCACCCGCAGCGTGCGGCTCAAGGCCGGCTCGAACTCAAGCGTGACGTCGCGGCCCGCCTCGGGCCAGCTCGACTCGACGAAGGCCTGCTCGACCGTGCGCACCAGTCCGGACCAGGCCTCGACGCCGCGCAGCTGAAAGGGCGCGGGCCGGCTCATGCCTTCGGGCGCCAGCAGCCGGCGCGCGGCCGGGTTGGCCGCGCGCACGCGGCCACGCCGGTCCACCACGAGGATGCCGTCCTGCATCTCCTCGATCACGAGGCGGTTCAGCGCGGCCTGCTGGCGCGCCATCTCCATGTTGCCGCGCGCCGTCAGCTCCTCGCGCGCCAGCCGTCCGGCGAGTTCCCCGGCGAGCACGGTGATCACGAAGAAGCCGCTGCCGGCCAGGGCCGCCTGCGTCATGAGCTGCGTCGCGCTGGCGCCGTGCAGCGCATCGATCCAGGCTGTCGCCAGCAGCATCAGCGACACCGCCGCGGCCACCGCCAGGGCCAGCGGGCGCGGCGTCAGCACGCCGGCCATCAGCACCGGTAGCACCAGCAGGGCGACATAGTTCAGGCTGCCGCCCGGCGCGATCGCGTGCAGTGCGCTGAAGGTGACGAGGTCGATGCCGATGGTGCTCAGCCAGCGCGGGCCGAACATGCTCGACAGGGCCTGCGGCACCATGGGCCGCCGCCTCGGCAGCAGCCACTGAACCAGCGCGAGGGCGCCGTAGGCGACACTGATCAGCGCCGCCTCCAGCGACGGCCGGGCCCCGAACAGGCCGGTGATCGCCTGCGCCACCACCAAGGCCACGCCGAGCGCGGCACGCGCACCGATGAAGGTCCGGTACAAGCGGTCATAGGCCGTCTGGCCGGCGCTGACGATGCGCTCCGCCTGGCGCGAGAACAGCCTCGAGTCCAGGCCCGGTGCGCGCGCTTGCGTCGACGGGGACTCCGCCGTCGGTGCGCTGGAGCCCTCGTCGGGAGAGACCTGCGTGTCCTCGGCAGACCCGAAGGCGCCGAACCACGATTCGTCTGCCGTCGGAGCGCGCCGGGCCTGGCGCCGCTCGCCGACCCGTCGTTCGCGCTGGCGCGGAGGTTCGTTCATGCGCGCGTCGCGAGCGGCTGCTCAGCCGAGCGGATGCTGCTTCTCGTACTCGGCACGGTGCGCTTCCCCGCAGAAAACGCCGCCCCGGCCGGGCAGGGCCTCGTGCTGCGGCAGATGCACACCGCACAGCCGGCAGGCCACCATGGGCTGAGGCGAGGCGGCGCTCGGCGGCTGCGGCGGCGGCACGCGGTGCCGCGCGCCGCGCAGCAGCCAGACGAGCGCGACGACCGCCAGCAGCAACAACAGGTACTTCATGGTCAGGAAGCCGGCAGGCGCTGCAGCAGCACCTCGAGCACGAAGCGCGAGCCGACGTAGGCCAGCAGCAGGAGCGCCGCGCCGCCGTACAGCCATCGCGTGGCCAGCGGCCCGCGCCAGCCGAAGGCGCGCCGACCGGCCAGCAGGGCAGCGAACACCACCCAGCCCAGCATCGAGAAGACCGTCTTGTGGTCCCAGCGCCAGGGCTGCGCGAACCACGCGCCGAGCAGCAGGGCGGCCGAAAGCACGACGAAGCCCGCACCCACGAAGCGGAAGGTGAGCCGCTCCAGCCGCAACAGCGGCATGCCGCCGGGCACGCCTGCGGCGCGCTGGCGCAGCTGCTGCTCGGCGCGGTTGAGCAGCGCGCCGTGCAGCACCGCAGCCCCGAACAGGCCGTACGACGCGATGCCGAGCACCCAGTGCAGCGGCGCCCACCGCGACAGCGCATGCGGCCTCAGTTCGCCCGGGAACAGGAAGGCCAGCAGCACGCTGGCCGCTCCGAGCAGCGCGAGCACGCGTCGCACGTTGGCCAGCGGCAGGAAGCGGCTCTCGACGGCGTAAACCGCGAGCACCAGCCACATCGTGACCGACAGCGCGGGGGCGAACCCGAAACGTGCCCCCGCCACGGTGGCGCCGAGCCCGCCGATGTCGACCACGATGGCCAGCGCGTGAGCGATCCAGCCGGCCAGCAGCGTACCTCGCACGGCCGACTCGCGCTGGGCGCCGAGCAGCGCGGCCGCCACGTAGGCGAGCAGTGCCAGCGCCGTGCACAGCCCCAGCCCCCATCCCGTCGAGCCTGCGGGTCCGAACGATAAAATCATGGCCACAGTGTACTTTCGCGCCCCGGCCCCGCCGGTCGCGCCGCCTCATGGCTTCCACGCTCACCGAACGCCTCGGCCGCGTCGTCAAGACGATGCGCGGCCAGGCCCGCATCACCGAGAGCAACGTGCAGGACATGCTGCGCGAGGTGCGCATGGCGCTGCTCGAAGCCGACGTGGCGCTGCCGGTGGTGCGCGACTTCATCGCGCGGGTGAAGGAGAAGGCGCTCGGGGCCGAGGTGGCGGGCTCGCTGACGCCGGGCCAGGCGCTCGTGGGCATCGTCAACCGCGAGCTCGCCGCCACCATGGGCGAGGGCGTGGCCGACATCAACCTCGCCGCGCAGCCGCCGGCGGTGATTCTCATGGCCGGCCTGCAGGGCGCCGGCAAGACCACCACCACCGCCAAGCTCGCCCGCCACCTGATCGACAAGCGCAAGAAGAAGGTGCTGACGGTCTCGGCCGACGTCTACCGCCCCGCCGCGATCGAGCAGCTCAAGACGGTAACGAAGCAGGCCGGCGCGGAGTGGTTCCCGTCCAGTGCCAGCGACAAGCCGCTGGACATCGCGCGTGCCGCACTCGACCACGCCAAGCGCCACTATTTCGACGTGCTGCTGGTCGATACCGCCGGCCGCCTCGCGATCGACGAGGCGATGATGAAGGAGATCGCCGAACTGCACGCCGCGCTGGACCCGGTCGAGACGCTCTTCGTCGTCGACGCGATGCAGGGTCAGGACGCGCTGAACACGGCCAGGGCCTTCAAGGACGCGCTGCCGCTGACCGGCATCGTGCTGACCAAGATGGACGGCGATTCGCGCGGCGGCGCGGCGCTGTCTGTGCGGCAGATCACCGGCGCGCCGATCAAGTTCGCCGGCACGAGCGAGAAGATCGACGGGCTGGAGGTGTTCGACGCGCAGCGTCATGCCGGCCGCATCCTCGGCATGGGCGACATCGTCGCGCTGGTCGAGGAGGTGCAGAAGGGCGTCGACATCGCCGCGGCGCAGAAACTCGCCGAGAAGGTGAAGTCCGGCGACGGCTTCGACCTGAACGACTTCCTGATGCAGATCTCGCAGATGAAGAAGATGGGCGGGCTGTCGGGGCTGATCGACAAGCTGCCCACGCAGCTCACCGGCGGCAAGTCGCCGAACATCGGCCAGTCCGACATGGACCGCGCCGAACGCGACGTGCGGCGCATGGAGGGCATCATCTGCTCGATGACGCCGCTCGAGCGCCGCAAGCCCGAACTCATCAAGGCCACGCGCAAGCGACGCATCGCCGCAGGCGCCGGCGTGCAGGTCCAGGACGTCAACCGGCTGCTCAACCAGTTCGAGCAGATGCAGGGGATGATGAAGAAGATGAAGGGCGGCGGGCTGATGAAGATGATGAAGCGCATGGGCGGCATGAAGCTTCCCGGCGGCCCGCGATGACGCACTCCCGGCCCCGCGCTATGCTGCGCGCCGGTTCGATGACGCTGGTCGGGGAGGCCTGATGCCGGTCTGGATGATCGCGGCGCTGATCGCGGTGGTGGTGGCGCTGGGGGCAGCCGTGGTCCTGCGCCGGCGTCCGGCGGCGGGCCCCTCGAACGACGAACGCCGCCTGGACACGGTGGTGGCCTGGCCGCCCGCCGCCACGCGCATCCTCACGAGCGCCGAGCGCCAGGCCTACAGCACGCTCGAGCGCGCCCTGCCCGGCTACATGATCCTGGCCCAGGTGCCGCTGGCGCGCTTCCTGAAGGTGCCGACGCGCTACTCGTACACGGAATGGCTGCGCCGCCTCGGCACCCAGTGCGCCGACCTCGTCGTGTGCGACATGGCGTCCGAGGTGCTGGCGGTGATCAACGTTCAGCCGCCGGCCGGCGCGGAGAGCGAGCGATCGCGCAAGCGCCTGAACCGGATGGCCCGGGTGCTGAAGGCCGCCGGCATCCCGATGCACGTCTGGACCGACAACGCGCTGCCGTCGGTGGAAGCGGCACGCGAGATGATCATGCCCAAGCCGGCCGCACCGGCGACCGACGTGCGGTCGAAGCCGGCACGCGCGACGGCCGCCGATCAACCCGACCGCGCAGAGCCTGCCGACGAGCGCGTCGAGATGCGCGAGCCGCCGCCTTCGACCTGGTTCGACGAGTTCAACACCGGGCCGGCGCCGCTGCTGGGCAACGGCGACAAGCGCGAGCGCTGAGCCCCTGTCGCCTCAGCCGAGCAGGGCCTGCGCGAACTCCCGCGCATCGAAGGTCTGCAGGTCGTCCAGCGACTCACCGACGCCGATGAAGTAGACGGGCAGCGGCGCGGCGCGGCCACGCCCCCACAATGCCAGCGCGGCCAGCACCCCTCCCTTGGCCGTGCCGTCGAGCTTGGTGATGATCACCCCGGTCAGCTGCAACGCGGCGTCGAAGGCCTGCACCTGGGACAGCGCGTTCTGGCCGGTGTTGCCGTCCACCACCAGCAGCACTTCGTGGGGCGCCCCCTCCTGCGCCTTGGCGATGGTGCTGCGGATCTTCTTCAGTTCCTCCATCAGGTGTGCCTGCGTGGTGAGCCGGCCCGCCGTGTCGGCGATGACGACATCGCAGCCGCGCGCCTTGCCGGCCACCACGGCGTCGTAGGTCACCGCCGCCGGATCGCCGCCTTCCTGGCTGACGATCTCCACGCGGTTGCGGTCCGCCCACACCAGCAGTTGCTCGCGGGCAGCCGCGCGGAAGGTGTCGGCGGCGGCCAGCAGCACCTTCTGGTCGGCGGCGGCGAGGTGGCGCGTCAGCTTGCCGATGCTGGTGGTCTTGCCTGCGCCGTTGACGCCCACGACCATGATCACGGTGGGCACCTGTTCACCCACTCGCAGCGGCTTCTGCAGCGGTGCCAGCAGTTCCGCGACCGCGTCGGCCAGCAGCCCCTTCACCGCCGCCGGCTCGGTCGCCTTGGCGTCCTTCACGCGACGCTTGAGGTCGTCGAGCAGGAACTGCGTCGCCTGCACGCCGGCGTCGGCCATCAACAGGGCCGACTCGAGTTCCTCGTACAGCGCGTCGTCGATGCGCGTGCCGGTGAACACCTGCGCGATGCCGCTGCCGGTGCGCCGCAGGCCCTGGCGAAGCCGGTCGAGCCAGCCGCGGCGCTCCGTCGGCGGCGCCTCCGCAGCCGGCTCGACCGTCGGCGGCAAGGGCGCGGCGTCGGGCGCAGCCGGCGTCGGCGCGACCTTTTTCTTGAAGAAGCTGAACATCGGGGGGAATGCCGGAGCAGTGCCACGCGAGCGGGAATCCGAGCCGCGTTATACTCGCGGGCTCAGGCGCTTTAGCTCAGTCGGTTAGAGCGACGGAATCATAATCCGCAGGTCCGGGGTTCGAATCCCTGAAGCGCCACCAGAATTCTTCGAACGGCTCCTCGTCTGCCCAGACCGGGAGCCGTTCGGGCTTTCGGCCCCTGCCACGACAGCCACTGGATCTACACCATGTTCCGCTGTGCCCTCGCCCTCCTGGCGTCCGTGCTGATCACGGGCCACGCCACCGCCCAGAGTCTGCGGGCGTTTCCACCGACGGCCCTGCGCGGCACCGTCGAAGTACTGCAATCGCCCGAGGTGGCGCTCAACGGCAAGCCGGCGCGGCTGGCGGCTGGCGCGCGCATCTTCGGGCCGGACAACCTGATCAAGGTGCCCGCCTCGGTGGCGGGGCGGAAGTTCGTCGTGAACTACACCGTCGACACGCAGGGTTTCGTGCGCGAGGTGTGGATCCTGAGCGAGCGCGAAGCCGCGAAGAAGCCCTGGCCCACCACGGCCGCCGAAGCGCGCGCCTGGCACTTCGACCAGGTGAGCCAGACCTGGACCAAGCCCTGAGGAGTCGGCGATGGCGCCCCCCCGGGGAAAGAAGGTCTTCGTGAAGACCTTCGGCTGCCAGATGAACGAGTACGACTCCGCCAAGATGGTCGACGTGCTCCAGGCGGCCGAGGGCTACGAGCCGACCGCGAACGTCGACGAGGCCGACCTCATCCTCTTCAACACCTGCTCGGTGCGCGAGAAGGCGCAGGAGAAGGTGTTCAGCGACCTCGGCCGCGTCAAGCACCTCAAGGCCAAGGGCGTGCTGATCGGCGTGGGCGGTTGCGTCGCGAGCCAGGAAGGCGCCGCGATCATCGAGCGTGCACCCTATGTCGACGTGGTGTTCGGCCCGCAGACCCTGCACCGGCTGCCCGAGATGCTGGCGCGGCGATCGCAGCGGCGGCAGCCGCAGGTCGACATCAGCTTCCCGGAAATCGAGAAGTTCGACCATCTGCCGCCACCGCGCAAGGAAGGTGCGAGCGCCTTCGTCTCGATCATGGAAGGCTGCTCGAAGTACTGCAGCTACTGCGTCGTCCCGTACACGCGTGGCGAGGAGGTCTCGCGCCCGTTCGACGACGTGCTGACCGAGGTGGCCGGGCTCGCCGAGCAGGGCGTGAAGGAAGTGACGCTGCTCGGCCAGAACGTCAATGCCTATCGGGGCGCGATGGGCAACGCGGGCGAGATCGCCGACTTCGCGCTGCTGATCGAGTACGTGGCCGAGATTCCCGGCATCGAACGCATCCGCTACACGACGAGCCATCCTAACGAGTTCACGCACCGCCTGATCGACGTCTACGCGCGCGTGCCGCAGTTGGTGAGCCACCTGCACCTGCCCGTGCAGCACGGCAGCGACCGCATCCTGACGGCGATGAAGCGCGGCTACACGGCGATGGAGTACAAGAGCACCATCCGCAAGCTGCGCGCGGTGCGACCCGGCATCAGCCTCTCGAGCGACTTCATCGTCGGATTCCCGGGCGAGACGGAGGACGACCACGCGCGCACGATGAAGCTGATCGAGGACATCGGCTTCGACTCCAGCTTCAGCTTCGTCTACAGCCCGCGGCCGGGCACGCCGGCCGCCAACCTGGCGGACGACACGCCGCAGGACGTGAAGCTGAAGCGCCTGCAGCAGCTCCAGGCGGCGATCGAGGCGAATGCGCGCCGCATCGGCGAGTCGCGGGTGGGCACGCTGCAACGCATCCTCGTGGAAGGGCCATCCCGCAAGGACCCGGCCGAGCTGATGGGTCGCACCGAGTGCAACCGCATCGTCAACTTCCGCGGCGCCGCGAGGTTGATCGGGCAGATGATCGACGTGCGCATCACGCACGCGTTCCCCCACTCGCTGCGCGGCGAGGTGCCCGTCGCGGAGCACGCCGTCGCCTGAGGGCTGTTCAGGCCCGCGCGGTTCGCAGGCCGGCCCACCACAGGGCCAGCGACCCGCCGGTGATCAGCAAGGCGTAGCCAGCCATCCTGCCGTCGCGGCCGAACAGCACGAGCCCGGCCAGCAGGCCGATGGTGCAGCCGGTGATGGTCCACGCCGCGAGCCGCCAGAAGCCGGCGGCGCGCAACTCCCGCCGCCAGATCAGCCGCGCCAGCCCGACGGTGATCAGGCCGACGCCCAAGGCGGGGGCGAAGAAATTCAGCAAGTGCCAGACGGCATCGAGCGGACCCATGGGTGAGGGCTGTTGTCGGTTGGACGGGGCGCGGGGGCTTGACCGCCGTCAAAACAGCCGGCAAGGTCCGGACGAAGATGCGTGCCCGCAGACGTCGAATTTTATAATCCGCCTCCATGAGCGTTTTCGCCCTCGGGCTGAACCACACCACCGCGCCGGTCGATCTGCGCGGCCGGTTCGCATTCGCGCCCGAGCAGATCGCGCCCACGTTGCGGGCCTTCCGCGACCGGCTGGTTCAGTCCAGCGAGGTGGCGATCGTTTCCACCTGCAACCGCACCGAGTTGTACGTCGGCGCCAGCCCCGCGCTGCTCACGCCGGCCATGGACTGGCTGGCGCAGCTCGGCGGCGTCAACAGCCAGACCCTGCGCCAGCACTCCTACGTGTTCGAGGGTACCGACGCGGCGCGCCATGCGTTCCGCGTGGCCAGCGGCCTGGACTCGATGGTGTTGGGCGAGCCGCAGATCCTGGGTCAGATGAAGCAGGCCGTGCGCGAGGCCGATTCGGCGGGCACGCTGGGCACCACCTTGCACCAGATGTTCCAGCGCAGCTTCGCGGTGGCCAAGGAGGTGCGCACCTCGACGGAGATCGGCGCGCACTCCATCAGCATGGCCGCCGCGGCGGTGCGCCTCGCCTCGCAGCTGTTCGAGGATCTGCGCGAGACCAAGGTGCTGTTCGTCGGCGCGGGCGAGATGATCGAGCTGGTCGCGACGCACTTCGCGGCGCGCACGCCCAAGGCACTGGCGGTCGCCAATCGCACACTGGAGCGCGGCGAGAAGCTGGCCGGCCGCTTCGGTGCCGAGGCCTTGCGCCTGTCGGACCTGCCGGCACGACTGGGCGAGTTCGACATCGTCGTGTCGTGCACCGCAAGCACGCTGCCCATCATCGGGCTCGGCGCCGTCGAGCGCGCCATCAAGGCGCGCAAGCGTCGCCCGATGTTCATGGTCGACCTGGCCGTGCCGCGCGACATCGAGCCGGAGGTGGCGCGCCTGTCGGATGTCTACCTGTACACCGTCGACGACCTCTCCGCGCTGGTGCAGACTGCGGGCGAAAAGCGACAGGCCGCGGTCGAGCAGGCCGAGGCCATCATCGAGACGGGCGTGCAAGGCTTCGAGCACTGGCTGGGGCAACGGGAGGCGGTGCCGCTGATCAAGGCGCTGCACCGGCAGGCAGACGACTGGCGCCACGCCGAGATCGCCCGCGCCCGCAAGATGCTCGCGCGGGGCGAGGACATCGACAAGGTGCTGGAAGCGCTGACGCACGGCCTCGCGCAGAAGATGCTGCACGGCACGATGGCCGAGTTGCACGCGGCCGACCCCTCCCAGCGCACGCAGCTGGCCCACACAGTCTCGAAGCTGTTCCTGCGCCAGAACCCGCGCGATCCCGCCGACGAACGGGGTTAGCGACGCGCTGAGATGCCGGCCGCACGTGCCGGCCTGCTCCCGGCGTGCGCCGCACGCTGCCCGCTCTGCCTCAGCCCGCCCGATGAAAGACTCCTTCCGCCAGCAGTTCGAGCGCCTCGCCTTGCGCCTGGCCGAGCTCGACGCGACCCTGGCCGATCCGAGCGTCGCCGCCGACATGAAGCGTTTCCGCGAGCTGACGCGCGAGCATGCGGAGGCCACCTCGCTGGTCGAGCGATTCCGCCGCTACGAGCAGCGCGAACGCGACCTCGCGGCCGCGCAGGACATGCTCGCCGACGCGGAGATGGCGGCGATGGCGCGCGAGGAGATCGGACAGGCGCAGGCCGACATGGAACGGCTGCATGCCGAGCTCCAGGCCGCGCTGCTGCCGCGTGATCCCGACGACGCCCGCAGCGCCTTCCTCGAGATCCGCGCCGGCACCGGTGGCGACGAGTCGGCGCTGTTCGCGGGCGACCTGGCGCGCATGTACTTGCGCTACGCCGAACGCCGCGGCTGGCGCACCGAACTGATGTCCGAACACGCCAGCGAGCTCGGTGGCTACAAGGAGGTGGTGCTGCGCATCGAGGGCGACGGCGTGTACGGCCGGCTGAAGTTCGAGTCCGGCGGCCACCGCGTGCAGCGCGTGCCGGCCACCGAGGCCGCCGGGCGCATCCACACCTCCACGGCCACGGTCGCCGTCCTGCCCGAGGTGCAAGAGGTCGAGGT
>Ga0073934_10006277_pt1 | contig 17455 bp, 15 predicted proteins | sample LarsenN4metaG_FD_76834 | JGI IMG/M metagenome (GOLD analysis project Ga0073934, IMG submission 76834) | Hot spring sediment bacterial and archeal communities from British Columbia, Canada, to study Microbial Dark Matter (Phase II) - Larsen... ... | reverse complement strand
GACGAAGGCGAGCAGCGTGGCCATGTCGGGTGCGATCATGCCCGAGCCCTTGGCGATGCCGTTGATCGTGACCGCCCTGCCGTCGATCACTGCCGTGGCGGTGGCGCCCTTCGGGAAGGTGTCGGTCGTCATGATGGCCGCGGCCGCGGCGGACCAGGGTTCCGGCGCCAGGCCGCGCGCGAGGCCAGGCAGGAAGCGGGCGAGCTTCGCACCGTCGAGCGGCTGGCCGATGACGCCGGTGGAAGCGACGAAGACCTGGCCGGCGGTGCCGCCCACGGCCCTGGCCGCCGCCGCCGCCGTCGCCTTGACGGCGGCCACGCCGGCCTTGCCGGTGAAGGCGTTGGCGTTGCCCGCGTTGACCACGAGGGCGCGCGCCCTTCCGCCCGCCAGCGCCTTGCGGCACCACAGCACGGGAGCGGCGGCGGTGTCCGAGCGGGTGAAGACGCCGGCCGCCGTCGTGCCCGCGTCGAACGCCATCAGCAGCACGTCCGGCCGCCCGACATAGCGCAGGCCCGCCGCGCCCGCCGCGAAGCGCGCGCCGGCCACGGCCGGCATGGCGGGGAAGCGCTCGGGGGCGAGCGGCGAGCGGGGCGCGGGCTTGGCCATGCGGGCGGACCCTTCCTATTCGGCCGTGGATTCGCCGGCCGCGGGCTCCTCGGCTGCAGGCTCGACGCGCGGCGAGCCGTCCAGGTTGAAGCGCTCGATCTGGGCATTGCCGCGCAGGCGCTCGAGCAGCGCCATGACGGTCTCCTCGGCGATCTCGGTGCGCAGCCCCCCCTCGGCGTCCTCGTAGGCGGGCGGCTCGGCCTTGCGGCGCTCGGTCACGCGGATGATGTGCCAGCCGAAGGGCGTCTCGACCGGGCCCGAGGTATCGCCAACCTGCATGGCGTAGGCGGCATCCGAGAACTCGGGAACCATGTCGCCCTTCCTGAAGAAACCCAGGTCGCCGCCGTTCTGCGCGGCGGAGGGATCGGTGGACCTGGCCTTGGCCAGCTCGGCGAAGTCGGCCCCCCCGGCGAGCTCGAGGGCGATCGCCTTGGCCTCCTCCTCGGTGGCGACCAGGATGTGGCTGGCGCGAACCTCGTCCTCGGCCGGCATTGCGGCCACCATCGCGTCGTAGCGCGCCCTCACCGCCTCGTCGGTGAGCGCCTTCTCGACCTCGCGGCGCAGGTAGAGCTCGCGGGCGAGTTGGGCCTCGAGCGCGGCCAACTGGGCGGCGTAGCGCGGATCGCTCTTGATGTCGGAGGCCTCGGCCTCGATCAGCAGCAGGCGGCCGTCGACGGCCTGGTCCAGGAGCGGTCCATAGAGCACGTCCAGCGGCATCTGCCGGTACTGGTCGGGCAGGTTGTCGTGCAGGGCCTGCAGGTCGGAGCGGCGGATGTCCTGGCCGTTGACCTTCGCCACAACGGGGTCGGCGGCGGGATCGGCGGCGGTCGTGTCGTCCTGGGCGCGCGCGGGCGCCGCCAGCAGGACGAGGGCAAGCGCGCCCAAGACAAGGGAACGAAGCATGATCGGGAGGAACCTCCGGGGTTGGGGGCCCGGGGATGCGGCCCCCCGACCGGGCTCCCCTGGCGCTGCCGGCCCCCGCTTAGAGCAATTCAGCGCCGGTAACAAGGGCGGGAGGGCGCGGGGAAGGTGAACTGGCCTCCATTTCCGCCCGCCAAGGTGCTGGGCCGGTCCGTTGACAGGGTGGGGGCGCGCGCTTATGTGGTGGCGGAACGGCCGCCCCGCGGCACCCCCGGAGTTCCCCATGTTCGCCTCTCTCGCCAAGCGGGTGTTCGGCTCCGCCAACGACCGTTATGTCCGCGACCTGGGGAAGACGGTCGCCAGGATCAACAGGCTGGAACCGGAGCTGCAGGCGCTCGACGACGCAGGCCTGAAGGCGCGCACGGGCTGGTTCAGGGAGCGCCTGGAGGCGGGCGAGACGGTCGACGAGCTGCTGCCCGAGGCCTTCGCCACGGTGCGCGAGGCGGCCCGGCGCACGCTGGGCCAGCGCCACTTCGACGTGCAGCTGATGGGCGGCATGGTGCTGCACCAGGGCAAGATCGCCGAGATGAAGACCGGCGAGGGCAAGACCCTGGTGGCCACCTTGCCCGTCTACCTGAACGCGCTGGAGGGCAAGGGCGTCCACGTCGTCACGGTGAACGACTACCTGGCCAAGCGTGACGCCGCCTGGATGGGCCAGATCTACGGCTTCCTGGGCCTGAAGGTGGGCTGCATCGTCCACGGCCTGACCGACGACGAGCGGCGCCAGCAGTATCAGGCCGACGTCACCTACGGCACCAACAACGAGTTCGGCTTCGACTACCTGCGCGACAACATGAAGTTCTCGCTCGGGGCCATGGTGCAGCGCCCGTTCCACTACGCCATCGTGGACGAGGTCGACAGCATCCTGATCGACGAGGCGCGCACGCCCCTCATCATCTCGGGCCCGTCGGAGGATTCGTCCGCCCTTTATCGCGCGGTCAACGCCTTCATCCCGCGCCTGGCGGCCGAGCACTACGAGAAGGACGAGAAGGCCCGCACGGTGGCCCTGACCGAGCCGGGAGCGGAGCGCATGGAGGAGATGCTGCGCGAGGCGGGGATGCTGAAGGAGGGCGGGCTCTACGACATCGCGAACGTGAGCCTGGTCCACCACGTGACCCAGGCCCTGCGCGCCCACATCCTGTTCCAGCGCGACACCGACTACATCGTGAAGGACGGCAAGGTCGTCATCATCGACGAGTTCACCGGGCGCATGATGGAGGGGCGGCGCTATTCCGAGGGCCTGCACCAGGCGCTGGAGGCCAAGGAGGGCGTGGAGGTTCAGACCGAGAACCAGACGCTGGCCTCGATCACCTACCAGAACTACTTCCGCCTGTACCCCAAGCTGGCCGGCATGACCGGCACGGCCATGACCGAGGCGGCCGAGTTCGGCGACATCTACGGCCTGGACGTGCTGGAGATTCCGACGAACGTCCCGGCCGTGCGCAAGGACCACGACGACGAGGTGTACCGCACCGCGGCCGAGCGCTACGACGCCGTGATCGGCCTGATCGAGGACTGCCACAAGCGCGGCCAGCCCGTTCTGGTGGGCACGGTCAGCATCGAGAAGAGCGAACACCTCTCGGGCCTGCTGAAGAAGCGCAAGGTGCCGCACAACGTGCTGAACGCGCGCTACCACGAGCAGGAGGCCCACATCATCGCCCAGGCGGGCCGGCCGGGCGCCGTGACGATCGCCACGAACATGGCCGGACGCGGCACCGACATCCAGCTGGGCGGCAATGTCGACATGCGGATCGCGACCGAGCTGACGGGCTTCGACGACCCGGCCGAGAGGGCGAAGCGGGCCGATGCCATCCGCGCCGAGGTGGCCGCGGCGCGCGACAAGGTGCGCGCGGCCGGCGGTCTGTACGTGGTGGGCACCGAGCGGCACGAGAGCCGGCGAATCGACAACCAGCTGCGCGGCCGGTCGGGCCGCCAGGGCGACCCCGGCGCCTCGAAGTTCTTCCTGTCGCTGGAAGACGATCTCATGCGCATCTTCGGCAGCGACCGGCTGGACGGCATGCTGAAGCGGCTTGGCCTGCAGCAGGGCGAGGCGATCATCCACCCGTGGGTCAACAAGGCCATCGAGAAGGCGCAGACCAAGGTGGAGGCGCGGCACTTCGAGGCGCGCAAGACCCTGCTGAAGTTCGACAATGTGATGAATGACCAGCGCAAGGTCATCTACGAGCAGCGCCGCGAGCTGATGCAGCAGCAGGACGTTTCGGCCACCGTGGCCGAGATGCGCGGCGAGGTGATCGCCGACGTGGTGGGCCGCTTCATCCCCGAGCGCGCGTATCCCGAGCAGTGGGACACCCACGCCCTGCACGCCGAGACCCTGCGCCTGTTCGGCCTGGACCTGCCGCTGGCCGACTGGGCGAAGGAAGAAGGCATCGCCGACGAGGAGATCAAGGCGCGCCTGACCGCCGCGGTGGATGCCAAGCTGGCCGAGAAGGAGCAGAAGTACGGCGCCCCCCTGATGCGGCTGGCCGAGAAGAGCCTGCTGCTCCAGATCCTGGACCTGAAGTGGCGCGAGCACCTGCTGGCGCTGGACCACCTGCGCCAGGGCATCAATCTGCGCGCCTTCGCCCAGCGCGACCCGCTGAACGAGTACAAGCGCGAGGCGTTCGAGCTGTTCGACCAGATGCTGGTCAGCTTGCGCGAGCAGGTGACGACCGTACTGGCCCACCTGGAGCTGCGCACCGAGGCGCCCCAGGCGGTGCCGCAGCCGCAGGGTGCCCGGCGCATGGTGGAGACGCGCACCGACCCGGCCCTGGCCCCTGCCGCCAACGGTCAGTCGCGCCCGGCGGCCCAGCGCGCCACGGCGGAGCTGCGCCCGCCGGCTCCGCCTTCGCCCTATGGCAAGGTGGGGCGCAACGAGGCCTGCCCATGCGGATCGGGCAAGAAGTTCAAGCACTGCCACGGGCAGATGCAGTAGCGGCGGGGCCCCTCAGGGCCGCGTGACGGCGTAGACCGGCACCTTCGCACCATCGATCAGGCCCATCTTCTCGAAGACCAGGCCGGCCGCGGCGGCGGTGCGGATGGACGCCGTGTTGGCCGGGTCGATGAGGGCCACCAGGCGGCGCAGTCCCAATGTCTCGAAGCCGTGGCGCACGAGCGCGCGGGCGGCCTCGGCGCCCAGGCCCTCGCCCCAGTAGCGTCGGTCGAGCAGGTACGCGATCTCGACCTCCGCCACGCCGTCGATGACCCAGGGCAGGAGGCCGCAGCGGCCGACGAAGGCCCCCGTGGGCTTGTGGATCGTGGCCCACAGGCCGAGGGTCGGGTGTTCGGGGTCGCCCGCCACGAACCAGTCCAGCTCTTCCTGCGTCTGGGCGCGGGTGAGCGTGCCCTCGGGGAAGTGCCGGCGCACCACGGGGTCGGCATAGAGGGCCGCCAGCGCATCGAGGTCGCCGGGGCGTAGCCGGCGCATGGCAAGGCGCCGCGTCTCCAGGATCGTCATGGCGGCCACTCTAGGCCGGGGCGTGCCATCATGCCCGCCCAACCGGGGAGGACGCATGCGGCTGGCGGGCAAGGTGGCGGTGGTGACGGGGGCCGGACGCGGGATCGGCCAGGCGGTGGCGCGCAAGTTCCTGCAGGAAGGCGCCCGCGTGGTGGCGGCCGACGTGGTCGAGGATCGCATCGAGGCGTCGGCGCGCGAGCTCGCAGCCTACGGCGAGGTGGCGCCCTTCGCAGGCGACATGACGCGGGAGGACGCCTGCCAGGGCCTGGTGGACGCGGCGGTGGCCCGCTTTGGGCGGCTGGACGTGAGCGTGGCCAACGCGGGCATCGTGCGGCCGCAGCCCTTCCTGGAGCACACGCGGAAGGACTGGGACGAGACGCTGGCGATCAACCTGACGGCCGTCTTCCTGCTGGGCCAGCGCGCGGCCAGGCAGATGGTGCGGCAGGGCGGCGGCGGGGTGATCCTGTCCACCGCCTCGGCCAACGGGCATGTCGGCGAGAAGCTGGTGGCGGCCTACAACGCCTCGAAGGCCGGCGTGGTGCTGCTGACCCAGACGATGGCGATCGAGCTGGCGCGCTATGGCATCCGCGCCTGCTGCGTGTCGCCGGGCTATGCCGGGCCGACGGGGCTGGTGGCCGAGGGCGGCGGGTCGCCCGACTACTTCAAGGAGATGGCCGCCCACGTGCCGCTGGGCCGCATCGCCACCGTGGAGGAGATCGCCAACCTGTTCTGCTTCCTGGCCAGCGACGAGGCCTCGTTCATGACCGGCTGCTCGGTCGTGATCGACGGCGGCCAACTGGCCGAGCAGCGTTAGGAACCTTCCCTCGCCGAACGCAATGGCCCCGCCGTCAGGAAGCCGCAAGGACCGCAGGATGCCAGCGCCGGGGCGCTGGGAGCGGCACGCGGTTGCGCAGCCTTGCACGGCCACCCTATGGTCGCCGGGAGGCGGGACGAGGGGCCGTGCCGGCGATGGTCGGGAAGGGAAGGGCCGCAAAGCGGGGCGCGACGGCGCGGGGCGCGGGGGGGCGTGGGAAGTCCTCGCGCACGCGCGCCGCGGCGCCGAAGCTGGCCGTGGGCTGGCGCGAGTGGGTGGCCCTGGGGAGCCTGGGCCTGCCTGCCATCAAGGCGAAGATGGACACCGGGGCACGCACCTCGGCCCTGCACGCCTTCTACGTGGAACCGGTGGAAGTGGGGCGCAAGCGCATGGTGCGCTTCGGCATCCATCCCGTGCAGCGGCGCCGCGACATCGAAGTGAACTGCGTGGCCGAGATCGTGGACTACCGCCCGGTCACCGATTCCGGGGGGCACCGAGAGATGCGTTATGTCATCCGCGCGCCCCTGACCGTGGGCGAGCGCACCTGGCCGGTCGAGATTACCCTTACCAACCGTGATGATATGATGTTCCGCATGCTGGTGGGGCGGACGGCGATGCGCGCCAACATCGTGGTGGACCCGCGGCGCTCGTACGTCCTGGGCGTGCTGTCCACCGACTGCTATGGGCGCACCCGCGCGCGCAGGAGGCCGAAGCGCCGATGAAGATCGCCATCCTGGCGCGCAAGCCCCAGCTCTATTCGCACCGCCGCCTGGTGGAGGCAGGCAAGGCCCGCGGCCACGAGATGCACGTCATCAACACGCTGCGCTGCTACATGAACGTGACCTCGCTCAGGCCCGAGGTGCGCTACCAGGGCGAGCGTCTGGAGGGCTTCGACGCGGTGATCCCGCGCATCGGCGCCTCGATCACGTTCTACGGCCTGGCCGTGCTGCGCCAGTTCGAGATGATGGGGGTCTATCCCCTGAACGAATCCGTGGCCATCGGCCGGTCGCGCGACAAGCTGCGCTCGCTGCAGCTCCTGGCGCGCGCGGGCATCGGCCTGCCGGTGACGGGCTTCGCCCATTCGCCCGACGACACCCAGGACCTGATCCGCATCGCCGGCGGCACGCCGCTCGTGGTGAAGCTGCTGGAGGGCACGCACGGCAAGGGCGTGGTGCTGGCCGAGACGGACGCGGCGGCGACCAGCGTCATCGACGCCTTCCGCGGCCTGGAGGCGCACTTCCTTTGCCAGGAATACATCGCCGAGGCCCGCGGCTCGGACATCCGCTGCTTCGTGGTGGGCGGCAAGGTGGTGGCGGCCATGAAGCGCCAGGGGAAGGAGGGCGAGTTCCGCTCGAACCTGCACCGCGGCGGCTCGGCCAGCGTGGTGAAGATCACGCCCGAGGAGCGTTCCGCCGCCACGCGCGCGGCCAAGATCCTGGGCCTGAACGTGGCGGGCGTGGACATGCTGCGCTCGAACCACGGTCCGGTGGTGATGGAGGTGAACTCCTCGCCGGGGCTGGAGGGCATCGAGGGGGCCACCGGCAAGGACATCGCCGGCCAGATCATCGACTTCATCGAACGCGACGTGGGCCCTAACAAGACCAAGACGCGGGGACGCGGCTAGCGGGACGCGGGCGATGGCGCGGGGCGCGGGCAAGCAGAACGGCGGCGAGGGCTTCACCCTGGGCGGCACCAGCGTGGCGCCGGGCACGCGCGCCATCGTCGACCTGCCGATCAGCAACCTCTACGACCACACGCCGGTCACCATGACGGTGCAGGTGGTGAACGGGCGCAGGCCGGGGCCGCGCCTGTTCGTGTGCGCCGCCCTGCACGGCGACGAGATCAACGGCGTGGAAGTGATCCGCCGCCTGCTGCGCGAGCCGGTGCTGGAGGACCTGGCCGGCACGCTGATGGCCATTCCCATCGTCAACGTGTTCGGCTTCCTGGCGGGATCGCGCTACCTGCCCGACCGGCGCGACCTGAACCGTTCGTTCCCCGGATCGCCCAACGGATCGCTGGCCGGCAGGCTGGCGCACGTCTTCCTGCGCGAGATCCTGGAACGCGCGACCCACGGCATCGACCTGCACACGGCGGCCATCCACCGCGCCAACTATCCCCAGATCCGCGCCAACCTGGACGACGAGGAGACGCTGCGGCTGGCGCGCGCCTTCGGCGTGGACGTGGTCATCAACGCGGGCGAGCGCGACGGGTCGCTGCGGCAGCAGGCGGCCAAGCGGCACATCCCGGTGCTGGTCTACGAGGCAGGCGAGGCGCTGCGCTTCGAGGAGTCGTCCATCGTGGCCGGCGTGAAGGGCGTGAAGGGCGTGATGCAGGCGCTCGGCATGCTGCCCCCGGGCACGGTGCCGGCGGCGGCGGAGCCGATCCTGGCGCGCTCCAGCACGTGGGTGCGGGCACCCATCGGCGGCATCCTGCGCACCGACGTGCCGCTGGGACGCCACGTGGAGGCGGGCGAGCGGCTGGGCATCGTGGGCGACCCCTACGGCGTCAACGAGGTGCCCGTCGTGACGCGCACGGCGGGGCTGGTGATCGGCTGCACGCACCTGCCCTCGGTGAACGCGGGCGACGCGCTCTTCCACATCGTGGACGTGACCGGCGTGAAGGCCGACGCGGTGGCGCTGGACGCCGCCGACATCGTGGCCCCCGACAGCCCCGACAACGAGGCCATCCAGGCCTTCGAGGCCCACGAGCAGAGCGCGATGTACGACTGATCCTCCCCCTGCTTGAAGGGGGAAGGGGAGCGCGATCGCTAGTCCAGCCCCTTGCGGCCCATCGCCAGGAACTTGGCGCGGCGGCGGGCGACGAGATCCTCGGGCGGGAGAGGGGCAAGCTCAGCCAGGGCCTCGGCGATGGCGTCGCCCAGGCGATCCAGCGCCGCCTTGGGGTCGCGGTGGGCGCCGCCGAGCGGCTCGGGCACGACCCGGTCCACGACCGCCAGCTTCTCGAGGTCCTGCGCGGTGAGGCGCAGCGCCTCGGCGGCGTCGGGCGCGTTGGTGCCGGCGCGCCACAGGATGGAGGCGCAGCCCTCGGGCGAGATGACCGAGTAGATCGCGTGCTCCAGCATCAGCACGCGGTCGGCGGTGGCGAGCGCGATGGCGCCGCCCGAGCCGCCCTCGCCCACGATGGTGGCGACGATGGGCACCTTCAGCGCCAGCCCGGTCTCGATGGAGCGGGCGATGGCCTCGGCCTGGCCGCGCTCCTCGGCGTCGACGCCGGGGTAGGCGCCCGGCGTGTCGACGAAGGTGAGAACGGGGAGCCCGAAGCGCTCGGCCAGCCGCATCAGGCGCTGGGCCTTGCGATAGCCCTCGGGCCGGGCCATGCCGAAGTTGTGGCGAACGCGGCCCTCGGTGTCGGCGCCCTTCTCATGGCCGATGACGACGACGCTGCGCCCGCGGAACCGGGCGAGCCCGCCCTGCATGGCGCGATCCTCGCCGAAGCGGCGGTCGCCGGCGAGCGGCATGAAGTCGGACAGCAGGCCCTGCGCCACGTCGGCGAAGTGGGGCCGGCCGGGATGGCGCGCAACCTGCGTCTTCTGCCAGGGCGTGAGCCTGCCGTAGGTCTGGCGAAGCAGGCGCTCGACCTTGCCATTGAGGCGCGTGACCTCCTCGACGATGTTGATGCCGCTGCCGTCGCTGACATGACGCAGCTCCTCGATCTTGCCTTCGAGCTCGGCGATCGGCTTCTCGAAGTCGAGGTACTGGTGCATGGCGCTGGGGCCTGCCCGTGGCCCTAGCGCGCGCGGGCGGCGATCGTGTCGGCGGTCTTCACCAGCGCCTCGGCCTGGCGGATAGAGGCGATGTCGATCAGCCTGCCGTCGAGCGCGACCGCGCCCTTGCCGGCGGCCTGGGCCTCGGCCATCGCGGCCAGGATGCGGCGGGCCTTGGTCACCTCGGCCTCGGACGGCGTGAACACCTCGTTGGCCAGCGCCACCTGCGAGGGGTGGATGGCCCACTTGCCCTCGCAGCCGATGGCGGCCGAGCGGCGCGCGCCGGCGCGGTAGCCGTCGGGATCGCTGAAGTCGCCGAAGGGGCCGTCGATGGGGCGCAGGCCGTGGGCCCGCGCGGCCACCACCATGCGGGCCACCGCGTAGTGCCACTGGTCGCCCCAGTGTACGGCGCGCTCCGCCCCTTCCGTCTTGTCGGTCAGCACGGCGTAGTTCGGGTTGGCGCCGCCGATGTTCGTGGTGCGGGCCCGCGTGGAGGCGGCAAAGTCGGCCACGCCGAAGTGCAGCGCCTCGTTGCGCTTGCTGGCGCCCGCGATGGCCTCGACGTTCATCAGGCCCAGCGCCGTCTCGATGATGTGGGAGAAGCCGATGCGCTTCCTGGCGCCCTTGGCCGTCTCGATCTGCGTCACCAGCATATCGACGGCGTAAACGTCCGACGCGGTGCCGACCTTGGGCACCATGATCATGTCGAGCCGGCCGTTGGTCTGTTCCAGCACGTCGACCACATCGCGATACATGAAGTGGGTGTCCAGGCCGTTGATCCGCACGGTCAGCGTCTTGTCGCCCCAGTCGATGTCGTTGATCGCCTGGATCACGTTCTTGCGGGCCTGCGGCTTGTCGTCGGGTGCGACCGAGTCCTCGAGGTCGAGGAACACCACGTCGGCGGCCGAGGCGGCGGCCTTCTCGAACAGCTTGGGATTGCTGCCAGGGACGGCGAGCTCGCTGCGCTGCAGGCGCGGACGGGCCTGCTCGACGATGTGGAAGCTCATGATTCCCCCCTTGCGGCTGTGCGGCGCCGGCGCACCGGGCGGCCGGAGCGGGCTAGGTGCCCCGGCTCCGGGGCGCTGTCAACGGCGTTGCGGCGCGGGCCCGACGCCAGCGGATGGTGCCGCAGCACGGTCTCGCGCAGGCGTTCCGCCTGGACATGCGTGTAGATCTGGGTGGTCTGGATGTCGGCGTGGCCCAGCATGGCCTGCACGGCGCGCAGATCGGCCCCGTGCGCGACCAGGTGGCTGGCGAAGGCGTGGCGCAGGACGTGGGGCGAGACACGGGAGGGATCGAGCCCGGCGTCCACGGCGGCATCCTTCAGCAGGTTGGCCACCTGCTGGCGCGTGAGGCGCCCTGAGGCGCCGCGCGAGGGAAAGAGCCACGGGCTGTCGCGGCCCTCGGGCACGAAGGCGGCGCGCTCGGCCAGATAGGCCGTCACCGCCCGGGCCGCGGCCTCGCCATAGGGCACCAGGCGCTCCTTGGATCGCTTGCCGCGCACGATGAGGGCGCCCGCCTCGCGCCGGAGCGCCGAGAGGGGCAGCGCGGTGAGCTCGGAGACGCGCAGGCCCGTGGCGTAGAGCAGCTCGAGCAGGGCAGCCAGGCGCAGCCTCCTGGCGTCCTTGCCGGCATGGGCAATGCGCAGCAGGCGCTCGACCTCCTCCTCGGTCAGGACCTTGGGCAGGGCCCGGCCGCGGCGGGGCGCATCCAGCGGCCCGGTGGGATCCTCGGCGCGCAGGCCCTCGGCGCACAGGAAGCGGTAGAACTGGCGCAGGCACGAGAGCTTGCGCGCGGCCGTGCGCGGCCCGAAGCCCTGGGCCGCCAGCCGGGCGAGATAGGCGCGGAGAAGCGCGGTGGAGGCGCCGCCGAGATCCCCGCCATGGGCCGCTGCGAAGCGGGCGAAATGCCCCAGGTCGGCGCCGTAGGCGGCGAGCGTGTTGGCGCTGGCGCCGCGCTCGGCGACCAGCATCTCGAGGAAGCGCTCGACCAGGCGCGCGCCGTCGGGGGCCGAGGCGCGGGCCTCAGAGACCGTGGGCAAGCGCGGTCTCGATCGCGAGCCGGCGGGCTTCGGCCTCGAGCCCGACGGTGCGCAGCGCGCGCACGACGGCGGCGGCATCGGCCAGCGGCGCCGTGGCCGGCCCGGTGCCCAGCACGACAAGCCCGATCAGCACGGCCTCGCCCCGGCGGCCCGCGGCGGCGGCCTCCAGGAGCTGCACGGCGAGCGCCGCGGGCGCGGGTTCCGCGGCGGCCAGGGGCGCGATGGCGGAGGCGGCACCCGCTTCGGCCGCAGCATCGCCCACCGTGTCCTCGGCGGCCGGCTCGACGGGCGCCTGCGGGGCCAGCGCGCCGGCCAGCACGACGGGAGCGGCGGGATCGCCCAGAGCGACCAGCAGGGCGGCCAGCGCATCGGCACGCGCAGGTTCGGCGTCCTGGGCCCACGCGGCGAAGCGTACGCCCACGTCCTCGTCCAGGAGGGTGAGGCCGGCCAGGCGGGCCAGCGGCCAGAACATGCGGGTCGCCTCGGCGGCCGCGGTGTCGGTGAGGGCGCGGGTTTCGACCAGGCTCCACCAGCGGGCGGCGGCGGCGGCGCGATCGGCGGCCAGCAGGGCGCGCATGGCCTGGGGCGCGAACCACAGGAACTCGGGCGTGGGGGCAAGGCCCGCCAGCCACGGGCCGGCCACCCGGGCGTAGCTGCCGTGGACGACGGCACCCTGGGCGGCGGCCGAGGCGAGCCCGGCGGCCACCACTTCGGCCTGGGCCGTGGGCACCGCCTGGCGGGCGACCGCCTGGTGCAGCAGCGCGCGCGCAAGGGGGGCCTCGAGCGTGTCGGCGGCGGAGATCGGATTGGCGAGATCCTCGGCCGCGAGGGATGCGCTGCCATAGAGGGAGGCCAGGCTCTCGGCCGATAGAGCGCCCACGGCCTCGGCCCGCTCGGCGGCGGCGAGCTCGAGCGCGCCCGGCTCGGGACGCGAGCGGGCGATGGCCATCAGGGCCTGGGGATCGCTGGTGTCGGCCGCATCGGCCGGCACGTCGACCCCGGCACGGGCAGCCAACGCCAGCTCCAGCACCGTGGCGCCGGGCAGGCTGTCGAGCGCGGCGTCCTCTCCGCGGACCAGCGCGCCCGCCAGCGCGCGGTAGCCGGGCGAGATCGGCGCGCCGCCCTCGTCCAGCACCGCGAAGGCGAGCTGGGCGGCCTCGGCGCGGCCGGCGGTCAGCTGGCAGTAGACCTGGAACTCCTGCCAGTAGAGCTCGTCGCTGACCTGCAGGGCCGCGGCGGCCTCGGCGCAGGCGCCTGCGTCGTCGCCGCGGGCCAGCGCCGCATCGGCCCGGGCGCGGGCCAGCGCCGCGTCGATGGCGGGGTCGCCGCTGGCGGCGAGCCCGGCCGGCACCTGGCCCAGCGCGGCCAGGCGGGCGACGCGCGCGGCCACCAGGTTGGCCTCGCCGGCGCCGTCGGGCGGCACGGCTTGGGTCAGCAGCAGGCGGCGGGCGAGATCGGTGGCGACGGGCGAGCCCACCGGCACGGGCAGGCGGGGCAGCAGGGCCTCGACCACGGCGCGGTGGGTGCCGGCCCACATGGCAAGCCCCAGGCCGCCCGCGTCGTCGCCGAGCGTGCCCCAGGCTTCGCGGCCGATGTCGGCCACGGGCTCGACCTCGAACTCGGACGGTGCTGTCTGCACCAGCCCGCCGCCCTCGTCCTCGGGAACCTCCAGGACCTGGCCCGCCGCAGGCTCCGTCCCCGGCTCGGGCGGCGGAGCGAGCTCCTGCGGCAGGATGAGGGTGGGCTGGCCGACCGGCTCCTCGAGAACGGTGTCGTCCTGCGCCCCGGAGGGTACCGGGGCCACGATGGATGCCACGAGCGCGGCCAGCAGGGCCGCGGCCGGCGCGGGGCCGGCCGGGCGCCTACTGCGGGAACTGGTCATCGGGCAGGACGGTTTCCACCGTCGCAGTGGGCGGCGGGATGTCCCAGGTGGCAAGGAAGGCGCCGCCGGCCAGGATCGCCAGCACGATGGCGATCCACAGCGCGCGGCCGACGCGCCGCATGGCTGGCTCGGGTCGGGAACGGGCCACGTCAACGTCCGCGGTTGTTGGTGTGCAAGGGCCGGCCGCCGCTTCCTGGCGTCACGGGCGCAGTCTATGGGCTTGGCGCCGCCCTTTCAACGCGGGGCAGGCCCCTGCAACGCGCTTGCTGCACCGGCGGGCGCGGTCTATTAGCAGGATCAGGGCCTTTTCAACGCAGGGCCGCCCAGGGTGCCCAACGACAGGGCCCGCGTCGGGGAGATCGACCGCACGATCGTGCTGGTCGGCCTGATGGGCGCGGGCAAGACGACGGTCGGACGACGGCTTGCCACGCGGCTGGGGCTGGACTTCGTCGATGCCGACGCCGAGATCGAGGCGGCCGCGGGCTGCACCATCGAGGAGATCTTCCGCGTGCACGGCGAGGGGGCGTTCCGCGACGGCGAGCGCAGGGTGATCGCGCGCCTGCTGGAGCGCAGCCCGTGCGTGCTGGCGACGGGAGGCGGCGCCTTCATGGCGGCGGAGACGCGGGCGGCGATCAAGGCGCGCGGCACCTCGGTGTGGCTTCGGGCCGAACTCGACGTGCTGGCCAACCGCCTGGGCAAGAGCCGCAAGCAGAACCGCCCCCTGCTGAAGAACGGCGACGTGCGCGAGACGCTGCAGCGCCTGATCGACGTGCGTTATCCGGTCTATGCCGAGGCGGACATCGTGGTGGAGTCGGTGGAGGGCCCGCACGAGGCCGTGGTGGAGCGCATCATCGAGGCCCTGGAGCGCCGCCGTGCGGAGGCCGCGTCGTGAGCACCGCCGCCGCCAGGGACGAGCCCGCCAGCCTGCAGTTGGCGCTGGGCGAGCGCAGCTATCCAATCCTGGTGGGCGAGGGCCTGCTGGCCGCGGCGGGGGCGCACCTGAAGGGCGTGCTGAAGCGCCCGGTGGCCTTCGTCGTGACCGACGCCAACGTGGCGCGCCTGCACCTCGAGGCCTTCGAGGGCGCGCTCGCGCGCACAGGCATCAAGACGCACAGGATCGTGCTGCAGGCCGGCGAGGGCACCAAGACCTTCGACCACCTCGCCCGCCTGGCGGATGCCCTGCTGGACGCGGGCTGCGAGCGGGCCGACATGCTGGTGGCGCTGGGCGGCGGGGTGATCGGCGACCTGGTGGGCTTCGCCGCCAGCATCCTGCGCCGCGGCATGGACTTCGTGCAGGTGCCGACCACCCTCCTGGCCCAGGTCGACAGCTCGGTGGGCGGCAAGACCGGCATCAACACGCGCCAGGGCAAGAACCTGGTCGGCAGCTTCCACCAGCCGCGGCTGGTGCTGGCCGACACGGGCGTGCTGGACACCCTGCCGCGGCGCGAGCTGCTGGCCGGCTATGCCGAGGTGGCCAAGTACGGGCTGATCGGCGACGAGCCCTTCTTCGCCTGGCTGGAAGGGAACGGCGCGGCGCTGCTGGCCGGCGACCACGCGGCCCGGCGCCACGCCATCGTGACCTCGTGCGCCATGAAGGCGCGCATCGTGGCGGCCGACGAGCGCGAGACGGGCGAGCGGGCGCTGCTGAACCTGGGTCACACCTTCGGGCACGCGCTGGAGGCCGAGACCGGCTTCGGCGACGCCCTGCTGCACGGCGAAGCGGTGGCGGCGGGCATGGTGCTGGCCTTCCGCCTGTCGGCGCGGCTGGGCCTGTGCCCGCCCGCCCACGCCGAACGGGCCGAGCGCCACCTGGCGGCGGTGGGCCTGCCCACGCGCCTTGCGGCGATCAGAGGCCCGGGATGGACCGCCGAGGGCCTGGTCGCCCACATGCGGCAGGACAAGAAGGTGGCCCAGGGCCAGCCCACCTTGGTGCTGGCCCGCGGCGTGGGCCGCGCCTTCCTGACCCGCGAGGTGGAGTGGGAGGCGCTGCGCGCCTTCCTGGCCGACGCCCTCGCCGGACGGGCCTAGGGGGGCGGCGATGGACCTGGGCTTGCTGCTGAGCCTTGTCGCCATCCTGCTGCTGCTGGTGTGCTCGGCATTCTTCTCGGGCTCGGAGACGGCGCTGACGGCGGCCTCGCGCGCGCGCCTGCACCACCTGGAGCTGGAGGGCAGCCGGCGCGCCCGGCTGGTGCAGCGGCTGACCGCGCGGCGCGAGAGGCTGATCGGCGCCATCCTGATCGGGAACAACCTGGTCAACATCCTGGCCTCGTCCATCGCCACCGGCATCCTGATCCGGCTGGAGGGCGAGGCGGGCGTGGCCTACGCCACCGCCATCATGACGCTCATCATCGTCATCTACGGCGAGATCCTGCCCAAGAGCTACGCCATCCGCCGCGCCGACCAGGTGGCGATGCGCGTGGCGCCGCTGATGCGCATCATCGTGACGGTGATGTCGCCGGTGAACGACGCGATCCAGCTGGTGGTGCGGGGCAGCCAGCGGCTGTTCGGCATCAGGCCGCCCGACGTGAGCGCCGCGATCGCACGCGAAGAGCTGAAGGGCGCCTTCGCCATGCATGCCGTCCACGGCGGGATCGTCAAGGACGAACAGGCGATGCTGGACAGCGTGCTGGACCTGGACGAGGTCGAAGTCGGCCAGATCATGACCCACCGCCGCGTCATGCGCATGATCGACGCCGACGCCCCGCCCGCCGCCATCGTGGACGCCATGCTGAACAGCGGCCACACGCGCATGCCGGTGTTCGAGAAGGAGGCCGACAACATCGTGGGCGTCCTGCACGCCAAGGACATCCTGCGCGCCGTGCGGGAGAGCGAAGGCAGCATCGACGCCATCGACGTGCGGGCCATCCTGCGCGAGCCGTGGTTCGTGCCGGACACCACGACGCTGCGCGAGCAGCTGGACGCCTTCCGCAGGCGGCGCCTGCACTTCGCCCTTGTGGTGGACGAGTACGGCAGCCTGATGGGCCTGGTGACGCTGGAGGACATCCTCGAGGAGATCGTGGGCGAGATCGAGGACGAGTACGACATGCCCGTGCCGGGCGTGGCGAAGAACCCGGATGGCAGCTTCACGGTGGACGGCAGCGTGCCGATCCGCGACCTGAACCGCGAATACGGCTGGCGCCTGCCCGAGGACGAGGCATCGACCGTGGCCGGCCTGGTGATCCACGAGGCGGCCCAGATCCCCGTCCCGGGGCAGGCCTTCGTGTTCCACGGCTTCAAGTTCGAGGTGCTGCGCCGCCAGCGCAACCAGATCACCCGCCTGCGCCTTACCCCGCCCGCCCTGGACGCGGGCGCGGACGACGCGGCGTGATCCGCTCGCATCGTCCTGCGGCTGCCCCGGCATCCCGGGCCTGATCCATGTGGCAGGCGCTCATCCCGGTGATCGTGCCGGTGCTGGCATGCGTCGCGCTGGGCTTCGGCTGGGGGCGCGTGGGCAAGCCGGTGGAGCCCGGCAAGGTCCGCGTCCTGGTGGTCAACTTCGGCACGCCCTGCCTGATCTTCGCCACCCTGTCGCGCCTGGACGTGGCGCCGGGGACGCTGGGCACGATGGCCGGCATCGTCATCGCCATGCTGGCGCTGTTCGCGCTGACCGGCATCCCGTTCCTGGCCTGGCGAGGCTGGAGCCGGCGCACGTTCCTGCCGCCCCTGATGTTCGGCAACCTGGGCAACCTGGGCATGCCGCTGTGCCTGTTCGCCTTCGGCCAGCCGGGGCTGGAACTGGCGGTGGCGGCGTTCTCGACCCAGTCGGTGCTGTTCTTCACGCTGGGCGCCTGGTTCATCTCGGGCGACGCCTCGCCCAAGGGCTTGCTGAAGACGCCCCTGCCCTACGCCGTGGCGCTGGCGATGGGCTTCATCGCCGCAGGGATCGAGCCGCCCCTCTGGCTGACCAACACGACCGAGCTGATCGGCGGCATGACGATCCCGCTCATGCTCATCACGCTGGGCGTGTCGCTCGGCGAGCTCAAGGCGGTGCCCAAGGGGCGCATCCTGGCGCT